>ERZ761607.724-NODE-724-length-50941-cov-5.032838_pt1 | contig 50941 bp, 48 predicted proteins | sample MGYA00511164_ERZ761607 | MGnify/ENA primary metagenome ERZ761607 (study PRJEB28899, sample SAMN02445080) | bioreactor sludge metagenome | biome: EBPR sludge | place: Australia: Brisbane, Thorneside Wastewater Treatment Plant | collected 2011-06-22 ...
GCTGCCTGTTCTTCTTAAACTTTTTGGGGGAACCCACCACCAGGCGGGGAGAATCAATCGAATCAAACCATCGGGGAATGGCTCGCTGGGAGGGATTCGAACCCCCGACAGGGTGGTTAACAGCCACCTGCTCTACCGACTGAGCTACCAGCGAACTCGTTGGAGCCTTGGAACGTAGACAATGTTTCCTAAAAGCTCAAGAGCCAATCGAAACCGTCCGCCAAGAGCTTTTCGGGATCCGAAAGAAAGAGCCCCTGCGGAAAGGAACGGGCCCATTGGCGAAGGGCCAAAGCGCGAAGATCGGACTCGTCGACCCCGCCCCAGTCGCCCACGAAAACCTGGGGGCGCGCCCGGGCGGCGGCACTCAGAGGAACGCGCAAGAGAGCATCGCTCCGGGCGTCACGCGGATCCAAGAACCACACGACCCCTTCGCATTGTTCCAAAAGATCGGAGGAGGGGGAAACCGCTTCGACCGGGGTTCCCAGGAGGCAAAAACGAGCCTCGAGCCCGGAACGGAGCCCCAGACGAAAAGACTGCCAGCCCCGAACGCTTCCTTCGGCGCTTCGGCATTGAACGAGGTCCACGGGCTGGCCGGGTTTCAGCTTCGTGGTGAGGTGAAAAGCGATCCGCTCGAAAGCCGCCTGCAGGTCGCTCTCGCGGGGAGCCACGCAGGCGATCCGATCGAGGGTCCACGCGAACTCGGGGACGTAAAGACTCACTCGAACTCCGTTCGGTGAACGAGGGCGTTCTCGAGCGTCGAAGCGTCCAGGTACTCGACCGAAGCGCCGGCCGGGAGCCCCATCGCCGTGCGGGTCAGCTTGACCGTCGGGAACTGCGCCCGGAACTGATCGCGTAAGTAGAGCGCGGTCGCGTCGCCCTCCACCGTGGCGTCGAGCGCCAAGATGACCTCCGTCACGGAGTGCAAGCGCACCCGTTCGAAAAGCGAAGCGAGTCGGATCTGATCCGGACCCACGCCCGAGAGCGGAGATAGCAGACCTTGTAGAATATGGTAACGCCACGGGTGGGCGCGAAACTTCTCGAGCGCGAGCACGTCGGGGCTATCGCGCACGACGCAAAGACGCGTTTCCGGCCGCTGCTTGTCTTCGCAAAGCGGGCAGTGGCCCGAATCCGCCCAAAAGCCGCAGCTCGGGCAGTGACTGACTTCGGTCGCGACGCCGTGGAGGGCGCGCCCCAGTTCTTCGAAGCGTCGGGGACCGCCGCGAAGCAGGCTCACCGCGTAGCGCATCGCCGTCCGCTCGCCCACGCCCGGCAACTTGCCGAGCTGTTGAACGAGGATGCGGAGGCTTTCGGGGAGAAACTGCTGCACGTCGATTCCCTAGCCGATCAGAGCAATCCGGCGAGACCCGGGGGAACGATCTTGCTCATCTCGGCCGCCACGAGCTTCTGCGACTGGGTGATGGCTTCGTTCACGGCCACCTTCACGAGGTCCGCGAGCATACCGGGGTCCTGCGGATCCACGATCTCGGGCGAGATCTGGAGCGACAGGATCTCCTGCTTGCCGTTCACCGTGATCTTGATGCGGCCGCCGGCGCTTTCCGTCGCGAACTCCTTGAGCGCGAGCTTTTCTTGGAGACTCTTCATCTCGGCTTGCATGCGTTGAGCTTGCGCGAAGAGGTTGCCCGCGCCACCGCCGCCACCGAATCCGTTGGGAAATTTCATGATCGATCCCCTTTCTGCGTGTTGCCCGAGGCGCGGCCTTTGGCGGCGTCGTCCTCGAGCACCTTGGTTTCTTGGATCGTGCCGTCCAGGATCTTCATCGCGGCGAGCACGGCCTCGTGTTCCTTGGCGAGGCGCTTTTTTTCTTGGAAATTATTCTGGGGCGAAGGCGCGGCCGAGCCGGCGCTCTCGAGCGAGACTTCGGCGCGTTTGACTCCGAAAGCGGCCTTCAAGACCTCGTGGCCGTCGGGCGAAGCCAAACGCTTGCCCGCGAAGTCGGCCTTCGCGCGGGCGAGGACCCGCTCGCCGTCGCTGTCGATGGAGAGCAGCGACTGCAGGACGGGCGTCCACGCGGGCCGAGTCCGACGGATGTAGGCTTCGAGCGTGGCCACGTGCCCGGCGCCTTGCGCGTGCGAAGCCGCCGAAGCGGGGGCGGCCGAGGCCGTCGAAGGGGGCGCCGAGGGAGCCGGCATCGGAGCCGAGCGCGGCACTTCCGCCGGGCGGCTTTCGGGTGCACGCGGCTCGCTCGCGCGAGTCTCGGCGACGGGCAACGAGCTCGTCGCGGAAGGCGCCGCCGCGGCGGCCGCGCGGGCCGCGTGAGCCGAGGGCGCCGGAGCCGGCGCTTCGGTCGCGACGGCTAAGGGACGCTGCAAGCAAAGCTTCACGACGAGCGACTCGACGTGAAGGTTCGGATGCACGGCCCCCTGCAGGCCCGCCTGCGCGCGCAAGCAGACGTCGAGCGCGCGGACGATCTCGTCCACGCTGAGTTTTTTGAGCAAGGTGCCGATGAGTTCGTCGCGTTCGGCATCGGGAACGCGCGAGCGGCCGGCGAAGGCGCGGAAGTGGAGGTCCGCGAAGAAATCCACGAGCCGGCCGAGCAGGATCTTCGGGTCGTTCCCGCGATCGACGGCCTCGGAAGCGAAGCCGAGCGCCTTGGCGGCGTCCCGCTCGCCGATCGCGGCGCAGAGACCGAAGAACGAGGTGCGGTCGAGCAGACCCAGCGAACGCTCGAGCTCCTTGGCCGAGATCGTCGTGCCGCAGAACGCGATGGCCTGGTCCAAAAGGGACTGGGCGTCGCGAAGGCAGCCTTCGCTCTCGAGCGAGATCGTGCGCAACGAGGCGTCGTCGATCGTGACGCCTTCTTTTTCGCAGATCGCGCGTAGGGAGCGCACCATGTCCTCGACGGGAACCTTGCGAAAGTCGAAGCGCTGGCAGCGCGAAAGGATCGTGGGCAGGACCTTGTGGAGCTCGGTCGTCGCGAAGACGAAGACGACGTGTGGGGGCGGCTCCTCGAGCGTCTTGAGCAACGCATTGAAGGCCGCCGTCGAAAGCATGTGCACTTCGTCGATGATGTAGACGCGGAAGCTGCCGCTCGAGGCCGCGTAGCCCACGTTCTCGCGGAGCTCGCGCATGTTGTCGACGCCCGTGTTCGAAGCGGCGTCGATCTCGATGACGTCGAGGCTCGAACCTTCCGTGATGCCGACGCACGAGGCGCAGCTTCCGCAAGGCTCGCCGTCGTCCTCGCGCTTCTCGCAGCGAAGGGCCTTAGCCAAGATACGGGCGGCCGAGGTTTTGCCGACCCCGCGCGGACCCGTGAACAAATAAGCGTGCGAAGTCCGCCCGAGCCGAACCGCGTTCTTGAGCGTCGAGGCCACGGCTTCTTGCCCGACGAGGTCGGCAAAGCGTTGGGGCCGGTAGCGACGGGCGATGACTTGATATGACATAGGAAAAGTGGGGCCCGACTGGCTCTGCCAAAGGCTCCCTCCGGTACCGTTGCTCCCTTCCGGGCCTGGCGGGGTTAGCGGAAGCAGACCCGCAAAGGGTCAGGCCCCACAGAAGGGCTTAACTGAAAACGTCGGGATTGACCAACGACGAGCCCCATTTACGCTACGCGTTAACAATTCTTTTCCTTCGAGTTCACGAGGTAATACGCCCGATAGAGCGTCGGGAGCTTGCGGTCGGCCATCCCCGGCTCGCAAAGCGAAGCCCAATCCAACGACTCGTTCCCGACGTGGGGGTTCTGCTCGGTTCCGTCTCGCCAGGAGTTGCGCACGATGAGACGGCCGCGGTGCATGCCGACGGCGATCGCGGCGTGAAAGCCGGGACCTTGGGTGACTTGAACTTGGTAGCTGATGCCGACGGGAATCTTGGCGCAGAGGGCGTCGCGAACGCGGATCTTCATCTGCTCGCAGCTCGCCCGATCGCGCGCCGAGAAACGGCGGATCTGGAACTTGGAGACGAGCCGGCTCTTCTCGCCGTTCTCGAGTCCGTAGCTCGTGAGCTGACCGACGTCGTTGAAGTTCCAACCTTGGCGGCTCAGCGTGGGACCCAGCTGCTTGGACATCTTTTTCCGGGCGGCGCGCAGGTTCTCGTGCGAGCGGTCAGTGAAAGAATCGCGACCGACCCCGAAGAAGCTCGCCGTGGGGTTGGCGAAATCCATGATCATCCGCATCGGCTCGCGCTCCTTCATCGACAGCGAAACGAGCGTGGCCGGCTGCGCGATGAAGTACTCGCTCAGGGTCTCCGCGCTGTGGCCGTCGAAGAGGGTCGCGCCGCCGCCGAAGTTCGAGCGGTCGCGCGCGAGCATGTTCGCGATGCGCTGGTTGAGCGCGGCGGTGTTCGCGGAATAGAGCAGGATGTGGGCCGCGTCCGGATCCACCCACAGCGACTCGTCGCGGTTGTATTCCTTGAGATTCTTCTGGAAGGGAAGCTCGGAATTCTTCTCGCGGTAGAGCGCGGCCGAAAAAACGTCGGATGCCGTCGAGGCGTAACAAGAGCCGTGCACCTGCACCCGCGTCGGCGGAAACTGGTAGCTCAGGTCCACGAGCCCTTCCGTAAAGTGGTTCTGGCAGTTCTCGTAGGGACCCGCCTTGGCGGCACCGGCGCCCGTTAGCAAACCGATCATCGCGAAGCCGTAGACGAAGGGGCGGGAGGCGCGCATCTTTTCCATCGGGCCTCTACGTGCAAAGTCCCCGCCAAGGCGAGGCCCCGTTCCGCCGGCCTTCGGCGCCACCAAGTGGCCAAATTTTCGACAGACGCGAGCGCGATGCGTCCCCGTCCGAGCCCGAAAAATCCCCCGAAAGCGCTCCTCAACCCCTTCGGGCCGCGATATGTTCGGTTTTCTTCCGGAGAGGTGGCGGAGCGGTCGAACGCGCCGGTCTTGAAAACCGGAGTATCCGTAAGGGTACCGTGGGTTCGAATCCCACCCTCTCCGCCATTTGAATTCAGGGCTTTTCTCAAAATCGAAGTAAATAACGAAAATCAAAAACCAAAGGCTTTAAGGGCTTACGGTTTCGCTTCAAGGCCAGCATCACTCGGAATTAGTCGCTGTCAACGCAGTGATCTGAGTTTTGGCTGAGTGGTGTCTGAGCGGGAACGCGGTTTCTTTGGGGTGTCTGCACACAGCGCGGGAGCTTTCGGTTCTCCCATATTGTCACCATTAGCAAAAAATCCAAATTGGGTGCCGTGCTAACGATCACTTGAGAACAACATCCGTTAACTGGTACTGATCGCGTACTTTAATAATTTGGCTAAATGTTATCGTCTTCTTTTCGCACCGTCTGTAGTTGGTATAACTGCAGAAAGAAAGTTGCTTGTCTTGAGGGTCTCTGAAGTCTACTGAATAAACTGTAAAAGTGGAGTCAGGCTCTTCAGTGAATACGATGTTATTTTTATATCGAAGAACGTATCCTGTTAATTCTTTTCTGCCATATCCACTACGCTTCGACAGTGCTTGTTCCGGATAAAATGAAAACCCAAATATAAGTACAAAAGAAAGAACCTTTAGAGGAAGGAATCTGGTTTGCTTTAAAACATCATACATAGCTCTATTCCTCATTTAGCGCTCGTCGCGGTTGAATGCTCCGGCTCCGCTGCTCGTGCGGGTAGAGCCTGGCCAGAAAAAAGACCGCGCTGGCTCATATGAAATATTTCCATCAAACGCTTCATCGCTGGATCATCTTGTCCAACGGTTGCAAAAAATCGTTGGACGCAAGCCTGATCCTGTTTCAACGAATTTAGCAGTGGTGAAGGTCTTTTGCAGAGGTCTTCCTCTAGGTTTGTAATCCAAGAGACGGCATTTACCGTTTCCGTAGTCGGAGGTTCTTGTTTTAAACACCCCAAAGCGCGCGTCGCTTTTTCAATAACCTCTGTGGCATTTGAGCTAAAAGAGATTTCATTTCCCTTTTCGCATTTATGCGAACCAAGCCTAGGGGGAAGAATCATTGGAATAGAACCATCTAATCTGATAGGAGCAAGCAAGCCTTCTACTTCAGTAATGCGCAAAGCCAAAGTGTCGGTTGGCAAAGTGCGAGTCTGATTGCTTAGGGAAGTTAGGTCTTTTACTAATTTGGCTTTCGCAGCCGGCATCTTTTCTGAAGTTGCCAAACCACCCACAAGGTTCTCCGGCCGTCTAGCAAGATTACTTTTAAGATAACCGCCTAGTGTAAGGTCATTTATCTTTTGAATTAGCCCCGCAATCACCTTTGCATAAACTTCTCGGATAACTGATTGAGCGTCTTTTTGCAGTCGTCGATAGTTATCAATTGTGGCTTTATCGAAACATCCTACAAATTTTGCTTGGTTCTCTAAGTACGATGTCACTTCATTTGTAGATTGCGTAAGGTCATTGAGCGCTAGCTGAAAGTCGCCAGAAAGTTGCGCGTTAGGGGGCTTAGCTGTGCTTTTCTTACTTTGATTTTCCATACACCAACGCGTGACGAACTGCTGAATCTGAGATCTAGGGATAGTCGCATAAGGAATCCTGTCCCCGTGTTTCTTAGCTAAATCTAATAAAGCGCTGGCCGCCTTTCCGTGTGCCTCGCGATAACTGAGGCCTGAATCAAGGAATTGGTTTAGAAAATAGGGATAATCGACATCTTTGGAGCCGTCTCGCTTATCTGCTTGAGGATCCAATGAAACAGACTTTGCTGTTGTGGAAGAAAAAGTAGACATGTACGAATTGAACGCTGGTTCGTTGGCAAGCTCTAATCCAATCATTCCGCTGTAGCAGTTAAGTGCGGTGACGGTGGTCTGCAAAGATGGATTTTTCTTTTTTGCATCGGATAAGAGACTTCTAAATAGTCCGAGCCCCACAGGCTCTCCCACTGGGCTTGATACGGCAAATGCCATACTTTCAGCCCCTCTATTCCCCCAACCATCTATTCCAATAAGGTGACGGGGTTGTTTTGTTAGAGGAAACTGCGATCTCTCATTTCTTGGAAAAGTTTGAAGTTCGCTCGGAAAGAGCTTGTCACCATGTCCAAAAAAGCCCACAGACAAATCGTTAACGCCGCCTCTTCCGAGCTCACCTTCAAATGCTTGACGAAGCCCACTCGCGGTTGGCGGATAGTTACCGTCGGCGCCGTCCGATAGAATAACCACTTTATAGCCTGCTCGCTCATAAAGCGCTTTAGCCTGCCTGGTGCGCTGATCATAAACGACATCTCCAGAAGGACTTTCAGTTGAAGGACCACCAAAATTAAATATGAATTTTACTTTTTTTTGCTCAGCTGTTTCCGCAAAGGTAACTTCCACGCTCAGCAGGCCGCATACCATGGCGGTCAGGCCAATCCTGAAAAATGTCTCTGCAAGTTTTTTCCGACGTGCCCCCGCCATTGTTAATATTATATCTTAATTGTTGATCTCATCCGAGCTTTTTAAAGTCACAAATACGGTGGAGGACGGGTATCATGCGCGACACAGCTAATCCTTAACCCGATTTAACATTTAAGGCCCCATAAGCGCTTTAGATGCCACTTGAGCTCGTGAAAAAATCTCACTTTAAAACTCGGTGGCTAAGAGCTTGGTCGATCTCGTTATTGTTCTAGATTGTTAGGACTGCGTCGTTGATAGCCGAACGAGCATCATCACGTATTCGGCGTAGTGAACGCGTATGTCGATTGAGTGCGCTCGTATTTGAATTCCTTCTCTGACCTCCCTTCAAAGGCCTTCGGCTCGCAGGGCGAAAGGGAGGTTCAGAATGAACACAAACACGAACTCACTCATCTCAATTGACCTAAATTTTAAGTTTCGCCTCGGTATGCCAGTCCTTGAGCTCGCAAAGCTCATCCGGTGGCTTATTCCGATCGCGATTCCTATGATTCATGCGCTTTACCGGCATCTGTCCGGTGCGCTTGTCTCATAGGTTTTATTTTTAATCCCGATCCGAAAGGGTCGGGATTCTCGGGGGACTGGGGGTGAAGCCCCCTGCCGAAGGTCATTGGGGACTGACGTCAGTCCCCTTGCTTGCCAGCCTCAAATGACCCAACTTACAAACCTATAAAAAAACCACAAAACCAGATTCAATTCCTACAGCCAAAACGCAACACTTCAACAATTCTCGGTGCCCAAATCTTCGATTCAAACTCTACGCTGCAAGCTTCGGCTCTCGTGTCACATTGATTTCCATTTTGTAGCCAAGTGCCTTTAGAACTTTGAAAACCATATCAAAAGACGGTGCTCGTTTCTTGTCTCCGACTTCGAGGCGGGCGATGAGCGGCTGGCTTACACCTGCGGCTTTAGCAAGTGCTGCCTGTGACATCCCAGAGCGTGCGCGAAGGTCCGCAACTAAGTGTGCAACCTGAAGATAAAACCTGCGCTCATCGAAAAGGAATTTGAGTTCTTTATCCTTGAGCTGGCGTTCAAGTACGGTCCCGAGAGATACACCTTTTTGCTTTTTCATTTTAAAACCTCTTTCATTCGTTTCCTTGCTACATCGACTTCGTGCTTTGGCGCTTTCTGGCCCTGCTTTTTGTACGAATGTAGAACGTGGATATGCTCAGGCGCCAGGGTTACATAGAAGAACCTCCAGCCACCGCCCGCGGTCCGAATCTTGATCTCCCAAAGCTTCCCGTCGATCTGGCGAAACTGACACCCAATCGCATTGAAACCGTGCCGTTCTATATCCACGAATACGGCAAGGATCTCCGCGCGATCTGACTTCGCTAGATCCCCCAGGAAGTCCTCGAAATAGCTTCGCCCGCTGCGTGAGCGGTGGAACTCAATTTTCACATCTTTACACTATAACCATATGGTTATTAAGTCAAGTATTGGGTAAGATCCATCATTTCGGCTTTTTATCAAAAAGCGCTTCAACTTCTTCCCATGTGCCCGAAGATTCAGAATCATCATCATCGACATTTTCATTCTCAAGTTGGGAAGCGAAGAAGGCCGCATCTTGTTTATTTCCAAGCTCAATTTTGGCTCTATAGCCTTTAGTAAACCTTTGATCTCGTGGACGAATAACCTTCTCTCGGTTTCTTACATAGTCAAAGTCTACGACCCAGAGCCTAAGACCAAGTAGCCGAAAGAGGCGCATCAAAGTGTCAAAGCGCGGATTGCCTTCTTTTGAAAGCATTCTGTAGAGCGACATCCGACTGATCTTCGCTTTCTCTGCAACCTTACCAATGCCGATTCCCTGGATGACGAGCAGAAGGCCCTTTCTAAAGTGCATAAGGGTGTCCGTGTCGTCGTACTCAGCGCAAGTCTTTAGGAAATCCATGTAAACCGATTCGTCAGCCAAGAATCCCGTTAGCTGTGCTTTCGAATAATTCCTGGAGGCTTTCCTGCGCTCGATTAAAACCGTAAACGCTTCGAGCGCGATCTGATCTGACGTTTCTTTCCACGGACCACTTCCCATTATGGCGTCACTTATACGTTACATTGATCTATTTGTCTTGTTTAAAATAGGCACATAAGTCTAGGAACTTCAGTCGCTTAAGGAAAAATCTAAAAATTTTAGCGCCTGTTTTCATTTAAAATCTGACGTCTCTATCCCTGTTTAAATGGAGCCTGGCGCCGATTTTCAGCAAAAAAACGAACGGTTTTGCCTTATGTCCCTTTAATAGGAGATCTTCTCCCGACCCTACCGTGAAAAATCGGCCGGTCTTGTTTAACCCCTGCCTCTCCTACCTGATCGATATCGGGCGGATGTGGTTTCAAAATAAAATTTTGGAGCGACATCATGCCTACTGCCGAATCCAATCAATCCCCCGCCCGTACACCATCCCGCGATCATAAACGCACTACTGTCCGTTTCACGGATAGCGAGTTTGATCGCATCACGGATGAAGCCCGCATAGCCGGACTTAGTATCCCGCAGATTCTAAAACTTTCTCACTTCTCAAGGCGGAAGTTGAAACTTCTCTTTGATGAAACGGATCGCTTGTTTTTTTGCGCAGAAATCCGCCGCATCGGAAATAACGTCAATCAGATCGCCCGCCGTGTGAACAGCGGCGCCCTTGAGGGTTGGCATTCTGAGTTTTCAAAAGCAGTCACCGCCCTTACCGAGATTCAAACACTCGCGGTGGAGGCATATGGCAGTCGTTAGCATCAAATGGAGCAAAGATGCCTCAGCATATTTGAAATATGTGCAGCGCGAGCGTGGAGAGGACGACATTACTAGTAGCTCTGATTGCAGCGTTGAAAACGCGCAAAGCGACTTTGAGAATGTACGCAAAGAGCATCGCAATGAAAAGGGCAATCAGACCCTTCACATTGTGCAGTCCTTCAGCCCGGAAGATAGTCAGAACTCAACTCCCGAGCAGCTACACGCAGTTGGCATTAGTTTAGCTGAAGAAAACTTCAAGGGGCATCAGTTTGTAATCCGAACGCATACAGACAAGGCGCACTTTCATAACCACATCGTCGTCAACACGGTGAACGCTGAAACCGGCAAGAAGATCGAGAACAAGCGCTCACTGATTCAAAAACTCAGGGACTCAAGCGACAAACTCTGCGCAGAAAACGGACTATCCGTCATAAACCGCGATGCAAACGAGCGGGCGGCGAGGCTTCCGTTCAAAGTTCAGCAGATGATAAGACGTGGCGGAAAGTCTTACATCTTTGATCTTGTCCAAAAGGCAGATGTCGCAAGATCAATTGCTTCAAGTTTTGATGAATACCGCGATATTTTGCAGAGCTTTAAGATTCGCGCCGTCATCGAAGAAAAGAACATCTCGTATTTTTATCCGGGCCACGACAAGGCCAAGCGTGGATCAAAGCTCGGAAAAAATTATGACAAAGCGGGACTCATTGAAGCGTTTAAATCCAACGACGAGAAGTATGCAAAGAGGCCGGAGTTAAAGTCACTATTTTTAAAACACGCGGATACGATTGCTAAACATGGAATGCCGCCTGCACCCGGCGATGCTGGAAAGTTTACTAACCCCTGGAGTGGCAAAGATCATCCGTTCAAGGATCACACTCAGTACACCAAAATTGAGCGCCGCAAGTCCGAGAAGTCATTTCACTCAGACCGCGAGCTAAAGCGCATATCAGTTCCCGCATCCGAGATCAGAAAAGCGCGCGAGGCGAGCATTCTCGTCTACTGCGACCGAAACAAAATCGCTCTCACAAAGAATCAAAATGGCGAAACGGTTATTAAAGGCCGCGAGTTCGTCTCTGTTACAGATTTTGAATTCAAGAATAATAAAAACGGCACAAGCGGAAGTCTGATTGACCTGGTGGCTGTGCACAGGAACATGACGCTGCTTCAAGCAACGGCGCACATCACGGGTAATGAAAAGCTCCTTCTCCTTGAGGAACACATGGGGGAGGCAAAGCGTAAATACACCTCCTTTTATATTCCAAGACCCGACCGGCCTGATTGGAAAACAGGCGTCGCGCAAGTTTCACGTTTCCTCAGCTCAAATGGAGCAAGTCCGAGTCTTGCCCCGCATCTCTTAAGCAACAAAATGGCGCAGACAAACAAAGGTGGCTTGATCCGCTTACTTGCAAAAGATGGCGCAACTGCGGCGCTTGAATTCTTCGAGAAGCCTCCTGGCCAGTGGAAGAAAAGGAATCACGGTAAGTCTACGACGCCTTTTTACTCTGAACGTGGTTCATCGCGAAAGACGCTACTTTTTACAGATCCATTTTCGCTATTTCGCCATGTGGGCGAGTCTCTATTCAGCGGGAAAAAACGAGACGTTGGCCTTCTCGGACTTCTTGATGGAAGCGACACGGTGGTTCATCACTTCGTTGCAGAACACCCGCGCGTCGATACCCTTTACTTTGTCCCATCCCATTCGAGCGGAATGTCGAAGGTCGAACTCGACTTGTTCAACAATCTAAAATTCAAACTAAAAAATTTCGGAATCGGAATTGAATCCGTAACGCATGAGCGAATGCACGATATCGCGCTCGGAAAGGAGGAACGAGAGTTCGGCCTTAGCCTCTAACCCCAAACCGCCAACTGTAGCCCAAAGGAGTAAAAGATATGTCTTATTTGATGAGCAAAATGATGCGGAAAAAAGATTACCCAAAGGATCACAAGATCACGGAAGAAAGTTTCAAGAAATTGATTCGAAAAGCGCAATTTAGAGAAGTCACGTTTGATGAGTACCGCGCCTTTCTTCATGGCCCAAAGGTTAACAGCGAGCTTCAGCATGACTACGAATGCATGGAAGAGGACTTCCAAAACAAGGGTCAGTACCTCAACTGGCTAGTTGAGCGCCGCCTGAAAGATGGCCACATCCTCTAGTGGTTTGTGTGTGAGCCGAACTTAGAGAATCAAAATCGAGAGGAGCAAACGAAATGTCATATTTAATGAGCCAAATGATGCACAGGCAAAACTATCCGCAGGTCCACGAATGCACCGAGGCGAGCTACAAGAAGCTCGCAAGAAAAGAGCGTTTTCGTGAAACGACTTTTGAAGAATATCAAAAGTTTTGCGCAGGCAAAGACTGCGGAGGTTTTCTTCAAATGGATTACGAGTTTATGGGGCGAGGCTTCGCGACTAGAGGCCAGTTTCTCAACTGGCTCCTGGAGAAGCGCCTCAAAGACGGTCGCGTCATTTAGCCTCGCTACCCACGAATTTCGTCGCCTACAGGTGAAAAATCCTGCGGCTTTGTTTTACCCAGCCCCTCCTACGTCTATCCACGCGGACGGGGTTTTTTTAGGGAGGCTTATGGATAGAAATTTATCCCGGCCTGAGTTAGAAACGACTGATTCCACGTTCTTTGACAAATTAAAGTGGCTGACCTCGAAAGAAGCCGCGTTCCTGCTTCGCACCTCTGTTGGCCAGGTTAGAAACCTGGTCTGGAAGGGAAGGTTGAAATCCTTCCACTTCGGAACAAGGTTGCGATTCCTTCGAAGTGATGTCGAAAGCCTTTTAAGGCCTGCTTTTTAAAGGAGGCTGACAAATGGCAATTACATCTTACAGTGAAAAACTCACAGGCGAGATACTCTGGAAAGTATCTGCATGCGTGAGAAGTAATAAAAATCCGTCCGTTCGAGTACAGAAGGCGAAATTCGCCCTCAAATCCGAATGGGAGGCAAAACGAGAAGAAACTCGGTTAATCCGAGAGTGTGAACGCGAAGTTTCGATTCGAGAAAACCAAGGCGAAAGTTGGGGCGCACTTGTTGAAGCTTGGGAGCGGCATCTTGCGAGAGCAAAGGCTGATTCCTTAAGTGATACAACGCGAACCGATTATATCAATGCACTCAGAAAGCACACTCTACTTTGGTGGAAGCGGCAAGCTGCCGCAATCACCAGAGCCGATGTTATGGAAGTGTTGAACCAGCTCAAAGCGCATTCCTCCTCGATCAGTTATCAAAACAAGCTGAAAGTAATCATCAATCAGATTTTTACATTCGGAATTGAGAACCGATTGGTGAGTGGAATGGACCGAAGCCCTGCATGGGGAATTAGTCTCGGTCGGGATGAAGAAAAGAAACCTGAAATCCTAACTCTGACTGAGATTAGAAAGCTTCTTCAAGAAGCCAGACGAATGAACCATGAATGGTTTCCGGTATGGTCAACGGCACTGCTCACAGGGATGAGAAGCGGCGAACTCTATGCGCTTCTTTGGACTGACATTGACTTTGAAAACAAGACGATTACAGTCAACAAATCGTACAATCCCCGCATGAAGGTGATTAAAAGCACCAAGGCCGGATACTGGCGACACGTCCCCCTGTCAGATGAGTTGATCGCGCTCCTGAACGAACTGAAGGCCCAAGAGCCTAATCGCCGTGAAGTCCTCCCCAGGTTCTACGAATGGACTAGAGGGGGACAGGCAAGGATCTTAAGGGCGTTCTGTGCGGGCGTGGGTATTCCATCCATCAAGTTTCACACCTTGAGAGCGTGTTTCTCAACACAGCTCATTCGGAGCAGTGTTGCTCCGGCGGTGGTGATGAAAATATGTGGGTGGAAGGATCTGGAGACTATGCAACGCTACATTCGACTGGCAGGGATCGAAACCCAAGGCGCGACCAACGTGCTGAAGGTACTACCTGCGGCAGATGTCGCGGCTCAGGTCGTAAATCTCTTCACCAAAGAGCGCATTGAATAATGGCCGAACTCATTTCGCCCCCACGACAAAAACGCGGGGTTGTCTGAGTTCTGTCTGAGTCTTGGTCCAGGCCCTTGAATTTGTTCAAAAGGCGGCGAATCCGCCAACCGCGTTGCGCCACTTCAAATCAGAATATCGTCTACGCCTCGCCCGGGCCTTCGTACTGGCCAATAATTTTGTCCAGCGCTTCGCGCAGAAGGAACGATTCCGTGACGTCTACCTTTTTGGCGACTTTGGAAAGCCGTTCAAGTTGTGCGCGAGTGTAATAATTGCTCTTCAGCACCATTTTTTCTTCGACGGCTAAAACCACGCGGTCACGGCCGAACTTTTTAGCCATGTAGAGAGCGCTGTCGGCGTTCCGCAAGAGCGTCATTCCATCCGACCCATCTTTAGGGTAGGTCGCGATCCCGGCGCTGACGGTAAACGTCACCTCGACGGCCTTCTTGTTCTCGTCCTTAAAAAGAAACTTCTTGGCCGAGATCAACCTGCGTACATCCTCAAAGGCGATGAGCGCCTCTTCTTTCTCAGAATCAGACAGGATCAAGAGAAACTCTTCTCCGGCAAAGCGGCCGGCGGAATCCTGAGATCGGATATTCTTCTTAAGAATTTCCGCCAAGGCAACGAGCGCTTGGTCTCCGATCGAGCGGCCGAACGTTTCGTTGAGTTTCGTGAAATGGTCTATGTCCAAGAGGACAACGCTGAATCCGCCTTTCGCGGATTTCGAGTTCTTTACTCGATTTTCGAGGGCCTTTTGGACTCCCTCTCTCGAAAGTAGGCCCGTAAGTTCGTCGCGTTCTGCCTTCTTTGCCATATGCTCCCCCTGTATATGTCGCATGTATATATATACGGCATAAATGCATACGAACTTGAGTCATGGCTTTGACGACGCTTTGCTTCGGGGTTGCTTTGAAGCCACGACCCGATTGCCGCCCGGCCTCGCAAGGGGATAAGTCGGAGAAATGAACAAGACGGTGGCCTTCTTCATGCTCCTTTCCCTGCCCTTCGCGGCTTCCCGAGCCTTGGCTTGTTCCCCGCCCGCGCCGGGCATCCAAGACGCCGCCGAAATCACGCTCGTGCTCGGCGCCGAGTCCTTCCTTCGCGAACTCAACGCGCAGGTCGCTTCGAGCGGTGGCGGCATCGTGCGCGTCGAGCGCAACGAAACGATCGACGTCGTTCTGTCGAACGGCTGCACGATCCGCAACCGCATCCGCTACCTTCCCCCGCCGCCCGAGTTTCCCGGTCTCTGTCCGCAACTCGAGGGAGTTTATTCCCGAACCGTCTGCGGAAAGCCCTAGCCAGCGTTTCGTTTTTCGAAACACCTGCTGAAGAATCGATTCTTTGCGCGCGACTCGCGCGAGGGCAATCTCCGACCGAGCCGAATAACCGGCTCGCAAAGGAGATCCCATGAAAAAGCCCTTCACCCCTTCCCTGCTCATCGGCGTGAACGCCGCGATCGCGATGCTGTCGGCCGCGCCGGCTCACGCGATCGCGACCCCGCCTTCCGACGAGGCCGCCGAAGCCCCGACCGCCTTCGCACGCGCCAATAAGCTCTCGGTCGCCTCGATGGAAGCCTCCTTCCTCAAAGTTCCCGGGCTCTGCAAGGCGCGCAACGCGGCCTTCGATCCGGTCCGCGTGACGAACGAAGACGTTTCGTCGGCGGCGCTCGCGGTGCACGCCGCCCTGCACGCGGCCGGGAGCGCGGCTTGAACGGCCCGCAAAGCCATCGCCTGATCCCGGAGGACTTGACGCTCCTCCGGGGTCGCTTGCTCGCGATGCCCGAAGTCTTCGCCTTCGCCGACGAGCCCGAGCTCGCCGCTTGGGTCGCGAGCGTCGGCCTCCAGCGCGAGTTCGGCACGATCAACGACGAGCTCGCGCGCTTCGTTTTCGATCCGCTCACGGGAACGGCCATCCCCGCCGCGAAGCTGCGCGCCGAACTCGTCCGCTACGGCGAAGCCGTGGGGGTGCGGCTCTGGTCGAAGGAGCACGATCGACTCGAAATCCGTCTGGTCGGGCTGCGCGCCCTGCTCGACCCGCGCTTCTCCTTCCGGGAGGACGGAACCCTCTACCAATGCGTGTTCTTTCCGGCCAGCCTCGCGAAGATCGCGGCGCTCGAGGACACGGAACTCGTCATCGTCCGGGACTGGGCTCTCAACACCATCTTCGGAAACTTCGATCCCGCGAAGTCTTACTACCAGACGAACTTCTGGGAGCTCGAGAATAACGACGCGCTCCGTTTTGCGCGTCTTCTCGAAGCGCGCAAGCTGCCGCTGCTGGGCACCCACGATCTCGTCGCGCACATCGCGGGGGCTCGCGCCGAAGCTTGGCCGGATCTCTCGGCGCGGGCGACGAAAGTCCGCGAGACGCTCGAGCGCTACTTCGGGACGCTCCGCGCTCCCACGATCGCCTCGCTCGTGCTGCCGTACCTGATCGGCGTGCTTCTGGACGATCTCGCCCAGCCCCCCAACTACGGAGCGATCGGCCGACGAGTCGTCATTGACCAAGCCCTCGAGGCCGTTGCATCGGGCCGTATCGATCCCCGCCGGCCGTTCGCGCTCACGCGTTTTCCGGAAAGCTACGAAAAGGCCGTTCAAATCGCGCGAGACTCGAACCTCGACGCTCTCGCGCTACGCGCCAAGACGGCCGTCGATGCCATCGTGGCCGAGATCCATTCGCACTCGATCGTCTTCCGGGCTTCTTAGCCCCCGCGACGGCGCGGGGAGACGGACAAAATCTCGGTGAGCTTGAAGCGATTGTACCTCTGCGCGAGGATGCACGGCAGATTGGCTAACGTCGCGTAAACGAACATGACGACGACGGCCCAAGGCGGATTCCAAAGCGCGAAGACCGGAAAGAACGCGAACGAAACCCAATGCGCCGCCTCCCCCCGACACGTCTCGATGCGGAAGCGCGCCAAGTAAGCGCGATCCCGACCCGCGACACGTTGTTTACGGAACGCGCCCGCGAAGAACGCCGCCCCGTCCGGCAAAAGAGACTTCCAACTTCGGATCCGAAGCAGCTTGTCGTAGAAGAAAACTCCCCGCTCGAAGAAAAAGGGCGCAAAGAAACCCGATTCCGGCTTGAACCAGGCGACGGGCAGCCTGAAGGACAGGTAGGAAACCGTCATCTGCCAAAGTGGCCAGACGAGCACGTTAAGCGCGACGGTCCATCCGAGCGGCAAATCGATCATCGGGAAGGAAGGCTCCTTCCCTTCCACTCGACGCGCTGCTTAAGCCTGGATCGTTTCAAACCACGAAAAAAGACGACCTGATAAAACACCAAAGGAAGGGGGTAGAGCAGCGCCGTCAGGAACGAAAACTCGCCCAGCTTGCGCAAGAGCCAATAGAGCTGAGCGACGAGGGCCAGATAAGCGATTCCCAAATGAGCGCCGCTCAACTCGACGAAACCGAGCGACGCCAGCAGCGCCAGAATCGGAAGCCCGAAGAGCACGCACATCCAAAGGACGATGAGAGACAAGATGGAAGGCGGCGTCGCTCCGGCCCCTACCGAGAAGGCCTTCGTCCAACTCTCGATGAGCTGAGCGAGGCCCTCCGGAAACATTCGCACGCGGAGAGTTCCCAGGCCGAGCCGGCTTTCCGGCATCCCGCCCGCGCGCTCGAACCTTTCGCTCAGGAAGAAGTTTTCGAGGATGCGATCGCTCACCCCTTCGTGTCCGCCGATCTCGCGGTAAGCCGTCGCGCGAACGAAGAGTGATTGACCGAAAAGACGAGCGCGAGCGAGCGGACCTCGCGCGAAGGACCCCGAGCCGAGCGCCATCGACACGATAAAGAACGCCGAGAGTTCCTCGTAGGCTTCGCGGGATTCGTAGTAGGGAAGCACCGAGACCGGCCCGACCGATCCGCGCTTTTCGGCGAACGCCAGGATCCGCTCGAAGCCACCCGCCTCGAAGCGGGTGTCCGCGTCGAGGAAAGCCAAAAAGTCTCCTTCGGCGGCCTTTGACCCGTTATGGCAAGCCCAGTTCTTTCCGGTCCATCTTTCGCGCGGAAGCGGCGGAGCCTCGATAACTCTGGCCCCGCGGCTCGTCGCGACCTCGGCGGTTCGATCGCTTGACCCATCGTTGACCACGATACAATCGTGGGAGGCTCCTAGCTTCCGCGGAAGGGATTCGAGCAACGCGGGCAAGGTTTTCTCTTCATTGCGCGCCGGCACGACGACGGAGACCCGACCCGTGAAGCCCGCGTCCGGAGGAATGACTTTCCGCGGATCGAACAGTGCCCACAGCAGAAAGAGCGACAAGAGGGGCAAAGCCCACAGCAAAACCGTCGTCATCGCGAGGACGGAACTTCTCGCTCGACGAGGTTCGCCACGTGTTGCCCGCAGAGCACGACCATCGGCATACCGCCGCCGGGGTTCACCGAGCCGCCGACGAAGTAGAGATTCTCGTAGCGATGGCTCTTTTTGGGAGCCTTGAACGCGAAGTTTTTCTTGAGGTCCGAAACCACCCCGTAGATCGATCCTTTGTTGGAGTAGTACTTCTTCTCGATGTCGAAGGGCGTCCAAAAGTCCTCGACGACCGTGTTCTTACGCAGATCCGTGAGCCCCATCCGCTCGAGCTTATCGATGACCCGATCCTTGAGGCGAACGCAGTCCTCGTAGGTGAAGGGCGACTTGTCGTTGATGTAGGGAATGTGGGGCAGGATCTTGATGTTGTCGTGGCCCGGAGGGGCTTGGCTCGGATCGCTGCGGGTGGGCGCAACGAGGTAGATCGTGGGATCATCGGGGAGCTGCTTGTGCGTGAAGACCTTCTCAAAGTGGGCCGTCTGGTTACGCGAATAGAAGAAGTTGTGGTGGGCCAACTGCGGATAGATTTTCTTGGTGCCGAGGTGAAGCACGATACCGGAGCAAGCCGGCTCGAACTTCTCCAGGCTCTTCGCGGTCGCTTGGTCGCCCAAAAGTTTTTCGTAGCAGGGGATGACCTCCATGTTGGAAACCACCGCGTCGACCTCGATCGTCCTTCGCTCACCGCCGGCCCTCGAAATCTTCACCCCGGAGACGCCCGGGCCCGCGATTTTCATTCCGACGACCTCGGTGTCCAGTTGGACGTCGACCGAGACTTCAGCGAGGCGCCGCTCGAGGGCCTCCGCGAGCTTATAGAGCCCGCCCTGCACGTACCAAAGCCCGAACTCGAACTGAATGTTCGGCATGAGGTTCATAAAACCGGGCGAGGCGTTGGCCGACGAGCCGACGTACTTGATGAAGTACTCGAAGATGCTCCGAAGGTGCGGCTCCCGGACCCGTTCGGAGATGCTCTGGGACATCGTCTTGGCGTAGTCGATGCCGAAGGCGCCGAAGAACTTGTAGGCACGGATAAACTGCCAAAGGTCGTCGGGCGCCTTGGCGAAGTAACCCTTCTCGCAAAGGTCGTACTGTTTCTTGGAGTAACGGAGGAAGGCGCGGTAATCCGCGTAGGCATCGCCCCCGAATCGTTCGAGCTCGGAGCGCATCCGATCCTCGTTCTCCCACAAGTCGACGACCTGCCCATCCTCGAAGAAGTTACGCCACTGCGGATCGACGCGGACAAGGTCGACGTAGTCCTCGAGTCGCTTACCGTCGCCTTCGAAGAGCGGACGGAAGTACTGAGGCAAAGTGAAGATGGACGGCCCAAGGTCGAACTTGAAACCTCCCGTCTCGAGCCGGTTCAGCTTGCCGCCGAGATGGGAATTCTTCTCGAGGAGAGAAACCCTATACCCTTTCTTGGCGAGCATGATCGCCGAGGAAATCCCCCCTAGTCCCGCTCCGATCACCGCGACGTGCTTGGATCCTTTACCCATTCTGGCGACTCCTATCTTGTGAGGCGAATCTCGATGGCCTTCAGGCCTTCGCCCAAAGCGAACAAACAATCTTCGTAACCCGGAGGCCCCCACCTTGCCCGCGGATTCTGGGAGGCCCCGACGGGCTCGCGCGGCATGCCAAGGAAGTTCTTGTCGAGCTTCTGATTCGCGTTCAGGTCCTGGTAGACCGTCACGACGTAGTCGCCGAAGGGAAGGTCCGCGAACTCAAAAACGAAAGACGGGGTTTGCGGCGCCTCGACGTAGCGTCCGTCGAGCGCGAAGGCACGATCGCGGGGAAAGCCTTTTTTCCGGTCGAAGAGCAGGTAGGCCAGCTGGCCGCGGCCGGGCTCGTAGCCCGTGACCGTCACCCGGATGCTTCCGCGCCGATCCACGGCGAGCGATGGTGAAGGCGCCGATGCGAAGACGCCCGGGGCCCAGAACGCTAGGAGCGCAACAAGCGACGCGCGCGCGACCATAGCGACCCTCCCCCATACAAAAACGAGATGATTCTTCTCAGGGAACGAGCGTCGTTCGTCGAGTAAGGGAAAAAGTGCCGCTCGCGTCCCTCCGAGGAAGGACGCCGCGAAATCGTCTTTCGGCGGCAGAACGACAAGATCCCCTCGTCGCCCCGGCTGCGACCATGCCCGCTAAGTTTTTCCCCGCCGAATGGCGCGGCCGGATTACCGATCGGGACGACGACTTCGTTGATCGAAACCACGCCCACGCAAAGGCGCTCCGCGATCCGCTCCGCCCAAGCCAAGTCTTTCGACAGGATCGCCGCCTGAAGCCCGAAAGGCGTGCCGTTGGCTTTCTCGATCAGCTCGTCGTCGCTGGAGAAAGAATCCACGCAAAGCAGGGGCGCGAAAACCTCTTCGTTCAAGATCCGTTCGCCACGAAAATTTCCCGAAACGACGAGCGGCCCCAAGAGATTCCCTCGCTCGATCCACGGGGTCTCGAGGGTTGCTCCCTTCGCGACGGCGTCGTCCAAAATCTCCTTCACGCGGGCGATTTCGGCGGCCCGCACGAGGGGGCCCATTTCTTCTTCGCCGCTCTCCCCCAACCGGACGCTAGCGACTTCGGACCTGAGCCGGGATAGAAATTCGTCGCGTCGCGACGAATGGACCAATATGCGCTTCGTACCGATGCAGACCTGGCCCGAGTTGAGAAAAGCCGAGAAGCAAGCCGCTTTCGCGGCCTTCGTCAGCGGCGCGTCCTCGCCGACGACGAGCACGTCCTTGCCGCCCAGCTCCAGATCCACGGGCACGAGACGCTCGGCGGCGCTGCGCGAAACCGAGCGCCCCGTCTCGGATCCACCCGTCACGAAAATCTTATCGAAGGACATGCGGCAAAGCTCGCGCCCGACGGCCGCGTCGCCGACCACGAACTGGACGAGCCCCTCGGGAAAACCCGCGGATTCAAAGAGACGGCGCAAGAAAGTATTCGTCTCGGGCGTCCACTCGGATCCCTTGATGATCACCGAGTTGCCGGCCAGGAGCGCGCAAACCGCGGGGATCAACGTGAGCTGGATCGGATAGTTGAACGGCGCCAGGATAAGAACGCAACCGTAGGGGGCAAAAGTCTGGCGATAACGCGAGCGGAAGAGAAACGGCGAAGAAACGCCGATCTTGCGGGGCCGCAAGACCTTCGGCGCTCGCTTCGCGAAGTAGCGCATCGCCTCCAAGGGCACGAAGAGATCTCCCGACAGCGCGTCGATCGTCGGCTTGCGAAGATCTCGACGTAACGCCGCGACCGCGGAATCGGCGTCATCCGCAAGCCGTTGCCCGAGCGCACGAACGAGTTCGCAACGCCGCTCGATCGCCGAAGCCGCCCACGCCGGTTGGGCGGCCCTCGAGCGTGCGAGGATCTCCGGGAGCGTCATTCGAAAGCTCGAACCGGCTCCACCCGTTCTTCCGAGAACGGTAGCGGAAGGGGGCGCGAGACGCCATACTTGTCGCACAGCAAGTTCGCGCTAATTCGCGCGGATTCGAAGATCGTGGGTAAGCCACTGCCCGGGTGCGTGCCACCGCCCACGAGATAGCAATTATCGACCTCCTCGAACTTGTTGCGCGGACGGAAATAAAGCATTTGGTCGAGGCCATGCCCCAGGTTGAAAGTCGCTCCTTGGTAGACAGACATCTTCTTTTCCCAATCCAGGGGAGAGATGATCCGCTCGACTTTGATGTGCTCACGGAAGTTCTTGAGCAGGGTACGCGTTTCCAAGGCGCGGAAGACCCTCTCCCGAAACGCGGGACTCTCCTTCTCCCAGTCCACGCCCGATTTTTGGTTTGGCACAGGAACGAGAACGTAAAGGGCCGAGTGCCCCGGCGGAGCCAGCGAAGGATCGGTCTTCGAGGCATTGCGGACGTAGAACGAGAAGTCGTCACTCAAACGGAAGTGCTGGGAGATGTCTTCTAGGTTTCGTTTGTAGTCCTTCGCAAAGTAGATCGCGTGGTGATCGAGATCGTAAACTTTGTCCAATCCCAGGTAAATCATGTAGGTCGAGCAGGAATACTTGAGCTCCTGGAGCTTTTGGGGAGTGTATTTGCGCAAGCTCCCGGCCGGGAAGAGATTTTCGGCGGCCCAAGCGAAGTCAGCATTCACCACGGCCTCGTCACAACGAATCGCTTCTCCGTTCGCGAGCTCGGCGCCAACCACGCGGCCGCCTTCGACGATGAGCTGCTTGACCGAGGTCGAAGTGCGGATCTCGGCTCCTTCCTCCTTGGCGACGCGCGCGAACGCCTCCGCGATGCGCGAGAGACCGCCCATGACGTGAAAAACCCCGTGCGCGTGTTCGGTGAAGGGGATCATCGCGAAGAGTCCCGGGCAGTCCCACGGCGACATGCCAAGGTACTTGGACTGGAAGGTGAACGCCAAGCGCAACTCTTCGGGCTCAAAGTAATCCGAAAGCACATCGTAGAGAGATCGACCCGCGGCCACGTGCGGAACCGCCTTCAAGAGATCCAGGGAGAAGAATGACGACAGTGAAGCGTAATCCTTTTGCAAGCAAGGATAGAGAAACTTGAAGCGCTCGGATTCGCGCGCGTAAAAGGCGTCCATCTGCTTGCCTTGGCCGGGAAAAACGCGTTCGATCTCGTCTTTCATCCGGGCGCGATCCGCGAATGCGGTCAGCACCTTCGAGCCGAAGTCGAGGCGGTACATCGGATCGAGTCGCGCGCAGTCCAAGTAGCTCTCCGTGCGCCGACCCGTCTGGGCAAAGAGCTCGTCGAGAACGTACTTCATCATGAGAAAGGTGGGACCGATATCGAAGCGATATCCGTCGACGCTAATCTCTCCGGTACGACCGCCGACCGTTTTTTCCTTCTCCAAGACCGTCACGCGGAAACCGCGGTGGGCCAAGATCATGGCGCAAGCCAAGCCTCCGGGCCCCGCCCCCACGACCATGACATGCTTTTTATCGGATCGAGACATTAAACACCTCCACCGCCGGAATTGAGTGAATCAAAGGACAGGGTGGCCGCGAGACCACCCAAATCGATCGAACCGAGTCCGATCATCGCTCTGAGAAGTTTCTGTGCTTCGGAAACCATTTCGCCAACCTCATCGATACGTCGTACCGAGAAACCGCACGCTCCCAGAGCATCGGCCGGCACCTGGCGCGCGTGTTCCTGGGCTAGCCGAATCTCTCCGAGCAGGCGATACTCCCGCTCACGTAGCACATTCAGGATGACCGATACGATGTTGGGGTTGCAGACGTAAGAACGCCGGCCGCGCGGTCCCGAAGACGACTCCAAAAAGACGCGGTACTGCAAGAGGTCCTTGAGACTCAGACTTACGAGCGCCTTCGACACGCCAAGGTTCTCGATGAAGTCCCGCGTCTCGACGGGCTTCTCCGAGAGAAAAGCCAGAACCCACATCTTTCCGTGGATGCCCTTGAATCCCCAGTATTCCATGAAGCGCCCGACGTCGTCCGCCAAACGCAGAATGGGCACCGGAAGGGCCTTTCTCGCGGAGCTCTTTTTCTGCGCTCGAGAAGGCATCGCCAACCCCTCCAAGTTTGGTTTAAAAAATTATAAACCAGTTTATACCGTGCTTAGTAAAATATTGTAAATATTAAATAATATTCAAGGCACTTATTCCCAGTTTGGTTTAATGCTTCTTGAATCAAAACAGCCCCTTAAGCCATCCATGATCCTGCGGACGCCGCGCTACCAAGCGGATCTTTTGCTTGCAGGAATACGGGCAGCCCGACACCTTGAGCGTGAGCACCCCGAGCCGTTCGGCGTAGTATTCCGGCAGGTACGCCAAGCCACGGCCCCGCCGTACGAGCTCCTCGAGGAGCTTGAGGCTCGACGTAAGAAAGGCGACTTTGCGGGTGAAGCGATCGTCCCGCCACCCGTCCATCGACTGCTTGAGGCCGACGCGACCCAAGATCGGGCGACTCGGACTTACGAAGGAATGTTCGAGCACTTCCTCCACCGGCACCGTACGACCGCGTTTCGCCGAAGCGTAGAGCGGATGGCCCGGACCGACGACCGTGACGAAGTCCGTCTCGCCGATGACTTTCGAAACGAGGCCCGGCGTCTCTTCCGAGCTTACGATCGCAAGGTGGGCGTCTCCGCTCCCGACCTCGCGGAGCGCCCGGTCGTCGTCGCACGCATGGTACTCGAACGAAGCGCCGGGATTTCGCTTCGAGATTTGATCGCTCAGCTCCAACCCCATCTTCGAAAGCAAGACCTCGGGGCCCGCCATGACGACCTGGATCTGACCGCGGTGACCCGATATTTCCATTCGCGCGGACTCTTCCATCGCCAGGATCTGAGTTGCCCGCAGCTTGAGCAGTTTTCCTTGGTCGCTCAAACGGATGTTCCGCCCGTCGCGGACGAAGAGCTTGGCGCCGAGCTCGCCTTCGATGCGGGCGATCGCCTTGCTCAACGACGCGGGCGAGACCTTGAGCCGTTCGGACGCGCGGTGGATGTTCTCGTGCCGGGCGACCTCGACGAAATACCGGAGCTCAAATATTTCCATTATGGAAACAAATATAGTGCTTTCGTTTCGAATTTTATAGCATCACGAAGAGAGACCACGCGGAAGTTCCACGACGAACTTGGCGCCTTGCCCCAAGGCGCTTTCCACGCGAATGCGGCCTTGGTGCGCCCGCACGATCTCGCGGGTGATGTAGAGACCCAGACCGAGCCCACCCGCCGTCGCGCGCTGGGGCGCCACCCGCTCGTAGCGTTCGAAGATCTTTTCGTGATTCTCGGGCGCGATGCCGGGACCCCGGTCCTGGACGACGATCTGGGCCACCGGACCAAGGGCGCGGGCGGAGACCGAGACCGTTCCCTCGCCTCCGTACTTTTCGGCGTTCGTGAGCAGGTTCGTCAGAACCTGCTCTATCCTCACCTGATCCCAGATGCCCTCGATGGAGTCTTCGAGGTCCAGGCTCACCGTGCACTTGGAGCGCACGAAAGCCGGCCGCAGCCGGTTCACGACTTCGAGGACGACGTGGCAAAGGTCCAAAGGCATCAGATTCAGCTTCTGCTGGCGATGCTCGAGACAAGAAGCGTCCGTTAGGGTACGGACCAGGCTCAAGACGCGATCGATCTGCGATTCGAAACCCTCGAGCAAGCGGAGCGCCCTCGCCCGATCGAAGTCGCCGCCGTCCAGAACGGACTTCTTCTCGAAGGCGGTGCGCATCTTCATCGTGGCCAGAGGGGAGTTCAACTCGTGCGAGGCGATCGAAAGGAACTCGTCGCGCAGCTTGAGGGAGTGGTCGAGTTCGGCGTTCAAACGCTCCATCTTCTCGCGCCATTCCGTCTCGCGGGCCTCCAGGCGCTTTCTTTCGATGGCGATGCCCGCGATATGGGTGGCAACCTCGACCTGGTAGAGTTTCGCGAGCGTCGGATCGGAGTAGCTCTTGTGGTAGAGCGCCAAGGTACCCACGACTTCGCCCGTCGAGGCGAAGATCGGGTGCGAGCGGCACGAACGAAGTCCGTTCTCGAGCGCCCAAATCCTCCATTGCTCGTTCCACTTGGTATCCGTCGCGATGTCTTCGCTCACGACACGCTCGCCCAGATGCGCACACCGGCAGCACGGACCGGCGTAGGGAGGTAGGTAACTGATTCCCGAACCTTCCAGCGAATAGTTTTTGGCATCGCTGACGTCGACTCCGGCCTTGAAGGTCTGGCTTCGTTCGTCGACGAGCAGGATCGAGCACAGGAGCCCCTCGTAGTGTTCCTCGAGAAGAAACACGAGATGATGAAGGATTTCGACCAAGGGAGCGCGCTTCGCCAGTAGTTCGAGGACACGTCGCTGGCCGGCCAGCAAAGCGTCCGCGTGCCTCATCGCCCCGACGGCACCGACCGGATCGGAGAAGGGCCGCGACGACTCGTTTGAGTTTTCCATTCGACAACCTCCCTCCGGTAAGCGGAACTTTGTCGCTAGTCCCCTTGGATTCGGAGTGTCAACGATAGTCAGTTAGTAAATAACTAATATTGAAACACGGGAAAAACCAAACGAAATCCAAACGATCAAAGCCGGATTGAAGAAGAACGCCCGCACTGTTACGCTAACGTCACGGACTTAATATGAATCGAATCGTAACCCTTCGCCCTTTTTCGCGCGCAAGCCTTCCCGTCCACGGGGGGATGCTTCTCAAATTCGGCTTCTGAGGCCGTAGAGCACGCTCTACGGCATTCCCGCTTCGGCGCTCCCGCCGACTTCCCAAGACTTCCGTTTTCAACGCACGGACACACTAAGGAGAAATTCATGGCCACCCTTCCGTCCCTCATTCTTTCGCAAGCGGACTTCCGCAAACTTTCGGCCCTCCTGAGGACGGCCAAACCCGACATCGTCGAGCTGCTCGAGGAGGAACTGAACCGAGCGAACATTTTGCCCGAAGACGAAATCCCCTCGGACGTCGTCACGATGAACTCGCGCATCGCCTTTCTGGACCTGGACACGAAGAAAGAACAGACCGTGACTTTGAGTTATCCCCACGAGGCCGACATCGAGAGCGGCCGCGTCTCGGTTCTCGCGCCCGTCGGGGCCGCGCTCATCGGTCTCCGCGTCGGACAAAGCATTGACTGGCCCTTGCCGGAAAGGAAAACTCGACGAATTCAGGTCACTTCCGTTTTTCGCGAGACCCGGGCGAACGAAGGGTGACGAAATATTCACACCTTCGTCGACTTTTATAATCAGTCCAAATTGATACTTTAAGGAAGGCAACCAAATAGGAGGTTCGATGAAGAAGCCCATATTGAAGTTTTCTCTCCTGACCTTTTCCGCCCTGCTCGCGGCTTGCGGCAGCGGCTCGGGCGACGGCTTGTCCGAAGCGGAAGGAACGATCACCAAGGACGAGGCCGCGACGGCCGCCGACTCGATCGCGAGCGCTTTTCCGACTTCGATCGCCGGTTCGGCCGCCTTGGGCGCCGCCGGAGGCCTGATGGGCATCGACACCCTTCGCACGAACGACGACGAAAAGGACTCCTGCACGAAGAAGGAACCCGCCGAGCTCGTCGACGCGGATGACGACGGCATCCCGGTCTCTTTGAAGGTCACCTACGACTGCAAAGACGTCGGTACGATCAAGCTGAATCAGAGCGGCAGCTACTCGCTCAGCGACAAGAACGACGCCGACAAGATCGGCGGCTTCACGGGCGAAATGTCCTTCACGTCGAGCTACACGCAAGATGGCGGCTTCACGTCGGAGTCGACCTACTCCGGCAAGTTCGATCAGACCCGCGACGGCGCGACCGTCAGCGGCAGCACGAGCTACAAACTCGAGAACAAGGGCCAGGTCGCGGGCCAAGAGTTTTCGGGCGTCGCCGCCGGCATGAACATCACGTACAAGCTCACCGGAACGGACGCGAACGACATCGAGAAGGCCGGCACCGCCGAGATCTCGGGCTTCTACGCGCTTTCGCCCGCCACGGTCGACGGCAAGCCGCAAAGCCGCGTCGTCAAGATCTCGAGCGAAGCGCTCACCTACGACGAGTCCTGCGACTCCGGCTACAAGAGCGGAACGATCACGGCGACCGACGGCAAGGATAACAAGATCGTGTACACCTTCACGGACTGCACGGTCGCCCGTACGTATAACGGCGAAGCGATCTAAGTTCGCACGCGGACTCGCTCGAAGCTCCGAACGAAGGAGTGGGGCCTTAGGCCCCACTCCTTTTTGTTTGGCGCCCTTCCCGCGCCAAAGAGCTTTCCCTTGGCGGCCGCGATTGCTAGACCGTTCGGGTGCCTTCTTTCACCGCGAGACTAGCGAGCCGGTGGCGGGATATCCCGATCGCGAAAAAGCTCTACGCCGTCATCGGCGTCATGGCCTTCCTCATCGTCGGCGAGCTTCTGACCCTTTGGTTCGCGATGAGCACGCTTTCGGCCGTCCGCGCCTTCGTCGCCGGCGAGGGCCTCTGGTCGAAGGCGCAGAAAGACGCCGTCTTCAGCCTGCAACGTTACGTCTTCACGAGCGAGGAGTCCGACTACGCCGATTTCTTGGGCTACCTCGCCGTGTGCGAAGGCGACCGGCGGGCGCGCACCGAGCTGGCCCGCCCCCACCCCGATCTGGAAGTCGTCCGCGAAGGGTTCCTGGCGGGACGCAACCATCCCGACGACATCGCCAAGATGACGCAGCTCCTGCTTCGCTTCGAATCGATCGGCTATATCCGTGAGGCCATCGAGGCCTGGGCGGACGCCGACCTTCTGCTGGTCGAGCTCCAGCGCTACGGGCGCGAGTACCGCGAGGAAGTCCGCGCGCGGGGCCCCGACCCCGAACGCCGGATCGTGATGCTCGAGAAGATCCAGGTCTTCAACGAAAACCTGACCCTGCTCGAGGATCGCTTTTCCCACGTCCTGGGCGAAGGGTCGCGGTGGCTCGAGGCCGTCATCATCACCGCGCTCTCGCTCCTCGTGCTCACCGTCGAGACCGTGGGCTTGATGCTCGCCTTCCTCACGAGCCGCTCGCTCTCGGGCGGTCTCTCCGAGATCTCCGCCGCGGCGACGGCCATCGGGTTAGGCGACTTCGACCGCCGCGTTCCGGTACGTGGACGCGACGAGATCGGCATCCTGGCCGAAGCCATCAATCGCATGGGCGAAACCCTGCGCAGCTCCTACACGGCTCTGGAGGGCCGCGTCGAAGCCCGCACCCACGAATTGGCCAAGGCGGTTCAAGCACGCGACGAGTTCCTCTCGCTCGCATCGCACGAGCTCCGTACGCCGGTCACCTCGATGAGCCTGCAGATCGAGTTGCGCAAGACCCTGCTCGGCTCGGGCGACCTCTCCCATTTCACGCCGGAGAAGCTGCAGAAAATGCTTTTGGCGGACGAGCGGCAGATCAAACGGCTTTCTCGTCTCATCGAAGACATGCTCGACATTTCGCGTATCGGCGCACGCAAGATGCATATCGAGAAAGAGGCCTTCAATCTGGCCGAAACCACCCAGTCCGTCGTCGATCGCTTCCTTCCGTCGTTCCAGGCCGCGAACTGCCAGATCACGTTGCGGAGCGAAGCCGACGTGCCGGCCTACGGCGATCCTTCCCGCATCGAGCAAATCCTCGAGAACCTCCTGACGAATGCCTTGAAATACGGCCAAGGAAAGCCGGTTACGGTCAGCTGCCGAACGGAGAACGGGCAGGCTTGCCTGAGCGTCGTCGACCAGGGCCGGGGCATCGCCGCGGACGACCAAGAACGGATTTTCCAACCCTTCGAACGGGTCCGCTCCGAATACGGGATCACGGGCCTTGGCCTCGGACTCTATATCGCGCGCCAAATCGCCTCCCTCAACGGCGGCCACCTCGAAGTCCAAAGCGAAGTCGGGCAAGGCTCCGCGTTCCGGCTTCGGATACCCGGCTCAAATATCTAAAGTTACTTGATCTTTAGGTCCCTCATTTCTTCCGCCGACGCGACCGATAAGAACGTATGCGCCTTGCGCGACGAGTCCTCATCGCCGTTTCGCTCGTGGGCGCTTCGCGAACGGCGAGCGCCGACAAAAATTTTCTCGCCATCGGCGGACAGGAACTCGCCAAGGCGCCGTGTCTATCGCCCCCGCCTACGACCCCGGAAATCCAGAACTGGCTCGTCCGGCGCTTCGAAGGGCAGGCACGGGCCTCCCGCACGGTCCATGGCGGGCAGCTCGCAAACCAACCCCAAGAGCTTCTGCGGATCTTCGAAGAGCTCGTGACTGCCGCCACGGACGAACCCGATCCTCCGTTCACGACCAAACGCCTCGACCTTTCCCACTGCACGACGGTGTTCTGCGGGCTCCAGACGCTTTACGGCCTCGACGCGGGGCTTCGTCTCGCCTACTTACGCGCGCGCTTCGGCATGAACGTCTCTTCGCTCGCGAGCCGAAGCCTCGTCGTCAAAGAGTGGAAGGTCACGGAACTCAACGAGCTCATTCAAGCCCTCGAAGACCTTCCGCCGCATTTCTTCCCCTTCACCGAGAATCCTCGCTACTTCTTCCGGCGCCGTGATGCTCGCGGCACGGTCGCGGCGAACGCCGGGCTCGGCGTCTTCGACGCTTGGGCGGCCGAAAAACCCGGCGAACGACGCGCGATCCTGTCGCACGAGATCGCGCATATGCTCTCGCGCAACGTCTTCGACAAGTCCGAGACCTGGCAGCAGCTCGGTCGCTGGAAGCGGCTCGGAGGCGAAAAGTGGCAGAGCGGCGCGAAGAACGCCTCGGTCTCGTACTACGCCGAGACCAACCCTTTCGAAGACTTCGCCGAATCCTTCATCGCCTACCGGTACCGACCCGAACTCCTGCGATCGGCCTCGCCCGGCAAGTACGCCTACCTGAGCACGTATCTCTTCGGCGGCCTCGACTACGCCGACGGAAGCGCCTGCTCACGACGGGCGCCCTTCGCCGAGGAAGCCGCCCGCTTCGCGCAAGAGCTTCCCCAACTGCCCTTCGCCGCAGACATCCCGCTCGGCGAGAAAGAGTGCGCGGCGGAGTGGAGCGCCTTCGTAGCGGGACTCATCCGGCAACCTAAGATCGATACCCGGCGACTTGCTGGCTGTCTTTCCGCCGGTGCCCTTCGATCCGCGTTCGAAGCCAGAATTCTCGCGACCATTCCGGGTGGCCGACGGGACCTGCTCGCCGTCTCCCCCGCCTTCCAGACGATGCGTCTTCCGCCCGCGGAATGGCCAGCGTTCAGACGAACCTTCGACGGTTTCGTGCGGGACTGGCTTGCAAACTCGATGTCCCGTTATTTGGCGAACCAGATTCTCGTGCTGCGATCGGCAGGTACCGCGTGTCCCAACGACCCGTATGCAGCCAACGACTTTCTGGACCTCGAAGGTCCGACCAAGGATGCGATGCGTTCGATCGTCCTCGCGAACCGTGAGCTCTTCTCGAAGCTTTCGATGACCTTGTGCGAGCGCCTCAAGGAAACCGGCGGCGACTTCCCTCCGAAGGCTCCCGCCGTCCGAGAATACTTCTTCCGGCCCTGACCATCCCCGTCCGATCTCGGTTAGGATCAAAGCGATGCCGGCCCGACGCCTTTTGCTCGTTCTCTTTTCGCTCTACGCGCTCCGCATCTGGATTTCGTCGCGCCTCGGCCTCCACGCCGACGAAGCCTACTACTGGGTTTGGTCACGGCACTTGGCTTGGGGCTACTTCGACCATCCCCCGATGATCGCCTGGATCATCCGGATCGGCGACGACACCGTCGGGGCGCTGCTGCCCGAGGCTTGGCGCGCGAGCCAAGCCGGCGCGCAGATCGCCATGCGCGCGCTGCCCATGCTGCTGACGGCCGTGGTGACGCCCTATTTCTTGGTCCGCGCCATCGAACGCCTCCAACGGAAGCCGATCGACGCGGCCCAAGGCACCGTGTTGTTGAGCACGCCGCTTTTCGTGCTGGGACCGATGATCGTCACGCCGGACGCGCCCTTCTTCGCGGCCTGGGCGGGAGCGCTTTATCTCGTCTTGCGCTTTCCCTCGGCGTGGCGGAAGGAAGCAACTCCCTGGCGACCGTCTTTGGCCGTGGGGCTCGGGATTTGCCTGGGAATCGCGGGGCTCTCCAAGTATTCCGCCGTGCTCGCGGCGGTGCTCGTCGTGGGCGCGCGGATCGGGATCGCGAATCTCTTCGTCGCGGGCGGCGTCGCGCTCGCGATTTTCGCCCCGCATTTGGCGTGGCAGATCGGCGGCGGCGCGGGCGCGCAAGACGGAGGCCTCTTCTTCCAGCTGCGCAACGGGCTTGGTTCCCGAAGCGGGGCCCCCAACTGGTCTCAGGTCGGCGACCTTTGGCTCACGCAAGCGCTTTTCTGGTCGCCCGCTTTGTTCTTGGGCAGTCTCGTCGTCGCGTTTCGACGCGCGCCCGAGGCTTCTTTATCGCGCAGGCTCCTCGCGTGGGCCTTCCTGCCCGTGCTCTTCTTCTCTTGGGCCGCCCTGCACCGCCGGCCCGAAGGCAACTGGCCCCTCGTGGGTTGTCTCGCGGCGATCGTGCTCGTGCTAGCGTTCGCGCGCGGTCGAAAGGGCTGTCTCCTAGCGATCGGATTCTCGAACCTGCTCGTGCTCACGGTCGGCTTCGCGCTGGTCGGCGGAGCTTCGACCCTCGCCCCGCTCGCGAGCGCTTGGCCCCGGCTCCGGGTCGAGCTCGAAAAACCCTCGCGCGCCCACGAGTTCGAGGCCTGGCGGGACCTGCACGCCCAAGCTTTTCGCGCGATGGCGTCGGACTCCGCGCCGGTTCGGGTCCAGAGTTACCAACTTCTCTCGACCTTGCTTTTTTTCGACGCGATCGCCCCGGCCGAAAAACGTTTCGGCGATCGGCTGAAGATCTGGAGCGAGGCCTCGCGCGCCAGCCAGTTCGACGCGTGGGAAGAGTACCGTTTCCCTTTGCGGGAACACCCGGCGCATTGGCGTTTCGTCTCGGGTCCCCATTTGCCCGACGACCGACCGCCCTGCCCCGTCGTCGAGCTTCTCGAGAAGGGCGACGCGCGACGCCCTTTCCGCGTCATTCGCTGCGAAGCCGGTCAGGGTCTTTGACAATCCTGGTTCCGTGGACGATTTCTTTTTCATGAGACTTTGGCTCGCGATCGCGATCGTCGTCACGGCGGCTTCGGCGCCGGCCCAAGAAGCCTTCAAAGTCGCGACCCCGAACAAAGTCGCCCACTCGGCGGAATCCCGCTTCGCGCTGGCTTTGACCCAGGTAGCTTCCGGAATCGAACGACGCAATCCCTTCCAAATGCAGCCGGTCCTCGCCTTCGGAGTCCGCTGGAACGAGTTTTGGTCTTCGGGCGTGGCCTACGACTTTCAGAGCCTCGCGCTCGGCGCGAGCCGCGAAGTCTCCCCGGCGGATTCACGATGGCGTTACGGACTTTCGGCCGCGCTCTTGCCCGAGTCGCGGACTTTTTCGTGGAAAGCCGGGGTTTGGGCGGGACGCGAGTTCTTCGATCGCCACTTTCTTTCACTCTCGGCCGAGATCGCGTCGCTCAATGCTTGGGGTAACGGGGTTTGGGCCGCCGACCTGGACGCCGCCCCGAGCGGACGCGCCTACGTCCTTCCGCTTCTCGCGACGTATTCCTTGCCCGTCGTCGAGACCCTTCGCGCGTCCTTCGCGATCGAGTTCCAGAACGGCCTCTTCCGGGCCCCGTTGCGTAACCGGCTTTCGCTGCTCGTCGGGCTCGCGAAGGAGTTTCCGTGAAGTCTCCGCATCGTCTCGTTTTCGCGCTCGTCGGCGCGCCCCTTTTTTTGACGGGTTTCTACAGCTGCCCGCAACACCCCGTCCTTTCGAAACCCGCGGTCGTTCCCGACGCGGCCAGCGCCGAACTCAGCGCGCGTCCCGTGGACTGGGTCGACCCGATGATCGGCACGGGCGGATTTCCGTGGGCGCGCGGCAACGTCAGCCCCGCCGCTTCGACGCCCTTCGGCCGCGTTCGCGTCGGCCCCGACACGCTCTTCTTCGGAAAGCGAACGAGCACCTCGGGATACGGATCGCAGGACTCCCATTGGCTCGGCTTCTCCCACACGCGTCTTTCCGGCACGGGGGCCTTCGAAGGCGGGCTCCTGCGCGTGCTTCCCCTCGACACCGAGATCCGGGACGCGGTCGCGTTCCGTAAGCACCTCGTCGTCGCGGACCGTCGCACGGAGAGCGCGAGCCCGGGCTACTACTCGGTTTACCTGCCGGGTCCGCGCGTCCAAGCCGAGATGACGGCGACCGCGCGCACCGCCTTGCATCGCTACCGTTACTTTCGCGGCGGCGTCTCGCGCTTCGCCTACTTCCACCTCAACCGCTCGCTTTCGGCCGCGAAGGACGTGACCGAGATTCGAGTGCAAGCCGATCCCGCGCAAAAACGCATCTACGTGCAAGGCCGACTCAAGGACGCCTTCTCCTCGCGCTACGGAGGCCTTCCCTTCTACTTCGTGGTCGAAGCCGATCGCGCGTGGAACGCCCAGTGGGCCTTTTCCGACACGGAATCCTCGGGCGGATCGGATTGGTCGCCTCGCGACGGCGGAGGAGACGCTTACCTCGCCCTCGACTTCGGCGCCGAGACCGATGCCTCGGACGTCTCGTTCCGGGTCGGGCTCTCCTACGTCGGACGCGCCGGGGCGGAGCGCGTGCTCACCCAAGAAAATTCCGGACGCTCCTTCGACGATCTCGTGGCGGCCGCGCGCGACGAGTGGGACGCGCTCCTCGGGCGTATTTCCGTCGAGGGCGGCGAAGCGCGCGATCGCCGCATTTTCTACACGGCGCTTTATCACAGCTTCCTCATGCCCACCCTCATGGACGATCCGAACGGAGCCCAGCACGAGTACCTTGGCTTCGACGGCACCGTGCGCACGGCGGATCACCCCTTCTATTCGGACCTCTCGCTGTGGGACACTTTCCGCAGCGTCCATCCCCTCTACAACCTCATCCTCAAGGACCGGCACCCCGACATGCTGCGCTCTCTTTTGCTCATGGCCGAGCAAAGCGGCACGCTTCCGCGCTGGCCGTCGGGCGCGGGGAACGCGAACTCCATGCTGGGGTTCCCGGGCCTCATCGTGCTCGCCGAAGCCGCGCTCAAAGGGGTCGGTGGCTGGGATGAGAATCTCGGCTTCGAATGGGCCAAACGCATGACGACCTCGACGGGTCGCGCGGGCCAAGAATGTCTCGAAGACTTCGTGACGATCGGGTACTGCTCGGTTTCGGTCTCGCACACGCTCGAGTACGCCTACGCCTTCGAAGCCTACTCCCTTTGGGCCCGGAAGCGGGGCGAAGACGCGATCGCCGCGGAGGCGCACGCGAAGGCGCTGAACTTCAAGCATCACTGGTCCAAGTCCCGGGGCTTCTTCGTGCCGCGCGACCGCGCCGGTCACCTCGACGAAGGCATCTCGGAAGAGGATTCCTCCTACCTCTCGCTCACGCGCGCCGGGAAGTTCTACATCGAAGGCAACGCTTGGCACTGGGCGTGGAGCCCCTTCAATCTAGCCGAAGAGATCATTGGCTTAGACGCCGCAACTTTCACGGACCGCCTTGAGCGTTTCATGAAGAGAGGCGGTAAGGCGCTCGGCTCGCCTTGGCCCGTGCACGGCTACTGGCACGGCAACGAGCACGACTACCACGCGCCCTACCTCTTCGCGCTCGCCGGACGCCCCGACCGGACCCAAGCGTGGGTGCGCGAGCTCATGCAGAACAAGTATTCCGACCATACGATGGGATTGGACGGCGACGACGACGGCGGGGCGATCTCGTCCTGGTACGTTTGGTCTTCGCTCGGACTCTTTCCGATCGCGGGGTCAGACCGTTACGTCGTCGGCTCGCCTCTGTTTGACCGCGCGAGCATCCGCACGGGCGACTCGACGACACTCGAAATGAAGGCGGAGCCCGCGGGCGGCGGCGTCTACCTGGAAGGCGTCGAAGTCGGCGGAAGCGCGCTCACACGCGCCTGGACCGATGAGGCCGCGTTGACGATGGGAAGCTCGATCGAGTTTCGGCGCGCGAACGAAGCGACGCCTTGGGGACGTCCATGAAGATTCGGCGCGTGAAAAGTCGCGGGCTCTTGCTGTTGCTCTCGCTTAGCGGTGCCCAAGGGGCCTTCGCCGCCACGGCGGAAGTCTCGGCCGCTTTTTCGATGCCCCGCGGCCTCGAAGCCTCTTATCGCCAGCCGCTCGGTGCGGAGTCGCCGTGGGCGATGGAAGTCGGAATCGGTGGGCTTCCGCTCGAGCGACTCTGGCCGGGCGCCCTCGTGCGAAGCTCGGAGCTCAGCGAAGTCTACGCGACCGATATCGCGCCTCGGCTTTTCTTGCTCACGAGCGCCGTGCGTATGCTCTACCGCGCCCGTCCCGAGGCGTCCTGGACTTGGAGCGCGGGTCTCGAGTTCTGGAGCCTTCAGGGCGGCGCGCTCGTCTTCCTGAAGAATCGCGACACGAACGAATCGGCCTTGATGGCCGAGCTCCAGGTCCGTTGGTGGCAGCCCGTCCTGCACGCCGGGGCCTCGTGGAATTTCGCGCGCTCGGAAACTTCGCGCTGGGATCTCGAGCTCGGACTCGCGCTTCTCTTCGGCGGTCGACTGGGAACGCAGTTCCAAGGTCCGCTCCCCTCGCTGCAGAAGGTCGCCCCCGAGTACGCCCACGCGATCGAGGACGGTTCGGCGGCGGCCGAGCAAAACCTGTCGAGCTCGCTCGAGGACGCGCTCTCCGCCTGGCCCGTGCTTCCGAACATCGGCGTTCGCTACAGTTGGTGAAACGCCTCCCAAAGGATCTAAGGTAAGAACCGCGAGCGCTCTTCGGGCGTCGGCAGACGGCAAGTGTCTCGGCGCCCGGAGAAGGCGTAGCGACGCCGAGCCACCCAGCCATACAGAGAATCCCGAACGGAAGCAGGTGCGATGCCGCCCAGGCGACCCAGCACGGACCAAACACCGCCGAGATCACGCAAAACACGCAAGACCGCGGCCGACCCGCGCAGGACTTCGCCTTCGGCCGCGCGCAGCACGACGGACTCCAAGGCTTGCCGGTCCCGCGTCGGAAGCAGGCGCGCCGCCGTCTCCCCTTGCAAAGTCGCGACCCGGTAAACGCCGCGCCGATCCACGCGCACAAGCCAGTCCACGAAGCCGTTGCAAAGGCCGCAGATGCCGTCAAAAAAGAGGATCGGCTCCATCTGCTACAATGCTACCCATGGCGCGTGCGAAGTCCATCGTCATAAAGCTTCCTCTTCTCTTGGCGGCGTTGCCGGCGCTTCCCGCGCTCACCGCTACCGCCGATCCCGCCGCCGATCTCAATCTGCGTTGCGGACAGAACGACGCCATCCGCAAACGCCTGAACGAAGCTTCTTTCGGCGCCGAAGCGCGTCTTTCCGAACTGCGCGGCCTCGGGCAGGACCTCGAGACCCTACGCCGCGAGCTCACGAACCCCGCGTCCAAGCACGCCCGGAACTTCCTGCAAAACTGTCTCACGAAGAAGGCCGAGCTCATCCGCCTCTCGTCCAAGATGGCCTCGGACTCCTTGCGCGACAGCTACGATTGGCTCGTCACGATGGGCGACATCGCGCAGGGCGACGGCAATCCGACCGACGCGATGAAGCTCTTCGAGCGCGCGCTCACGAAGCGCCCCGGCGAACACGACCTTCGCCGCAAGCTCGCCGTCGCCTGGAAAGACCGGGTCATGACGATGATCCGCAAGGGCGAGATCCCGAAGGCCGACCCCAAGGCGCTCGAGAACCTCTTCAAGCAAACGCTCGACGTGCTGCGACCGGTCCTCGAAGACGCCGACGCCCCGCCCGCGCTCAAGGCCGAGTTCCACCTCGTGAAGGGCCTCATCCTCGACTCCATGGGCCGCTACGCCGAGGCCATCGGCGCCTACCGCGAAGCCATCGCCTTCGATCCCAAGAACAAGCTCGCGCTCATCAACGTCGCGACCTGGGCCTACGACCGTGGCCATTGGGCCGAGGCACGCCAGGCCTACGAAAAACTCGCGCCCCTCGATCGCCCGCGCGAAAGCATCCAGCTCCGACTGCTCGAGCTCCAAGCGCGCGAGGGCGACTGGAAGGCCTTGCTTTCGACGGCCGACGAAGCGCTGAAGGCCGTGCCCGCGAACGCGAAAGGAAGAAACGACATCGCGGCCTACCGCGGGATGGGCCTCCTCAAGACGGGCGACGCCAAAGCCGCCGAGAAAACGGCGAAAGAAGTCCTCAAACAAGACGCCAAGCAGGGTACCGCCCGGCGCACGATGGCGCTCTGGCACATGGAGCGCGGCGAGAGCGCGGCGAAAGGCGGATCGCCGGGCCTCGCCCTCGTCGAGTACGATCAAGCCTTCAAGTACGATCCCGCGCTGACGGAACTGCGCGAAGCCATGGCCCGCCTCATCTTCGATATTCGACGCGACGAGGGTCTCAAGGCGAGCGACGCCGCCGTCCGTACGGATCTCAAGCGCGTCACCGAGCTTCTCGACCCGCTCGTCGCCGACGCGAAACGCGTCATCGACTCCAAGTCGCTCCTCGCGCACTCGGAAAGCGCGATCGCCCTGCAGCTCGACGCCGCGGCAGCCAAGTCTTGCCTGCGTTACGACGCCGACTACGGAAGCCTCCCGTCGGCCGAGCTCGTCATGGGCTGCGCCCGCGCGCTCCAGGCCCAAGGCCAGGGCGCCAAGGGCCGCGAGCTCCTCAAAAAAGCCATCGACGGCGGCCGCTTCGGCGGCGCCGAACGCAAGCTCCTCGAGACGCTCAACCGGATGAACTAAGGCTAGTCCTTCAGTCCGCCCGGAATGAACTTCATCTTTCCGTCGGGACCCTCGACGAAGGTCCCGTAGCAGTGGCCACAGGCTTGCTCGTCGCTTTCCTGCACTTGTTCCTTACGATCGCGGGAATCGCAGTAAGTCTTTAGGCTGTTTTTAAGCTCGACGCGCTTGCTTTTGGCGTCGTCGCAAACGGAGCTCATCATCACTTCAAGCACGAAACGACGACGCTTAATCGTTTGGCACCCCATGAACGAAACCGCTCCGCCGGGAAGCACGGATACGGAGGCGAGAACGTCTTTTTCGAGCGTCGGGTCGACCTTAGGGAACTTCGCGATTTCGGCTTCGCTATCTTCTTCGTCTTTGTTCTCCGCAAAATTGCGGCATTTCCCCGCCATTAAAGACCGATGCTGATAGAGGAGAGCCAGGAGAATCTGGCTGCTTTCGTTGGAGCCATGGCAAGAAGCCACGCCGGAGGGCCGATACAGGTTTTCACCCTTGAGATCCTTGAGTGGAGTTCCCGAAATGCCAAAGTCTTTCTGAATGACTTCTTCGGCGTTCAAGCTCGGCGGATTTCGCACGGGACCCACCGGATCACCGTAGCTCGTGAAAACCCGATGTTTCCGATCTCGGATCGTATTCGGGTTGTGGAAGAAAAGATCGTCGGAGTACGCTGTCAACGTTTTCAAGAAACCCAGGGTCACCGCTCGCAGATCGCCCTTGCGACCATAGTCGCCGTCAATCATCCACGGATTTCCGAACTGAGGACACCCGTTCATGACGGGACGATCGGCACAGACCAACGCCGACCCCTTGACCGCGTAGGTGAATCTACCGAAAGCTTGCAGACCCGCAAGTCGCTGAGCCGCCAAGAGATCCCGAAGACGACGAGCCGAATCAGCCTTGGGATGTTTGCCTTCGACCCCCCACTCCCCGTTAGGCTGTCGCCAGCGATAGAGATCGCCCAAGGTGATACCCAAGCCGTAGCGAGCCGACGAAGTACGACCTCTCTCGACGAAACTCTTCATCTTTTCGTAGTCGAGTTCGTTGAAGCCTAAGGCCTTCAATCGTTTTGATCTTTCGGCCTCGGTATCGCCCAGCATCCGCGAGATGACCGATCTTTCGTTCGTCTCAATGGTGTCTTTCTTGCCGGCTTGGATGTCCATCGCCGTCGCGACGTGCGTCCATTTTTCCTCGGGGCTCTTGGACTTCAGAGCCTCGAGAATCTCGTGCTTCATGTCCGGATCCTTGACTTGCGGACAGGAATCAACCGGTCCATCGACCGCTCCGCCGCCAGCCCCCGAAGAACCGGAGGAACCGGCGCTTGGTCCACTTGCGAGATTCGAGCTGGCGCCGCGAGAGCCGTTGGCCGAAGTCAAAGCATGGGTCGCGGAAGCCGAGCTTGGCGAGCCTCCGAACAACAGTCCCGAGCCCTCGTCACCGTTCTTTGTGGGTTGCGCCGGAGCCGAAGGAGCCGGGTTCGGCGCGGGATCCTGCTTCGGCGTTGAAGCCGCGGGCGGGCTGGAAGCGGGCGCGCGCGCAGAAGACGACGGCGCGCTCGGAGTCGTTTTGCTCGTAACCGGCGCGTCGTGCGTTGCGATCGACGCGTGCGACGCGCTCGCGATCGTGTTGGCTTCGGGAACGACACGGTCATGCAAACCGGCCGCACCGGCAATGCCGGCTTCAGGACCCGGGGCGGTCGCCACATTCGTGCGACCGGAATTCACGAAGCCTCCTCCGAGAGAAGGCGATGCTCCCAATGACGATCCGGAGGAAACGGAATTCGCGATGCCCGTCGGCGAGAAGCCGGCCGACGGATCGAATTCGTTGGCGGCCACGTTCGTGCCGCGAATACCGTACGAGTCCGAGTCAACGACGCCCATTCCGGCGATGCTGACGCCTTCCGAGAAACTGCCGTTCGCGAGCACGTGCGCGGCATCGAGGGAAGATCCCAGCCCCGCCGACACGAGATCATGCGCCGAGAGTCCCGTCTGGCCGAGCAGCGCGCTCAGGTTTTTGCCCCACTCGCTGTCCAACGAGCTGTTTTGCGCGAGCGAAAGGTTTTCGCCCGCGTTCTTGCCCACGAGCCGATCGAGCGTCGCGATCGTTTCGCTTGCTTTGGCGGCGCCACCGAGGAACTTGGCGAGGACGGCCTTCAAAGCCGCGTAGTTCATCCCCGCGAGCACCTTATCGTCCGGGGTTTTTTCGCCTTTCTTGTCGCGCAAAGCTCGAATGAGTTTGCGGAGCATGTGCTCCTTGACGTCTTGGCCAGCCGCCACCCGGAGGATGGAATCCGCGCCTTGTTGCCGACGCGCGGCGCGCAGGGCCGTCTCGGGTTTCGGTTTTTGCAGATTCTCGAAGAGCTCGTCGAAGCGAATCGGCTCGACCCGCGCCGCCGCCCGGGCATCGCGATAGCTCTCTTCGACGCGGCCGAGTTCGCTCATGCTGGGAAGCGCCGTTTTGGCGCCCGCGTACTGGTTCAGATAGGCATTGAAGGCGTCCAGCGAGGGGCGATCCCGCAGGGCGGCGTTCACGATCGACGTGTCCGCGTGGGCCGTGGACCCCCAACCCGTCGCGAGCAAAGCCGCCAACGTGCTCACGGCCTTGAGGCCGGAACGTTGACGAGGAGTCAGACGCTTTCTCAAATTTGAAAAGTCCACTTATCTCCTTATCGGCAGGAAATTCGCTCCCTTAAGGAACAAAACGCCCACCGATTACCTTCCCTACCCTTGGAATGTGCAGGGAGCGCGCCACCTCGTAAGTACGGGAAGTCTGGTGATATCATCGGGTTTCGATGCGAAAGCGCCTACTGATCGGAGCCTGCGGTGGCCTCTTCTTAACGCTTTCTTTAGCGGGCCGGGCCCAGCCCAACCCCGCGCCCTCCGCCTCGCCGCTCCCGAGTCCGTCGCCCCTCGTTTCGGTCGCGGTCAGCGCACCGGCAGATCCCGCGCCGATTCCCACCGCGACCCCGAGCATGGCTCAGAGTCCGCTTCCGAGTCCCTCGCCCAAACCGAGCTCCGAGGCCCTCGTCGTCAGCCGAATCCGAACCCCCCTCAAGTACACGGAGATCCCGCACGCCGGCGAAGCGCGGCCGGGCAAGGTCCACGTCAAGTTCGACGCCACGGCCGGCGCGAACGATCTCGAGGCGCGCGTTTGGAAGCTCGGCGAGGTTTACTCGCTGGAACTCAGCTTTCCGTTCAACGAGAAAGAGTCCCTCTTGCCGGTGGACGATCACGGAAGGCTGAGGCCCGAAGCCAAGCGCATCGGCACGGACCCCTTTACCAAGCTCACGCTCCCGGGCGGCAAAACGCTCGCGCCCAACTTCGCCTGCGAGAAGCTCCGCTGCCGCGCCCTCGTGCCGCGAATTCCCTTCGAAGTCGATAAATCCGTCGAGCTTAAGCTCGACGTGAATCTGCGCGAGCTCAAGCAAAGTTGGACCTTCCGTTACAACCAGCTCCCGCGCGAGCGGGGGGCGGTCAAACTCGAACGCGAAGCGGGCGTGAAGGTTGGAGACCCCGACGCCTTTCTGAGCACGGAGCTATGGCGTCGCGGTCGCTACTCGCCGCCCGACATGAAAGGGCAACGCGAGCCCTTGCGCATCGACGAATGGAGCTTTGACCCGAAAGAAAAGCTCACCCAGGTAGCGCCCCACCGGGTCGACACGCTGACCCTCTACGAAATCCACGAAGGGGATTTTCTCGTCGAGGTCTCGCTCGACAACGCCAGCCTCGAAACCTTCGAGATCAAGCGCGGCGACCGCCTCTGGGTCCCGGCCGGCACGATCCTCTCCCTGCGCGCCCCCAAAGGCGGCCGCCTCCACCACCTCGAGTTCTAAAAGGCGTCAGGTTCCTTTTGGTTCAGCAGCCGCGTCAAATGACGCAGGCGCTGAACCAAAAGGAACCTGACGCCTTTTCTTGCCTCGCTTCGCGGGGGCTGGCAGTTTTAGCGGCGTGAGATCCGCGATCACCATCGGCAATTTTGATGGCGTCCACCGTGGTCACCGCGCCCTCGTCGAGTCGATCGTCGGTTGGAAACGCGGGCACGCCGAGCCCGACTCCGTTCGCACCGTCGTCATGACCTTCGAACCTCACCCCGTCGAAGTGCTCCGGCCCGGCACCCTCGTTCCTCGCCTCACGCCGGTCGCCGAGAAGCAGCGCCTTCTCTACGGACTCGGCGTCGACGAAGTGCGCGTCGTCCCCTTCACCGCCGCCTTCTCCAAAACGAGCGCGCGCGATTTTTTTGACCACGTGTTGCTGCAAAATCTCAAGGGCGGCTTCATCGCCGTGGGCGGCAACTTCTTCTTCGGGCACAATCGCGAAGGCAGCCCGGGTCGCATCGTCGACTGGGCTCAGGAGCGCGGTTTCGAGGCCAAGATCATCCCGGGCGTCGAGTCCGACGGCGATCTCATCTCGAGCTCGCGCATTCGCCGCCTCATCGAAGCCGGCGAGATGGTGCCCGCCGCGCGACTTCTCGGCCGCGACTACTCGATCACGGGCGAAGTCGTGCACGGAGACAAACGCGGACGCCAACTTGGCTTTCCCACCGCGAACCTCGTCCCCGCGGTCGCGCAGATCGGCGCGCCCTGCCTTCCCGCGCGCGGCGTTTACCTTTCGTCCGCGACGATCGAAGGAAAGACCTACCCCTCCATTACGAATGTGGGGGTCAAACCCACCGTTTCGAACTCCGGCCAAGTCACCGTGGAGACTCATTTACTCCTCACGCCAACGCCGCCGGACCTGTACGGAAAGCAGCTGACTGTCGAATTTAGAGACAGGCTCCGTGCCGAAATGAAGTTTCAAGGACTTGCCGAATTAGTCTCGCAAATTCAACAAGATATCGAGACCGCCCGCGCGCGTTTGGGCCTGCGCTGACGACTTTTTCGCCATGGTCCACCCCTTGCAAGCCGTAGGGCAGGGGAGAACTTTATGACCAAGCGGGATATGAGCCTTCGAAAGTATCAACGGTTGATGAGCACCTTCTTGGCGGCCGTCGCCATGGTCGCTTGCGGCGAAGCTCCGAAGACTTTCGTGCCGAGCCACACCGACGTCTTCACCTACGACACCGGCCTCAGCGTGGACGCCGCTTCGGCGATCTACCAAGCCGACTATCTCTTCGTGCTCGATTACAGCTCGTCGATGCAGACCAAGAAGGATTCGCTCCTGGGCCGCATGGACCGTTTCGTCGATCGCCTAGGCCAAGAGAACAACGACTATCGCATCGGCTTCGTCAAAGGGAACGCCCACGGTTGCGCCGGCGGCACGAACGCCGGTTGCAGCAAGAAAACCGTCGCGGACAACTTTGTCCACACGAAGTTCCTCGAGCCGGGGACCTCGTCCACGCTGCTCGACGAAATCTTGAACCACGTCGCCACGCTCGGCGATCCGAACTCGCTCCCCCCGAACACGCCCGTCATGCTCGAAGCCGCGCACAGCCTTCTCTCGACGAAAGGCTCCTCGTTCCTTCGCTCCTCGGCGCAGCTCATCCTCGTGTTCCTCTCGGACCAGGACGACGAGTCCAACCAGTGGATCAACTCGAACCGTACGGTGGACTACTATAAGTCCAAGTTCCGCGCCCTGAAGTCGGATCCTTCCTACATCAGCGCACGCGCCCTCGTGGCGGGCGTCGCCCCGGGCTGCACGCTGCAGAACCAGGGCGGCCTCGATCCCGACGTCGCTGGCCAACGCATCGCGAACGTCGCGCTCGGCATCAACGGCAACGCCGCCGAGACGAACGTCGTCGGCTGCGTCTACGACGACGAAGCGACGATGCTCGAGGGCCTCGCCCGCGACGTGCAACGCTACACGAACCGCTTCGCGCTCCAGCAAGCGCCGATGCAGTCCACCCTCTCGGTCCGCGTCGGTAACGTGAGCGTGGCTTCGGAAAGCGGTTGGCGATACGAGCCCGCGACGAACGAAGTCGTCTTTACGGACGCCGCGAAGCCCGGCCCGAGCCAGAGCCTCGCGATTTCCTACGAAGTCGCGTACACGCTCAAGGCGAACGCCAAGCCCGATTCGATCACCGTGAGCGTGGGCGGACAGACGATCCCGCGCAGCGACTCGAACGGCTGGAGCTACATCGAGTCCGAGAACCGCATCCGCTTCAACGGATCCTCCGCTCCGGCGGAAGGCACCGAGATCCGGGTCAACTACGAAGCCCGTTGACCCCGGATCCGTCCTTCGCCCGAGACGTCCGTAACGCGACTTCAAACGGAGGATCGAACTTCATGTCCAAAGCTATCGGCGGCGCTACCTTCGTCCTGACCCTCGGCTTGGCCCTCCTGGGCCACCGGCAAGAGTCCTTCGACGAGCCCGGGCGCAATCTCGTCGCGATGCGCGAAACCCGCTCGGAGATCGCCGCGAACGCGCAGGTCGAGTCCACGCGGACCTTCGGCCATCTCGCCCCGCTCGAAAAATTCATGAACGTCGGCGAAGCCCGCCGAGTTCCCTCTTCTCTCAACGGCATCAACCTTCAGTAACGAAAGGCGACAATCATGAAATCCACCCGCATCGAAAGACTCTTCTTGATGGGCCTGCTCACTTCGGTCGCCCTGCCGGCCGCCGCGCTTAGCCAGGCCGAATGCGAGAAAACGTTGAGTGCCGATCGCTCGACGGATGAGCTCTCCCGCAAAGCGGTCGGGACTTACGCCTGCACCGAGCAAGAGAAAGACAAGCTCGCCAAGATCGTCGCGAGCGGCTTCAATGCCGAGGACATGGCCACCGCGAGTGTCGCGGCTCTCCGCATGAGGGCCTTCGAGAAAAAGCGTAGTCTTAGCGAAGACATCGCCAATGCGTGCCGCTTTATCGTCGAAACGTCATTCCCCAAGACGAAAGCCGTCGAAGCCTACTCCGCAACGCTCACCCGCCACGTTATGGACTGCGCAGTGAACGAAGATCGCTGGGCGAGCCCCCAGGTCGAGAAGATCCGCCGGCTCATCCTCACGCGCCTGAAGGAAGGATCGTAGCGTCTAAAGTTTAGACACCTGTGTCGCCCGACGACGGGCGAACGGGTCCGCGTCGCGTCCAAGCTCGCGAAAGCGCGACCGGTGGAGTTGGTACGGCCCCTGCATCCTAGGTTCTTGAGTACGAATGTTTTAGGAGGTCCGAGATGAGAAGCTACATGGTCAAAGCCGGATTCGCCTCGATGCTCGTCGCGGCCGGGCTGCAGCTTTTGGCCGGCGGCGGACCCAGCCGCTCCATCGCGAGCGTCGACCAGCTCGAGCTCCATCTCCAGAACGCGAAGCTCTCGACGGCCAGCCGGATCAAGGCCGACGACGTCAAGTCCCTCTTCGTGCGGCTCACCTTCTCGAACCAGCACGTCGTGGAACTCGCCAAAGACACTCCGATCGGCATCCTTAAGGGCGAAGAGTCCCTCATCGATCTCAAGATCCCGGTCAAGCCGGCTTGGATCCGGGGCGACGAGCTCGACTTCAAGATCGAGTTCGTTTCGAAGGGCGTCCTGGAGAACGTCATCATCCGTTGCTCGCACGTCTCGAAGGAAGTGACCAAGTTCAACCGCACCCTCCAGTGCGTGCTGCCGGGCGAATCCCAACCCTTCCTGAACTTCCGCCTCGCCAAACAAGGCGAACCCGTCCCCGCGGTCGCCCGTAAGTAAGTCGACTCCGACTGAGAAATCCCGAAGCCCGCCTTGCCCCTTCGGCGGCGAGGCGGGTTTTTAATGCCCGCCGTGGTAGGGGTGGCCGCGCAGGATCGTCCACGCCCGGTAGACCTGCTCCGACGCCACGACCGCCGCGAGCTCATGGGGCAGCGTCAGCGGCCCGAAACTCCAGACGAGGTCGGGTTTGATGCGCGCGTGGTCCTCGGCCTTGAAGCCGTTGGGCGGGCCGATCAGGATCTCGAGCGAAGCGATGCCCCCGTTCGCGACACGCCCCAACTCCCGGGCGATTTCCTCGGAAGAAAGGGTTTTCGCCCGGGGTCCCAGGTCGCACATCCACACGCGGGATGACGACGCTTTGACGGCGTCGGGGGCCGGACCACCCCATTCGCACGGTGTGAAATTCGCGATTCTCTTCGTATACTCAAGGAAGAGATCCTGCATCGACGAGCTTTTGAACGCCTTGTTTCCGGGTTTTCCGGATGCTAGCCAAAGGCAACGAAAACGGATCTTCATGAAAGTTTCGCCAGTATGTCGGAAACAAACACCGCCGCCAAGCCCGGATCCATCGCGCTACGCGTGATGTTCCTGGACGCCAGCCGCACGCGTTACGCCGAGGTCATGACCTCGCTCGAAGAAGGCGGCGTCGAGATCCTGCATACGAACAAGCGCGACGAAGCCGTCGAGACCGCGCTCAAGTTCAAGCCGGACCTGATGGTGGTGAATCTCTTCCTCGACAACGCGAGCAACCTTCCCATCGTTCGCGAGCTCAAGAAGCTCTTCGAGAAGCAGGGTCTCAAGATCCTCGTCGTGACGGGCCACCACTCCCGCGAAAACATCCTCGAGTGCCTGCGCGCGGGCGCGACGGACTTCATCCTGGAACCCTTCGACGCTCGCCTGCTCCTGCAGCGCATCCGCTACCAACTCCAGGACCGCACCGCCTATGCGCCCGACGACCTGAAGGCCGAGCCCACGCAGGTCGCAGCCGGCTTCCAAATGCTCTACGACGCCCTGCGGATCCTGGCCGAGGTCAAGGACCCCCAGCGGGCGATCTACGAAGTGTTGAAGCTCGTCGCCGACATGTCGCTCGCGACGCGCGTGAACGTCGTGCTGGCCGACATCGAGCTCAACGACTGTCTCGTAGTGGCGAGCTCGGACGACCCCGCGCTCATGAACCTCGACGTCGACCTCGAAAAGTACCCCGAGGTCCGCGAAGTCACGCTCAACGGCACGATCGTCTACGTCAAAGACATCACGCAAAACCCGCTGACCAAGAAAATCGCCGACCAGGTCAAGTCGATCAAGATTACGTCGCTTCTCGTCTTCCCCATCCGGCACCGCAGCGAGACCCTGGGGACCCTCACGATCCGTCTCGGCAACGAAGAAGGGCTCAAGGTCTCGGACAAGCACCTCAAGCTCTTCTACATGGTCGCGCTCTGCCTGGCGCCCAAGCTCGCCGGACGCAAGCTCCTCAAGAAGCTCCAAAAGCCGAAGCCCGAAGCCACCGAGTAGCGGTCAGGCCTTCAGCCAATCGCGCACGCGCTCGGCGACCCAGGTCCCGTCGTCCAGCGGAAGATCGTGCCCCGCCTCGGGGTGCGTGATGAGCGGCGCGCCCAAGCGTTCGGCGATGACCCGCGAGCAGGACGCGTCGACCATGCGATCCTTGGCCGAGTTCAAGACGAGCACGGGCACCGCCAACGGGGCCGAGCAGGAAAAGCGCAGCGCCGCCGCGACTTGGCGGGCGAAGATATCGGCCCGCTTGGCGGGGGAAGGCGCGATCGCCGCCCAAGCCTCGGCGAGCTCGCGACGGTCCTGGCGAAGGTTCGAGACCATGTCGAGGATGGCCATCTCTTTGTCGACCGGCGAACGACGAAGGATCGTCCGGCCGAGATCCGCGAGGCCGGTCGGCGCGAGGCGCCGCCACGGCGTCGAAAGCCCCGAAGCGCTCGTATTGATCAAGACGATCCGCTCGAAATCCGCCGGAAACTCCTCGGCCCAACGCACGCCGGCCATCGAACCCAGCGAAATCGAGAGCAAAGCCCAGGGCCCCGGCTGCGACTCCCGCAAGCGCCGCCAGCGATTCCGAAGGTCGCGCATGATGCCTTCGAGGTCCCACGGCGAAGGCCGCTCGATTTCGGTCCCGATGCCCGGGAAGTCCAACATGAAGATGCGAGCCTGCGGATGCACCGCCCGAAAACGCTCGGGAAAGTCCGCCCAATGCCGCTGTTCTCGCACGAGGCCGCGCAAGAAAAGCCAATTCATAGCGCCCAAGCCCCGTGGTTCTTGATCGCGCGCAAGAAGAAATCCAGGAGCGGCAAGTGCCGACGCATGGTGCGTTTGAGGCGATGCGCTTTGACCGGATTGAAGGGACCCAAGGCCGAGAAGGCCTGAAGGGGGTTCTTCCGGACCCAGATCCAGGATCCCATCTCGAGCGTCCACGGGATGAAGACCGGTCCCGAAGGACCGACTTTCGCGAGATGCTCGTCGAAAAGGTAGTCCCACAGGTCGCCGTGCGTCGTGTAGCTCAGCGACTGCGGCTCGACCATGTAGATGTGGTTCGGAAAACTGCGGTTCAGGATTTCCGCCAGCCGCTCGACCTGGTGCAGACGCGGGAACGGATCGGCCGAGCGCGCGTAGGGGTACCAAAGGCGATCGCCCATCCCGAAGCCGGAATGGATGTCGACCACGAGCAAAGCGCGCGAAGGGAACATCTCTCGCCGCACGAAGTCGCAAAGCGCTTGGGATTCAGCCTCCATGGGAGCGCCTTCGATCCCGCGGTACCAAGGCAAGCGTCGAGAAAAACGGTGGCCCCCCAACAAGAAGGGAGGACCCTTGCCGGAATCGATCGGTGCGTTGCGCATGAGGTCGACGCCATTCGCGTTGCTGCGGGTGTCAAAGCGAACGCCGGCCGGGTTCACCATCGGCACGACCAACAAACGGCAGGACTTCATGCGCTCGCGCAGGTCTTCGTCCCACCGATACTGCTCGGCGAAGGACTCCAAGTAGGAGAGCAGCAGGTGCGTGCCGACCTTTTCGAGGCCGTGGATGCCGCCGACGAGACCCAGCACGGGAAGCGTGGGGTCCGTCGCCCCGATGTGGAAGGCATGGATGGGAAAGCTTTGGCCGCGGGCTTGGATGGTCTGAATGACTTCGACCCGGCCGATCTTCGCGTATTGATCGGCGAGCCGTTCGGCCCGCTTCATCTCGAGGAACTCGCTCACAATGTTCCCGTTATAACATTCGACGACGCCGCGGCTCCTTCGGGAGCAGCGTCAAAAAAGAAACCCCTGGTCCGGATCGCCTTGCAGCGAGACCCGGATCAGGGGTTCCGAGTCCTGGAGCTGATCGATCTCGCCCCAGGAACCAAGAACGAAAAAGAAGAGTTACTTCTTCTTTTTCTTGGCGACCTTCTTCTTCACGGTCTTCTTGGCGGTCTTTTTCTTCACGGTCTTCTTCTTGGCTGCCATAGCACCCTCCTTACAAGGTTCAGGATCGGAACGATCCTTCTATAACTTTACTGTACGTGTCATTTTCGTTGCGCGCAATACCAAGTCGAAACTTTCTGCAGGCTTGATGCGCGTCACTTCATCTCACACACGAGCGTGACTGAAACTTTTCCGATCGAGCGTCAAAAGGAATGCGAAAGTTCCGTTCGCGCGATCGCCTAGAATGAAAACATGCACGTCTCGGCGAAAAAAATCACGCGACACTTTCTCGTCGTCCTTCTCGCGAGCGGCGGATTCTCCGCGTGCAAAGTCGCCGGAGACGACGCGGCGCGAACAACGACGCCGCAAGAAGGCGTCGTCGTGCTCGCGAGCTATTCCGGACTCGTCGCGGATCCGAACGCTTCGGTCATGCTGAACCTGCCGACCGACGCGCAGAACGGCTACACGCTCGAAGGATACAATTCCACGTTCCAAGCTCAGGCCCTCGCCGTCGCGACGAACGACAGTCTCGAGAAGATCGCGTCGCCCGCGCCCCGTTGCCGCCTGTTGAGCGAACCCTCGGACATCTCCCTCTCGGTCTCGCGCCGCCTCGACATCGGAGACCTCAAGCTCTCCATCGGCGGCGAAAGCGAAAGCCTGCCGAAGAACGAAGACTTCACGATCGGCCGTTACCTCATACGTCTCGCGCCCGGCACTTACTCGCTCACGAATACCGCGCATCCCGAAGCCATGGCCCTCAACCATGTGCTCCGCGTCGTGGAGCCCTCGACTTCGATCCTCGTGAGTTCCGGCGCGGCGCTCAACCAACCCGTTTCGATCCTCGGCACGATCGGGCCGAACGATCCGGCCTGGATCGTTTCGATCGCCAAAGCCAGCGGCGCCAAGATCCAAGCCCAGGCTCCGGCCGGCACTTCGTACGTGTCGGTCATGCTGAGCGACGGCCAGCTCGACGCCGAGGGCGCGAGCAACCCCCAAACCACGGTGATCTGCACGGCGGCTCCCGGCGCGCCGATCACCATTCCTCCCGAACTCCTTCAGGACTTCGTGGGGTCGGCGGATCCGGCGCAAAGCCGCGCCAGCCTGACCGTGGACTTCGTGTCGGTCGATCGCCGCACGAAGCAAGGCAAGGTCACCGATGCGCTCGTCGATAGCCGGACCCGCCACATCCACGGCGGCGCGTTCATCAACCTGCGCAAGTCCGATGGATCGACGGGCACCTACCGTTCGCCCTTCGGCCTCGTCCTGATCGAGTAACGATCAGCGCCGTTTGAAGATCCACTCGTCGTCTTGGGCCCAAGGGCGCGCGCGCGCGTCGCTCGCCTGCGGCCCCGAGCGATCGACCGAGAGCCGAAGGATCTTACGGTTGGAGTCTTCGGTCAGGATGACGGAGCCGTCCGAGGCCTGGGCGATTCCGATGGGCGCCCCCAAAGGCCGCTTCGAAACCGTTTCGATCGACCCCCAATCCCAGATGAGGTTCAAAGGCCGGCCGCTCGGACGCCCATCCGCGCCGACG
>ERZ761607.726-NODE-726-length-50869-cov-16.328669_pt1 | contig 50869 bp, 44 predicted proteins | sample MGYA00511164_ERZ761607 | MGnify/ENA primary metagenome ERZ761607 (study PRJEB28899, sample SAMN02445080) | bioreactor sludge metagenome | biome: EBPR sludge | place: Australia: Brisbane, Thorneside Wastewater Treatment Plant | collected 2011-06-22 ...
CGACCACAACCACCAAGCACCCACACTTATCGGTTGTTCAATTTTTTAAAGAGCGCTGCATTCGCTGCAGCAGAGAAACGAGATTATGATCAGCTTCAAACTCACTGTCAAGCATTTCGTGAATCTTTTTTTACCGCCGCCCGGCTACGCCGAACAAAGATCCACCAAACACCCACCTCACTTCCCAACTCCACCGCCGCCTGCACTTCCGAAGAAACCGCTGCAGCGCTGAAGAGGTGCGCATTATAGACACCCAATCCATACCGTCAAGAAAAATAACGATCAAGGTTTTAAATGGATGTATGAGCACAGCACCTGGTCGCCACCTTTCCTTCCTTGATATGGCTAGCACATGCCGCCGCGACCCGGGCTCACACCCATCCCTGTACATCGAGGCGGCGGGACCCTGCAAAGGCGCGGTTGCCGTTCTGCGGCCAGCAATGTTATCGTCCGCGCGTCACGCGGGAGAGAACTCCCGTATGGAGTCGCCGAAGGCGCAACCCCCCGGAACCGCTCAGGCACAACGGACCGCGTGCGAATCACAAGTCTGGAGAGCGATACGGCCGCAGGCGCGGCAGGCGTATCCACCGAAGGGGCACCCGCCCTGACGCGTACTTACATATGTGTATACGCGCAGGACGAAATCTCTCAGGTACAAGGGACAGATGGGGCGAACCTGGCTGACGGCCGCGTTCGCCCTTTTTTCGTTCACCACGCGGAGCCCACTCTAATGAACACACCTGCCAAGCAGACCCCACTGCACGCCGCCCATATCGCATCAGGTGCACGTATGGTCGATTTTGCCGGCTGGGACATGCCGGTCAACTATGGCTCCCAGATAGAGGAACATCACGCCGTTCGCCGCGACGCCGGTATGTTCGACGTGTCTCACATGCTCGCCCTGGATCTCGCAGGTCCGGACGCCACGCCCTTTCTCCGCAACCTCCTCGCCAACGATGTGAGCAAGCTCAAGGATGCTGGCAAGGCCTTGTACAGTTGCATGCTCAACGAGCAAGGCGGTGTGATAGACGACCTGATCGTCTATCGGTTCAGCGATGCCGACTACCGCATCGTCGTGAACGCCGGCACGGCGGACAAGGACGTTGCATGGATGCGCAAGCGCATCGCGACCATTGCCGCCAATGTCACACTGCAGGCGCGTCGTGACTTGGCGATGATTGCAGTTCAGGGGCCGCGTGCGATCGAGCGCGCACAAGCGGCTTTACCCGAGCTATCAACCTCGCGAGGCATACCATCACCCTTCAGCGGGGTGAGGGCGGGCGACCTGCTCATTGCCCGCACCGGCTACACCGGCGAGGACGGGCTGGAGATCGCCGTCCCCGCGAGCCGCGTCGAGGCAATGTGGAATGCCCTGCTCGCGGCCGGGGTCAAGCCCTGCGGCCTTGGCGCACGCGACACCTTGCGCCTTGAGGCGGGCATGAACCTCTACGGCCAGGATATGGACGACGGCGTATCACCGCTGAACGCCGGCCTGTCATGGACGGTGGACCTCAAGGACCCGGAGCGCGACTTCGTCGGCCGCGCGGCACTCGATGCAAACCCCGGCACCCAGCGACTGCTCGGCCTTGTACTGGAGGACAAGGGTGTGCTGCGCTCGCACATGAAGGTCTTCTCCGCTGCCGGCGAGGGCGAGACCACCAGCGGCAGCTTCTCGCCTACGCTGGAGAAATCGGTCGCCTTCGCTCGCATGCCGCTCGCAACCGCAGCCGGCGAAGAGGTCGAAGTCGAAGTGCGCGGCAAGCGCCTCAAAGCTCGCACCGTCAAGCTGCCCTTCGTGCGCAACGGACAGATCCTTGTCTGACGCCGCGTCAGGCCGACGTGGGCCCCAGCCTTACCTGCCTGAAGAATCAACCCGACCGGGCGTCGTCGCATGACCGCCCCCAACACCTGGAGAAGAGAATGAGCAAGGTTCCCGCAGAACTGAAGTACACCAAGTCCCACGAATGGATCCGTGTCGAGGCCGATGGCACGCTGACCATCGGCGTCACCGACCACGCCCAGGAGGCGCTCGGCGACGTGGTCTTCCTCGAGCTGCCTGAAGCTGGCCGCAATCTGAGCGCAGGAGAGGCATGTGCCGTGATCGAGTCGGTCAAGGCCGCCTCCGACATTTACGCCCCCGTGGCAGGCGAAGTCATCGCCAACAACCAGGATGTGGCCGACGCCCCCGAGAGCGTCAACGCCGACGCCTACGGCGCCTGGCTGTTCAAGCTCAAGCCCGCAAACCCGGACGATGTCGGCGCCCTGATGGATGCTGCCGGCTACGAAGCGGAAATCGCCCAGGCCTGACCATGACCGACACCCTGCTTTCCGCCCCGCTCGCCCGCCTCGAGCAGCGCGACGCCTTCGTCCACCGCCACCTCGGCCCCGATGCCGGCGAGATCGCGCGCATGTGCGCGACCATCGGCGTCGCCGACGTCGACGCACTGATCGAGCAGACGGTGCCCGCCGGCATCCGCCTCGAGTCGCCGCTGCCGCTCGCCGGCGCGATGCCCGAGCACGAGGCCCTCGCCCGCCTGAAGGCGATCGCCGGCCGCAACGTGGTGAAGAAATCCCTGATCGGCCAAGGCTACTACGGCACCCACATCCCCGCGGTCGTGCTGCGCAACGTGCTCGAGAACCCGGGCTGGTACACCGCCTACACGCCCTACCAGGCCGAGATATCCCAGGGCCGCCTCGAAGCCCTGCTGAACTACCAGCAGATGGTGATCGACCTCACCGGCCTGGAGCTCGCCAACGCCTCGCTGCTCGACGAAGCCACCGCCGCCGCCGAGGCGATGACGATGGCGCGCCGCGTATCGAAGTCGAAGTCGAACGTGTTCTTCATCGACGAGGCCTGCTTCGCGCAGACCATCGACGTGGTGCGCACCCGCGCCCACTACTTCGGCTACGAGCTGGTCTACGGCAAGGCCGCCGAGGCCGGCAGCCACGACTGCTTCGGCGCGCTGCTGCAGTACCCGAACGCGCGCGGCGAGGTCGTCGACCTCACCACGCCGATCACCGAGCTCAAGGAAAAAGGCGCTGTCGTCGCGGTCGCCAGCGACCTCATGGCCCTGGTGCTGCTCAAGAGCCCCGGCGCCATGGGCGCCGACATCGCCCTCGGTTCGGCGCAGCGCTTCGGCGTGCCGATGGGCTTCGGCGGCCCGCACGCCGCCTTCTTCGCCACCCGCGAAGGCTACGTGCGCTCGATGCCGGGCCGCATCATCGGCGTCTCCAAGGACGCGCGTGGCAAGACCGCGCTGCGCATGACGCTGCAGACGCGCGAGCAGCACATCCGCCGCGAGAAGGCGAACTCCAACATCTGCACCTCGCAGGTGCTGCTCGCCAACCTCTCCGGCTTCTACGCCGTGTATCACGGCCCGCAGGGCCTGCGCACCATCGCCGCGCGCATCCACCGCCTCGCCGCGGTGCTCGCCGCCGGCCTGCGCGAGGCCGGCTTCGGCCTGCACGACCGCCCCTTCTTCGACACCCTCGAGGTCGAGGTGGGCGCGCGCGCGCCTGCCATCCTGCGCGCGGCCGAGGAAGCCGGTTTCAACCTGCGCAGCGTCTCCGGCACCACGCTCGGCCTCTCGGTGGATGAGACCACCACCCGCGAGGACGTCGCCGCGATCCTCGGCTGCTTCGGCGCATCCATCGACGTCAGCGTCCTCGACACCCACGTCGCGGCCGCCGGCGGCGCGCTGCCCGCGGAGCTGCTGCGCAGCGACGCCGTGCTCGCCCACCCGGTGTTCAACACGCACCACACCGAGCACGAGATGCTGCGCTACCTCAAGAAGCTGCAGAACCGCGACCTTGCGCTCGATCACTCGATGATCTCGCTCGGCTCGTGCACGATGAAGCTCAACGCCACCAGCGAGATGATCCCGGTGACCTGGCCGGCATTCGCCAACCTGCACCCGTTCGCACCCCGCGAACAGGCTACCGGCTACCTCGAGATGATCGAGGGCTTGGCCGACTACCTGCGTGCCGTCACCGGCTTCCCGGCGATCTGCATGCAGCCCAACTCGGGCGCGCAGGGCGAGTACGCCGGCTTGGTGGCGATCGCGCGCTATCACGCGAGCCGCGGCGAGGCGCATCGCAACGTGTGCCTGATTCCCAAGTCTGCCCACGGCACCAACCCGGCCACCGCGCAGATGTGCGGCATGCAGGTGGTGGTGGTCGAATGCGACGACAACGGCAACGTGGACGTCGCCGACCTCGAGGCCAAGGCCGAAAAGCACGCTGCCCAGCTGGCAGCGCTGATGATCACCTACCCGTCCACGCACGGCGTGTTCGAGGAATCGATCCGCGAGATCTGCGCCATCGTCCATGCCCATGGTGGCCAGGTGTACATGGACGGCGCCAACCTCAACGCCCAGGTCGGCCTTACCTCCCCGGCAACGATCGGTGCCGACGTGTCGCACATGAACCTGCACAAGACCTTCTGCATCCCGCACGGCGGCGGCGGTCCGGGCATGGGGCCGATCGGCCTCGCCGCACACCTCGCGCCCTTCATGGCCGACCACGTGGTGCAGCCCACGGGCGGCGCTGACCGTCCCAACCTGGGCCAGGGCGCAGTCTCGGCCGCGCCATTCGGCTCCGCCAGCATCCTGCCGATCTCGTGGATGTACATCACGATGATGGGCGGAGAGGGCCTCAAGCGCGCGACCGAGGTAGCGATCCTCAACGCCAACTACCTCGCCGAGCGCCTCAAGGACCACTACCCGGTGCTCTACACCGGCAGCCAGGGCCGCGTCGCGCATGAATGCATCCTCGACATCCGGCCGATCAAGGCCGCGACCGGCATCTCCGAGGTCGACATCGCCAAGCGCCTGATGGACTACGGCTTCCACGCGCCGACCATGTCCTTCCCGGTGGCGGGCACGATCATGGTCGAGCCGACCGAGTCGGAAGACCTCGGCGAGCTCGAGCGCTTCGTCGCCGCGATGATCGCCATCCGCGACGAGATCCGCCAGATCGAGGCCGGCACCTGGCCCGCCGAGGACAACCCGCTCAAGCACGCGCCGCACACCCAGAGCGACTTCCTCGGCGACTGGAACCGGCCCTACGCGCGCGAGCAGGCGGTGTTCCCGCTGCCCTGGGTGGCCGAGAACAAGTTCTGGCCCAGCGTCAATCGCATCGACGACGTCTATGGCGACCGCAACCTGTTCTGCGCCTGCGTGCCGATGAGCGACTACGCGGACTGAGCCCGATCCTGGGGCCATGCCCCAGGCACTCGACTGCAGCAAAGCCACGCCCACGAGCGTGGCTTTTTTTTGCCCTGCGGGTCCGCCGCCTCGAACTCGGGTGCGCAAGTGGCCTATCATGAAGCCAAAAAAGAAGACCCCACTCGCTCACTCACCCGACTCATGCTCACCCCACTCACGCACCGTAACCTGCTCTGGTCGGCCCTGCTGGCCGCCAGCGTCGCCCTGCTCATCCTGTTGTTTGCCGGCCTGCTCGCGCAGATGCGCCCGGTTTCCATGCACGACCTGCACCTCGGGGCTGGCGAGAAGCTCAAGTGTGTCTCCTACGCCCCCTACCACCGTCCCGGACAGACTCCGCTCGACCCCGACACCCGCATCGAGCGCGAGCAGATCGCAGCCGATCTTGCCGCCCTCGCAGAGATCACCCGCTGCGTGCGCCTCTACTCGGTCAGCCAAGGCCTCGAGCACGTACCCGAACTCGCCCGCCCACTCGGTCTGCAGGTGCTGCTGGGCGCCTGGATCGGCTACGACGTGAGCGCGAACGCAGCGGAACTCGAGCGCGCGATCACGCTCGCAAACGACAATGCGGACGTCGTGCGAGCGCTGATTGTCGGTAACGAAGTATTGCTGCGCCGTGAGCGCACACCAGCCGAGATGCAGGCCTTGATCCGCGACGCGAAGGCTCGCACGCAGGTACCGGTCACGTACGCCGACGTCTGGGAATTCTGGACTCGCCACGATGAACTCGCAGCGGAGGTCGATTTCGTCACCGTACACATTCTTCCGTTCTGGGAGGATGAGCCGGTCGATATCGACCACGCCCTCACTCACGTGGCCGACATTCGCCGCCAGGTCGGCATCCATTTCGGCACCAAGCCAGTGCTGATCGGGGAGACCGGTTGGCCGAGTGCGGGACGCCAAAGAGAGCAATCCCGCCCATCCCTGGTCAATCAGGCGCGCTATATCCGCGAGTTCGTACACCAGGCGCAGCAGGAGGGGTGGGACTACAACATCATCGAGGCCATCGACCAACCCTGGAAACGCCGTCTGGAAGGCACGGTCGGCGGCCATTGGGGCCTGCTCGAAGCGGGCAGCCTGCACCCCAAGTTCGCACTTGCGGGCGCTGTCGCCGAGCGCGAAAGCCTGTTCGGCCCCATCGGCGGTGCCCTGCTCGGAGGCCTGATCGCCTGCCTGCTCGCAGCCACCGGACGCAGGACGCGCTGCCTTCGCGTCAGCGCTCTGACGGCCTGCGGCGCAGTCGGCGGCGTGATCTCGGTACTGCACTGGGAGCACGCTCATCTCGCCTACCGCGACGCGCTCGAATGGAGTGTGCTCGGTGGTATCGCTGCACTTGCAGGCCTGCTGCCGCTGGTACTGGCGCGCTGGCATGGTGAGCCGATACCCGATACCGCGAGCGCCGCCCGCAGCTTGTGGCGGGCCGAGCGCATGCGCTCCAAGGCGCCGTCGGTCGGCTTGCTGCGCGGCCTGTTCCTGTTCGCCGCGGCAGTTGCAGCGCTGCTGCTGTGGGTGGATCCTCGCTATCGCGACTTCCCCACCTGGCTCTATCTTGCGCCTGCTCTGGTATTCGGCGTGATCGGCTGGTGGCGCAGCCGCATCACCATCGCTGAGCGCACCTGCGCAGCCGTCATCGTTATTGGCGTGATTGCACGCTGGCTGAGCGAGCCCGCAAACCCGCAGGCCATCGCCTGGCTGTCATGCGGCCTTGCGCTCGCCGTGCCGGTTCTGGCGCTGCGCAGCCACGAGCACCAACAGGGATAGCAGGGTGCCAACAGCAGCCGGATCATAACTGTAGAACACCAGTCCCAACAGGCCACTGACCCATCCCAGCCAGGCAAGGCGACGGCACCCCAGCACGAAGGCCGCGCTCCCCGCCGCCAGGCTCAACCAACCGACGCGCTGGTGCATGAAGCCCTGTACCAGCGCGTCCTTGAGCAGGCACAACAGCGGCTCACCGCCACTGGTGCAGTCGCGCGGCAACAGCCCCGCCTCCAACACGCCGTGTCGCAGCCAGAGCGCTGCCCCGGCAACTGCACAGGCCACGAGCAAGACCTGCCGAAGTGCATGTTTGTCGAAATCTAATGGCTTCAATCCGGGCTTATCCTTAAAAATCATGGCCGCAGCGCGGCACAAACCTGCTGTTGCAAATTCGCATCGTGCGTCGCTCGTAAGGGACTGAAATGGCGCATAAAATGCGCCCGGCTCACCGTCCGAAGGGACGCGCCCGATGTTCGCGATTGTGTCACAGCAACGGCACAAGCGACATTTGCACGTGGCGCGACCACGCGACGCAGACGAGGGCAAGGCCACCACGCCGCACGATCACAGCAAGGCTCCAGACAAGAATATGAAACACGCCGCTTCGTTCGCAGTCCGCCTGGCCGTCGCCATCGCGATCGCCGCCATGGTCGCCTTCGCTCAGTACTGGATCTGGCAGCAGTTCAATCGTGGGGTCGAGTTCATCGGCACCAACCAGAGTATCAAGGGCTTCGCCTACAACGGCTTCCAGCGTGACCAAAGCCCGCTCCGCGGCAGCTACCCCGCACGCCAGGATGTCGCCTCCGACCTCGACCTCCTCGGGCGCATGTCGGACGGCCTGCGCACCTACGGCATGTATGACCTGCCCGACCTGCTGGCGCTGGCGGGTGAGCGCGACATGATGGTCACGGCCGGTGCCTGGCTCGATGGCGACAAGGACAAGAACGCTCGCGAGATCGACGGCCTCATCGACGCCGCCCGCAGCATGCGCCACATCGAGCGCGTGATGGTCGGCAACGAGGCCATCCTGCGCGGCGATTTGCGAGTCGATGAGCTCATCACCTACCTCGACCAGGTACGCAAGGCAATCCGCAAGCCGGTATCCACTGCCGAGCCCTGGCACGTGTGGCTGCGTTACCCCGAGCTCGCCAAGCATGTCGACTACATCACCGTGCACTTGCTGCCTTATCACGAAGGCCTGCCGGTCGAGGAAGCGGTCGAGTATGCCTTCCAACGCTACGATGAAGTCGCCAAGGCGCACCCACGCAAGAAGATCGTCGTCGGCGAGGTCGGCTGGCCGAGTCGCGGCCCTACCATCGGCGCCTCGGTCCCCTCGCTCGACAACCAGGCTCGCTTCGTGCGCGAATTTCTCGCCCACCCGCGCACCCCGCGCATCGACTACTTCCTGATGGAGGCCATCGACCAACCCTGGAAGGTCGATGTCGAAGGCTGGGCGGGTCCTTACTGGGGCATGTTCAATGCCGATCGCGAGCTCAAGTATGCGCTCGAAGGCCTCGTCGAGCGGGATCCCTACTGGTCGCAAAAGGCAAGCAACGCCGCTGCACTGGCGTTCATCCCGATGATGCTGGCAGCCTTCTTCCTGCCCGGCTGGAGCGTGTTCGGCCGCCTCTTCCTCGCTGCGCTGATCCAGGCCTGCGTGTCCACGCTGATCATCGGCATCAACGTCCCGGTGGACTATTACCTCACCCAGCGCGACCTCATCGGCCTGGTGCTGCTCATCGGCGCGACCTGCATGACAGCAGCGGTGCTGCTGTCGCATGGCTTCGAGTTCGGCGAGGTGCTGTTCAAGAAGAAATGGCAGCGCCGCTTCATGCCGCTGCCGCCGCACGCCCCCGACCAGCAACCCTTCGTATCGATCCACCTCGCCTGCTACAACGAGCCGCCGGAGATGGTGATCGCCACCATCGATAGTCTGGCGAAGATGAACTACGAGAACTTCGAAGTCCTCGTGCTCGACAACAACACCCGCGACGAGGCGCTGTGGAAGCCGCTCGAGCGCCGCTGCGCCGAACTCGGCCCGCGCTTCCGCTTCTTCCACCTCGCCAACTGGCCCGGCTTCAAGGCTGGCGCGCTCAACTACGGCCTCAAGGTCACCGACCCGCGCGCCGAGGTGGTGGGCGTGGTGGACGCCGACTACGTGGTCGATCCCGACTGGCTGGCCTGCCTGGTGCCGCACTTCGACCAGCCCGAGGTCGCCGTCGTGCAGGCGCCGCAGGCCCACCGCGACTGGGAGGGCCAGCCCTTCAAGCGCATGTGCAACTGGGAGTTCGACGGCTTCTTCCGCATCGGCATGCACCACCGCAACGAGCGCAACGCGCTGATCCAGCACGGCACCATGACCCTGGTGCGCCGCCTGGCGCTCGAAGAGGTCGGCGGATGGTCCGAATGGTGCATCTGCGAGGACACCGAACTCGGTCTGCGCCTGATCGAGAAGGGCTACGACACCCGTTATGTCGACCATATCCTCGGCCGTGGCCTGACACCCTCGGGCTTCGCAGCGATCAAGAGCCAGCGCTTCCGCTGGGCCTTCGGCGCAATGCAGATTCTCAAGGCCCACCTGCCGCAGATGATCGGCCGCAGCAACCTCAACCTCGCTCAGCGCTACCACTTCCTCACGGGCTGGTTCGCGTGGCTGGGCGACGCACTGCAACTCGTGTTCGCGTTCGGCAGCCTGCTGTGGACGCTGGGCATCCTGCTGTTCCCGAAGGCCTTCGGCCTGCCGGTGATCGCACTCGCGCTGCCCATCCTCGGCTTCATGGCCTTCAAGGCGGCGCTCGGCCCCATCCTCTACCGGCGCACCATGGATTGCCCGTGGAAGGACATCCTCGGTGCCTCGATCCTGTCGGTAGGCCTCGCGCACGCGATCGCGCGCGGCGTGTTCGCCGGCCTGGTCAAGAAGAAAGGCGTGTTCGTCGTCACCCCCAAAGGCTGGCGCGGCGGCGGCGCACTGGCCTTCTTCAATCCGATCCGCGAGGAGATCGGCATGCTCGTGGCCCTGCTCCTCGGCGCGGCAACCCTCGTCGCGCAGCGCGGCGCAGACAACCTGGAGACTCAACTGTGGGTCGGCATCCTATGCCTGCAGTGCATTCCCTACGTTGCCGCAGTGCTCTGCCAGGTTGCCGCCTACATGCCGGAGCGCAAGCCCGCTGCGGCGGCGACGGTGCTCCAGCCGCAGGCCTGAGCGCTTCGCTCAGTAGAGGACCAAGCCGATCGCCGCAGCGACGATCAGGGCGGGATAGACGATCAGTGTCACGCCCAGCCCGCCCTTGATCATCACCTTCTGCGGTACGTGGCCGCTACCGAACACGATGGCGTTGGGCGGTGTCGCCACTGGCAGCAGGAAGGCGCAGGACGTGCCCACCGCCACCAGTACGGCAAGCGGCACACTTTCGACCTGAGGCGCCAGACCAAGGAACAGCGGAATGAGCAGCGCCGCACTGGCGGTGTTGCTGGTGACCTCGGTGATGATGAGCGCGAAGAGGATCATCAGCCCCAGGCAAAGCAGCACCGGCATGCTTTGCAGGGGACCGCCGAGTTGGGCGGCAAGCCAGGCGGCGGCGCCGCTCTCGGCCAGCGCCTTGCTCAGCGTCAACCCGCCCCCGAACAGCAGCAGCACGCCCCACTCGGTACTGCGCTCGACATCCCGCCAACTGGCCAGCCCAAGCCCATGCAGAAGGACAAGCGCGAGGATCGCGACCGCCGCATCGTAACCGCGTACCAGACCAAACATTGCACCCAGCGGCGCACCAAACACCCACAGTGCGACGGTCAGCCCGAACACCCCAAGCATCGCCTTCTGCGGCCCGGTCCACGCTGCGGGCGGCGGCGGCGAAGTCAGCACGATGTCGAGCCTGGGCTTCAGCGTACGACGCAGCGCAAACTCCATCAGTGGCATCAGCACGAGCACCAGCGGCAACCCCCAGGCGAGCCAGCCAGCGAAGCTCAGGCCCACGTTCGAGGCCGCGATCGCATTGGGCGGGCTACCTACCAGCGTGCCGATGCCACCGATGTTGGCCGAGAAGGCGACGCCAAGAAGCACGTACATCCAGGTGCGCCGGTACTGCTCGACCGGCAGGGGCGACAGCAATCCGAGCGCCAACGGCAGCATCATCGCGGCCGTGGCCGTGTTGCTGATCCACATCGACATGAAGGCAGTGAGCCAGAACATCCAGCGCACGGCGCGACCGAAGTGCGCCCCGGCACGCCGCATCACCAGCCCCGCCATCCATCGATCCAGTCCCTGGCGCTGCAGGCCCGCAGCAAGCGCGAAACCACCCAGAAAAAGGAAGATTACCGGATCAGCGAACTGCAACAAGGCCTCGTCGAAGGCAAGCACACCGCTCGCCGCTGCCAGCAGCGGCACCAGCAGCGCGGTGACGCTGACATGCAGCGCTTCGCTCATCCACAACCAGGCAATCGTCGCCACGAGGGCCAGCCCGGCGCCGGCGGCGCCGAGTCCCGAACCGAGCCACGTGTTGAGACCGACGAACAACAGGCCAGCGATGAGCAGATTGATCGATCGAGACAAGTGGATACCCTATGGACAGTGACTGGGGAAACGGCGCCGAGCAGCCAAGCGCTCAGCCAGCCCAGGCTGGCAGCAGACGCGCCAGCCTGGGTAGCTCGAAGGCCCGGTAATCCGGCAAGCCGCCACGCACCGGCTGGGTGAACTCCCCCTCGATCAGCGGACGTATGTAGTCGCAAGCAGCCTGGGTGACGTGGAGTCCGTCTGCGCTCAGGAAGGCAGACGGCAGGGCACGCTCGAGATTGGCGATCGGACGCGTGTCCACCGCGACCACATCCCAGCGGTAAGGGGCATCCTGAAGGCGGCGGATGGCAGACATCTGGCCACCGCCGCCAGCAAGCGCATACTCGACTGCCGCCCGACCGACTGCCATCGCCTGCTCGCGATCGCTCGCCGACAGCCAGTGCCCGCTCGCACGCTGCAGGTAGTCCGGGATCGCCCAATGATGCTTGTAACCGAGTTGCTCATGGAGCAGGCGTGCGATTGCCGACCCTGCGCCGCCGAGCTGGACGTAACCACGCGGGTCGCGCGACTTCTCCATGAGCAGACTGCCGTCAGCGCGACGGATGCCCTCTGACACCGTCACCGTGCAATAGCCGAGCCGCTCGGTCGTCTCGCGCACACGTTGCAGGAAGCGCGCCTCATCGAACCCCACCTCCGGCAGCAGCACCACATGTGGCGCGCGCTCGGGATCGCCGTCAGCGGCAAGCGCGGTAGCCGCGGCCAGCCAGCCCGTGTTGCGCCCCATCACCTCGAGTACGAAGACGCTACCCTTGCGTCCGACCATCGATGCGATGTCGAGCCCGGCTTCCAGCATCGAGGTTGCGAGGTACTTGGCGGCAGAACCGAAGCCCGGGCAGCAGTCGGTGCCGACGATATCGTTGTCCACCGTCTTCGGAACGCCAACACACTGCAGAGGATAGCCACGGCGCAACGCTTCGTCATGCAGGCGCGCCACCGCGTCCATCGAACCGTTCCCGCCGTTGTAGAGCAGGTAGCCGATGCGGTGGGCGTCGAACACTGCGAACAGGCGATCCATCACTGCTCCGCCATCGTCCCGCGGCAGGTCGAACCGGCATGAGCCGAAAGCGCCGCCCGGCGTACGGGCCAGGCGCTCGAGCGCGGTCTCATCGAGCGCATCCGTATCGATCAGATCCTCGGCGAGCACGCCACCAATACCGCGATGCGCTGCCAGCACCTTTCCGATGCGTGGTGCGTAGCTGCGCGCGGTCTCGATCACCGCCGCCGCGGTCGCGTTGATGACGGCGGTCACGCCGCCCGAATGCGCATAGAGCAGGTTCGAATGCGTCATCGCGCCAGACCTCCCGACGAAATCCCTTGCCGAAGCAAGCATCTCGCCGCAGCATCAAAACAAACGCGGCCGCCACCGAATCCGGCGCGGCCGCGCGAGAGAGCTGGCCAGTACACACACCGGCCCGCCCACGATCCAGAGTAGATTACTTGAGCGCTGCGAAAGCGTTCGCGGTAATCTCCTCGACCGGGCCGAGACCCGAGATCTTGCGCACCTTGGGAGCATTGGCGTCGCCGGAGGCGGCCCACTTGCCGTAGTACTCGACGAGCGGCTTGGTCTGCGCATGGTAGACATCAAGACGCTTCTTCACCGTCTCTTCCTTGTCATCGTCGCGCTGCACCAGATCCTCGCCGGTCACGTCATCCTTGCCTTCGACCTTGGGCGGGTTGTATTTGACATGGTAGGTGCGGCCCGAGGCGAGGTGGGCGCGGCGCCCGCTCATGCGTTCGACGATCTCGCTGTCGGGCACATCGATCTCGAGCACGAAGTCGATCGGCACACCGGCGTCCTTCATTGCATCTGCCTGCGGGATGGTGCGCGGGAAGCCGTCGAACATATAGCCGGCCTTGCAGTCGTCCTGCAAAAGGCGATCCTTCACCAGGCCGATGATGATGTCGTCGGAAACCAGGCCGCCGGCATCCATCACCTTCTTGGCCTCGATGCCGAGCGGCGTGCCCGCCTTGACCGCTGCGCGCAGCATGTCACCGGTGGAGATCTGCGGAATGCCGAACTTCTCCTTGATGAAGTTGGCTTGCGTCCCCTTGCCGGCACCCGGCGGCCCCAAAAGAATCAGTCGCATACACCCTCCCGAAATTGACGGCCCTGGACGAGGCCGATTGATTATTGATTGATGAACAGGCCGAAACTTAACCGACGCAGGTCGCGGCGGTCAAACAGCGCCACTGGCATAAATTGCCCGTACGCGCTCGAGGTCCTCCATGGTGTCCACCCCTGCTGCAGGCGCATGGTCGAGTTCGAGCACACCGATACGGTAGCCATGCCAGAGCGCCCGCAACTGTTCCAGCGCCTCCCAGTGCTCGAGCGGAGATGGCGCGAGGCTGGCATAACGGCGCAAAAAGCCGACGCGATAGGCATAGAGGCCAACGTGGCGCAGCATGGGCAGCCCGGCCGGCAACCCGGTGCGCGCCTCCGCCCAGGCATCGCGCGCCCACGGGATCGGCGCGCGCGAGAAGTACAGCGCTCGCCCCGCGGCATCACAGACAACCTTGACCACGTTGGGATTGAAAACCTCGGCCGCATCCGCGAGCGGGTGGGCAGCCGTCGCAATCGCGCATTCAGCATCCCGGGCGAGCGCTTCGGCAACGGCAGCAACGACTGCAGTGTCGATCAAGGGCTCGTCGCCCTGAACATTGACGATGATGTCCTCGTCGGCCCACGCGCACAGCTCAGCCACCTCGGCGAGACGATCGGTACCACTCGGATGATCTGAACGGGTCATCACCACGACACCGCCCGCCGCACTCACGGCATCGCGAACGCCGCCGTGGTCGGTCGCCACCAGAACCTCGGCAGCCCCCGCTGCGCGCACACGCTCGAGCACACGCACGATCATGGGCTTGCCACAGATGTCGGCCAAAGGCTTGGCCGGCAGTCGTGTCGACGCATAACGCGCCGGAACCACGATCCGAAACGCTGTCATGGCGCCCGTCCGGCTCAGCAGCGGCGGGGGTCGCGCAAAGCGTCGACCTCTTCGGCGCTCATCGCGCGTGCTTCCTCATCCAGCATGACCGGAATACCGTCACGTATGGGGTAGGCCAGGCGATCGGCCTTGCACACCAATTCCTGCTTGTCGGCCAGGAAGTCGAGCGGCCCCTTGCACAACGGGCAGACGAGGATCTCAAGCAGTCGTGGGTCCATCTTCGAGTTTCTCCAGGATGCGTGTGGCGGCATCGACGCCGATCTGCGCCTTCACCGGTAGCTCCCAGCTGTCGGCAGGCGCGAAAGCCCGGCATTTTACCGCATCCTTGGCCGTCATCAGGATCGGCCTTGCATCGCCGAAGGCAAGGTCTTCAGCGACAAAGGCATGATGGTCGGCAAAGGGGTGTTCAATCACCTCCAGCCCCGCTTCGGCCAATTGATCGAAAAAGCGCTGCGGGCGACCAATACCCGCCACTGCATGCACCCTCTGCCCGCTCAGCTCAGCCAGGGTACGCGTGCGCTGTGGCTCATTCACCGCCTGCAGTACAGTGCCCTCCAGCCGCATGGCATGGACCGGGACACCATGCGCCGCCGCGCGCGTGCTCGCCGACAACTCGCCATGCGCGATCACGAGATCGACCTCGGCCAGACGGGCAAGGGGCTCTCGCAACGGCCCCGCGGGCAGCAGCCAGCGGTTGCCCAGCGTGGCCTCATCGACGACCGCGATTTCGATGTCCCGCCCCAGGCGGTAGTGCTGCAGACCGTCGTCGGCGACGATCACGTCGCAAGCGGGCGTGTTCCGCAACAGCTCCGCCGCGGCCGCCACCCGGTCCCGTCCCACCACCAATGGGCACCCGGTGATCCGAGCCAGCAGAACCGGTTCGTCGCCGAACGTCGCCGGGTCACCATCGGCCGGCACTGCCGCGACGCCCTGCACGCTGCCGCCGTGGCCGCGACTCACGATCCCCGGCTGCCAGCCGGCCGCGCGCAATACCTCGACCAGCCAGGCCACGACCGGCGTCTTGCCACTGCCGCCCACTGCGATGTTGCCAACGATGACCACCGGCACCGGCAGGCGCTGAGCGCGCACACGCGCGCGCCGCCGACGCGCGAGCGCACCGAACAGCGCCGACAGCGGCCGCAGCGCGCACGCGACGGGACCGCGGCCCCGCCAGAAGTCTGGCGCGCGCGCGGCCATGCTCACGCGCTCACTGCGCGGGCGCCTGGGTGGCGAAGGTGATGTGCGGCAGCCCGGCGCGCTGGGCTGCCTGCATGACGTCCACCACACTCTGGTGGGTCGCCTTCGCGTCGGCATTGATGACCACCACGGGCGGATCGCCAGGCTCTCCAGGCACGGCCTTGCCAAGGGCGGCCGCAATCGCCTCGATGCTGCGGTCGGCGACCGGCAGGCGGTTGACGACGATCTCCCCCGTTGCCGTTACTGCGACGATGATCTCGCGTGCGACGACCTCACTGCCCTCCGACTCGGCGGTGGGCAGGTTGACCTCGAGCCCCGACACCTTCGAGAAGGTCGTCGTCAGCATCAGGAAGATGATGATCACCAGGACGACATCGATGAGCGGAATCATGTTGATCTCCGGCTCCTCGTTGCGGCTGCCACGGCGAAAGTTCATGCCGGCACTCCGTCAGGCCCGCCGCTCGCCATGTGCCACCTCGACAAGCTTGATCGCCTGCTGCTCCATGTCGATCACGAAACTGTCGATGAGCGCACGGAAATGCCGCCAGAAGATCATCGCCGGGATCGCGATGATCAGTCCGAGGCCGGTCGTGTACAGCGCAATCGAGATGCCCTGGGCGAGCTGCGCTGGATTGGCACCGCTGACGCCCTGCGAAGCGAAGATGTCGATCATGCCGATGATGGTACCGAGCAACCCCATCAGCGGGCTGATGGCGGCAATGGTGCCGAGGGTGGTCAGGAAGCGCTCGAGTTCGTGCACAACCGCACGGCCGGTCTCCTCGATCGATTCCTTCATCATCTCGCGCGGACTATTGACGTTGCGCAAGCCTGCGGCCAGCACTCGTCCCAATGGCGAATGGAGCGCAACACGCTCGATCATCGCTGCAGACGCGCCGTCCTGCTGCAGATCATTGAGCACGTTGTCGAGCAGGCCGGCAGGCACGACGCGAGCGCGACGCAAGGTAATGGAACGCTCGATGATCAGCGCGACCGCAATCACCGAAGCGAGGATCAGGGGCCAGATGGGCCAGCCGACGGCCTGAATGATTGCGAACACGCGGAGCAACCTCTTGCGGGCAAAGGCGGAACTCTAGCGCCGACGCCCGCATGCAGCAAGCAGCCCGGCCTTTCACGGGCCACCCCAATGAATCCACAAAAGCTGTGGATAAGTTTGTGGACATTTCGTGAAAGCGGGCCGAAAAGCCTACCGCTACAGGCATTCCTTCACTCCGATGCAAAATTGTGCAACATATTAAACACAATAAAATCAGTGACTTAACAACAAACCCCTTTCCCGTCAAGCACTTGCAGCACGAGTCTTGACAAGGCCTGAAGACTGTGGATTCCGCTAGAATCCCTCCATGACTTTCCCCTACGAAACGCCGGTTTCAAGGCCCACTGGAATCGAGCAGACGAGCACTGCTGTGCTGAGCGTAAGCGCCCTCAACCGCCTCGCTCGCGAGGCACTGGAAACCGCGCTGCCGCTACTGTGGGTTGGCGGAGAAATCTCCAACCTGACCCGCGCTGCATCGGGCCACCTCTATTTCACCCTGAAGGACGCGAATGCCCAGGTGCGCTGCGCAATGTGGCGCAACAAGGCCCAGCTGCTAGCCTTCCGGCCGCAGAACGGCATGCGTGTGGAAGCCCGCGCGCTGGTCACGCTCTACGAAGCCCGCGGCGACTACCAGCTCAACATCGAGAGCCTGCGCCCCGCCGGCATCGGCAGCCTGTTCGAGGCCTTCAACCGTCTCAAGGAGAAGCTCGCCGCGGAGGGCCTCTTCGACGCCGCCGGGCGGCGCCCCCTGCCTCGTCTGCCGCGGGCAATCGGAGTGGTCACATCGGCCCAGGCCGCCGCCCTGCGCGACGTGATCATCACCTTGCGACGGCGAGCCCCCCATGTGCCGATCATTGTCTTCCCGACCCCCGTCCAGGGACCGGATGCCGGCCCCGGCCTGCTCGCGGCACTCGACGCTGCCGCCGCGCATGCTGCGCAAGCGTCGATCGACGTCGTGCTGCTGGTGCGCGGCGGCGGCAGTATCGAGGATCTATGGGCGTTCAACGACGAGACGCTCGCGCGCGCCCTGCGGGCCAGTCGCCTGCCGGTGGTGTGCGGGGTCGGCCACGAAACCGATGTGACCATCGCCGACTTCGCAGCCGACCTGCGTGCCCCGACTCCGACCGGCGCCGCCGAACTCGTCACCGAAGGGTGGCATGCAATGCGTTCGACCCTGCCCGGACTCGATGTCCAGCTGCAGCGCGCCATGATTCGGCGACTTGAAGCGCTCGGCCAGCGCCTCGACCGTGCCGCCTTGCAGCTCAAGCACCCACGCGCGCGCATCGCCGACGAGGCCAAAAGCCTGCAGGGCCTGGGCCAGCGCCTGAGCGACGCCATGAGGCGGCGCCTGGCGTTCGACCGCTTGCATGCAGCGCATGTGGGGGCGCGCCTGCGCGCAGCGGTACCACGGCTGGCGCAGGACCAGCGCACAATGGACGCACTCGCGCACCGATTGCAGCGCAGCCTGCAGCACCTTTTGACCCATCAGCGCCAGCGCACCGAAGCCCTCGCGGCAAGCCTGCAGCACCTGGCCCCGGAAGCCGTGCTCGAGCGCGGCTACGCGATCGCACGCGACACGCAGGGCCGCGTCCTCCGTCATGCTGCCGAAGTGCCCGACGGCGCGACCGTAAGCGTGCAACTTGCCCACGGCAGCCTCGCCACCCGCGTCACCGGGCACCAGGACGACTGATTGAGGTCGAAACAGGTGCTCGCAGCCATCATCAGCCAGCCTCACCCGCTTGGCCGACCCTGCGGCCCCCGACACGACCTGTTCCGCAAACCCGCGGATAGGCTTAACATTCCGGGCCCAGCATTGTCAGCACGCAGCAAACCAGACTAAAATGGTCCTGGTTTAATGCCGCCGACGGACAAATCGAATACAGGAGAAACTCCATGGAACACACTCTGCCCGCCCTGCCTTACGCCAAGGATGCCCTCGCTCCGCACATCTCCGCGGAAACGCTGGAGTTCCACTACGGCAAGCACCACCAGGCCTACGTCACCAACCTGAACAACCTGATCAAGGGCACCGAGTACGAGAACCTCGACCTCGAGGCCATCGTCAAGAAGGCGCCGGCCGGCGGCATCTACAACAACTCGGCCCAGGTCTGGAACCACACCTTCTTCTGGAACAGCATGGCGCCCAACGGCGGCGGCGAGCCCACCGGCGCGCTGGCTGACGCCATCAAGGCCAAGTGGGGCTCGTTCGAAGACTTCAAGAAGGCCTTCCAGGCCTCGGCAGTCGGCAACTTCGGCTCTGGCTGGACCTGGCTGGTCAAGAAGGCCGACGGTTCGGTGGACATCGTCAACATGGGCGCCGCCGGCACCCCGCTGACGACCGGCGACACCGCCCTGCTCTGTATCGACGTATGGGAGCATGCCTACTACATCGACTACCGCAACCGCCGCCCGGACTTCGTTGCCACCTTCCTCGACAAGCTGGCCAACTGGGAATTCGCCGCGAAGAACTTCGCCTGATCCCCAGCCGCCCGGTTGCAACCGGGCCTGCCTCACCGAAAGCGACCCCACCGGGTCGCTTTCTTGCTTTACGCCCCCCGACCAGGCGCCCCGACCATGCTCCAGGTGCTCTACCGCGACGAATGGCTCATCGCCATCGACAAACCCTCGGGACTGCTCGTGCACAGAAGTCCGATTGCCGCCCAGGAGGCGCGCTTCGCCGTTCAGCTCCTGAGGGACCAGATCGGCCAGCGTGTCTACCCGGCGCATCGCCTCGACCGTGGCACATCCGGTGTGCTGCTGTTCGCCCTCGACCGCACTGTGGCCGCTCGGCTGGGCGCACAGTTCGAGACCCGCACGGTCGACAAACGCTACCTCGCCATCGTCCGTGGCCATCCAGCACAGGCAGGCCTGATCGACCACCCGCTGGCACGCCGGCTAGACGCCATCGAGCGCGATCGCGGCGTGGGCGCAGGTAACCGCGATGGGCACCCCGAAGACCTCGAGCGCGACGAGGTGACTAGCACTGCGCTCGATGCGCGCACGCGCTTCAGGCGCCTGGCCTGTGCCGAACTGCCCCATCGGGTCGACCGCTATGCAAGCAGCCGCTACGCGCTGCTGGAGCTCGCGCCCGAAACCGGACGCCGTCATCAGATCCGCCGTCACCTCAAACACATCTCGCATCCGATCATCGGTGACGCCACCTATGGCAAGGGCAGGCACAACCGGCTGTTCGCCGAACTGTTCGACAGCCATCGCCTGCTGCTGGCGTGCACACGCCTGGCACTGCGCCACCCGGTGCTGGACACTGCGCTGGAGATCATGGCGCCGCCGGCGGATGACTTCCACAGCGTCATGCGCGGTCTGGGCTGGCCCCTGGAACTTGCAACAAGCTGAAGCGCTCGGTGCAGCCATGTGGCTCCACCGAGCGGCCGTTTCGAGGCACAATGCCGCTTCACTAAGCCGGCTGCCGTGCGCCGTCTCTGCCCGCAGCACGAATCCGGCCCTTGCTCCAATCCCATACCACCCAGGTAGATCGATGAATCCGCTGCTCCAGGTACGTCAGTTCGGCCAGCAGATCTGGCTCGACAATCTCTCCCGCACGCTGCTCAACGACGGCCACCTTGCCCGCTTCATCAACGAGGATGGCGTCACTGGCATCACCACGAATCCGGCTATCTTCCACAAGGCGATTTCCGGGGGACGGTATTACGAGGACGACCTGGCCGGGCTCAAGCAGCAGCCGATGAGCGCCGAAGCGCGCTACGAGGGGCTCGTGATTCCCGATGTCCAGCGTGCCTGCGATCTCCTTGCCCCCCTGTTCCGGGACAGCGGCGGCGAGGCCGGCTACGTGAGCCTGGAGGTGTCGCCTGCACTCGCACACGATGCGGCAGGGACACTGGCAGCCGGCCTGCGCCTGAAGGCTGCGGTCAACCGGCCGAACCTGTTGATCAAGGTCCCAGCCACCCGCGCCGGGTTGGTGGCAATCGAGGAGCTGGTTGCGGCCGGCATCAGCGTGAACGTGACCCTCATGTTCTCGCTCACCCATGTCGATACGGTCGCCCAGGCATACGTCCGCGGACTCGAGCGCCTGCGTGCTCAAGGGGGCGACCTGCGGTCGGTCATGTCGGTCGCAAGCCTGTTCCTGTCGCGCGTCGACACGCTGGTGGACAAGCAGCTCGAAGCGCTTGCGGCGGACACCCCGGCCCGTCCGGGACGCACCGCGGTCGCACTCGCCCGCCTCGCCTACCAGCGCTACCGCGCACGCTTCCACGGCGAGGGTTTCGCGAACCTGCGTGCTGCCGGTGCGCGTCCGCAGTACATGTTGTGGGCGAGCACAGGCACGAAGAACCCGGCCTACAGCGACCTGCTGTACGTCGAACCCCTGATCGGTGCAGAGACGGTCAATACGCTCCCTGATGCAACGCTCGACGCCCTGCGCGACCATGGCAAGGCAGCGGCAACCCTCGAACTCGAACTCGACCAGGCTCAGGCGCAATTCGCGACCCTGGCGGCCGCCGGTATCGACCTCGAGGCCGCCGGAGAGCGCCTGCAGCAGGAAGGCCTGGCGCAGTTCGAGCAGGCTTTTTCAGCGCTGCTCGAACTGACCGCCTGACAGGCTCAAAGGCCTTAGCACGGGGCGGCTGCAAAGCGCGCCCCGTCGTGCTCAAGTCAGCGCAGGGACGACGTCGGCGATCAGCGCATTGCGCGAAATGCCCCGGCGGTCACCCGCCGCATCGAGCAACTCCTTCATGTCCAGGATCAGCACGATCTGGCCGTTGGACAGCGTCGTGACGCCGGCCACGCCCTTGGGCCGGAAGTCGTCGAGCGACTTGATCACAGCATCCTCGCGCCCGGCAAAGCTGTCGACCGCAAGGATGAAGGACCACTCGGCAGCCTGCATCAACACCCCGTACTGAGGTATGCGCTCACGCGGCCAGCCCAACAGCATCGACAGCGGCACGATCGGCAGAACCTCGCCGCGTACAACCATGGTCGCACGCCCACCCACATCCTGAATGGCGTCGGGCACGATCGGCAGGATCTCCCGCACCATCGACAGTGGCACCGCGAAAGGCTGATCGGCCAGCCGGACCAGCAACACCGGCAGGATCGCCAGCGTGAGCGGCAGGTTGATGATGAGCGTGGTGCCCTTGCCTAGCTCGGACTTGATCTCGATCGTGCCGTTCAGCTTCTGGATGTTGGTGCGCACGACATCCATGCCGACGCCGCGCCCAGAAACGTCCGACACCTTGTCGGCCATCGAAAAGCCAGGCAGGAAGATGAGGTTGTAACTCTGGCGATCATCCATGGTGCTCGCCTCCTCATCGGTGATGAGGCCGCGCTGGAGGGCCTTGGCCCGCAGTCGCTCGGCGTCCATGCCGCGCCCATCATCTGCCACCATGATGACGATGTGATCGCCTTCCTGGCGTGCCTCGAGGCGGACCAGGGACTTCTGCGGCTTGCCGGCGGCCCCCCGCCCTTCCGCATCCTCGATACCGTGATCGACTGCATTGCGAACGAGGTGGATGATCGGATCCGAGAGATCCTCGATCATCGTCTTGTCGATCTCCGTCTCCTCGCCGACCAGAACCAGTTCGACGTCCTTGCCCAGGTTACGCGCCAGATCGCGCGCAATGCGCGGATACTTCTGGAACAGGCGGCCAATCGGCTGCATGCGGGTCTTCATGACCGCGTTCTGCAGATCCGACACCAGCAGGTCCAGCTGGCTCACGGCCAGGTCAAGCGCATGCAGGGTCTCGGTGTCGTTACGGCCGCTGAGGATGTCGCTGCGCAAGGCATTGAGCCGGTTCTTGGTGAGGCCGATCTCCCCCGACAGGTTGAGCACCTGGTCGAGGCGCGCGGTATCGACGCGGATGGAGTTGTCGCGCTGCCGCTCCGTTTCCCGCCTGCCCGTCGGCCCACTGGCCCCCGGCACGTCGGTTGCACGCCGCCCGAGCGCGGCCTTTACGACAGGATCCTCGGACTCCGTGCGTACCGTGGCGGCGCCGGTCTCCACTGCTACAGGTGCAGGCGCCTTGGCGGCAGGCACGACCGCCTTGCCGGTCACGGTCTCGTACAGAACGTCCCAATCAGGCTCACCCTGCCGCGGCACCTTCACCGCAGCAGCAGGTCCAGGCTCAGCTGCACGCACCTCGGCCCCGTCCTCTCCGTCAACCGCGGCCCGCAGCTTCGCGATCAACGCGGGGGCGGCCGGCGCCGGCTGGGTGCCACGTTCGAGATCGCCGAACATCTGGCGGACCGACGCCGTCGCGGCAAGGATGACGTCCATGCGTTCCGGCGTCACCTTCAGTTCGCCATTGCGCAACCTGTCGAAGAGGCTCTCGGTCAGATGGCACAGCGTGACGAGTTCGCCCGCGTTGAGGAAACCCGCACCCCCCTTGATGGTGTGGAAACCGCGGAAAATCTCGTTGAGCAGGCCGACATCGTCCGGCGCCCGCTCCAGATCGACCAGCTTGTTGTCCACGCCGGACAGCAGATCCTCGGCCTCGACGAGAAAATCCTGCAGCAGCTCTTCCATTCCGGCGAAATCACTCATGGCTCACCTATGCTCTTCATTGACCCGGACCCTGTGCCCATAAAAGCCGGCCGTCCGCTTTAGAACCCGAGGCTCTCGAGAAGGTCGTCCACCTCGGACTGGTTATGCAGCACGTCCGCCCCCGCAACCCCATCGATCACCGGCCCGTTGAGCAGGCTCGCCTTGCATTCGGCCCGGACCTGCGGTGGCGTGGCTTCGATCAAGACCTGTACGAGCTGGCTCTCGAGCATTTGCGCCAGTTCCAGCACGCGCTTGATCACCTGTCCAGTCAGATCCTGAAAGTCCTGCGCCATCATGATTTCGTGCAACTGCTTGCTGGTCGAACGCGAGCCTGCCGCGACCTCGGCGATGAAACGTCGCGTGTCACCGCTCAAGTCACGGAACTCGCCGGGCGACAACTCACCGGCATAAAGTCGATCCCAGCGCGCGCCCAAGGCATTGGCACCGCTGGCAAGCGCGGACTGGATCGGCGCAGCAACATCGGTCGCATTCAGAACGCGGCTGGCAGACTGCTCGGTCATCTGGGCGATGTAGGCCAGTCGCTGACGCACGTCGGGAATGGCCTCGGCCGCCTCCTGCAAGGTGCCCTCCAGCCCCAACTCGCGCAAGGTGTCGTGAACCTGCCGGGTCAATTGCCCCAGGCGGGTAAACACCACGGCAGGTTCGACCTGTTCTGCGACCGGGGCGTGCGTGGTGCTGGCGGCCGCTGCCGGGGCGGCCGCTTGGGGCGCAGCCGGCTCGGCGGTGTGCTCCGCCTGCGAGGCCACGGCATCAAACAAGGCCTGCAGTTCGTCACTGTCACCGGTATCGGCTCTCGCACCAAGCGGACTGGCCTCGACGGGCCGCGCTACCGACGGGCTTCGAGCTCGCCCCACCGGCTCAGCCGCAATGCTGTCGAACAGCGCCTGCAGCTCGTCGGAATCACCGGCCTCATCGATCTTCGACTTCTTGCTCATCTGTCTTGCTCCGTTCCCAACCGAAGGCGGCGCTCACGCCGAGTTCTGGCCCATCTTCTCGAAGATCTTCTCCAGCTTCTCGGCCAGGGTCACCGCCGTGAAGGGCTTGACGACATACCCGCTCGCGCCGGCCTGTGCCGCGGCGATGATGTTCTCCTTCTTGGCTTCGGCCGTGACCATCAGCACGGGAAGGTGCTTGAGGTGCGGCGTGCGCCGGATGGTCTGGAGCAAGGTCAGCCCGTCCATGTTGGGCATGTTCCAGTCTGTCACGACGAAATCGAAAGAGCCGCTGTTGAGCTTCTGCAGCGCAACCGCACCGTCCTCTGCCTCGTCGACGTTGGCGAATCCAAGCTCCTTGAGGAGATTGCGGACAATGCGCCGCATCGTCGAGAAGTCGTCGACAACAAGGAATTTGGTTTTAGGGTCGGCCATGTTCTGTGTTCTCCGGGGTTCTATGCCTGCGCCGTTCTAGTTCAGCGACGGCCACGATTCAACATGGGCCGAATCGTCTCGGCCAGCACGTCGGCGTCGAATTTTGCCACGTAGGCGTCGACCCCGACGCGTTTGCCCATCGCGCGATTGGCGTCCGAAGACAGCGACGAGTGCATCACGACGGGAATGCCATTGAATCTGTGGTCCGCCTTGATGTTGCGCGTAAGTACGTAGCCATCCATCTCCGGCATCTCTGCGTCCACCAGGATCAGGTCGATCTCATCGATCACCTGGCGTCCAACCTGGTCCGCATGCGTTGCGATGCCCTGCAGCCGGTTCCAGGCCTCGAGGCCGTTCTGCGCGTGCTTGTGCCGCACACCGAGCTTGTCCAGGACCTCGGTGATCTTGCGCCGGGCCACGCTGGAGTCATCGACGAAGAAGACGCTGCATTCGTGGCCATGGCTGATCGGCGCGATGTTTCCGACCACCGCATCGCCAAAGGTGTTGGCGAGGATGGTCTCGACATCGAGGATCGACACCAGGCGACCGTCGGGAAGCTCGGTAATCGCAGTGATGAAGGTCTGGGAGGACGACGATACGTTCTCCGGCGCCCGCACCTTCTCCCAGTCGACCCGCACGATGCGGTCCACCGAATCGACCAGGAACCCGAGCGTGCGCTTGCTGTACTCGGTCACCATCATCGCCCCGCCCAGCGGGGCACCGGGCTTGGTGAGATCCAGTATGCGCCCCAGGGAAAGCACGGGAATCACGTTACCGCGCAGCGAAATCAGGCCCTCGACGCCGGCCGGCATGTTGGGGGTACGCGTGATGAAGGGCGTCTGGGAAACCTCGCGCACCTTGAACACGTTGATGCCGAAGTGCTCATTGGTGCCCAGCGAGAACAGGAGGATCTCCATCCGGTTCGAGCCCGCCAGGCTGGTGCGCTTCTCGACGGTATCGAACAGCGCGTTCTCTTCGTTCTGCAGCTCTCGCATGTTGCCTCCTCAATCCGCCTGATCCTTGTCCGCCGCCCGCATGAGACGCACCAGCGTCTCGGCCAGCTTCACTGGCTCGAACTTCGGCACGTACTCGTCGACCCCCACGGAATGCCCGAGCTGCTGGTTCGACATCCCCGACAGCGACGAATGCATGAGCACCGGAATGCCGGCGAAACGCCTATCGGCCTTGATCTGGCGCGTCAACATGTAGCCGTCGAGCTCCGGCATCTCGACGTCGGTCAGTATCAGGCTCACGAGGTCGGATACCTTGCGCCCGGTCGCCTCGGCCTGCATGGCGGCCTTGTTCAGCTCTTCCCAAGCCTGGCGGCCATTCACGGAGCCCACGTACCGCACCCCCATCGCGTCCAGGGTCTGGGTGATCTGCCGACGCGCCACGGAGGAGTCATCGGCAAAGTACACGACGTGATTCTCGGCCCCGGGGAAGGGACGGATGTCACGGAACTCGATATCGTCGTCATAGTTCGAGGTTTCGGACAACACCTTCTCGACGTCGAGCAACATGACCAGACGGCCATCGGCGAGCTCGGTCACAGCCGTCACGAGCCCCCCGAGCCTGGCCGTGAGCATCTCCGGGGGGACTCGCATCTGCGACCAGTCCAGCCTGAGGATGGTATCCACGGCCTCCACCAGAAAACCCTGGGTATGGCCGTTGTATTCGGTGACGATCATGATCTCGCGCGGACTGTCGTCACTGATGCCGCCATATCGCCCCAGATCGACCACCGGCACCAGGGCGCCACGCAGGCTGACCATGCCTTTAACGGCGTCGGGCATCTCCGGCGCCGCCGTGATCTGCGGCGTGCGCATCACCTCGCGGACCTTGAAGACATTGATACCGAAGGTCTCCCTTCGGCCCGTTCGCGCGTCGACACCCAGCGTAAAAAGCAGGATCTCGAGCTTGTTCGTTCCCGCAAGCCGGGTACGGGCGTCGATATTCTTGAGCAGTTCGGACATGTCTTGTTCCGCTTTCCGGTTGGGTTTAGGCCGCCGCGCCGGCTGCCTTGAAAGATGTATCGGCTACAGCTCGATTAACTTTAGGTTAGTGCATCAACGCAGCGGCGCGCCAAAGATATCACTGACGACAGCGTCCCCTCCATCCGGCTCGCGAGCACCGGGCGCACCCGCCCCCTCGACCTCGATCTGCCGCCCAGGCGCCCGCATCGCCTCCTCCGCTGCCTTGTTCAGGACGACGATGCTGATGCGACGGTTGGCCGGATCCAGGGGGTCATCCGGGTTCAGGTGCGCAGTGTCGGCAAGTCCGAGCACGCGCACCAGCTTGCCCGGCTCGAGCCCGCCGGCGACCAGCTCTCGGCGCGCTGCATTGGCACGATCGGCCGACAGCTCCCAGTTCGAGAACCCGCGCTCCCCGCCCGCATACTGCGCGGAGTCGGTATGCCCCGACATGCTGATGCGGTTGTCGACATCATTGAGGGCGCGTGCAATCTCGCGCAGCAGCTCGCGGGTATATGGACGCAGATTGGCGCTGGCCGACGTGAACATCGGACGGTTCTGCGCATCGACGAGCTGTATCCTGAGCCCTTCCGAAATGATGTCGAGCAGGATCTGTTCCTTAAACTGGCGCAACGATGGGTTGGCCTCGATGATTGCCTCCAGCTTTCCCTTCAGATCGATCATCCGCGCACGCTCACGGCGCTTGGCCGCCTCGAGAGCCTCCTCGGCACGCATCTCGTCCGGCGTCTTCACGCGCGCACGCGCGGCATCGACGTTGATCGCACGCGTGCTAGGCGTGTCTCCGCGCCGCACCTGGCCGACCTTGCGCGACAGATCCTCGCCACCGCCCTTGATGATGCTCGAACTGTCCCCCGTCCCCTCACCCCCGGCCATGGCCAGCTTGAGCGGGTTCTGGAAGTGATCGGCAATGCCCTCGAGATCTCCCTGGGCCGTCGAACCGAGCAACCACATCAGCAGGAAGAAAGCCATCATCGCGGTCACGAAATCCGCATAGGCGATCTTCCATGCACCGCCATGGTGGCCTCCACCCCCCTTCTTGATGCGCTTGACGACGATTGGCTGCTGGGTATCGTCGCTCATCACGCGCTCCAGACCACGCCAACCTGAAGACGGCGTGAGTACTCAGGCGGGACGGAACCCGATGAAGGCATAGGACTCAACCCTTCCGGTTCTTGATTTCCTGCTCGAGCTCGACAAAGCCCGGGCGGTCGGTCGAGTAAAGCACCTTGCGACCGAACTCGATCGCGACCTGCGGCGCATAGCCGTTCATGCTCGCCAGCAGCACCACCTTGATGACCTGGTAGATCTTGCCCCCTTCCTCGACCTTCTGCTCGAGCTGGCCGGCAAGCGGTGCGACAAAGCCGTACGACACGAGAATCCCCAGGAAGGTACCGACGAGCGCACCGCCGATCATCTTGCCCAGCACAGCAGGGGGCTGGCCCACCGAGCCCATCACGTTGACCACCCCCATAACCGCCACCACGATGCCGAAGGCTGGCACCGCGTCGGCAACCTTGGCGACCACGTGCGGCGCCGTATGCGCCTCCTGGTGGTGAGTCTCGATCTCCATGTCCATCAGGTTCTCGATCTCGAACGCATTGAGGTTGCCACCCACCATCATGCGCAGGTAGTCGGTCATGAATTCGACCACATGGTGGTCGGCGGTCACGCTCGGATACTTGGAAAAGATCGGGCTGGAGTCAGGGTTCTCGATGTCGTTCTCGATCGACATCAGGCCCTCCTTGCGTACCTTGGCCAGGATCTCGAACAACAGGGCAAGCAGATCGACGTAAAGCGCCTTGTTGTACGGCGACCCCTTGAGCGCCATCGGCAAGCCCTTGAGCGTCGCCTTGATTGCCTTCGGGCCATTGCCGGCGATGAAGCCGCCGATCATCAGGCCGAAGATCGCGACATACTCGAGCGGCACCCACAAGGCGAGCAGGTCGCCATGCATCGCATAGGTCCCAAGCGACGCCAGCAGCACGACAACGTATCCAATGATCAGGAACACCAGTGACTCCAGGGCGTATGGCCACGCCTGCCGACCTTCGGCTCGCGACCTGTGACCGACTTATCGGCGCGACCTCGCGAAACTTGAACGGCTCGCACGATCAGGCAGGCATGCACCAAAAAAACATGGGCCGCGTGTTACCAGCGCGGCCCATGAAGCATATCCGGAATGCCCGCCAGCGGGCACGGTCTCAAGCCGATACGGCCACTCGCGTGCGGGACACGGCCTTGCGCGTGGCCTTCTTGCGCGAAGAACCCGCCCGCGACGGCATGTTGCACAAGCCGCAGACATAGCCCTGTACCGGGTCATGCGCATGGCCGACGAAGCGTCCACCGCAGCAGGTGCAGGTACTGAGTTGCAGCAGGTCGGCATCGAAGAAGCGCACCAGCGTCCACGCCCGAGTCAAGCTCAGCACCGGCTCCATGGCCGAGCTCTCGATGTGGTCGAGGTAGAGGTTGTACGACTTGAGGATGGCATCCAGCCCACGCACACCGGCACGCTCGACGAAGAAGCGATGAAAGCCCATGAACAGCGACGAGTGCACATTGGGCTGCCAGGTCATGAACCAGTCCGTCGAGAACGGCAGCATGCCCTTGGGCGGTGACACACCGCGCACTTCCTTGTAGATCCGAAGCAGCTTTTCGCGGCTGAGACGAGTCTCGACCTCGAGCATCTGCATGCGCGCGCCAAGCTGGACCATCTCGACCGCGCGCCGGACGTCCTCGGCTTCCTCGATCACTGTCTTGTTCTTCATCTAGGCCTCCTCAGGCCGCCTCTTCCGCTGCCTTGCCCGCCGCGAGGATCGCTGCGTGCAAACCAGCACTGACGGCGTCGCGCCCCTCGCCAGCCATCAGTCGGGCAAGTTGCGCATCGTCGAAGCGAAAACACGGCAACAGCATCTGGCTGCTGGCCATTCGCACAAGTTTTGCCGCCGACATCGATTCGATCAGGTCCGCCAGCGCGTCGCTGATGCCGAGCCTGAACAAGGCCGTCGCCCGATCTCCGCGCAGCATCTGCTGGGCAAGCATCAGGTAGGCAAGGTTCAGTTCGCGGATCTCGGCCTGATAGTCTGGTCGATCCATGAAATCCAATCCCCTTCAGGGATGAGTGTTTGCAACTTAAAGTAAATTCTCAGCAACATCAAGCCTGAAAATCGCGATTTTGCCAATTCGATCACGCCCCATCGTGGCTTCGTCGCAACACCGGCAAAGGCAAGGAGCCCGCACTCACCGGTCCGGCGTCAGCGAGCCAAACCTGAATGCTGCCGGCACCGCGGGCCGTCCATAGCGGAAACCCTGAAGCGAATCACAGCATGAGGCCTGCAGCAGAATCTCCTGCGCGGCGGTCTCGACGCCTTCGGCAACCACCTTCAAGCGCAGGCTATGCGCCATCGCCAGTGCTGCGCGCACAATGGCTTCAGCATCATTATCGCGATCGACCTCGCCGATCAGCTCGCGATCGATCTTGATCACGTCAATGGGCAGTCGGCGCAGGTAGGCAAGCGAAGAGTAACCGGTCCCGAAGTCGTCAATGGCGATGCGCACACCAAGCGTCTTCAATGCCCGCAGGCATTGTTCGGCGTGCCCGGTGTCACTCATCAGCGAGCTCTCGGTAATCTCCAGGATCAGCGCGGACGGCGGAAACCCGCTCTGGGCAAGTGCACACTCCACCTGCGCGAGCAGGCCGGGACGCGCGAACTGTACGGCGGACACATTGACCGACATCTCGAAGCCCTCGACCCCCTCCTTGCGCCAGCGCGCGCCCTGCAGGCAGGCCTGGGCGAGCACCCAGCCGCCAATGTCGACGATCAGTCCGGTCCGGTCCGCTATCGGGACGAAGCGATCGGGCTCCAGCAAGCCGTGCACGGGATGCTGCCAGCGCAGCAGGGCTTCGGCTCCGCGCGCGTGACAACTGGATGCGCCGACGATCGGCTGGTAGTGCAGCCTGAACTCCTCGCGCTCGAGCGCAGCCCGCAGGTCCAGTTCGAGGGCAAAGGCCTCGAGCGAGGACCGACTCATGCCTGCAGCGTGTATGCGCAACTGGTTACCGCCGGCACGCTTGCACTCGGCGAGCGCCAGCTCGGCCTGAGTGAGCACATCCGCTGCCTGGTCCGCGGCATCGTCGAACAGGACAATCCCGACGCTCGCCGTCAGTCGCAGCGCTCCCCGCGGCGACGCGAACGGCCGATCCACCGCGCGCAACAACCAGCGCGCAGTGAACTCGGCCTGCCCCTCATCTGCGACGCCCGGAACGAACACGCCGAACAAGTCGCCCTCGAGGCGCGCGAGCACGCCCTGCGCGGGCACGATCGCGGCGAGGCGGCGACCGAGCTCGAGCAGGATTTCGGAACCGGCACCGTAGCCGTAACCCAGATTGACGCGCATGAACTGGTCGACATCGATGACGAACATGGCCGCAGCCGCCCGCCCCGCGCCACGACGGCGACACGCCATCCAGTCAGCCACGCGAGCGAGAAAATTGACCTTGTTCGGCAGCATGCTGCCGTGGTCGAACAAGCTCAGCTCGCGGATCCGGCGTACCGCGTGCCTGACCGCACTGCGGTCCGAGAGCGCCTGCCGCTCACGCTCGATGACGGCAAGCAGGCGGGCGAAGTCCCCTTTCGGCACAAAGTCACGCGCGCCTTCGTACATCACCCCCACGCCCTCGCCTGCACTCATGCTCCCCGAATGCACGACAAACGGCACATCCTTTCCGCTGCGCTGCAACACCTGCAAGGCACGCCGGCAATCGAAGGCCGGCATGGCCTGATCACACAGCACAAGGTCCCACTCATCGGCGGCGAGCGCAGCCGCCATGTCCACCGGCTCATCGACGCGCCGCCAGGATACCCGCATACCTCGGCGCGCCAACTCCGCCTCGACCAGTAGCGCATCGTCCTCGCAGTCATCGACGATCAGCAGTCTTGGCGCCTGGCGCTCGGGAGCGCGCGTGTCGGGCAGCAACCCCATCGAATCCGTCATGCGCCCGCCGCCTGCAAGGCAATGACCCGGTTGCGCCCGGTCTCCTTGGCCGCATAAGCCCCCTGGTCGGCGAGCTTGACCAGGCTGTTGAAGCCCTGCATTCCGGGCTCGCGGATCGCCACACCCACGCTCACCGTCATCCGCAGCTGCGGGCCGCCCGTATCGGGCTCGAAGGCCTCGACTGCAGCCCGCAGGCGCTGCGCCACGACCACGACGGCCGCGAGGTCGGTGTCGGGGCAGATCACGAGAAACTCGTCCCCCCCCATCCGGCAAAGGATGTCCTGTGCACGCAGGGCCCGGCGCAACACTTCGGACACCTGGCGCAGCGCGATGTCACCGACGTCATGACCATGGGTATCGTTGATCGCCTTGAGCTCGTCCAGATCGACGATCATCACCGCCAAGCTGCGCGAGTGCCGTATCGATGACGCCCACTCCACCTGCATCGCCTCGAGTGCGTGGCGGCGGTTCGGCAAGCCCGTGAGCGGGTCGGTCAGCGCCGCCTCCTGGAGGCGACGGTTCGAGATCGCCAGTTCAGCGGCAAAATTGCGCAATTCCTCGCGCTCGCGCTCCAGTTCCAGCTGCAAGCCCAGCATTTTCAGCAATACCTGCAGGCGCGCCTTGAGCGCCACGCCCCCCAAGGGCAACAGGAGATAATCGTCCGCGCCGGCTTCCGACAACCAGCGCAGCGCATCATCATCGTTGTCCGGCAGCACCGCCACGACCTGCAGGCTGCGCCGCAGCCGCATGTCATGCAGATCACGCACGAAGGCCTGCCCCTCGTCCCCAGCCTCACGCTGCCACTGCACGAAGACGAGTTGCGGCTGGACGTCGATCGCCATCTCGATCGCGAGCCGCGCCGACGACGCCTCGCACACCGCAAGCCCCGCAGCCTCGAGGGCTGCCCGCAGGGCATGGCGGCACTGTTCTTCGGGCACGAGCAGCAGCGCCTTCAAGGGCCTGGCCTCCTCCGCCTCGCCCGAACCGGCAGGCTCCCCGCGATCACCGACAGCCACGGCAGCGCGATTGCCCAACTCGCCAAAACGCGGAGCGGCTTCGGTACGCAACTGGAGCAGCTTGCCCCACTCACCCCATTCCCGCCCCACGCGCTCGCACAACGCGATGAAATCGCTGCGCCCAATTCCCAGCCGGCTGGACAACCTCAGCATCGGCCCCATCAGACGCTCGTGCTCGCTCTCCGCCGCGAGGCAGAGTTGCGCGATCGCACGCGACAGCACCAGACACTGGACCAGTCCGTGCTCGCGCGAGCCCTCGGCGTAGCCCGGCACCTCGGGGCACTCGTGAAAGCGCACCGGCTGTACCAGCACATCGGGCACCCCCCAGTCCGTCAGCATGGCCGCCCCGAGTTCGCGGTGGTTGGTCGCGAACGCCTGGTCCTCGAGACTGGCCTGCTGGAGCCCCGGATTTCTCCCGATATCGTTGAGCAGGCGCGAGAACGCATCAGGATAAAGGGTGGCAAGCGCGAGCTCGCCGACACGGGCGAGCAGCCCCAGACTGAAAGCATCGTCAGGTGCGGCCAAGCGCACGCGCAGCATCAGCGCCTGCATCGAGATGGCCATGAGCAGGGAGGACGACCAGAAGTGTCCGTAATCGAACCCGGCGCAGCCCCCCTTGCGGTAATGCGACAGCAGCGAAAATCCGAGAGCCATCGTGCGCACCGCCGGCAGGCCGAGCACCATCAGCGCCTCCTGGACCGAGACGACCGCCCGTCGGTTCTCCGCCACCAGTCCATTGGCCGCCTTGACCAGACGCCCCACGAACGCGGGATCGCCCTTGATCACGCGTGCGAGCTCGGCCATCGACACGTTGTTCGACTGGGTAAGGCGGATGATGGCGATCGCAACGCCGCGCGGCGACGGCAACTCCCCCGCCGCCTTGAGCTGCGCAAATCGCTTCATGTCGATCGGCTGTACCATGCACTCCCCGGTTTGAATGGTCCTGCTACGGAGGCCTGCGAGCGCGCCACCGGTTTGCCTCTGCGTGCCACACCAAAGCATGATTCTTTCTTGCCTGCGCCCCGGAGGGCAAGCGAAAGCACGCTAGAATCCGTGAAAACCACAGGTCGCCGACCATGAAATTCTGCTCGAACTGCGGCGCTGCCGTCACTTTCCGCACCCCACCCGGGGACTCTCTGCCCCGCCACGTGTGCGAGCAGTGCGGCACCATCCACTACCAGAACCCCAAGATCGTGGTCGGCGCCCTCCCTGTCTGGGAGGATCGCGTCCTCCTCTGCCGGCGCGCCATCGAGCCGCGCTACGGCATGTGGACCCTGCCCGCCGGGTTCATGGAAAACGAGGAAACCACCGCCCAGGCAGCCGCCCGCGAAACACTGGAAGAGGCCTGCGCGCGAATCGAGGTGGGCGAACTCTACACCTTGATCGACGTACCCCACATCAGCCAGGTGCACATGGTCTACCGCGCCCGCCTGCTCGACCTCGGCTTCAAGCCGGGCGAGGAGTCGCTCGAAGTGGCCCTGTTCCGCGAGGAAGACATCCCCTGGGAGCAGATCGCCTTCCGCTCCATCTCGATGAGCCTGCGCCATTTCTTCGACGACCGCCGCAACGGAACCTGGACACTCCACACTGCCAGCCTCGCGCCGCCGCCCGCCGAGTGGCGATGAACGGCCAGGCCGAGCGCCGCTGCCCCACAAGACTACGCGCACGCCAGGGTTGAGCCCCCCTGCGCTGCAGAGGATAATCGCGGGATTCCTTTCCGCCTGCGGATCATGACAAGCTACATCTTCATCGTCATCGGCGCTGTTCTGGTGAACAACGTCGTCTTCGTCCGCATTCTCGGGCTATGTCCGTTCATGGGTGTCTCGAAGAAACTCGAGACCGCCATCGGCATGGGCGCCGCAACCACCTTCGTGCTGACCCTGGGCTCGGGCACCAGCTACCTGATCGACCACTACCTGCTCCAGCCGCTCGACCTCTTATACCTGCGCACGCTATCGTTCATCGTCGTCATCGCTGCCATCGTCCAGCTCACCGAGCTCGTCATTCAGAAGACCAGCCCGCTGCTGCACCAGGTGCTGGGCATCTATCTGCCCCTCATCACCACCAACTGTGCGGTACTCGGCGTGCCGCTGCTCAACGTCGGCCTGCGCCACGACCTGCTCGAATCGCTGCTGTTCGGCCTGGGTTCCTCGGTCGGCTTCACGCTCGCGCTGGTGCTGTTCGCCGGCATCCGCGAGCGCCTGGACGGCGCCGACGTACCGCTGCCGTTCAAGGGTACGGCCATCGCCATGATAACTGCAGGCTTCATGAGCCTCGCCTTCATGGGCTTTGCCGGCCTCGACCGCTTCCACTGAGGACTGCACGCGCATGATCACAGCCCTCCTCGTCATGGCCGGCATCGCCATCGTACTCGGTGCCGCGCTCGGCTACGCCGCGATCCGTTTCCGCGTCGAAGGCGACCCGCTGGTCGAGAAGATCGACGCCATACTGCCGCAAACCCAGTGTGGCCAGTGCGGCTTCCCCGGCTGCAAGCCCTACGCCCAGGCCATCGCCAACGGCGAGGCCGACATCAACCAGTGCCCGCCCGGCGGTGATGAAGGCGTGCGCAAGCTCGCCGACCTGCTCGGCCGCGAGTTCAAACCGCTGTCCGAAGAGCATGGCATCGAGAAGCCCAAGGCTGTCGCCGTCATCGACGAGCAGACCTGCATCGGCTGCACGCTGTGCATCCAGGCCTGCCCGGTAGACGCCATCGTCGGCGCAGCCAAGCAGATGCACACCGTGGTCGAACCGCTGTGCACCGGCTGCGAGCTGTGCGTCGCCCCCTGCCCGGTCGACTGCATCGCCATGGTGCCGATCGCCGAGACCGTGCAGACCTGGAAATGGAAATACCCCGTGGTCGAAATCAGGAAGGCGGCATGATCGGGCGCCTGTTCAAGTTCCATGGCGGCATCAAGCCCGCTGCCCACAAGGATGAGTCGGCCAAGGCACCGATCCGGCGTGCGCCTCTGCCTGCGCGGCTGATCGTGCCCCTGCGCCAGAGCACGCGCGCCACCGCCACCTGTATCGTCGAGATCGGCCAGACGGTGCTCAAGGGGCAGTGTATCGGCGAGCCGGAAGGCTTCCTGGGCACGGCAGTGCATGCACCGACTTCGGGTACCGTGGTCGACATCGCACCCCACACCATGGCGCACGCCTCGGCCCTGCAGACCCGCTGCGTGGTCATCGAGCCCGACGGCGAGGAGCGCTGGATCGAGCACGCTCCCTTCGACTACCACGGCGCCAGCCGCGACGAGTCGCTCGCCTGGCTGCGCGCATGCGGCATCGTCGGCATGGGCGGCGCCACCTTCCCCAGCCACGTCAAGCTCGGCAAGGGCGCAGGCATCGAGACGCTGATCCTCAATGGCGGCGAATGCGAACCCTGGATCACCTGCGACGACCGCCTCATGCGCGAGCGCGCCGCCGACATCCTGGCCGGCGCCGTCATCCTGCGCGAGCTCATCGGCGCACGCGAAATGGTGGTCGGCATCGAGGACAACAAGCCCGAAGCCATCGCCGCCATGCAGGACGCCGCCGCCGCATCGGGGCACGGCGTGCGCATCGTGCCCATCCCCTCGCTGTATCCGGCGGGCGGCGAGAAGCAGCTCATCCGCGTACTCACAGGCATCGAGATTCCCTACGGCAAGCTGGGTGGTGACTACGGCGTGCAGTGCTTCAACGTCGGCACCGCACATGCCGTGTATCGCGCCATTGCCCATGGTGAGCCGCTGCTGAGCCGCATCGTCACGCTCACCGGCAACGTCGAGGACGCAGGCAACTGGGAGGTACTGATCGGCACCCCCATCGAGGAACTGCTCCAGCTGGCGCGCCCGAAGCCGGATACCGACCGCAGCATCATGGGCGGCCCCATGATGGGCTTCGCCCTGCCACGCCTGGATGTACCCATCGTCAAGGGCAGCAACTGCATCATCTCGGCCTCGCCCACGCTGTTCCCGCCGCCGCCGCCCGAGCAGCCCTGCATCCGCTGCACCGAATGCGCCAAGGCCTGCCCGGCCGAGCTGCAGCCCTTCGAGCTGTACTGGTTCGGACGCTCGAAGAACTTCGGCAAGGCGCAGGAATACAACCTATTCGACTGCATAGAATGCGGCTGCTGCGCCTACGTGTGCCCGTCGCACATCCCGCTGGTCGACTACTTCCGCTTCTCCAAGAGCGAGATCTGGGCGCGCGAGCGCGACAAGTCCGCCGCCGATCAGGCACGCGAACGTTTCGAGTTCCGCAACTTCCGCCAGGAACGCGAGAAGGCCGAGAAGGCCGCCAAGCTCGCTGCGAAGGCCGCGGAGACACGCGCCAAGCTTGCCGAAGGCGGCGAAGCGCCAGCGCCAAAGACGGCGGCCGAGCCCGGCGAAGACCCCAAGAAGGCCCTCATCGCTGCTGCACTGGCGCGCGCCCAGGCGCAGAAGGCCGAAGTCAAGCCGCAGAACACCGACAATCTCAGCGCCGACAAGCTGGCCGAGATAGCCGACATCGAAGCCCGCCGCCTGGCGGCAGCCGTCACCGCGCCGGCCGCCGATGCGACGCCGGGCGCGGACACGCCGGCCGCCACCGTGGCAGTGGACGCCGAGTCCAGGAACTGAGCCGTACATGATCCACTCCCCTTACGTCCGCAAACAGGTCAGCGTGCAGCGCACGATGGGCCTCGTACTGCTCGCGCTGCTGCCCGCCATCGCGCTCTACGCCTGGAAGATCGGCACCGGCATCCTGGTCAGCCTTGCGCTTGCCACCCTTACCGCGCTGGCGGCAGAAGCACTCGTGCTGGCGCTGCGCAAGCGGCCCGTCGGCATCGCGCTGGGCGACCTGTCCGCCGTGGTCACCGCCTGGCTGGTCGCCCTCAGCCTGCCCGCAATCGCCCCCTGGTGGCTCACCGTAGCGGCCGTGCTGGTGGCTATCGTCGCGGTCAAGCACATCTACGGCGGCCTCGGCCAGAACCCGTTCAACCCGGCCATGGTCGCCTACTGCACGATGATCGTCGCCTTCCCGGCACTGATGTCGCAGTGGCCGGCCGCGGGCGCGCTCGACTTCGACACCCAGTTGGGCCTGATCCTCGGCAGCGCGCGCGAGCTCGACGCCATCACCGGCGCCACCGCGCTCGACGCCCTCCGCACAGGGCTGCGCGCCGATGGTGCGAGCGTGCAGTCGGTGCTGCAGGGGCCGGCCTTCGGCATGGCCGGCGGGCGCGAATGGGAATGGGTCGGCCTCGGCTACCTCGCCGGCGGCGCGCTGCTGCTCGCCACGCGGATCATCACCTGGCACATGCCTGCCGCCTTCCTCGGCACGCTGGTGGTGGTGTCCGGCCTGTTCTGGCTGATCGCGCCCGGCCAGTTCGCCTCGCCGCTGTTCCACCTCGCCAGCGGCGGCACCCTGCTCGCCGCCTTCTTCATCATCACCGACCCCGTCTCGGGCGCCACCACGCCGCGCGGCAAGCTCGTGTTCGCGGCTGGCATCGCGCTCATCGTGTGGCTGATCCGCAGCTTCGGCGCCTACCCCGACGGCATCGCCTTCGCCGTGCTGCTGATGAACATGTGCGTGCCGCTGCTCGACATGAAGACGCAACCACGCGTGTTCGGCCACCGCAATGAGGCCGGGGAAAGCGTCCGGACCGGGGAGAGGCGTCCATGAGCGGCCGCTACACAGCCACCCGCACCTCGCTGCGCACCGGCGGCATCATGCTGCTGTTTACGCTCGCCTTCACCGCGCTCATGGCCTCCACCTTCCAGGTCACGCGGCCTGCGATCGAGGCCTCCCGCCAGGAGGCGCAGATGCGCCTGCTCGCCGAGGTGCTGCCGCCGGGCAGCTACGACAACGCCCTGCTCGACGACTACGTGCGCTTCGGGCCCGCGCCGCAGATCGGCATGGACGCCGGCGGACGGGTATGGCGCGCACGCAAGGCGGGCGAGCCGGTCGCTCTGATCATCGAGGGCGCCGCAAGCGACGGCTACGCCGGCCGGATCGGCCTGGTGGTCGCGGTGCATCGCGACGGCCGCCTGAGCGGCGTACGCGTCACCGAACACAAGGAAACCCCGGGCCTGGGCGACTACATCGACCCGCGCAAGGACCGCCGCAAGGACGCGCCCTGGATCGCCCAGTTCACCGGCGCGACCTGGGCCGAGGTCGACACCGCGGCATGGACGGTGCGCAAGGATGGCGGCAGCTTCGACTATCGCGCCGGCGCCACCATCAGCGCGCGTGCGGTCACGCGCGCCGCCGGCCGCAGCGCCGCCTTCGCCGCGCAGCGCATGGATGCGCTCTTCGCCGCCCCCGCAGGTGGCCTGCTCGGAGACACGCAATGAGCCCGCAACAGTTCCGCGACATTTCCTGGAACGGCCTGTGGAAGCAGAACCCAGGCCTCGCCCAGTTGCTCGGCCTGTGTCCGATCCTCGCCATCAGCACCACCATGGTCAACGCGGTGAGCCTGGGCATCGCCACCGTGCTGGTGATGACCGTCGCCAACCTCGCGGTGTCGGGGCTGCGCAATTTCGTACCCTACGAGATCCGCATCCCGGTCTTCATCCTCATCATCGCCGCCCTGGTGACGATGGTGGATCTCGCCTTCAACGCCTACTTCCACGACCTCTACCTGGTGCTGGGCATCTTCATCCCGCTCATCGTCACCAACTGCATCGTGCTCGCCCGCGTCGAGGCCTACGCGGCCAAGAACGACCCGCTCACGTCCACGGTGGACGGCATCATGATGGGCATCGGCCTGGTATGGGTGCTCGCCCTGCTCGGCGGCCTGCGCGAACTGCTCGGCGCCGGCACCCTGTTCTCGGGCATCGAGATGATCATCCCCGGCGCCAGCGCGTGGTCGGTGTTCGGCGACGACTACCCCGGCTTCCTGATCGCCATCCTGCCGCCTGGTGCCTTCTTCGCGCTCGGCGTGCTGATCGCCGTCTTCAACGTCATCAACGCCCGTCTCGCCGCCCGCGCACGGCGCCAGCCACCGCCCACCGCACCCGCGCCTGCAACCAGGGCAGAGGGCGACGGCGAGGCGGTTGCCGCAGGCTGAAGCGATGGCGCTGATGAAGCGCGAGGCGATCCGCGAGTTCTTCCGCCGCCTGCACGCCGCCAACCCCGAGCCACAGACCGAGCTCGAGTACGCCTCGCCCTACCAGCTGCTGGTGGCCGTGGTGCTGTCCGCCCAGGCCACCGACCGCAGCGTCAACATCGCCACCCGCAAGCTGTTCGCGCTCGCGCCGACGCCAGAGGCCATGGTCACGCTCGGCGAAGAAGGCATTGCCGACTGCATCAAGACCATCGGCCTGTTCCGCAACAAGGCGAAGAACACCCTCGCACTGTCGCGTCTGCTGCTGGAACGCCACGGTGGTGAGGTGCCAGCCGAGCGCGAAGCACTGGAGGCCCTGCCCGGCGTCGGCCGCAAGACCGCCAACGTGGTACTCAACACCGTCTTCCGCCAGCCGGTGATGGCGGTCGATACCCACATCTTCCGCCTCGCCAACCGCACCGGACTCGCCCCCGGCAAGGACGTCGTCGAGGTGGAGAAGGCCTTGATGCGGCGCGTACCAAAGGACTACCTGCTCGACGCTCACCACTGGCTGATCCTGCACGGCCGCTACGTATGCACCGCACGCAGCCCGCGCTGCGCCCAATGCAGCGTGCGCGACCTGTGCCTGTGCCGCGACAAGACCGACTGACCCGCCCCACCGGAGACGCTCCGCCATGTTCAACCCCAGCCGCGACCAGGTGCGCAGCTTCTTCATCGACACCTGGCGCAAGGCGCGCGCCAAGGAAGTGCTGACGCCGATGGAAACCATCGCCGCCGACATCATCGCGCTCCACCCCGAGTACCACGCCATCGTCGAGGACCCGGACGCGATCGACCGCGACTTCCCGCCCGAGGCCGGCCAGATCAACCCTTTCCTGCACCTGTCGCTGCACCTGGCGATCGAGGAGCAGCTCTCCATCGACCAGCCGCCGGGCATCCGCGCCGCCTTCGACGCCGCCTGCAAGCGCCGCGGCGAACGCCACGACGCCCTCCACGACGCCCTGGAGGCGCTCGGCGAGATGCTCTTCGAGGCCCAGCGCAAAGGCACCCCACCCGACGGCACCACCTATGTACGCAGCCTGCGTCGCAAGGCCGGGCTGGAGTGAATGCCGGGTGCCTCACCAAAAGCTCGCGGCAGGCGCCGCTCCTACCGGAAACCACCACGTGCATCGCCCGCCGTGGGAGCGGCGCCAGCCGCGAGGGGTTGAGGACGACATGGCCAAAGGCGCCTCACCAAAAGCTCGCGGCTGGCTCCGCTCCTACCGGAAACCACCGCGCGCATCGCCCGCCGTGGGAGCGGCGCCAGCCGCGAGGGGTTGAAGGCGACATGGCTGAAGGCCCCTTACCAAACGCTCGCGGCTGGCGCCGCGCCTGCCGAGAACCGTGGGTGGGCCGACACGCGCTGCGCATGAACCATTCACACAAATGTGCGTCCCATCGCTACATGCCACAAGCCCGCAACACCGGGAGATGCCCATGATCACCTCGCGCCAGCCCAGCGGCGAACGGACAGACCTGCTGCAGATCGCCAACCATGTCTTCTTCATGACCGCGCTGCTCTTCGTCGCCCACCAGAACGCGCTCACTACCGACGTGGTCCGCTCGCAGACGGCCTTCGTCGCGCAGGCGCTCAACCTGCAGCCGCGCACGCCGCCCCCGGGCTTCGACCCGGACGAGATGGTGCTGGACGGCCTCGACGCGGTGACGCCTGCGGACTGAGACTGTCCGGCCGCTGTAACTTGCCCCGCCGCCGTCCGTGATGGCCGCGGGGCTTTGTATGGGATTGCGGAGGCGTCCGCAGCAGCGAGCCGCTACAATCGCGCCTTGCTCCTCGACTCGCCCGCGCCACCGAGGCCAGGCTTTCAGGCCGTGCGCGCGAGCGGTTCGAGCCGATTTCCGACTTACCCGTATTGCTGGAGGCCCCATGCCCGCCCTGTTGCCCAACGTCGATCCCGATGGCCTGCTCGAGTACTCGGTGGTCTATACCGACCGCTCGCTCAACCACATGTCGCAGGCCTTCCAGGGCGTCATGCGCGAGCTCTCGGCGACGCTGAAGAAGGTCTACCACGCCCACGCCGTCGCCATCGTCCCCGGCAGCGGCACCTTCGGCATGGAGGCGGTCGCGCGCCAGTTCGCCACCGGGAAAAAGACCCTGGTGATCCGCAACGGCTGGTTCAGCTACCGCTGGACGCAGATCTTCGAGATGGGGAACATCCCCGCCGAATCCGTGGTGCTCAAGGCCCGCCAGGTGCGCGACGAGGCGCAGGCGCCCTTCACCCCGGCGCCGATCGACGAGGTCGTCGCCGCCATCCGCGAGCACCGCCCCGACGTGGTGTTCGCGCCGCACGTCGAGACCTCGGCCGGCATGATGCTGCCCGACGACTACCTGCGCGCGGTGGCCGACGCCACCCACGCGGTCGGCGGCCTCTTCGTGCTCGACTGCATCGCCTCGGGCACGGTGTGGGTGGACATGGACGCGGTCGGCGTCGACGTGCTGGTGAGCGCGCCGCAGAAGGGCTGGAGCGCCTCGCCGTGCTGCGCGATGGTGATGCTGAGCGCCGCCGCGCGCGAGCGCATCGAGGGCACCACCAGCACCAGCTTCGCCTGCGACCTCAAGAAGTGGCTGCAGATCATGGAGACCTACGAGGGTGGCGCCCACGCCTACCACGCCACCATGCCCACCGACGGCCTGGTCACACTGCGTGACGTAATGCGCGAGACGGAGGCCTACGGCTTTGACAAGGTGAAGGGCGAGCAGCTCGAGCTCGGCGCCCGCGTGCGCACCCTGCTCGAGGCGCGCGGCTTCCCGAGCGTGGCCGCGCCCGGCTTCCAGGCCCCGGGCGTGGTGGTCAGCTACACCACCGACGACGGCATCAAGACCGGCGCCAAATTTGCCGCCGCCGGCCTGCAGGTGGCTGCAGGCGTGCCGCTGGCCTGCGACGAGCGCCCGGACTACAAGGCCTTCCGCATCGGCCTGTTCGGGCTCGACAAGCTGCACAACATCGAGCGCACGGTGGCCACGCTGGGCAAGGCGCTCGACGAGGTCGCCTGATCAGGCGCTGCGGGCGCGAGAGCGCCCGCAGTACCCCACCTGCTGATCAGCCCGTACGGTCGCATTGGCCACATTGGCCGCGCAGTCTCTCGACTGCCTCGGGCTCTCCGCGCAGCCTGAAGAACGCGCCTTCGTCCTCGGCCCTTTCCTCCAGCACCTCACAGTTCGCGTAGATCTCCTTGCGCAACTGCTGGGCGGACCAAGGCAGCAACAGCTCGGTCTCGACCAGATGCTGCTGGAAGAACGCCACGATCGTCCGCCGTAGCGCGGCCACCTCTTCGGGCCGGCGCGCGCTCATCACGATGCAGCCCGGGTACTTCGCGCGCAACGCCGCTTCGCATTCGGCCTGTGCGTCGGCGTCACCGACATGATCGATCTTGTTGAAGACGCGGATGCGAGGCACCTCGTCGGCGCTGATCTCGGCCAACACCGTATCGGTGACTTCAAGCTGGCGTTCGAAGCCCGGATCACTCGCGTCGATGACGTGCAGCAGCAAGGCCGCATCGAGCGCTTCGTCCAGGGTGGATTTGAACGAGGCCACCAGGCCATGAGGCAGGTTCTTGATGAAACCGACGGTATCACTGACGAGCACACGCGGCACGCTTTCGGGGTAAAGCGTACGCACGGTGGTGTCCAGCGTGGCGAAGAGCTTGTTGGCCACCAGCACCTCACTGCCGGTCAGCGCACGCATCAGCGTCGACTTGCCGGCATTGGTGTAGCCGACCAACGCCACATTGGCGAGGCTCTGCCGCCCCTGGCGGCGCGCGCGCTGGGTCTTGCGCTCGGCCTCCATCGCGACGATCTCGAGCTGCAGCTCGGCAATGCGGTCACGAATCTTGCGGCGGTCGAGTTCGGTGTGCGACTCGCCGGCACCGCGGCCTCCCACCCCGCTGCGCTGTCGCCCCTGCGGCCCGGCGAGCTTGGCCGCTTCGCGCAAACGCGGTGCCATGTAGCCCAGCCGGGCGATCTCAACCTGCGCCTTGGCAGCACGCGAGCGCGCGTTACGGTGAAAGATCTCGAGGATGACCATGGTGCGGTCCATGACCTCACAGCCCGTCTCCAGCTCGAGGTTGCGCGCCTGCGAGGGCGAGATCTCGTGATCGACCAACAGCGCCTCGATCGCGCCTGTGCGCGGCACCGTGGCCAGCGGCGCCGCTTCAAGGCCCGACTGGGCAGCGACGAAGTCGCGTACTTCCTGGCGCTTGCCAACGCCCAGGTAACCCGTGGTGTCAAAACCGGCGCGCTTCTGCGTAAAGGTTTGGACAACCCGGTAGCCCAGCGTCTTCGCCAGTTCGCGTAACTCGGCCAGCGAGGCTTCGAACTCGGCGTCGCTCACGTTCGGGCGTTGCACCGAGGCGACGATGGCGTTGCGGGGTTCGTCGGCGAGGTCTTTTTGCATTCGAGGGGGCTTCTATGAGCGATTCGGGGGTGTGATGGTAACCGGCAATCGCGTCTCCGCCGGGCTTGCTCGGCAAGAAGTCGCGTCTGCCGTCGGTCTGCCTGCGAACAGCTCGCCCCCTGGGCGGCAACGATGCCGCCAGATCCACGCCCCGGCATGTAGAGCCCCGGGAGCGGGATGCTAGACTGCGAACAGATTCACGCACGGAACCTTCGTGTCCCGGCTGCGGTCCCGAGTCGGGCGTTGTCTGCCGTTGTGAGCACGAGCCGCAAGCCCAAGTATCCGCCCCCCGCGCCACTGCCCACTGTAAAGACCATGACGAACTCACTGCTCATCGCCATCGTGACCGACGAAGTCTCGGACGCTGCCCTTGCCATCGCCGAGCGTGAAGGCATCCGCGGCGCCACCATCCTGCCCGCGAGCGGCATCAGCCAGTCGCCGCTGCGCACCTTCTTCGGCCTGACCTTCCAGAGCGCCATGACCATCCTGTTCTGGATCGCCGAAACCGACACCGCCAACCGCACTGCGCAGCGGCTGAACGAGGAACTCGACCTCGACTCGCCGCAACAGGGCCTGGCGCTGACACTCACCATCGACCAGCTGTTCGGGCTTGATCTGGGCAAAGCCGCAAACTGACCCGTTCATCTCCTCGGCAAAGGCGTTGGGCGTGCTTGATCGCAGCTGAACCCCCTACCCTCATGCATCTCCAAGGCCCTGAATGGACTGGATGTTCACCGCAATTCTCGTCGGCGCAGGGCTCATCACCCTGTCGATCCTGACGAGTGCCCTGGCCTTCCGCTTCGGGACGCCGCTGCTGCTGGTCTTCCTCGGCATCGGCCTGATTGCGGGCGAAGATGGGCTGGGGCTGCAGTTCGACCACGCCGAGACCGCCTTCTTCCTCGGCAGCGTGGCGCTCGCCGTGATCCTGTTCGATTCAGGCTTCGGCACCCGCGTGCAGACCTTGCGCCGCGCTGCCGCACCGGCCTTCGTCCTGGCGACGGTCGGCGTGTTCCTGACCACCCTGTTCGTGGGCGCGGCCGCACGCGTGTTGTTCGACCTGCCCTGGCTCTACGCCTTGCTGATGGGGGCCATCATCAGCTCGACCGATGCGGCGGCGGTGTTCTTCCTGCTGCGCTCGGGTGGCGTAAAGATCTACAAGCGCGTGCGCTCGATGCTGGAGGTGGAGTCCGGCTCGAACGACCCGATGGCGATCTTCCTTACCATCCTGTTCATCGAGATGATCCTCGCCGAGACACGCGGCAGCGTGATGACGAGCTTCCTGCACGGCTTCGGCATGCAGATGGGCCTGGGCCTGGCCCTCGGCGTGGCAGGTGGCTACCTCATCGTCGAGATCGTCAACCGCGTCCGCCTGGAGGAGGCGCTCTACCCCATCCTGGTGATGTCCTGCGGCCTTTGCGTGTTCGGCATCACCGCTTATCTAGGTGGTAGCGGCTTCCTCGCCATCTATGTCGCCGGCATCGTCGCCGGCAACCGCGACATGAAGGGGGCCTCGGCCCTGCGCCGCTACCAGCAAGGCATGACCTGGCTCGCACAGATCGTCATGTTCCTCGTGCTCGGCCTGTACGTGACGCCGTCGGAGTTCGGCACGGTGCTGATTCCTGCGCTTCTGCTCGGGCTCTTTCTCATCGTCATTGGTCGTCCCCTCGCGGTCGTGCTCTGCCTGCTGCCCTTCCGCTACGACCGCGAGACGGTCACCTTCACGGCCTGGGTCGGACTGCGCGGCGCGGTCTCCATCCTGCTCGGCATCCTGCCGGCGGTGATGGGCGTCGAGGGTGCAGAACTCTTCCTCAACGCGGCCTTCATCATGGTCGTCACCTCGCTGCTCGTGCAGGGCTGGACCATCAAGCCGGCGGCTGCCCGGCTCAAGCTCATCGTACCGGCAGGCATCGGCCCGCTCGAACGCATCGAACTCGAGCTGCCCGGCAATCCCAAGCACGAGTTGCTGATCTATCGCGTGCTCGACGACAGCCCGCTCATCATGGGTGGTGCGACCCTGCCGCGCTGGGCGCGCCCTTCGCTCGTGGTCCGCAACGGCCGCTCGATGCAACCGGAGCAGGCTGGCCACCTGCAGGCGGGCGACCTGGTCTACCTCTTCACACCGCCCGAATACACCACCCTGCTCGACCGCCTGTTCTCGCAGATCAAGGCGCCCGAGCAGGGCGATACCGAGTACTTCGGCCAGTTCATGGTCAACACCGACGCGCGCGTGGCCGACCTGGTCAGCGCCTACGACCTGCAGCTGCCCATCGAGATTCCGCCCGAGCTCAGCGTGGGCGACTTCCTGCACACCGAACTTGGCGGGCAACCCGTCATCGGCGACCGGGTACCGCTCGGCAGCTTCGACTTCGTCGTACGCCGCGTGCACCAGGGCAAGACCGTCACCGAGGTCGGCCTTGCCCTGCACGGCGAAGCCCGGCCATCAGCCTACGTGCGCAAGGCACGCCAGCCGCGGGGCGATTTCAGGGCGAGACTCAGGCGGATAATGAACCGCCAGTGAAGCGGCGCAGGCGCAGCGCGTTGCCGAGCACGAACACGCTCGACATCGACATCGCCGCCGCGGCGAACACCGGCGACAGCAGCACGCCGAAGGCCGGGTAGAACACCCCCGCGGCGAGCGGGATCAGCGCGCTGTTGTAGGCGAAGGCCCAGAACAGGTTCTGGCCGATGTTGCGCATGGTGGCGCGCGACAGCGCGATCGCGCGCGGCACGCCCGTCAGGTCGCCCGACATCAGCACCACGTCGGCGCTCTCGATCGCCACGTCGGTACCGGTGCCGATCGCGATGCCGACGTCGGCCTCGGCAAGCGCGGGCGCATCGTTGATGCCGTCGCCGACGAAGGCCACGCGGCGGCCGGCCGCCTCCCCAGCCTCACCGCGCCCGGCCAGCCTGCGCAATGCCGCCACCTTGCCGTCGGGCAGCACCTCGGCGACGACCTCGTCGATCCCCGCCTGGCGCGCGATCGCGCGCGCGGTGCGTTCGTTGTCGCCGGTGATCATCGCCACCTTCAGGCCCAGCGCATGCAGCGCCTTCACCGCCGCCACCGAGGTCGGCTTGAGCGGGTCGGCCACGGCGATGATCGCAGCCAGGCGACCATCGATCGCCGCGTAGAGCGGCGACTTGCCCTCGTCGCCCAGGCGCGCGGCAGTGTCGGCAAAGACGCCCACATCCAGGCCGAGCCTGCGCATCAGGCGGTCGGCGCCGACCTCGACGCGCTGCCCGCCCACCGTCGCGCGCACGCCGTAGCCGGCCTCGGCCGCGAAGCCCTCGGCGGCGGCGATCTCCAGCCCCTCGGCGCGCGCCGCGGCGACGATGGCCTCGGCGATCGGATGCTCGGAGGCGCGCTCGACCGCCGCCACCCGCGCCAGCACCTCGGCGCGCGCGAAGCCCTCGGCCACCATCAGGTCGGTGAGCTGCGGCTTGCCCACGGTGAGCGTGCCGGTCTTGTCCACCGCCACCACCGCCGCGTCGCGCAGCAGCTGCAGCGCGTCGCCCTTGCGGAACAGCACGCCCATCTGCGCCGCGCGCCCGGTCGCGACCATGATCGAGGTCGGCGTCGCCAGCCCCATCGCGCACGGGCAGGCGACGATCAGCACCGCCACCGCGCACACCAGCGCGAAGCTGAGCACCGGCACGTCGGCCGGCAGCGCGCCGCCACCGAACACCAGCCAGGCGAGGAAGGTCAGCGCCGCCACCGCCATCACCACCGGCACGAACACCATCGTCACCTTGTCCACCAGCGCCTGGATCGGCAACTTGGCGCCCTGCGCCGCCTCCACCATGCGGATGATCTGCGCCAGCACCGTGTCCGCCCCCACCCGAGTGGCGCGGAAGGCGAAGGCGCCGCGGGTGTTCAGCGTGCCGCCGACCACCGTCGCGCCCACGCCCTTCTCCACCGGCACCGGCTCGCCGGTGATCATCGACTCATCGACGAAGGATGCACCCTCCACCACCTCGCCATCGACCGCCACCTTCTCGCCCGGGCGCACCTCAACCACGTCGCCCACCGCCAACTCGGCGATCGGCAGCTCGACCACTTCGGTACCGCGGCGCACGCGCGCACTGCGCGGCTGGATGCGCATCAGGCTGCGGATGGCGTCGCTGGTGCGGCCGCGCGCACGCGTCTCGAGCAAGCGCCCGATCAGGATCAGCGTGATGATCACCGCCGCGGCCTCGAAATAGACATTGACCGTACCTTCGGGCAGCAAAGCGGGCGCGAACAGCGCCACCACCGAATACGCCCATGCCGCCGAGGTGCCCACCGCCACCAGTGCGTTCATGTCCGGCGCGCCGCGCAGCAGTGCCGGCACGCCCTTGCGGAAGAAACGCAGGCCCGGCCCGAACATCACCGCGCTGGTGAGCACGCACTGCAGCAGCCAGCTCTCGCGGTGGCCAATCGTGGCCATCACCCAGTCGTGCATGCCCGGAATCAGGTGCGAGCCCATCTCGAGCACGAACACCGGCAGGGTGAGCGCCACCGCCACCCACACCGCCCGCCGCAGCGCCGCCTCCTCGGCCGCGGCATCGGCCTCGCGCGCGCCGACGCTCACCTCGCTGGCCGGGCGGGCGCCAAAGCCGGCCTTTTGCACCGCGGCGACCAGCGCCGCCGTCGGTACGCTGCCGGCGAACTCCACATGCGCCTTGCGCGCCGCCAGGTTCACGTTTGCCGTCACTACCCCGGGCACGCGCTGCAGCACCTTCTCGACCCGGCCCACGCAGGCCGCGCAGCTCATGCCCTCGATGTCGAGCTCGAGCGCCTCGCGCCGCACCTCGTAGCCCGCCTTGGCCACCGCCTCGATCAGCGCCGACAGCGGCACCGAAGCCGGCGCCGTCACGCTCGCGGTCTCGGTGGCCAGATTGACGCTCGCCGCCTGCACGCCCTCGACCTTCAACAAGGCCTTCTCGACATGGGCCACGCATGAGGCGCAGGTCATGCCGGCGATATTGAGGCTGCGCGCGACAGCGCGGGGCGGAGGGGTTGTGCTGGTGTTCATGTTTCGTGGTTGTGCGAGGAATCAAAGGGCAAACCTTAGACCTCAACAGGCCACAAAGGTCAAGCCATGCTTGCCCAGTCACCACATGGTGCACCTGGCAGCCGCGGCGGGGTTCTGTAGGAGCGGCGCCAGCCGCGAGCTTTTCAGGGCCTGCGACACGCCCCGTCGCCTTCAACCCCTCGCGGCTCGCGCCGCTCCCACGGCGGGGCGCAAGCGCGGCGCGGTTTCCTTGTGGGCGATACGCGCGCAGCGAGTCAGGCAGTCTTACCTCGTTCCCGCCGCAGCTCCCACTGCTTGACCAGCGCATACAGCACCGGGATCACCGCCAGCGTCAGCACGGTGGAGGACACCATGCCGCCCACCATCGGCGCGGCGATGCGGCTCATGACCTCGCTGCCGGTGCCGGTGCCAAGCATGACCGGCAGCAGGCCGAGGATGATGGTGATCACGGTCATCATCTTGGGGCGCACGCGCTCGACGGCGCCTTCCATGACTGCGGCGTAGAGGTCGGCGATGCTGGGTATTTCACCGCGCGCGGCACGCTCGGCGCGGATGCGCTGCCAGGCGTGGTCGAGGTAGATGAGCATGATCACGCCGGTCTCGGCGGCGACGCCGGCGAGCGCGATGAAGCCCACCGCCACCGCCACGCTCATCTGGTAGCCCAGCCACCACATCAGCCACACCCCGCCGATGAGCGCGAAGGGCACCGACAGCATGACGATGAAGGTCTCGGCCAGGCGGCGGAAGTTGAGGTAGAGCAGCACGAAGATCAGCGCCAGCGTCAGCGGAACCACAACGGTGAGCTTTTCCTTGGCACGTTCCATGTACTCGAACTGCCCGCTCCAGGCGGCGTAGTAGCCCGGCGGGAAACTCACCTCGGCGGCCACGGCCTGCTGCGCGCGCTTGACGAAACGGCCGATGTCGGCTTCGCGGGTGTCCACATACACATAGGCGACCAGCGCGGCGTTCTCCGTGCGGATGGCGGGCGCGCCGCGGCTCAGCTTGACCTCGGCAAGCTGGCCGAGCGGCACCGGGCCGCTGGCAGTGGGCACCAGCACCTGGGCGGCAATGCGCGCAGGGTCCTCACGCAGCGCGCGCGGATAGCGCACGCTGACGTTGTAGCGCTCCAGGCCTTCGACGGTGGTGGTCACCGTCTCGCCGCCGAGCGCGGTCGCCACCGCCATCTGCACCGTGTCGATGGTGAGCCCGTAGCGCGCGAGCTGGTCGCGGCGCGGCTCGATGTCGACGTAGTAGCCGCCGGCAACGCGCTCGGCGTAGGCGCTGGAGGTGCCGGGCACGGCACGCACCACGACCTCGACCTCCTTCGCCACCCGCTCCAGGGTCTCCAGGTCCTGGCCGAATACCTTGACCCCCACCGGCGTGCGGATGCCGGTGCTGAGCATGTCGATACGGGCCTTGATCGGCATGGTCCACGAGTTGGCCAGGCCGGGAAACCTGACCGCCGCATCCATCTCGCCGATCAGCGCATCCACCGTGATGCCCGGTCGCCACTCCGAACGCGGCTTGAGGTTGATGACGGTCTCGAACATCTCCAGCGGCGCCGGGTCGGTCGCGGTGTTGGCGCGGCCGGCCTTGCCGTAGACGGATTCCACCTCGGGGAAGGTCTTGATGATGCGGTTCGTCGTGGCGAGCAGGCGCCCGGCCTCGGTCACCGACATCCCCGGCAGCGCCGCCGGCATGTAGAACAGCGTGCCTTCGTTGAGCGTCGGCATGA
>ERZ761607.732-NODE-732-length-50632-cov-6.581114_pt1 | contig 50632 bp, 38 predicted proteins | sample MGYA00511164_ERZ761607 | MGnify/ENA primary metagenome ERZ761607 (study PRJEB28899, sample SAMN02445080) | bioreactor sludge metagenome | biome: EBPR sludge | place: Australia: Brisbane, Thorneside Wastewater Treatment Plant | collected 2011-06-22 ...
CTTCCTCGCCGAACGAGTAGCGGATGCCCAGGGTCACCGACTGGTCGTTGTAGCTGCCGCTGAGGGCGCCGGCCGTGCCGGGGTTCTCGAAGTCGAAGTCGCCCGTCTGGAAGTAGCGGTAGGTCAGGTCGACCTGCATGCGGTCCGACGCCTTGGCGGTGACGCCGGCGATCGCTTGCCAGGCCCAGGCGGCGTCGTCGTCGTCGACGAGCACGAAGGGGTTCAGCGTCAGGTCGCTCTGGGCGCGCGCCATGCCGGCGCCGACGCCCACGAACGGATGAAGATCGCCCTCGGGGTAGATGTCGAGGACGACGTTGCCCATCAGCGAGAAGACTTCGAGCGAGCCCGGCGTGCCATTCGGCACGTCGCCCGGACGGTAGCCGCCTTCGAGTTCGACGCGCCAGTTGTCGGACAGACGGTAGCCGAGGCGGGCGAAGCCAACCCAGGTGTCGTCCGGATCGACGCTGATGTCGCCGAGCGCGGTTTCAAAGGTGCTGTCGTCGGACCAGTGATAGCCGAGGTCCAGAGCCCCGTACCAGTCTTGCGCCGAAGCGCCCGACGCAACGAGCGACGCGGCGATGGCCGCTCCCGCCAGAAGCTTGAATTTCATGATTGAGAGCCCTCTCCTGCCCATGCGGCCATGGGCCGCTGAACCTTTGTTATATCAACCAAGTTGCACGCGCAAAGTGACAGTGAAGCCACACAGCCGTCAATTTTCTCCAAGTCATCCCTAAGGCGCGAGTTTATCAGTCCAGGGTTGTGCGGTAGCGCGCGATCGCCAAGCCGACCACGGCCAGGACGAACACCGTGAGCGCCAGCAGGCTCGGCCACAGCTCGGCGACGCCCAGCCCCTTGAGCAGGGCGCCGCGCACAACGCGCAGGAAATGGGTCACGGGAATCAGCGTGCCCAGGGCCTGGGCCCAGTCAGGCATGCCGCGGAAGGGGAACATGAACCCCGACAGCAGGATCGACGGCAGGATATAGAAGAACGACATCTGCATCGCCTGGAGCTGGGTCCTGGCGACCGTCGACAGCAGGAAGCCGAGCGCCAGGCTGCCCATGATGAACAGGATGATGCCGAGCGACAGGGCGCCCCAGCCGCCCGCCATGGGCACGTCGAACAGCAGTTTCGCCAGAATCAAGATGAAGGCCGTCTGGATCAGGCCGACAAGAACGTAGGGCGCCAGCTTGCCGGCCATGACCTCCAGAGGCCGGACCGGCGTGGCCAGGAGGCTTTCCATGGTGCCCCGCTCATACTCGCGGGTGACGCCCAATGCGGTCATCATCACCAGGGTCATCGACAGGATCACGCCGAGCAGGCCCGGGACGATGTTGTAGGCGGTGATGGCCTCGGGGTTGTAGCGCCGGTGGACGACCACCTCGAACGGCGGTCCAGCCGAAGGCGCCCGGGCCAGCGGGCCGACGAGATCGTGCTTGAGCGCCTCCTGCGGCAGGGCGGACAGGGCGGCGACGGCCGAGCCCGTCGCGCTGGGATCGGCGGCGTCGGCCTCGACCAGGATCTGCGCCCTGTCGCCCCGCACCACCCGCCGCGTGAAGTCGGCCGGAATCGTGATCGCGAACTGCACCCGGCCTAGAGCCAGCGCCTCGTCCAGCTCGGCGGTCGTCCGCGCGACCTCGGTGATGTCGAAATAGCCGCTGTGGCTGAGGCTCCCCAGCGTCGAACGGGCGAAGGCGCCGTTGTCCTGCACGAGCACCGCGGTCGGCAGGTGGCGTGGATCACCATTGATGGCGTAGCCGAACAGCAGCAGCTGCACGACCGGCATGGCCAGGATCAGGGCGTAGGTGAGCCGGTCCCGGGTCAGCTGGGTAAACTCCTTGGCCAGCACCGCGCCGACACGGGTCAGGGAGAAGCCGCTCATTCGAAGTTGTCCTTCGACTGGTTCATCAAATGGATGAACACGTCCTCCAGGGTCGGCTCCACCTCCGTCCAGCGCACAGGCGGGCGACGAAAGGGCGCGATGGCGGCCTCGAGCGCGGCGCGGTCTGTCCCGCTGACATGCAGGGCGGCGCCGAAGGCCGCGGCCATCTCAACGCCGGGCTTTCCGGCCAGCGCGCGCGCCAGCCGATCGGCGCCCGGTCCCTCAGCCCGATAGGTGACGAGGCCAGAGCCGCGGATCACCGCCTCGCCGGTTCCCCGCGCCATCAGCCGGCCATAGGCGATGTAGGCGATGTCGTGACAACGCTCGGCCTCGTCCATGTAGTGGGTGGAGACCATCACGGTCAGCCCCTCGGCCGACAGGGCGTGGATTTCGTCCCAGAACTCACGCCGCGCCTTCGGGTCGACACCGGCGGTCGGCTCGTCGAGGAGCAGCAGTCGTGGCTCGTGCATGACGCAGGCGGCCAGGGCCAGGCGCTGCTTCCAGCCGCCCGACAGGCTGCCGGCCAGCTGGTGGCGACGGTTTTCCAAACCCAGCCGCTCAAGCGCCTCGCGCACCCGCTGGCGCCGCCGGTCGAGGCCGTAGACCCGCGCCACGAAGGCCAGGTTCTCCTCGATGGAAAGGTCCTCGTAGAGTGAGAACTTCTGGGTCATGTAGCCGGTCTGTCGCTTGATCCGCTCGGCCTCCCGGCGGAAGTCGAGGCCAAGCACCGTCCCCTCCCCGGCATCCGGTGTGAGCAGGCCGCAGAGCATGCGCAACGTTGTCGTCTTGCCGGAGCCGTTCGGTCCCAGGAAGCCGGTGATCTTGCCGGCCCCCACCTGGATCGACACGTCCTGGACGACGTGCTTGTCGCCGAAGCTCTTGTCGAGTCCGATGACATCGACGGCGAAAGTCACTTCCCGCCTCCCGACGGCGTGACGTCGACCGGCTGGCCGGGATTGAGCCCGCGCGGATTCGCCGGCCGCGCTTCGATGAGGAACACCATGCGATCGCGGCTCTCGCGGCTGTAGATCACTGGGGGCGTAAACTCCGGCCGCGGGCTGATGTAGTCGATCGTGGCCTTCAGGCCCTTGGCGCACCCATCACAGGTGAAGGTCAGGGTCTGGCCGATGCGGTAGGATGACAGCTGGGTCTGCGGCACGAAGACGCGCAGCCGCACCCGATCGTCGGGGATCAGCGACACCACCGGCTGGTTGGCCGCCGCCCATTCCCCGGGCTGGAAGTAGACGTCCTCGACCCTCGCCGGCGATGGCGCGACCGGTCCGGTGCGGTCGAGCAGACTCTGGGCCTCGGCCAAGGCGTCGCGCGCCTGTTGCACCTGGGCTTCCGCGGCGCGGGCGGCGTCGGGCCGGGCGCCGAGTGTTCCCGCCTCGCGCTGGCGGGCGATGGCGCGGACATTGGCGGCGGCGGCGTCCCGCGCGGCCCGGGCGCTGTCGAGTCGGGCCGGGGCGTAGATGCCCTTCCGCACCAGCGGTGCGATGCGGTCGTACTCGGCGGCGGCCTGGTCGTAGGCCGCCTGGGCGGCGGCGCGTTGGGCGTCGAGCACCGCCAGCTCCTGCGGCCGCTGGCCCTTGCGGGCGTCCTCAAGCCGCGCCTCCGCCTCGGCCAGGGCCGCGGCGGCCCGATCGCGCTGGGCGGCCAGCGGCGCGGCGTCGAGCGCGAACAGAAGCTGCCCCGCCGCGACCCGCTGCCCCCGCTTCACCTCGACCCGCGAGACCGCGCCCGCTGTCGACGATGAAAGATATAGAGACTCGCCTTCCACGTAGCCCGACAGGGATCGGGCGGCGGCGTCGCTCGGACCCCAGGCCTGCCAGGCGATCGCGCCGGCGACCACGAGCGCGGTCGCCGCGACGGCGATGCGGATCCTCGGGTTCATGCTCGCTTCTCCCCGATCAGGAGACCGCCCAGCACGGTCTCCGCATGTTGCGCCGCCAGGGCCCGCAGGTCGACCGGCGCGCCGCCGACCGGCTGCAGCACCTCGCGCCAAATGACGCCCATCAGCACCGGGCCGATGATGGCGAAGGCGTGAAATCGCGGATCGCCGGGTCGAACCTCGCCTCTCGCCTGGGCCCGCTCGACGACGCCGGTCATCACGCCCAGGGCGCGGCTGACCACCTGGTCGTGCCAAACCCGCGCCAAATCCGGGAAGTTGCCGGACTCGGCGATGACCATCCTGGCCACGGAGCCCAGGGAGCTGGTGCTGACGAACTCGCCCATGCGCGCCATCAGCATCCGGACCAGGACGCCGAACGGCAGATCCGCGCCCTTGGCCACCTGCTCGACGGCCTCAATATTGGGCAGGACGGCGTCGCGGACGACCGCCTCGAATAGATGCTGTTTGGTCTCGAAATAGAGATAGAGGGCGCCCTTGCTCACCCCGGCCCGGGCGGCGATGTCGTCCAGCCTGGCCGCCGCGAAGCCCTTCTCAGCGAAGATCTCCAGGGCCGCCGCCACGATCTCGGCGGGACGGGCATCCTTGCGGCGTCGCCATTTCGGTTGACCGGGGAGCATGGCGTGAACTCAGTTGATAACTGACCAGTCAGTTATTTACGCCACGACGAACGTCGGGTCAACGCACGTCGGTCTTGAACTTTTCCATGCACGCAACTGTCATCCCGGACGGCGTAGCCGATCCGGGAGCCAGCCGAGGCGGTGCGCCCGCCTCCGGGTCCCGGCTCTTCGGCCCGCTCTCGCGGGCCTGCAGCCGGGATGACAGGGGAATCGAGCCTACCGCCCCGCGTCCCTCAGCCGCCGGCGGCCGCCGAGCGAATCGGGCCGGTTCAGTTCCTGGCGGAATTCGTCTCGGCGCTCGTGGATCGAGGCGATGACCAGGCCCATCGGAATGCCGATCTCGACCAGCGCCGCCTCCGAAAGCTGCAGCGAGGCCTCTATGGTCTCCGGCACGGCGTCGGTGGCGCCCAGTTCATAAAGCCGCTTGGCGTGGCGGGCGTCGCGCGCCCGGGCGACGATGGTCAGATCCGGCCGCAGCTCCCGGGCGGCGGCGACGACGGCCTCGGCGCCCTCGGGACTGTCCATCGTCACCACCAGCGCTTTGGCCGCGTCCAGGCCGCAACGGCGCAGGAACTCGCCCCGCGAGGCGTCGCCGAAATAGACGGCGTGACCGGCCCGGCGCCCGGTCTCGACCAGGCGGGGATCGCGCTCGGCCGCGACCCAGGCGATGGCGTGGCGGCCGAGCATGTCGCCGACCAGCTTGCCGACCCGGCCGTAGCCGACGACCAGGACCGAGGCCGTCTCCTCGCCGTTGCCGGCGGGTTCGACGGGCGTGTTGGCCTGGAGATTGGCGGCCGGCCGCCCGCCGAGCTTCGCGCCGAGGATGGCAAGGAAGGGAATGCAGAACATCGTCAGGGTCGAGGACACCAGGATGGTCTGGCCGATCGGCCTCGGCACGATGCCGGCGCCCATGGCGCTGTCGAGGATGACGAAGGCGAACTCGCCCCCCGCGGCCAGCAGCAACCCAGCCTCGACCGCCTTGCGCGGCTTCAGGCCGAACAACAGGCCCAGTCCGAACACGACCGACCCCGTCAGCAGGAGCAGCCCCGCGGCGATGCCCAGGACCGTCGCCGGCTTGGCCGCCAGCAGGGACAGATCAAGGCCTATGCCGATGGACACGAAGAACAGCCCCAGCAGCAGACCCTTGAAGGGCTCGATGGTGACCTCGACCTCATGCCTGTATTCGGTTTCGGCCAGCAGCAGGCCGGCGACGAAGGCGCCCAGCGCCATGGAGAGACCCGTGAGCGCCGCGATCAGGCCGGCGCCGATGACGATCAGCAGCGAGGCGGCCATGAACAACTCTTCGCTCTTGGCCTTGGCCACCGACCGCATCATCGGTCGCAGCAGCAGACGCCCGGCGACGACCAACGCCAGCAGACCGATCAGCGCCGGCGCGAAGGTCAGCAGCAGACGCGGCGAGACGCCGTCGGTTTCCTGGCTTGCGATCACGGTCAGGGTGATCAGGATCGGCGCCACCGCCAGATCCTGGAACAACAGAACCGAAAAGGTCGCGCGCCCCGCCTGGCTGTGCTGACGCTTGCTCTCGGCCAGCAGCGGCATCACGACCGCTGTCGACGACAGGGCCAGGGCCGCCCCGATCGCCGCCGCGGCCGGCAGCGGAAGGCCGAAGGCCATCGCCGCCGCGGCGATGGCCGCCGTGCACAGGGCCACCTGCAATCCGCCCATGCCGAAGACCAGGCGCCGCATGAGCCGCAGCCGCTCCCAGCTGAGCTCAAGCCCGATCATGAAGAGCAGGAAGACCACGCCGAATTCGGCCAGTTGGGCCATGTCTCCCGGGTTGTCGATGGTGACGACCCCGAGCCATGGAAGGCTGTCCGCCAGCGCGCCGAGACCATAGGGACCAAGCAGGACGCCCGCGCCGAGGAAGCCGAGGATGGGGCTGATCTTCCAGCGCCGAAACAGGGGGACCACGACCCCGGCCGTCGCCAGGAACAGAACCACGTCCTTGTATTCGCCCGGTTGAACGTCCCCTGCCATGCCGTCTCCAAATCGCCGAGCCGACAGTATGCCCTCCCGGCGACCGCTTGCGTAACCCCGGAGAGGGGATTATCCGCCCCGGCCATGGGACTTCGCCGCAAAAATCAGCGCCGCTGGACCGGCGGGGCGCTCCCCGCGGTCCTGGCTGTGATCGCGCTGCTGATCCAGCTGATGATCCCGGCCGCCGCCCTGGCCGCCGAGGCGGCGGCCGCCCGCGCCTCGGTCGCCGTGATCTGCACGGCCGACGGCGCCGTCGAAAGGGCCGTCCCCGCGCCGGACCACCACGAGGGCTTCGCCGGTCTGCGATGCCTCAGCTGCGTCATGGCCAGCGTCGCCGCGATCACGCCGTCCGGGCCCACGGCCGCGCCGGTCCTCTACACGGACAAGGCGGACGTCGACCTTCCGGGTCGGGACCGTCCGCGAGCCTTGTCCCAAGCGCCGCCCCGGCCGCCGTCCACCGCGCCTCCCGCCTTCCCGACCGCCTGATCCAAGTCGGCGCGCGCCCGCGCGTGGCTGACCGCTCGACAACGGGGGCGCCGTCTTCGCCGGCCGCACGGTCGCGTTCTGACGCAGCGTCGCCTATCTCTCTCTTCCAAGGAGCAACCCTATGATCCGTCGCACCCTCATCCTCAGCGCCGCAGCCCTGCTGGCCGCCGGCGCCGCCCAGGCCGCCATCGCCGCCGGCGCCGTTTCTGTCACCGACGCCTGGAGCCGTCCGGCCGCCCAGGGCGGCAACGGCGCCGGCTTCCTGACCATCGCCAACAACGGCGCCGCCGCCGACCGCCTGGTTTCCGCCGCCTCGCCGGTCGCCGGCCGGGTGGAGATCCACGAGTCGATGATCATGGACGGCAAGGCCATGATGCACCCGCGCCCCGGCGGCGCGACCCTGCCGGCCGGCGCCAAGGTCGTGTTCAAGCCCGGCGGCTGGCACCTGATGTTCATCGGCCTGAAGCAGCCGCTGAAGGCTGGCGAGACCTTCCCCGTCACGCTGACGTTCCAGAAGGCCGGCAAGGTGACGGTCGACTTCGCCGTTCGCGCCGGCGCCCCGGCCGCCGCATCTGCGCCTGAGCACAAGCACTGATTGACCTTGCGTCCGCGTTGACTCGGGCTTCCTGAACGCCGCTAACTTGTCGCGAGGATCCGTCAGAGATTCCGCGACAGGGAGCGTGCGCATGGCCGGTTGGAACTTTGCCGACGTCTGGGAAGAGATCGCCCGGGCGAGGCCCGAACGGCCGGCCCAGATCCAGGGCGATCGGGTCATCAGCTGGCGCGACTTCGATCGGCGGTCCAACGCCCTGGCCGCCCATCTGCTCACGGAGGGCCTTGGCCAGGGCGCCAAGGTGGCGGCCTATCTCTATAATGCGCCGGAATACCTTGAGACCTACTACGCGGCGTTCAAGGCGGGCCTGGCCCCAGTCAACACCAACTACCGCTACGAGGCCGAGGAGCTCGTCTATCTCTTCGACAACGCCGACGCCGAGGCGATCGTCTTCCATGCCGGCTTCGCGCCCAAACTGGAGGCCATCCGCGCCCGCCTGCCGCAGGTGAAGGCCTGGGTGGCCGTCGCCGACCAGGGCGCGCCGATCCCCGCCTGGGCGGTCGAGTACGAGAGCATTGTCGCCGACGGCGCCGACCGGGTGATCGCGCCTTGGGGTCGGTCAGGCGACGACCTGCTGCTTCTCTATACGGGCGGCACCACCGGCATGCCCAAGGGCGTGATGTGGCGCCAGGACGATCTGTTCCAGGTGCTCGGCGCCGGCGGCAACGCCTTGGCCGGAATCCCGCCTCTTGAGACTGCGGCCGAGGCCGGCGAGCGCGTACGCACCGGCAAGGCCGGAACCATGGACCTGCCGCCGCCGGGATCGGCCATCGCCGCCTGCCCGCTGATGCACGGCACCGCCCAGTTCAGCAGCTTTGGCGTGCTCAACACCGGCGGCTGCATCGTCAGCCTCCCGTCGCGCCGCTTCGACGCCGTCGAACTGTGGAACGAGGTCGACCGCCTCCGCGCCAGCAGCATCGCCATCGTCGGCCTGGCCTTCGCCCAGCCGATGCTGGAGGCGCTGGACGCCAACCCCGGCCGGTGGGACCTGAGCTGCGTGGCGCGCATCGGCTCGTCCGGCACTGTCTGGAGTCTTGAGAACAAGCAGGCCTTGCTCAAGCATCTGCCGTCCGGGGCCATGTTGATGGACAGCCTCGGCTCGTCCGAGGCGGTGGGTCTCGGCTCCTCGGCCTCGGTCGCCGGCGTGGAGGCCCAGACCGCCCAGTTCATGGTCGGCCCCAATTCGGCGGTGTTCACCGAGGACGGCCGCCGCGTGGAGCCGGGCAGCGGCGAGCGCGGCCTGGTCGCCGTCGGCGGCTTCATCCCGTCCGGCTACTACAAGGACCCTGAGAAGTCGGCGAAGACCTTCCGCGTGTTCGAGGGGCGCCGGTGGTCGGTGCCCGGCGACTTCGCCGAGGTCAACGCCGACGGCACGATCAAGCTGCTGGGCCGCGGCTCGCAAGTGGTCAACACCGGCGGCGAGAAGGTCTTCCCCGAGGAGGTTGAGGAGGCGCTGAAGACGCATCCGGCCATCCGCGACGCCGTGGTCGTGGGCGTGCCCGACCCGCGCTTTGGCGAGAAGGTCTGCGCCGTGGTCGACGTGGGCGATGCGCCGCCGCTGTCGCTGGCCGACCTGGCGGCCCATGTGAAGGGCCGGCTGGCCGACTACAAGACGCCCAGGGCCCTGGTGCTGGCGCCGGTCGAGCGGGCCGCCAACGGCAAGGTCGACTATAAGGCCGTCCGCGCCCAAGCCCTTGTGGCGCTTGGCGCGGGGTGACCCGCGACCCATCGTCCATGAACTTTTTGTAAGAGACGGCGACGGACCCGCCGGTGCATGGTCCGCGCCAACCGATCACTTGCGGACTTTTTCTCCATGAAACGTATCCTGCTTTCCGCCGCCGCGGCGCTGGCGCTGACCGCCGCCGCCGGGACCTTCGCGCTCGCCCACGCCGCCGACGCCGCCGCAACCGCACCGGCCGCCGATCCGACCGCAGCGGCGCGCATGGGGCCGTGGGGCTTCGATGTCGCCGGCATGGACCGCAAGGTTGCGCCCGGCGAGAACTTCGTGCGCTACGCCACCGGCACGTATCTCGACAACCTCACCATTCCCGCCGACCGGGTCAGCTGGGGCTCGTTCAACGCCCTGGCCGAGCTGTCCAACGCCCGCACCCAGGCGATCATCGACCGCGCGTCGGCGACCCAGAACGCGAGCGGCGAGACACAGCAGATCGGCGCCCTCTACAACAGCTTCATGGACGAAGCCCGGCTTGACGCCCTCGGGGCCAAGCCGCTGGCCGGCGATTTCGCCCGCATCAAGGGCGCCGCGTCCCGCGAGGCCCAGGCCGAGCTGATGGGCCGCAGCCAGGGCGCGTTCGGGGCCAGCTTCTTCGGCTCCTACATCTGGCAGGACGCCAAGGCGCCGACCCAGTACGCCGCCTACGTCTCGCAGGGCGGTCTCGGCCTGCCCGACCGCGACTACTATCTGGACGCCAAGTTCGCGGACAAGAAGACCGCCTATCGCGCCCACATCGCCAAGATCCTGACCATGGCCGGCTGGCCGGACGCCGAGAAGGCGGCCGACGCCATCCTGGCGCTGGAGACCCGCATCGCCGAGGCCAGCTGGACCAAGGTCGAGCAGCGCGACGCCGACAAGACCTACAACCCGCGCACGCTGGCCGAGCTGGAAGCCATGGCGCCCGGCTTCCCCTGGAAGTCCTGGGCCAAGGGCGCGAACCTGACCAACGGCAAGCTGATCGTCGGCGAGCCGACCGCCTTCACGAAGATCGCCGCCATCTACGCTGAAACGCCGCTCCCGGTGATCCAGGCCTGGCAGGCCTTCCACACCGCCGACCAGGCGTCGCCCTATCTGTCGAAGGCCTTCTCGGACGCCAACTTCGAGTTCTACGGCAAGACCCTCTCCGGTCAGCCGGAGCAGCGCGCCCGCGCCAAGCGCGGCTCGGCCCTGGTCGGCGGCAACCTCGGCGAAGCCGTGGGCAAGCTCTATGTGGCGGCCTATTTCCCGGCCGAGTCGAAGGCCAAGATGGAAAAGCTGGTCAACGACCTGCTGGTCGCCATGAAGGGCCGCATCGACAACCTCGACTGGATGAGCCCTGAGACCAAGGCTCGCGCCCAGAAGAAGCTGTCCACCTTCACCGTCAAGATCGGCTACCCGAACAAGTGGCGCGACTACTCCGCCCTGACCATCAAGTCCGATGACCTGTACGGCAACATGGAGCGGATCAACGCCTTCAACTGGGCCTACGAGACGGCCAAGCTGGGCAAGCCGGTCGATCGCGACGAGTGGGGCATGTTCCCGCAGACCGTGAACGCCTACTACAACCCCACGCTCAACGAGATCGTGTTCCCGGCCGCCATCCTGCAGCCGCCGTTCTTCGATCCTGACGCCGATCCGGCCATCAACTACGGCGGCATCGGCGCGGTCATCGGCCACGAGATCAGCCACGGCTTTGACGACCAGGGCGCCAAGTACGACGCCGACGGCGCCCTGCGCGACTGGTGGCAGCCCGCCGACACCGCGCAGTTCCAGGGGCGCACCAAGCAGCTGGGCGCCATGTATTCGACCTACGAACCCCTGCCGGGCATCTTCGTGAACGGCGACCTGACCATGGGCGAGAACATCGGCGACCTGGGCGGCATCCTGATCGCACTGGACGCCTACCACCTGTCGCTGGGCGGCAAGCCCGCGCCGGTGATCGACGGCTTCACCGGCGACCAGCGCTTCTTCCTCGGCTTCGCCCAGATCTGGCGCGCCAAGATGCGGGACGACGCGGTCAAGCAACAGGTCGTTTCCGACCCGCACTCGCCGGCCTACTTCCGTGGCTACGGCACGGTCCGCAACGTCGACGCCTGGTACGATGCCTTCGGCGTGAAGGAAGGTGACCCGATGTACGTGAAGCCCTCGGATCGCGTACGCATCTGGTAAGCGGTTACGCAACATTGTTGCGCGGAAGGATCCCTCCCCGGCTTGGGGAGGGATTTTTCTTGCGCGCTCAACGGCATGACAAAAATTTAAGGTCCGCCGACGGCCTCGCCGTGCATTCCTCCCGCCATTGAATTTTCTGGGGAAGATCGACCATGAAGACGCTGCTGATGAGCGCGGCCGCGGCGGCCGCGCTGATGCTGGGCGCCCTGCCCGCCGCCGCGCAGGACCGCGCCTGCCTCGACGCCTTCTGCCTCGACGAGGTGATGTTCACGGCCGCCGACAGCAGCTCAGGCGCCGGTTCGGTGTCGCTGGAAAGTCCGCGCTACGGCGCCTGGGGCTTCGACATCTCCGGCATGGACCGGTCGGTGAAGCCAGGCGACGACTTCTTCAACTGGGCTAGCGGCAGCTGGTTCAAGACGATGGAAATCCCCGCCGACCGCACCCGGTTCGGCAACTTCGACGCGTTGGCGATTCTCTCGGAAGCCCGCACCAACGCCATCATCGAAGACGCCGTCGCCGGCAGGGTCCAGGACGTCGACGCCGCCAAGATCAGCGCCGCCTACAAGGCCTTCATGGACGAGGCCCGGATCGAGGCGCTCGGGGCCACGCCGATCAAGCCAGAGCTCGACGCCCTGCGGGCGGCGAAGAGCCGCGACGACATCGCCGCCCTGATGGGGAAGGCGGCGTTCACCAACTACAACGCGCTGCTCGGCCTGGGCATCGGCGACGACGCCAAGGATCCCTCGCGGTACGCCGTCTACGCCGGCGCCGGCGGCCTCGGACTGCCCGATCGCGACTACTACCTGGACCCGAAGTTCGCGGACAAGAAGACCGCCTACGAGGCCTATATCGCCCGGATGCTGACGCTGATCGGCTGGTCGAAGCCGGCCGAGCACGCCAAGGCGATCGTGGCGCTGGAAACCCGGATCGCCGAGGCGACCTGGACGCGCGTTCAGCGCCGCGACCGTGACAAGACCTACAATCCCAAGACCCTGGCGGAACTGAAGGCATTGAGCCCGGGCTTCGCCTGGGACCGTTACATCGACTCCGCCGGCCTGAAGGGCGTCGACCGCTTCGTGGTCACCACCGACACCGCCTTTCCGAAGATCGCCGCCATCTACGGCGAGACCGACCTCGACACCTTGAAGGCTTGGCAGGCCTTCCACGTCGCGGACGGCGCGGCGCCGCTGCTGTCGAAGGCCTTCGTCGACGCCAGCTTCGACTTCAACGACAAGACCCTGGCCGGCCAGCCCGAGCAGCGTCCGCGGTGGAAACGCGGCGTCGCCGCCGTGAACGGCATGTTGGGCGAGTCGATCGGACGCATCTACGTCGCCCGCTACTTCCCGCCCGAATCCAAAGCCAAGATGGAGGCGCTGGTCGGCAACATTCGCGCCGCCATGAAGGCGCGCATTGAGCGCCTCGACTGGATGGGCCCGGAGACCAAGGCCAAGGCGCTCGACAAGCTCGCGAAGTTCGGCGTCAAGATCGGCTATCCCGACAAGTGGCGTGACTATTCGGCGCTCGAGATCCGGGCCGACGACGCCTATGGCAACGCTGTCCGCGCCGGAGCCTACGAGTGGAACCGCCAGGTCGCGCGCCTCAACGGGCCGGTCGACAAGGCCGAGTGGAACATGTTCCCGCAGCGCGTGAACGCCTACTACAGCTCGGTGAAGAACGAGATCGTCTTCCCGGCGGCCATCCTGCAGGCGCCGTTCTTCCATCCGGACGCCGATCCGGCGATCAACTACGGCGGCATCGGCGGCGTCATTGGCCACGAGATCAGCCACGGCTTCGACGACCAGGGCCGCAAGTCCGACGGCGACGGCGTGCTGCGCGACTGGTGGACGGCCGAGGACGCCGCCAAGTTCAAGGCCCAGGCCGACCGTCTCGGCGCCCAGTACTCATCCTACGAGCCGATCCCCGGGGCGAAGGTCCAGGGCGGCCTCACCATGGGCGAGAACATCGGCGACATGGGCGGCCTGTCGCTCGCCTACGACGCCTACATGATCTCGCTCGGCGGCAAGCCGGCGCCGGTCCTCGACGGCTTCACCGGCCAGCAGCGGGTGTTCCTCGGCTGGGCGCAGGTGTGGCGGGCCAAGTACCGCGACGACGCGATCCGCCAGCAGGTCGTCTCCGACCCGCACTCGCCGCCGTACTTCCGGGTGAACGGCACGATCGTGAACCTCGATCCCTGGTATGACGCCTTTGGCGTGAAGGATGGCGACAAGCTCTATGTCGCGCCCCAGGATCGCGTGCGGATCTGGTGATCCCGACCGCTGCGGGATGACCAAGGGGCGGTCCGTATGGATCGCCCCTTTTTCCTGAGCGCTACGTCGCCGACAGCGTCGCCAGCATGAAGTCGGCTCGGGCGGCCACGGTTGTCTTCGGCAGATCGATCAGCCGATAGCCGTGCCGTTCGTAGCCGGCCCGCAAAGGTCCATACTCGGCCAGAGCCTCGTCAAAGCCATGGCGCCGCTCGGCGTCGGCCGCGAAGATCTCCGGCCACGGCGGGGCGACGAACACGGTGCTGTTGTAGCGGCAGCGCGCGACGGCGCCCGCGACGGTTGGCGGGACAGCCATCCCCAGGCGCTCGAGCCCGCAAAGCTGATCGATCGGCGAGCGATCGAAGAAGACCGGACCCGGCGACTCCGCCGCCTGAATGCGGAAGTGCAAGGCCCGCGAGACGGCCAGCTCGCCGAACCTCAGCGGCTCGGACCAGGGCAGCGCGTCGCCGCCGGTCCAGTCCTGCTCCCGGACGATCTGCCGGCCCGCCTCCGGGAAGGTCGAAAAGCCGCGCCGCGCCAGTTCGGCCAACAGCGTCGACTTGCCGCCGCCGGAGCAGCCGGTGATGACGACAAAGCGGTCGACATCCAACGCGGCCGCTGACGGGGCGTATGCGTCTTCCAGGGTCATGGAAGCTCCCAATGTTGGCGTGGGTGCGTCCTTCGACACGCCGCTTCGCGGGTGCCCAGGATGACTACGAGAGAAGGCTACCCACCCTCGTCATGCCGAGCAGCGCCAGAGGCGCGTTTCGAAGCACGCAGAGCGGCCAACCTATCGTTTTGGCGGTAGTGTCAATTTTGTGGAGTCGACCCCGAAAGGACTAAGCCCGCCGCGGGGGATAATCGCGGCGGGCTTAGCTTTTTCCTCGATCACTCGATCCAAGCGGGCGTTTCCTCCCCGAAACGCCGTGAGGCCAGAACTCTCTGGGGTTCTTGTTCCTCGCGCACCGTCAAAAGACGGCATATCCTTTGCGCTGTCAACCGATGCATGGCGGCTTTCGCGCAAGAAAATACGCCGTTCGCCCCCATAACGGGGCGTTTCTTGGACCCGGTCGTCAAAAGAACGGCCGCGCGGGCCATCTTTTTGACTCTGCCGTCAATTCTGTGTCGTCAGGCGCGCCGCCAGTGATTCGGCGGCCTCGGAAACCGGCTCGAACAGATGCTCGGGACGAGTCGCCGCGACGGGTCCGATTCCCGCGGTCGCCAGCAAGGATTGGGCGGCCAGCAGGTCGCCCTCGCGCAGCAGAAGGCCATTGGCGCGCGGCCGAGCGCCGGCTTCGACCAGCTTCGCCAAAGCCGCCCGGGCCCCGGCGTCCTGCTCGGCCGGCCAGACCAGCATGACGCTGCCCCGGGCCCGTGCCCGCGCCTCGACCACCGACAGGAGCTGCCGCACGACCGCCAGCCGTTCGCCATCCCAGTCGGCGGTCAGAGACGCCGCCAGCCGAGCCTGGCTCTTCAGGATGACGCCGTCGCCGACGATCTTCAGGTGGTTGGCCGACAGGGTCGCGCCCGTGGTGGTGATGTCGACGATGATTTCCGCCGCGCCGGAGGCCGGGGCTCCTTCGGTGGCGCCGCCCGACTCGACGATCCGGTAGTCGGCCACGCCCGCCTTCGCGAAGAAGGCCCGGGTCTGGACGATGTACTTCGTCGCCACGCGCAGCCGCCGTCCGGTCCGGATCAGATGCATGTGCGCCACCTCCTCGAGGTCGGCCATGCTGTCGACGTCGAGCCAACCGCGCGGCACGGCGACGACCAGGTCGGCGCGGCCGAAGCCCAGCGCCCGGAGCAGTTCGATCCGGCCATCCAGGTCGCTGATCTGCTCACGGAGGAGATCCTCGCCGGTGACGCCCAGGTGGACCTCCCCGGCGTCAAGCGCGGCGGCGATGTCGGAGGCCGACAGCAGGCGCACCTCGACGCCGGGCAGCGCATCGACCCGCGCCGAGTAGCCGCGGCCGCCCGCCGGCGCCGACAGCGGCAGCCCGGCGTCGGCCAGCCAGGCCTCGACCTGTTCCTTCAGGCGTCCCTTGGACGGGATCGCCAGAATCAGAGGGCTGCTCATTCCACGCCTCCCGCCATAGCCCGCGCCGGGCGCACCATGCAGCCGACCGCGCCCAGGGGGGCCGGCGCGCCGAGGCGCGCGGGAAGCCCGTCGTAGCGCCCGCCCGCCGCGACTGGCCGCTCGCCGCCGAGCGCCGCGCTGCGCACCTCGAACAGGGCGCCGTCGTAGTAGCCGAAGGCGCGCCCGAAGGCGGCCGAGAAGGTCATCCGGTCGTCCGGAGCGCCGCGCTCCGCCAAGCCCGTGAGTCGGCGGCTCCAGCCCTCCAGCGCCAGGTCGAGCGAAGCGGTCGAGGGTCCGGCCAGGGCGCGCACCTCGGCGAGCGCCGCCTGGGGCGCGCCCGACACGGCCAGGTAGCCTCGCACGGCCGCGGCCTCCGCCGGCGACAGGCTGGGCGTCCGCGACGCCTCCGCCCGTTCGGCCAGTCGCCGAACGATCTCCTCGGCGGGCCGCGTCCCGACCGGCTCGATGCCGGCGATGGCCCACAGCTGGCGCAGCGCATCGGGACCGTGGCCGATCGGAACGCCCTCCAGGGGATTGACGATCCGCTGCGGCGTCTCGCCGGCGTCGGCACGGTCCAGCTCGGAGGCCAGCAGACGGGGCCGAGTGAACAGGCGCTTGAGCCGCGCCGCCAGCGCCGGCGCCAGGGCCAGGCTGTCGACGAAGGCGCCGAACAGGGCGACGTCGCCGAAGGTCAGGGTCAAGTCGTCCCGGCCGCCCGCCGCCGCCGCGCGCCAGGCCAGGGCCGCCACCTCGGCGTCCGAGACGGCGGGATCGCCGCCGCCGAACATCTCGACGCCGATCTGAAGGAACTCCTCGGCGCGCTGCGAGCCGGCGGGCGCGGCGCGGAAGGCCTTGCCTTCATAGGCGTACCGCCCCTGGGCGCCGCCGCCCTCAATGTGGGTGCGGGCCACCGGGATGGTGAAATCAGGCCGCAGGGCCAGCTCCTCGCCGCCCTCGGCCTGGACCACGAACAGGCGCGGCCGCATGGCCTCGCCCGACAGTTCCAGAAGCAGGGCCAGCGGCAACAGCACCGCCACCTCGACGGGGGTCGCGCCCGCCTCGGCCAGCGGCGCGCGGATGGCGGCAAGCGCCGCCGCCGGAACAGGCGGCTCAAGCCTCATTGCGCGGCCTCGACGATCTTGCGGACCGTCGCGACCAGGTCGCCGCGGGCGATGGTCTGCTGGCCCGGCCGCTCGGCCTTCCAGGCCGCGTTGTCGCTCACCGCCTTCGACATCTCGCGACCCAGATCGAGATCCTTCACCGTCGCCGTCCCGGCCGCGAACTCGTCCTCGCCAATGATCACGGCGGCGGGCGACAGGCGGCGGTCGGCGTATTTCATCTGCGCCTTCATGCCGGAGGTCCCGAGGTAGACCTCGGCGGCGATCCCGCCCGCGCGCAACTCGGCGGCGACGGCGAAATAGTCGGCCATCCGCGCCTGGTCGAAGGCGATGACAACCACCGGGCCGCGGGTCTCCCCGACTGCGTCGCGGCCCGCCGCGCGCAGCGCCGCCGCCAGCCGCGAGACGCCAAAGCTGAAGCCCGTGGCCGGGGTCCGCTCGCCTGTGAACCGCGCTACCAGATCATCATAGCGCCCGCCGCCGCCGATCGACCCGAACCGGACCGGATGGCCCTTCTCGTCCAGCGTCTCGATCTGCAGGTCGGCCTCGAACACCGCGCCTGTGTAGTATTCGAGCCCGCGCACGATCGACGGATCGAACCGGGCCTGGTCGTCGTCGACGCCCAGACCCTTCAGCGCGGCGATGATCGCCTCCAGCTCGCGGAAGCCCTCCAGCGCCGCCTCGGCCTGGGCGAAGGGCGCGGACGCCAGCTGATCCAGCGGCGCGCCGGCCACGGCCATGTCGAGGAAGTCGAGCACCAGGCCCGCCGCCGCTGTCGACAGCTCGGCCCCGGTGGTGAAGGCGCCGGACTCGTCCAGGCGGCCCTTGCCGAGGAGGTCGCGCACGCCGTCGCGACCGAGCCGGTCCAGCTTGTCGAGCGCCCGCATGACGGTGAGCTTCTGCCGGCCCTCCGCGACGCCGGCGGCGACCATGACCCCGTCCAGAATCTTGCGGTTGGAGAACTTGAGCACCGTCTGGCCGCGGCCGAGGCCTGCCGCCTCTAGGCCGGCGGCGGCCATGGCGATGACCTCGGCGTCGGCCTCCGGCCGCGCTGAACCCACCGTGTCGGCGTCGCACTGGATGAACTCGCGGAACCGGCCCGGGCCCGGCTTTTCGTTACGCCAGACAGGGCCGAAGGCGTAGCGGCGGAACGGCTTGGGCAGGGTCTCCCAGTTCTGAGCCGCGAAGCGCGCCAGCGGCGCGGTCAGGTCGTAGCGCAGGGCCATCCACTGGTCGTCGTCGTCCTGCAACGCGAACACGCCCTCGTTGGGGCGGTCGCTGTCGGGAAGGAACTTGCCGAGCGCGTCGGCGTACTCGAACGCGCCCGTGTCGAGCGGCTCGAAGCCCCACTGCTCATAGACCTTCGACACGGCCTCCACGATCCGCCGTTCGGCGCGCAAGGTCGCCGCGCGCTTGTCGGCGAATCCGCGCGGGGCGCGGGCTTCAGGACGGAAGGTCTGGTCGGTCATCGTCGGGCTCTACATCGGTCTTTTTGGGGCCGGATGGAGCCGTCTGACCCCATCCGCGTCGGGCGGGGCCGGAGGGAGTGCGCCTTGGCTCTAGGCCGCGCGAACCCGTTCCGTCCCGCAAGGGAAGGCATGGTGGCAGCCGTGGTGATAGTGCGCGGCGCGGGTCATCGGGGAGGCGCTATAGCGCAGGATATGCGGGAATCCTAGAGCGCCGGACGTCAAGGGCAGTAGCTGCTCATCAGGACCCGATATTCAGCGAGCGATGGGATGACGCCCATCGCCGTCCGCCGCGCTTCCACGCCCCCGGGATCCTCCAGAGGGTCAGGGAGCCATTCGCCAGGCGCGGCGCAATAGCCCTGGGTCGCGTAGCGCTGCAGCCTGCCTGTGTTAACGGCGACCCGATCGTAGAGATAGGCGTAGCCGCTTGCGTCGGTGTCCTCGTTGGCCAAGTGGTCCTCGAGCACCCCGAGGATTTCCTGTTGGAAGGCGGGATCGTAGTCCGCGTGTTGCGCGATCAACCACGCCGCCGCATCGGCTTCCTCGCCATCACGGCTGATGCGAAACCATCCGCGCTTCGCGATCGTCGTTTTCAGCCATGCCTGGTTGGCCTCGTCGGCGAGGCAAAGGGCCCGCATCGCCGCGGCGTCATCGAGATCGAGGGCGGCCAATGATGCATCTGGGGCCCAGAACGGCCTTGAGCCGCGCATGATCAGCGCCCGCGCGAAGTTGTCATCGGCGGATCGCCGAAACAGCTCGGCAAGGGCGGGGTCTCCGGCATCGCGCGCCAGCTTCAGGCGACGTTGAACCCCCCGGAGCTCAGGATGGGGCGAAACCTCGCCCGCGAAGAGACGCGCACGCAGCTCGCGCCGCTTGGCCGCCAACACGTCCGCTTCGGCGCGAGCGGCTCGCCAGGCCGCCGATGTCCCGGCCTTCTGGGCGGAAGCGACGCCCTTGAGCATCGCGAGTTCCGGTTCCGTCATGCAGCGTGTGAGTCTGGCGGCGTTCCAGGCCACGTTGTCGGCGACGCCCTGCCGGGACAGGATCGCACGCTGAACCCGCGTCTCCGCCATGGCCAGGAAAGCTTCGGCGTCGGGTCGGTCCCTCAACGTGCCATAGTCAAAGCTGACGGGGTCGAGGTTCCCGGCCAGCAATTCGTCGATCGAATCAGCCGAGGCCGCCTGAGCGCCGGCCATGACCGCCAGCAACGCAAGGATGTTCAGAAGCCGCCGAACCATCGCTCTTCCCCCGAGATAGGACGAGCAGAACAACGACCAGCGGCGAAAAAGAGACTAGCGCCTCAACCGTGCGATCAGCGCCGCCGTGGACGGGTCATGCGTCCCGCCCTCGCCCCCCTCGAGCTCGGCCAGCACCTTGGTCGCCAGGGTCTTGCCCAGCTCCACGCCCCACTGGTCGAAGCTGTCGACACCCCAGAGCACGCCCTCGACGAAGACCTTGTGCTCGTAGAGCGCCAGCAGGGCGCCCAACGCCTGCGGCGTCAGATGGTCCAGCAGGATGAAGCTCGACGGCCGGTCGCCGGGGAAGTCGCGGTGTGGTTCGACAGCATTGGCGCTGCCGGTCATCAGGGCCTCGGCCTGGGCCACCGCATTGGCCAGCAGCATCGTGTGCTGGCGCGGCGGACCCTCGACGCTCTTCGCCACGGCCACGAAGTCGACCGGGATCACGTCCACGCCCTGGTGCAACATCTGGAAGAAGGCGTGCTGGTCGTTGGTGCCGGCGTTGCCGAACACGGCGGTGGAGGTCGCCCGTTCCACCGGCCGGCCGGCCTCGGTCACCCGCTTGCCGTTCGACTCCATCTCCAGCTGCTGCAGATAAGCGGCGAGAAGGCCCAGCCGCTCGGAATAGGGTTCGACGACCCGCACCGGGCGGCCGAGGCCATTGCGGTTGAAGACATGGGCCAGGGCCAGCAGCACCGGGCCGTTGCGGTCCAGCGGTGTTGCGTGGAAGTGCTCGTCCATCGCCGCAGCCCCGGCCAGGAAGCCGGCGAAGGCCTCCCAGCCGAGGCCGATCGCCACTGAAAGCCCGACCGCCGACCAGACCGAATAGCGCCCCCCGACCCAGTCCTCGAAGCCGAACACGCGGCTCGCCGGAATGCCGAAGGCGGCGCAGGCCTCCAGGTTGGTCGAGGCCGCCGCCAGGTGGCCGTCGCCCGCCTCGCCCAGCGCGGCGCGGAGCCAGGCCTTGGCGGCGGCGGCATTGGCCATCGTCTCCTGGGTGGTGAAGGTCTTGGAGACGACCACGACCAGCGTGGTCTCCGGATCGAGCACCGCCGTGGCGGCCGCGATGTCCGACGGGTCCACATTGCCGACGAAGCGGACATCCACCTCGGGCGCCAGCGGTTTCAGCGCGCGCCAGACCATCCGGGGACCAAGATCGCTGCCGCCGATCCCGATATGCAGCACGGTGCGAAACGACTTGCCCGTCGCGCCCCGCAGTCGACCGTCGCGGACGTCGCCGACGAAGGCGGCCATGGCGTCGCGAACGGTCTCGACACCCTTCGACGCCGGCTCGCCGAGGGCGTGGAAATCGGCCCCGTCCGCCGCGCGCAGCGCCATGTGCAGGACCGCACGGCCCTCGGTGACGTTGACCCGCTCGCCCGCGAACAGGCGCCCGCGGCGCCCCTCGATGTCGGCGGCGCGGGCGAGGTCGAGGGCCGCGGCGAGACCGGCCGCGCTCCAGGGCTGTTTCGAGAGGTCGATCTCAAGGCCGGCGGCGTCCAGCTTCAGGCGCGCCAGACGGTCCGGCTCGGCCTTGAAGAAGTCGACGATCCGGACCCCGGCGTCCGAGCGGGCGGCGGCCTCGAAGGCGGTCCAGGCGGCGGCGAGATCGGTCATGCACACTCCGGCGGTAAAGCGCCGTTTACCATGGTCCGGCTACCAGAGCAGCGAACGCACAGCACGAGGCGCGGTCCATGTCCTGCGACGCCATCGCCCTTTCCGCAAGCCTCTGGCTCGCCTTGGCCCCGACCGGCGACGGCGCGACTTTGCGGCCCGTGGCGGCCGTCTCGGCGCCCGCCTCGACCCTGGCGACCGAGCCCCTGTTCGCCGATATCGTCAGCCGGGCCACCGCCCTGAAGACCCAGGCCGAGGGCTGGACCGGCCAGACCGGCGACCTCGCCGGCTTCGCCGACTTCAAGGTCCGCATCGGCCGGCTCGCCGATCTGGACATGCAGGGCCACAGGGTGCTGGCGGCGCGGGGCACGGACGGGGACCTCAAATGCATCCTGCGCGGCATCGCCCAGGACCTGCCGGTCCGCCTCCGCGACGTGGAGAAGGCGTCTGACCCCAAGGCGCGCGACCGGGCCCTGAAAGAAATCACCTGGCTGCTGCGCGACAACGTCGAGGTGATCACCACCCCGCCGACGGTGACCAGCGGCACGCAGGGACTCTAGCGCTTCCCGGCCTCGTCCAGAGCCTCGGCCACCAGGCCTTCGCTGAGCAGTTGCGGCAAGACGACCGGCGGCGAGCTGTCCGCGCCGTATACGAGATAGAGTGGGACCCCCACCCGCCCGTGCTCAGCCAGCGCCGCGGCGATCGCCCCGTCGCGGCTGGTCCAGTCGGCCTTCAGATAGACGGCGTTGTTGCGCTTCAGCGCCTCGGCGACGGCCTTCGTGCTGAGCGAGGTCCTCTCATTGACCTGGCAGGTCACGCACCAGGCGGCCGTGAAGTTGACGAACACCGGCCGGCCTTCCGCCCGCAAGGCGGCGAGGCGTTCGGGCGACCAGGCCTCGTAGGGAACCTCGGCGGTCGCGCTCGCCGCGCCGGCCGGCGCGGAATCGCGCGGCGTCTCAAGCGCGAGCAGCGCGAGCAGACCCAGGACCCCGACGGCCGCCAGGGCCGCCAGGCCGCGCGGCAGGGCCGGACGATCGCTGTTTTGGGCCAGTCCCCACAGCCAGGCGGCGAAGGCGACAAGGACGCCGGCGGCCAGCATCCAGGCCAGCGAAGCGGGCCCCGCCTGTTGGGCGAGCACCCAGACCAGCCAGGCCACGGCGGCGTACATTGGGAAGGCGAGGACGCGGCGGAGGGTCTCCATCCAGGGTCCCGGCCGAGGCATCCGCTGCAGAAGGGCCGGCGCGAACGACAGCGCCACGAACGGCGCGGCGAGCCCCAGGCCGAGGGCCGCGAACACCGGCAGCGACACTGAAGGGCTCTGGGTCAGGGCGTAGCCCATGGCCGAGGCCATGAACGGCGCCGTGCAGGGCGCCGCGACGACCACCGCCAGGACGCCGGTCAGGAAGCTGCCGATCAGGCCTCCACGGCTCGCGAGGCCCGAGCCGGCGCCCTGCAACGAGGTTCCGGCCTCGTACACGCCTGACAGGTTCAGCGCGACCAGCAGCATGACCACGGCCAGGCCCGCGACCATGACCGGCGACTGCAGCTGGAAGCCCCAGCCGATCGCCTGGCCGGCGGCCTTCAGCGCGATCAGGACGGCGGCCAGCGTCAGGAAGGTGGCCACCACGCCGAGCAGATAGGCGACGCCCTGGGCCCGCGCCGCCTTCGCCTCGTGAGCGTGGCCGGCCAGTGCGGCGGCCTTCATCGACAGCACCGGGAAGACGCAGGGCATCAGATTGAGGATCAGGCCGCCCAGGAAGGCGAAGGCCAGCGCCAGCGGCAGGCCCAGCGTTCCGCCCGTCGCGACCGGAGCGGCCGGATCGTGAGCCTCGACGGGCGCCGGTGGCAGGGCCCCCTGCCCGCCCGCGCTCGCCGGGATCGCCCCGGCGGTCGCGGAAACCTCCCAGGCGCTGTCGCCGAGCGACAGCACGCCGGTGACGGTCGCCGGAATCTCACTTGCTCCGAAAGCGTAGCCGCCCGGCAGGGTCAGGGTCACGCCCTGAGCCCCGCGCTCGATCGCCTGTGGCTTGGCGTGATCGATCAGCGTCGGGGAGAACGGGAAGAAGTAGGCGCGCGAGAGGTCCGCCCCTGTCAGCGGTCCGCCGGTCACGGCCAGCTTCAGGGTCTCGCCCTCGACCCGGTAGACGGCGGCCAGCCCGGCCGGCTTCGGAGCGGCGGCGAGCGCCGACGCGATCCTCTCGCCCCAAACCGGGTCGGGCCTGGCGGCGGCGGCGACGACCGGCACGTCGATCGTCAGGCGAGCCTCCTCCGGCACGCAGGTCAGCTCACACACCAGGAACTGGGCGTGGGCTTCCAGTCTTGCCGTCGATCCTGGCCGGGCCGAGGCCGGAACCTGCAGCGGCAGGGGCAGCAGGACCTCGCCCGTGTAGCCGTAGTTGAGCAGCGGCCCGATCGGCAGGCGCGACGGCGTCGGCCAGACAAACGCTCCGGCCTGCCAACCCGCCGGCAGGGTCCAGGTGATCCTGGTCGCTTCGCCGGAGTCGCCCGGATTGCGCCAGTAGGTGTGCCAGCCCTTGTCGATCGTCTGGCGCAAAGCGACGTAGACCGTGCCGCCCGCCACCGCGCCCTGCTCCTGGACGACCAATTCGGCCTCGAGGTGGCCGGTGTCGACTGGCTTGGCGAAGGCCGCCGTGGGAATCAGCAGCGCGAAGACGGCGAGGGCGGCGACGAGGAAGCGGCTCATGGACCGTCTATATGGCCTGCGACGCCGTCCCGGCGAGTCCCGCGATGCGCCCCCTCGACTTCCCCGAGGGCAGCGCCATGATCGTCTCCGAAACAGGGAGGACTCCATGCCGGTCAATCGTCAGTGGATTTTGCGCAAACGCCCCGTGGGCGACATCGCGCCGGGCGACCTCGAGTTCACCGAGACCCCGATCCGCGAGCTGGAGCCGGGCGAGGTTCTGATCCGCAACATCTACCTGTCGCTGGATCCCACCAACCGCATCTGGATGAGCGACCAGGACCAGTATCTGCCGCCGGTCGGCCTCAACGAGGTCATGCGAGGCGGGACCCTGGGGGTGGTCGAGGCAAGCCGCTCCGAGCGCTTTCCGGAGGGAACTCTGGTCAACGCCGGCTTGTCGGGGTGGCAAAGCCACACCATCGGCCATGAGGCGACGCTCAGCCCCGTGCCGCAGCTGCCGGGCGTTCCGCTGACCGCCTTCATGAGCGTGCTCGGCGCGACCGGCCTGACCGCGTGGTACGGGATCAACGACTTCGGCAAGCCCCAGCCAGGCGAGACCGTCGTCGTCTCCGCCGCCGCCGGCGCGGTGGGATCGATCGCCGGCCAGCTGGCGAAGATGCGTGGCGCGCGGGTCATCGGCATCGCCGGCGGGCCGACGAAGTGCGCCTGGCTGACCGAGGAGCTCGGGTTCGACGGCGCCATCGACTACAAGAACGAGGATGTCGGTGCGGCGCTGGACCGGCTGTGCCCCAATGGCGTCGACGTCAACTTCGAGAACGTCGGCGGCGCGATCATGGACGCGGTCATCAGCCGGATGAACAACTTCGGTCGCGTCCCCCTGTGCGGCATGATCAGCGGCTACAACAGCGAGGGCGTCGCCGCCGGGCCGAGCGACTTCGGCCGCATCCTGATGCACCGGCTGATGATCCGCGGCTTCATCGTGATCGACTTCATCCCGCGCGCCATGGAGGCGATCGCCGAACTGGCGCCGGCGGTGATGAGCGGCCAGATCAAGTGGAAGGCTCACGTCGTCGACGGCCTGGAGAACGCCGCTGACGCTGTGAAACTGCTGTTCACGGGCGCTCACGACGGCAAGCTGCTCGTCCGCATCTCCCCGGAGCCCTGACCCGTGCCCGCCAGCTTTGACGAAATTCAGATCGGAATGGTCGTGAACCTGGGCGCGGTCGTGGTGGATCCCGCGGCGTTGGAAGCCTTCGCCCGCGCCTTCACGCCCGGCTGGGACACCGATGGCGGCGCGCCGGACGCCATGCTGTTCGCACTCTGGTCTCGGCTCGACGAGCAGGCCAGCGCCGACTGGCCGATGACCAAGCGGCTCGGCGTGGACGCCCTGCGCTGGGCCCGCAACCCTCCGCCCGGCGAATTGCTGCGCGGTCGCATGACCGTCATGGGCAAGGATCCGGTCGGCGAGGACAAGGGCATCGTCATCGCCCAGCACGACCTGCTCGACGAGGCGGGACGGCTGGTGTTCTCGTGCCTGACGCGGAGCGTGTTCGCGCGGTAGAGCTGTAGGTCTCCGCAATGAAAAAGCCCCGCCGTCGCCAGCGGGGCCCTTCGATCGTTCCGTCGCTACGCCCCTCAGGCGTTCGCGGCGGCCTTCAGCTGGCGGAGCATGGCCTGCTCGGTGGCGATGGCGATCATGCGGTCCCAGCCGACCAGCGAGGTCAGGTGGTTGTAGATCTTCTCCAGAGCGCCGCTATCCCGCAGCTCGACCAGCTTCTCGGCCGGCAGGGCGTTGAGCTTTTCTTCCGAGACGGCGAAGTACTCGGCCAGCTTCGTCGGGGTGAAGGTGCCGTCGCCGTTCGGCTGCTGGTACGTGGCCTCGCGAATGTGGAACAGGTCGAGGTCCTTGAGCACGTTGACGAACGCCTCGGTGCGACGACGCTCGGTCTCGAAGTCCTCGCAGAACTTGATGGCGTTGGCCGTGTATTCCGACGGCTCGCCCTCGGCCGTGAACAGGGGCTGGCTGCCGGCCTTGCTCTTGTCGCAGAAGATCTCCGCGTTGCGCTCGATGCAGACGACCAGGCGGCTCTGCGCTTCGTCCGCGGCGAGGACGAACGGGTAGCGGCGAGTGTAGGCCGGCACATAGGCGCCGACGACGTAGGTCCCGTCGTTGATGAACATGTTCTCGCCGGCGTTGATGCCCATCACGGCCAGCGGCATATGCTCGCCGCCGCCGAAGATGATCGGATAGCTGACGGCGGCGAAGCCGAACTCGGCCACGGTGAGCGGAACGACGTGACCGGCCGCCGCGAAGGCGAACGGGCGCTCCATAGGCTGGACGGCCAGGCCGCCATGGGCTTCGCGGCTCAACGGCTCGGGCGAATTGTAGAACTGGAGCGTGCTGGAGGCGCCGGTCGGGTTTTGGTCGGTGGCCATTCTAGTCTCTTGTGGAGGGGCGCGGGCGAACTCCGGCCGCACAGGAAGGTCGAGCCGGGGCTTCTAGCCGATCGCGCCGAACGCGGCAATGCGACCACCCGTCTTGCGCTCCCTAGGGGCAAGGCGGTTCAATCCCCGCAAGAAACCTGTCCCGGAACAGAGCGACGAGGAAGATCCCGCCATGCCGATCGCCTATCCTGAAATCCTGTCGCTCGTAAGCGAGCCGCAGTCGTTCAGCTGGACCGAGAAGGAGACCATGCTCTACGCCCTGGGCATCGGGCTGGGGAACGACCCGATGAACGAGCAGGAGCTGCCGTTCGTCTACGAGAGCGGGCTCAAGGCCGTGCCGACCATGGCCACCACCGTCGCCTGGGGCGCCGGTCCCAGCGTCGGCAAGATGGGGATCAACTTCCTTCTGGTGGTGCACGGCGAGCAGAAGGTCGAGTTCCACAAGACCTTCCCGACCGAGGCCTCGATCACCGCCGAGGGCCGGATCATCGGCGCCTACGACAAGGGCGACAAGGGGGCGGTCATCTACAATGAGACCGTCCTGAAGGACGCGAAAACCGGCGAGAAGATCGCCACCCTCACCGGCTCGACCTTCGCGCGCGGCGACGGCAACTTCGGCGGCCCGGCTGACGGCGCGCCTGAGGCGCATGAGGTGCCGACCCGGGCGCCGGACCTGACGGTGGACATCCCGACCAAGCCGGACCAGGCGCTGATCTATCGACTGAGCGGCGACCGCAACCCGCTTCATTCCGATCCCAGGATCGCCAAGGCCGCCGGGTTCCCGCGCCCGATCCTGCACGGCCTGTGCACCTACGGCATCACCTGCCGCGCCGTGCTGCAGACCTATGCCGACTTCGATCCCTCGCGGATCAAGAGCCACCAGGTGCGGTTCTCAAGCCCCGTGTTCCCAGGCGAGACGATCAGCGTCGACCTGTGGAGGGACGGCGACGTCGTCTCGTTCGAGGCGCGAGTGAAGGACCGCGGCGTCACCGTGGTCAGGAACGGCAAGACGGTGCTGGGATAGGCGTGGCGGGGACCTGTCCCCGGGACCTCAGAAAGCCCAGCTCAGCCCGAAGCGGACATTGCGGCCCGGCAGCGGCGCGATGTCCTTGAGGAAGGAGGTGTGCTCCCGCGCCTCCGCGTCGGTCAGGTTGCGGCCGTCGACGAAGAGCTTGAGGTCGCTGTCGTCAAACGGCCGCCAGCCGACCTGCAGCCCAACCAGGGTATAGCCGTTCGTCGGCAGTTCGAAGGCGGCGACGCGGTCCTGCTCGCCGACCCGGCGGACCTCGGCGGTCCAGTCGAACGCGCCCCACTCCCCGAGCAGGCGCGCGGTGGCCGACCAGGAGGGAATTCGCGCCGGGGGGCCGACATCGGTCTTGCCGCGCACATGATCGAACACGCCCTCAAACGACAGCGAGCGGTCGCCCTCGCGCCAGATTTCGTGGGTTGCCTCGAACTCCACGCCGGAGAAGGTCGCGTCGCTTTGCACGAAGCGGAACACCGGCAGCTCGCCGGCAGGATCGAGCGTGCCGTCGTCCTCGGCGAGGTCGCCGGTCGGAATATCCTGGATGAATCCGTCGTAGCGGGCGGTGTAGAGGTGAACCTCCGCCTTGGTCGCGGCGCCGGTCCAGCGGATCGTCCCCTCGACAGAGACGACCTTCTCCGGATCGAGGGTCGGATCGCCGATCTCGTAGCTGCCGGTGCCCGCGTGGGGACCGTCGGCGAAAAGTTCGAACTCGGTCGGCGCGCGACTGTTGCCGGACAGGGCAAGGCTCAGGAACCAGCCGTCGGCGGGACGCCAGAAGGCGGCGATCGAGGCCGAGGCGTTGGTGAACTCCTGGGTCGGCGCGGCCGTCGACCAGTCCAGCCCGTAGGCTGCGGCCGCGCCGCTGGTGGGACGGCCGGCCAGATCGGCTGACAGCGAGCGGCGGTCGAGGCGCAGTCCGCCCTCGAGGCCCCAGGCATCACGATCCAGGCGCTGCAGCAGGAAGGCGCCGACCTCCTCGATGTCGACCGGCGGGATGAAGGCCTCGTCGCCGATCGCCTCGAAGCTGCGCGTGAGACCCTGGACGCCGAAAGCGCCCTTCCAGCCGTTCCGCTGGCGCTGCACAAGCTCCAACCGCCCTTCGACGCCGTCTGACAGGAAGCGCGTGCCGACGGCGCCGCCGGCGACCTCGATCTCGGCGTGTTCATAGTCGGCGTAGCCGACCGAGAACCGCGCCTTGTCGAAGACGCCAAGGTCGATCGCTGTCTCGCCGCGCAGGTCCCAGCGGGTCTGCTCGAGGTCGATATAGACCGGGCCCTCGGCCGGCGGCGGACCGACCTGCACGATCTGCGGATAGGGCACGCCGTACTGCGTCTGCGTCCGCTTCACCGAGGCGCCGATGTAGCCGTCGGCGCCGACATAGGAGACGCCGACTCCGTAGGCGTCGAGCGACACGTCGCTGTTGCGGACAACGCGATCGGTCAGCGGTGTCTCGCCTGTCGCGGCCGCGAGTCGGTCGGACACCGGATTGACAGGAACCTCATAGTCGCCGCTGTCGCGACTGACCGCGTCGAGCGCGACCACCCACGGTCCGCTTCCGGCCTTGAGGCCGACGGAAACGCTGCGGCTGTCATCGACCGCGCCGGCCGAGGCGGCGATGCGGCCCTCCAGACCGCCCTCCGCGGGTCTGGAGGGCACGCGGTCGTCGAGGATGTTGACCACCCCGCCGATCGCCGAGCCGCCGTAGGCCAGGGTCGAGGGGCCGCGCAGGATCTCGATGCGGTTCGCCTCGCCCGGCTCGCTGGCCACGGCATGGTCTGGCGAGACCGAGCTGGCGTCGACCAGGCCGACGCCGTTCTGAAGGATCAGCACCCGCGGGCCGGACAGGCCCCGGATCACAGGACGACTCGCACCCGGGCCATAGAAGGTCGACCGCAACCCGGGCAGGCCTTCCAGAAGGTCGCCAAGTCCGACCGGCGGAGCCCGGTCAAGCTCCTCGCGGCCCAGCACATCGATGCTGGTCGTCGTCGAGTCGATCGACACGGCGTAGGGGGCGGCTGTGACCACCAGCTGGTCGACGTCGGTCGGCGGCGGAGCTTCCGCCGCCAGGGCGGGCGCCGCGATCAGCGCGGGACCGCAGGCGGCGGCCAGGAGCAGGCGACGAAGGGTCATGGAGATGTCCGCGGGGAGGCTGCGAGGAAGTTGAGTGTTATGAAATAACATATCACGATGTCAAGCACCCGGCGCGCCGCCTGCGGCTTGACGCGGCGACCTGCCCGGCGCCTTGTCGCGGACCACTCCGATTGCATGGAAATCCGGCTGATGATCCGCCGTCTCGCGCCCCTGGCTCTCGTCCTCGTCGCCGGGGCGCTTTCGTCCTGTTCGATGGTCTCCGGGTGGCGGTCCTCGCTTGAGCCGCCGCCGCCGCCGACGCCCGTCAGTTCCGCCAGCTGGCGGGAGCCGCCCAAGGGCTACCTGCCGGCCGGAGCCGCGCCGGACGCCCTGAAGATCCTCCCGCCGCCGCCGGCCGTCGGATCACCCCAGAGCCTGGGCGAGCGCGCCACGTTCGAGGAGACCCGCGCCCTGCTGGGCACGCCGCGATGGACCCAGGCGACCCGCGACGCCGACCTGTCGGGGAAGGAGGCCTTCCTCGGCTTCTCCTGCGCGGCCGGCGTGAAGATCGGTCCGGACACCACGCCGGCGCTGGCGAAGATGCTCATGCGGCTCATCGACGACGGTCGGCCAGTCTACAATCCCGCCAAGGACTACTACGCCCGAAAGCGACCGGCTGCCGGCAACGACGCGCCGATCTGCATCCCCCGCGAGGGCTGGATCGAGACCAACGGCTCCTACCCCTCGGGCCACAGCCTGATCGGCTACAGCTGGGGCCTGGTCCTCGCCGAACTCGTGCCGGAGCGCGCCACTGAGCTCACCGCCCGCGGCCGAGAGTTTGGCGACAGCCGGGTGATTTGCGGCGTCCACTGGCAGAGCGATGTCGACGCCGGTCGCGTGCTGGCCGCCGCCCTGGTCGCCCGGCTGCACGCCGAAGCCGCCTTCCAGGCCGACCTGGCGACGGCGCGGTCGGAAATCGAGGCGGCGCGGGCGCGTGGCGCGCCAGAGCATTGTCCCGCCGCCTGACCCTGCGCCGTCGTCCCGACCGCTGGCCAGCGTGGGCGGGCCATCCGCAGTGACCGCTATGGCTGTTCGGCGCTCCACACCACGTGCCGCTCCAGCAGGTGCCCCTTCGGCAGCGCCGGGTGGTCGAAGTCTAGATCCTCGCGGCGGGTCATGCCGATACGGTCCATCACCGCCTGCGAGCGCAGGTTGGTGGTGGCCGTGAAGGCGACGATCTCCGGCAGATGCAGCTTGTCGAAGCCGTAGGCCAGCGCCCCGCGCGCCGCCTCGCTGGCGTAGCCGGCGCCCCAGGCGTGGCGGGCGAAACGCCAGCCGATCTCCACGCCGGGCGCCAGCGGATTGGACTCGCGCAGCGGCATCAGGCCCGTGAAACCCAGGAAGACACCGTCGGCCCGACGCTCAACCGCCCAGAGGCCCCAGCCCCTGTCGGTGATCAGCGCCTGGTTGGCGGCCAGCATGGCGGCGGCCTCGTCAGCGGACAGCAACGCCGGGAAGTGCTCCATCACCTCCGGGTCGGCGTTCAGGGCCGCCCAGGGCTCCTGGTCGGAGGGCCGCCAATTGCGCAGGATCAGGCGATCCGTCGCGATCATCAGGCCGGCCGCCCGGTGCTGAGCGCGCCGTAGAGGTCCGGCCGCCGGTCGCGGAAGAAGCCCCAGGCCGCCCGGTGCGTCTGCAGGAAGTCGAGGTCGACCGCCGCCTGCACCAGCCCCTCGTCGTCACGGCCCAGCTCGGAGACCAAGTCGCCGCGGTGGTCGGCGATGAAGGACGAGCCGTAGAACCGCTGGCCGCCGTTCGGATAGCCGGCCCACGGCTCGAAGCCGGTGCGGTTGGCGCCGACCACCGGGATCACGTTGCTGACCGCGTGGCCCTGCATCGCGCGTCGCCAGGGCAGCGCCGTGTCGAGGCTGGCGTCATGCGGCTCGCTGCCGATGGCGGTCGGATAGAGCAGCGCCTCGGCGCCCATCAGGGCCATGGCCCGGGCGCACTCCGGGTACCACTGGTCCCAGCAGATGCCGACGCCGATGCGGCCGAACTTCGTGTCCCAGACCTTGAAGCCCGTGTCGCCCGGCCGGAAGTAGTACTTCTCCTGATAGCCGGGCCCGTCGGGGATGTGGCTCTTACGGTAGACGCCCATCAGCGAGCCGTCGGCGTCGGCCATCACCAGGCTGTTGAAGTAGTGCGGTCCCTCGCGCTCGAAGATCGAGATCGGGATCACCACGCCAAGCTCGCCGGCCAGCGGCGCCAGGGCCTTCACGGCCGGATGCTCGCGCCAGGGATAGGCCGTGCGGAACCAGTGCTCCTCCTGCGCCACGCAGAAGTATGGCCCCTGGAACAGCTCCGAAGGCAGGATCACCTGCGCGCCGGCGGCCGCGGCCTCGCGGATGAAGCCCTCGGTCTTGCGGATGTTGGCGTCCATGTCCGGGCCGTAGCTGGTCTGGATCGCCGCGAGGCTGAGGGTCCGGGCCATCAGGCGGGCTCCTGCTGGGTGATGCAGTGGAACGATCCGCCGCCGGTCAGGATGGCCTTCGAACTGAGGCCGATGGCCTTGCGCTCGGGGAACAGGCTCTGGACCGCGTCGACGGCGAAGGCGCCCGCCTTCTCATCCTCATAGAGCGGCACGATCACCGCCCGGTTGGCGATGATGAAGTTCATGTGGCTGGCCGGGGCGGGGCCGCCGTCGCCGTCCATCCAGCCCGGCGAAGGGATGCGCATGACCTGGATCGGCGCGCCGCGGGCGTCGGTCATCTGCGACAGCAGGCGGGCGGTCTCGTCATAGAGCTGGGCGTTCGGATCGGCCTTGCCCCAGGCGATCGGGCTGGCCACCACGCCCGGCGCGACGAAGCGCGCCAGGTTGTCGACATGGCCGTCGGTGTGGTCGTTGCGCAGGCCGTCGCCAAGCCACAGCGTCTTGCGGACGCCCAGGGCAGCGGTCAGCGCCGCTTCAGCCGTCGCCTCGTCCCAGCCGGGGTTGCGGTTGGGATTGAGCAGGCACTGGCGGGTGGTCAGCAGGGTGCCCCAGCCGTCGTGGTCGACGGCGCCGCCCTCTAGGATGAAGTCGTTGGCGACCAGCGGCGCGCCGGCGGCGGCGGCGATCTGGGCGGCGACCTGGTCGTCGCCCTCCAGGTCGTACTTGCCGCCCCAGCCGTTGAACCTGAAGCCGATGGCCTGGCCGTCCTCGCGGAAGATCGGGCCGGTGTCGCGCAGCCAGATGTCGCCGAACAGGGCGCGGACGATCTCCACGCCGCTGACGCCGTCGAGCCGCTGGCGCGCCGCCGCCTCGGCCGCGTCGCCGCAGACCATCAGGCGCACGCGTTCCTCACCGGGACCGGCCAGCGCGCGGGCGAGGTCGGCGACCTCGTCCTGGGCGGGTTCGAGATCCTCCCGCCACAGATCTTCATGGCTGGGAAAGCCCAGCCACATCGCGCGGTGCGGAGACCATTCAGCGGGAACGAGAGGGGTGCTCATGGGTCGGGGGAAGTGATGGCCAAGGGGGACGACGTCAAGGGTAACGCGCAAAGGAAAAGGGCGACCCGATCGCTCGGGCCGCCCTTCCCTTCGTTCAGGCGCTCTATCCGGGCTTAGAAGCCGAGACGGAGCGAGACCTGCACCGTGCGCGGAGCGCCAATGCTGGCAAAGGGCTGACTGGAGACGCCGAAGGTGGCCTTGTCGGCGGTGTCCGCGGTGACCTGGGTGCCCAGGTTGCCGAGGTAGCGCTCGTCGGTCAGGTTCCAGACGTTCATCTGAACATAGGCGTTCTCGACGCCGATGCTGTCCAGGTCCCAACGCACGTCCAGATCCCACAGGGTGTAGGCGTCGACGGCCATGTCGTTCATGTCGGTCGCGAAACGCTCACCCGTGTACTTGCCTTGCAGGCCGACCTTCACCGGACCGAAGTCGTAGGCGATGCGGGCCGTGCTCATCCACTTGGGCGTCTCGACCAGCTGCTTGCCGGTGATCGGCGCGTAGACCGGCACGCCGGCGACGACGCGCATCAGCAGGTCGTCCTGGTACTCGGCGTTGGTGTAGGTCACCGAGCCGAGCAGCGACAGGCGCTCGGTCGGCGACCAGCCAACCGAACCTTCCGCGCCGGTCGTTTCCACCGAGCCCACGTTGCGCTCGACGAAGGCGGCCAGGTCTTCGTCCCAGGTGCTGACGACGCGGTTGTCGAACTGGGTGCGGTAGACGTTGGCCTGGGCCAGCAACGTCGGCGACTGGAAGCGGTAGCCGAACTCGATCGTCTTGGTGCTTTCCGGTTCGGCGTTCAGCGAGCTGATGCCGCCCGAGGTGTCACGGTAGACGTAGTAGTAGCTGTCGGTCCGCAGGGCCGAGATCTGCTCCGAGTAGGAACCGTAGATCGAGTGGCCGCCGTCGAACGTCCAGGACGCGCTGACGTTGGGCAGGATGTCGTCGATCTTGGCGCTGTACGAGAACGGCGGTATCCAGCTGCCGGTCTGGCCGACAAAGGTCACATCGCCATTGGCGTCTGGCGCGCCCGGCACCTGGGTGGTGCAGAGGACGGTGCTGGTGTTGTTCTTGGTGTAGCAGTACTGGTTCAGCTCGCGGCTGAATTCCTTGTACTGCAGACCGGCGATGACGCGCAGGCGCTCGTCCATGAAGCGGCCGCGGTATTCGAGGGCCAGCTGGTTCAGCTCGGCGATCGAGAAGCGGTCGCGGAAACGGATCATGGCGCCGTCCGCCGACTCAAGCCGACGTCCGCCCCAGGTCTCCTTGCCGCCGAACCAGTCTTCGAAGAAGCCGGTCTGCGGGTTGACGAAGCCGCCGTCCGAGGTCTGACGGTGACGGCCCTTGTCGAACGTGTAGGCCAGACGCACGGTGTTGGTGTCGTTGATCTCCCAGATCAGCGAGGTGTTCACACCATAGCGACGGGTGTTGGTGTTGGACGGCGACATGTAGTGGACGCGGTCCATGCAGTCGCCGTCGCCGTTCAGGTCAACGCCTTGCGCCGAGGTGCCGACCACGCAGCTGTAGGCGGCGACGTTGGCCGGGTTGCCGATCAGCTTGCGGTCGTTCTCGAACAGGGTCTGGTGCTGCGAGCCGCCGTTGGCCATCACGTACTGGAACGACGGGTCGAACGTGAAGGTCAGGCTATCGCTCAAGGTGTAGCGCGACTGGACGCGGATGTTGCCCGTGTTTGACGGGTTGATCCGGCCGCCCCACCAGCCCGTCGGACCTGTGGTCGAAGCGCTGTTGTTGGGGTCGTACGAGACGCTGGCCGAGTTGGAGCTGGTCTGGTCGGCCTGACCGGGCACGCCGGCCGGAACCGGCGTCCAGTCGCCGTCGTAGTCGACGCCCCAGCCGAAGGTCTTGATCTGCGACGGCGTCAGGCCGTCCGAAGTGCCGAGGTTCGGATTGTAGTAGGCGAAGTTGCGGTTCTCGTTCCAGTGGAACGCGACGCTGACGTAGTCGCCGTTGTCGCCGAGCGGCTGCCAGATGCGGCCGTTGAACTGCTTCTTCTCAAGGTCGCCCTCGCCCTTGAACTTGTCGTAGTTCTGGTAGGAGGCGGCGAACCAGGCGCGGGTGCCCCAAGGACCGAACTCGCCGGTCTCGACCAGGCCGAACACGCGGCGGTAGTTGAAGCTGCCGGCCGAGACGGTCGACATGCCGCCGAACTCGGTGCTCGGCTTGCGGACGGTGTAGTTGATGACGCCGCCGGTGGCCGAGATCGTCGGGGTGTCGACGTCGGTCGCGCCGGTGATCACGTTGGCCTGCGAGATCAGCTCGCCGTCCAGCTGCTGGTTGGTGTAGATCGCGTAGTTGCCGGTGTCGTTCAGCGGAATGCCGTCGAACGTCAGCGAGATGCGGTTGCCGTCGAAGCCGCGCAGACGGACGTTGCCGCCCGACGAGCCGTACGGGTCGTTGTTCACGAAGTTCAGGCCCGGGGTCAGGTTCAGGGTCTGAAGGATCGTCTGGCCGGCGCCCTGACGGTCGATGTACTCCTGGGTGATCGTCGTCCGCGCCTTGGGGGCGGTTTCGGCGACCAGGCCTTCGACGTCCTTCTGGCCGGCGGCGGTGATGACCACCGCTTCGACTTCGGTCGTGCCCGTGGATTGCGCGTGAGCGGCCGAGGTGAACAGCAGTCCACCGGCGAGCGCGGTCGTCGCCACGAAGGCGAGCTTAGATTTCATCATGATTTTGAGTATCCCCTCTCATCCCGACACCAACGCTCGGAGCTGCTCCAGAACTCGGAACCGGCATCTTTCCGCCCGCTTAGCGCCGCAATGCGAAGCTTAGGTGACGGCTCTTGGGTGCCTACGTGAAGACGGGCACAACATCTACTCCGCGCCCGGCCGCGATGAGGCGATTCATTAACGGATCGCCATTTTTCGTTTCGGGAGTCGCAAGAATGCGACACCTGCGGGCGGACCGTGGCTTTACAGCCCCCATTCCGGGGTCGAGCTTGCCTCGCGTCATGACCGCTTCGAATCAGACATTTTCCGCCGACGACGCCCGCGCCGCGCGCCTGACCCTGCTGCTCGTCCTTGTGCTGACGGCGCTTAGGCTAGGTGCGCTGTTTGTCTCGCCGCTGGAGCTGTATCCGGACGAAGCCCAGTACTGGCTTTGGTCTCGCGAACTCGACTTCGGCTACTTCTCGAAGCCGCCGATGATCGCCTGGTCGATCTGGCTGACCACCCATGTCGGCGGCGACCAGGAGCCCTGGGTCCGGCTGGCCGGACCCCTGTTCCACGCGCTGACTGCAGCGACGCTGTTCGCGGTCGGCCGCAAGCTCTACCGGCCCTGGACCGGCTTCGCCGCGGCGGCCATTTGGTTGCTGATGCCGGGCGTGGCGCTGTCGTCGTTCATCGCGGCCACGGACGCTCCCCTGCTCTGCTTCCTATCGCTGACCCTGCTGGCCTATGTCTCTCTGGACGATGACGCCACGGACCTGAAACCCGCCCTGGGCCTGGGCGTCGCCCTGGGTCTGGCGGTGCTGTCGAAGTACGCGGCGCTCTACTTCCTGGCGGGCCTGGTGCTGCACCTGGCCCTGTCCCCAGCGGCGCGGAAGGTCTGGACGCCGCGCCGTGTCGTCGTCGTCGCCCTGGCCTTCGCCGTCGTCATCGCCCCTAATCTGGCCTGGAACGTCAGCCACCAGTTCGCCACCGTCGGCCACACGGCCGCCAACGCCGACCTCGGCGGCAAGCTGTTCAGCATCGCGCCGATGCTGGAGTTCATCGTCGGGCAGCTGGGCGTGTTCGGACCCGTGCCGTTCGCCGTGCTGGCCGGGGCCGGGCTCACCCTGGCGGTCCGCCGCCGGCTCGCCGGCCCGGACCTGCTGCTGGCCTGTTTCACCGCCCCGGCTCTGGCGGCGATGGTGGCGATGGCCTTCGTTTCGCGCGCCAACGCCAACTGGGCGGCCAGCGCCTATGTGGCCGGTTCAGTCCTGACCGCGGCCCTGCTGACCCGGGACTGGCAGGGTCGCTGGAAGCTGGCCGCCCGGGTCGGCTTGGTGGCGACGGCGGTGATTCAAGGCGCCATGGCCCTGTTCATCGTCGCCGCCGCGGCCAATCCGCGGATCGCCGACGACCTGGCCCTGTCCAACAGCATCAAGCGGCTGCGCGGTTGGGAAGAGGCGACCGATCTGGTGATCCGCCGGGTTCGGACCGAGGCGCTGAACGGCGGCGTCACCGCCGTCGTCGTCGAGGATCGATTCCTGTTCAACGCAATGGCCTACTACGGTCGCGACTACTTCGCCCAGGCCGACGCCGCGCCGCTGACCATCTGGGTGCGGGACAAGGCCGGCAACCAGGCCGAGGCCGAGGCGCCGCTGACTGTCGACAGGGGCCGGCGCGTCGTGATCGCCATCCTGGACGACCGCAAGGACAGCAAGCGCGCCCGCGTCGCCGCCGATTTCGCGAAGGCCCAGGTCATCGACCTGCAGCGGATCACCCTCAGCGTCCCCTGCAAGGGCAAGCCCGGCGAGTCCGACGCGAAGTACGACCACCGCTGCGTGCGGCGCGTGACGCTGATGCTCGGCGAGGGCTTCGCACCGGTGGAACGGCGGTAGGCCGCTTCGTCACCCCACCACCGTCATGGCCCGACTTGTTCGGGCCACCCATGAACACTGGCGAAACAAGAAAGGGGGCGCGGCTCGACACCGCGCCCTTTGACATTTTGCTCACCACGCATGGGTGGCCCGAACAGGTCGGGCCATGACGGAGTGAGAGGGAGGGGTCGAAGCTAGACCGCGACCTCGAACGCCGCTTCCGTCTTCTCACGAACCTCGTCGACCGTGACGCCGGGGGCCAGTTCGATGAGTCGCACCGGCGTCTTGCCCCGGTTGATCTCGAACACGCCCAGCTCGGTGATCAGCAGGTCGACGACGCCGGCGCCGGTCAGCGGCAGGGTGCAGGCCTTCAGCAGCTTGGGCGCGCCGGACTTCTCGCAGTGGTCCATGACCACGACCACGCGCCCCACGCCGGCGACCAGGTCCATCGCCCCGCCCATGCCCTTGACCATCTTGCCGGGCACCATCCAGTTGGCCAGGTCGCCGGTCTCGGAGACCTGCATGCCGCCCAGGATCGACAGGGCGATATGCCCGCCCCGGATCATCGCGAAACTGTCTGCGGACGAAAAATAGGACGAGCTGTCGAGCTCGGTGATGGTCTGCTTGCCGGCGTTGATCAGGTCGGCGTCTTCCTCGCCCTCATAGGGGAAGGGCCCCATGCCGAGCATGCCGTTCTCGCTCTGCAGCGTCACGTTCACGCCCTCGGGGATGTAGTTGGCGACCAGGGTCGGAATGCCGATCCCCAGGTTCACGTAGAAGCCGTCCCGCAGCTCCCGCGCCGCACGGGCGGCCACCTCGTCTCTCGTCCAGGCCATTACGCGGCTTCCTTCGACCGGGTGGTGACGCGCTCGATGCGCTTCTCGAACACCGCGCCCTTGAAGATGCGGTCGACGAAGATGCCCGGCGTGTGGATGTTGTCCTTGTCGAGCGCGCCGACGGCGACCAGATTCTCGACCTCCGCCACCGTCCTGCGGCCGGCCGTGGCCATCATCGGATTGAAGTTGCGGGCCGTTTTGCGGAACACCAGATTGCCCTCCGCGTCGCCGGTATGGGCCTTGACGATGGAGAGGTCGGCGGTCAGGCCGCGCTCCATGACGTAAAGTTCGCCGTCGAACTCGCGAACCTCCTTGCCCTCGGCGACCAGGGTGCCGACGCCGGTCTTGGTGAAGAAGGCCGGAATGCCCGCTCCGCCGGCGCGGATACGCTCGGCCAGGGTGCCCTGCGGATTGAACTCCAGCTCCAGCTCGCCGGACAGATAGAGCTGTTCGAACAGCTTGTTCTCTCCCACATAGGAGCTGACCATCTTACGGATCTGGCGGTTCTCCAGCAGGATGCCCAGGCCGAAGCCGTCGACGCCGCAATTGTTGGAGATGACCGTGAGGTCCTTCACCCCGTGCTCGCGGATCGCCGCGATCAGGTTTTCGGGAATGCCGCACAGGCCGAAGCCGCCGGCCATGATGGTCATGCCGTCGAACAACAGCCCGTCGAGGGCTTCGGCTGCGGTCTTGGTCACCTTGTCGACCATGGGTCCTCCAGGGAAAGCGCCGCGACCGTCTCGCCGAGAACGCCGAGAAATTCAAGCGTTGATGAATAATCCGGGGCGCCGCAAGGGAAGCTACCATGTCCTCTGAAGACCGTGGAAGCCGCGTGCTGCTCGTCTTCGCCCATCCGGCGTTGGAGCGGTCGCATGCCAACACCGCGCTCGCCAACGCCGCGGAAGCAGTCGAGGGAGTCACCTTCCACGACCTCTACGAGGCCTATCCGGACTTCGTGATCGACGTCGAGGCGGAGCAGCGAAGGCTGCTGGATCATCAGGTGATCGCCCTGCAGTTCCCCCTCTATTGGTACTCAACGCCCGCCCTGATGAAGGAGTGGCTCGACCTGGTGTGGCTGCACGGCTTCGCCTACGGGAAAGGCGGCACGCGGCTGGTCGGCAAGCGGCTTTTCGTGGCCTGCACCACGGGCGGCCCTGCGCAGGCCTATCACCGGCGGGGCTACAACCGGTTCACGATGGACGAGTTCCTGCGCCCGCTTGAGCAGACGGCCGACCTCTGCGGCATGAGCTGGGAGACCCCCTTCGTGGTCCATGGCGCACGGCTCAAGACCGGCGACCAGATCGTCGCCGAGGCGGGGCGCTTCCGGGCCAGGCTCGAGGGCCTCGTCGCCTCAGCGCGGGAGACCGCCTGATGCACGCCAATCTGCTGATGCAGGCGGTCGTCTATCTGGCCGCCAGCGTCGTGTCGGTGCCAATCGCCAAGCGGCTGGGGCTGGGCTCGGTGCTTGGCTACCTGATCGCCGGAGCGGTCGTCGGCCCCTACGCCCTGTCGCTGGTCGGGGCGCAGGAGGACGTCATGGCCTTCGCCGAGTTCGGCGTGGTCATCCTGCTGTTCCTGATCGGCCTGGAAGTCCGCCCGGCGCTGCTGTGGTCGATGCGCAAGACCATCTTCGGCCTCGGCGGGGCGCAGGTGGTCGCCACAGCCGCCGCGATCGCGGCCGTCAGCATCGCCCTTGGTCTGGAGTGGAAGACCGCCGTCGCCGTCGGCTTTGTCCTGGCCATGTCGTCGACCGCCATCGTGCTGCAGACCCTCGACGAGAAGGGGTTGCGGCAGGGACCGGTGGGTCGCGCCGCCTTCGGGGTGCTCCTGCTGCAGGATCTGTCGATCATCCCGCTGTTCGCGCTGCTGCCCCTGCTGGCCGTGGCGCCGGTGCGGCTGACGTCCGAGACGGCCCATTCCGCGAGCCTGATCGCCGACCTGCCCGCCTGGCTGCAGACCCTGGCGGTGCTCGGCGCCGTGGCGGCGGTGATCGGCGTGGGCCGCTACGCCATTCAGCCGCTGTTCCGCTACATCGCCCAGGCGCGGCTGCGCGAGATCTTCACGGCCACCGCCCTGCTGATCGTGGTGGGGGTCGCCGTTCTGATGCAGAGCGTCGGCCTGTCGCCCGCCCTCGGCGCCTTCCTGGCCGGCGTGGTGCTGGCCGAAAGCGAGTTCCGGCGCGAGCTGGAGACTGACATCGAGCCTTTCCGCGGCCTGCTGCTGGGCCTGTTCTTCATCACGGTCGGCGCCAGTATCGATTTCGCCCTGGTCCTGCGACAGCCGCTGATGCTGATTGGGCTGGTGCTGGGCCTGATGACGCTGAAGTTCGTGGTCATGTTCGGCCTTGCCTTGATCGGCGGCGCCACCGCCCGCGCCGCGACCGCCGTTGCCGTGGCCCTGGCCCAAGGCGGCGAGTTCGCCTTCGTGCTGCTGACCTTCACGGTCGGGGCAGGCGTGATCGAACCCGACCTCGCCGCCCTGCTCACCGCCGCCGTCGCCCTGTCGATGGCGCTGACGCCGCTGGCCATGCTGGGCTTCGAGAAGACGGCGACCCTGATGGACGCCGCCCTCCCGGACGTCTCGACCGCCGAGCCGCAGTTCGAGGCGGACGACGCCGAGCCGGACATTATCATCGCCGGCTTCGGGCGCTTCGGGCAGATCACCGGCCGCCTGCTGCAGGCCAACGGCTTCCGGTCCACGGTGCTGGACGCGGACATCGAGCAGATCGACCTGCTCCGCCGCTTCGGCCGCCGCGTGCACTATGGCGACGCCACCCGCATGGATCTGCTGCGGGCCGCCGGCGCTGACCGGGCCAGGATGCTGATCGTGGCCCTGGACGACCAGGAGAAGACCACCGAACTGGTCGAGCGGGCCCGCCAGGCCTTCCCCGACCTGACCATTATCGCCCGCGCCTTCGACCGTCGCCATGCCTACGACCTGCTGGCCAACGGGGCGGACGCGGTCGAACGCGAGACGTTCGAGTCGGCGCTGTCGATGGGCGTGACCGCCCTGCGCTCGCTCGGCTTCCGGGCGCACCGCGCGCAAAGGGCGGCCGACTACTTCCGACGCCATGACCGTCGCACATTCGAGGAGCTGCGGCCGAAGTGGGGGCAGACGGAAGCCTACATGTTGGCCTCGCGCGACGCCGCCCAGACCATGGACCGGCTGCTCGCCGCCGACCTGGAACGCATGCGCCCCGGCGCCTCCGACGGCTGGGATCCCTCCGGCCGCGACGAGGACCAGCGCGAGGAGGTCGACGGCGGACCGGCCCGCGCCGATTGATCCATGTCAGGGTGCGCGAGCGCCTCACCGGGTGTAAAAGGCCGCCATGACCGACACCACCCTGACCAAGTCCGCGATCGAGCCTGTTTCGTTCGCGCTCTACGAAGCCGACTTCGAACGCTTCTCGAAAGCCCTCGGCGACAGCTTCCGGCGCTACGGCTTCGCCGTCATTTCCGACTACGACATGGAACAGTCGCGGATCGACAGCGCGATCGACGCGGCCAAGCGGTTCTTCGCCCTGCCCGAAGAGGTCAAGAAACAGTACGCGGTCGGCAAGGGCGGCCAGCGCGGCTACATTCCCTTCGGCATCGAAACGGCCAAGGGCGCCACGCACCACGACCTGAAGGAATTCTGGCACATGGGCCGCGACCTGCCGCCCGGCCACCGCTACGAGCCCTCGATGCCGCCGAACGTCTGGCCGGCGGAGACGCCCGACTTCCGCGACAGGATCTCCTGGCTCTATGGCGCGCTCGACCGCATGGGCGTGAAAGTCCTGCAGGCCATCGCCCACTATCTGAACCTGCCGCGTCACCAGTTCGACGAGGCCGTCCGGGAAGGCAACAGCGTTCTGCGCCTGCTGCACTATCCGCCCATTCCGAAGGACGCGACCGGGGTGCGCGCCGGGGCGCACGGCGACATCAACGCCATCACGCTGCTTCTCGGCGCCGAAGAGGGGGGGTTGGAAGTTCTCGATCGCGATGGGGAGTGGCTGGCGATCAATCCGCCGCCGGGCTGCCTGGTGATCAACATCGGCGACATGCTGGAGCGGGCCACGAACGACGTGTTGCCTTCAACCGTGCACCGGGTGGTCAATCCGCCGCCAGAGCGGCGGGGCTTCGCGCGGTACTCGACGCCCTTCTTCCTGCACTTCGCGCCGGACTACGAGATCAAGACCTTGCCCGGCTGCGCCACGGCGGACAATCCGGACCGCTATCCGGAGTCGATCACGGCCGACGAGTTCCTGATGCAGCGCCTGCGCGAGATCAAGCTGCTCTAGGGTTGAGGGCCGCACCGTCCGCGCACGTTAAATTAACTACGCGCCGACCAGAGTTCTTCCGAACGACAAGAGTCCGGGGGAGACCAGGATGGCGCCGTCCGCGCCCGAGAACGCCGAGGCCCGGCGCGTCGCCGCCTTGCGCACGCTCGATCTGGTCGCCCTGCGGCCGGTGATCGACCGGGTGACCCGGCTGGCCCGCAGCGCCGCCGACGCCCCCTACGCCTATGTGACCCTGGTCGATGATGATCGTGTCTGGCTGTCCGGCTTCGACGGCGTGCCCGAGCACTACGGCGACATCGCCAAGTCCTCCACCGCCCGCACCCTGCACGGGGAAGCTGTCTGGCAGGAAGATCTCCGGGAGGTCTGGCCCGATCACCCCTGGGTCGCCGGGCCGCCCTATGCCCGCTTCTACGTCAACGCCCTGATCGAACTGTCCGACGGCCTGCGCATGGGCGCTCTGTGCGTGGGCGGCGTCGAGCCACGCAAGCGCGATGATCGAGTCATGGCCGATCTCGCCGACCTCGCCGCGCTGCTGGCGGAAGCGATCGAACGCCTGCAGGCGACCCGCGCGGCGGAGTTGGCGGTCAAGGAGGCGCGCGCCGCAACCCAGCTCAAGGACGCCATCATGCGCGCCTCGCCGGTCTCGCTAGGCGTGACCGATCGGGATCTGCGCTACCTCTATGTCAATGAGCAGTGGGTCGCCGAAAAGGGCGTTCCGGCGGACGAGGCTTTGGGTCGGTCCATGGCGGACCTGTTTCCCGCCTCCTTTCCCGTGCTGTCCGAGGCCTGCGAAGCCTGCCTCGCGGGCGAAATCCAGGTGACCGAGCGGATGCTGGTGCCCAGCCTCCGGACGAGAGATCGCTGGCTGCGCGGCGCCCTCTGCCCCTGGTACGACGAAAACGGCGAAATCGGCGGCATGGTGTCAATGACGCACGATGTCAGCGATGTCGTCGAGGCGTTGGAGACCGCGCAGCGCTCCGGCAAGCGGCTGGCGCTCGCCCTCGAGATCGCCGAGGTTCTGGTCTACGAAGTAAACTATCGCACGAAGACGATGACCGTCGACGGCGCGGAAGACACCTTCTTCGGCGGCGCCCTGTCCTACGAGGACGTCTATCGTGACATGTGGATCACGGTGCACCCGGAGGACCGGCCCGCCGCCCAGGCCGAGTGGGAGCGTCATCTGCGGGACGGGACGCCGTTCCGCACCGAGTATCGCATGAACCCCCCGGACGGCCGGGAGGTCTGGGCCTTCTCGGCGGCGGAACTGATCTATGGCGAGAACGGCCGCATCGACGGCGTGCTCGGCGTCCTCAAGAACATCACGGCTCGCAAGCAGTCCGAGGCCGCGGTGATGCGGGCCCGCGACGCCGCGGAGGCGGCCAACCGCGCCAAGAGCGAGTTCCTCGCCAACATGAGCCATGAGATCCGGACGCCGCTCAACGGCGTGATGGGCGTGGCCTCCGCGCTCTCCCGTTCCGGTCTCGACCATGCGCAGGCCGACATGGTCGCGCTTATCGAGACATCGGCTCAGACGCTGGAAGCGATCCTCACGGACGTCCTTGATCTGGCCCGGGTGGAATCCGGCCGCCTGGAGCTGAAGGCCGAACCTTTCGATCTGGAGGGCTGTCTTCGCCAGGCCGCCGCGCTCTTCCAGCCGACCGCCCAGGCCAAGGGCCTGGAGTTCGCCGTCGACATCGAGCCGGAGGCGCGCGGCGCCTTCGTCGGCGACGTCGTCCGGGTGCGCCAGATCATCTGCAATCTACTGTCCAACGCCGTGAAGTTCACCGGCCGCGGCGGGATCACCCTGCGGGCGTCGGCGCGCCCGGAGGCCAACGACCGGTCCCGGCTGACCCTGAGCATAAGCGATACCGGCATCGGCTTCTCGCCCGAGGTGAAGGCCCGGCTGTTCGAACGCTTCGAGCAGGCCGACGGCTCGATCACCCGGCGCTATGGCGGCACCGGCCTGGGCTTGGCCATCTCGCGCGCGCTCGCCGAGGCCATGGGCGGAGCCCTGGATGCGGACGCGACCCCGGGCCAGGGCGCGACCTTCACGCTCGACCTGTCCCTGGCCCGTGCCGACGCTCCTGCCGTCGCCGCGTGCCCGGCCGCGCAGGAATCGCTGGAGGCCGAACGCGAGCCGCGCGTGCTGCTGGCCGAGGACCACGCCATCAATCGCAAGGTCGTCGAGTTGTTGCTGGGCCAGGTCGGCGTCGACCTGACCTGCGTTGAAAATGGCGCGGAAGCGGTCGCCGCCGCCGCCGAGGCGACCTTCGACCTGATCCTCATGGACATGCAGATGCCGGTCATGGACGGCCTCACCGCCATTCGCGGCATTCGTCAGGACGAGCGCGCCCGGCGCGCGCCGCGCACGCCGATCTGGGCGCTGTCCGCCAACGCCCTGCCCGAGCATGTCGAGGCCTCCATGGCCGCCGGGGCCGACGGCCACCTGACCAAGCCGATCTCCGGCATGGCCCTGATCGAGGTGCTCATGCGGGCCTGCGAACAGGTCGACGCTCGCGAACGCGCGGCGGGTTAGGCTTTACCCCGCGCCCCGCTCGTTCCGACCAACGCCGGCGAACGGATCGCTGCGGCGGCTTCGCCTACTTCGAAAGCCTGAGCTTCAGGATGTCCTTGCCGATGGCGGCGAAGGCGTCCTTCAGAGCCCCGCCGCCTGACGGCAGATAGACATGGTCGCTGCTGGTCGCGCACTTCTTGATGAAGTTCTCGGCGGTGGCGTTGCCGCCCAGCTCAAATCCCACCGTGTAGACCACGACGCCTTCAGCCTTCATGGCGGCGCACTGGGCGAGGGCCTGGGTCGTGCCGTCGCCGTTCGTGGCGTTGCAGTTGATCCGCTCGGAGTAGCCGCTGCTCTGGGAGTCGTTGCTCAGAACGCCGTTGCAGTACTCGCTGTTGAATTCGCCGTCGGTCATCATGATCACGACCTTCAGCAGGTCGGGCTTGGTGTAGGCGGCGGGCTGGCTGGCGGTCGGCCACAGGTAGGCGAAGTTCGGGTCGATCATGTACCAGCCCCAGGCTGTTCCGATCTGGCCTGCCGTGGACCCGTTGGCCGTATAGGCGTTGATCGCGGCCTTCAGGTCCGTCTTGCTTGTCGACAGCGGCATGATCGTCGCTGAAGGGCACCCGTCGGGGTCGTCCATGTAGACCCGGCCGACCGGCGCCGTACTGGGCGCGGTGTTGGTGTAGGCCGACGTCCCGATGCGTTCGGAAACGCAGGTCGTGATCTCGTGGATCCGCGTGTAGCCGTACCTGTCGGTGAACCTGTAGTACTGGCACCCGGCGACCAGGCAATAGGCCGTTCCACCCGACGTGTAGTCGTCATAGGACGGTCCTGACGTTCCCGACAGCGAGAAGGTGTTGGTCGACGCGTTGGCGACGGTGAAGACCTCGTCGTTGAGGTCGGTCATGCCCTTGACGCCAAGAATGTAGACCAGGTCGCCGTCATTGTAGCCATGACCGTTGGCCGTGATGACAATCCCGCAATCGGAGACCTGGCACTTCCGGATCGTGCCGCCGGAGTTGTAGTTGTTCCAATAGGAACTGTTCACGCCGGAGAGGCGGAAGGTGTTCTTCGCCTTGTTCGCCACCGTGTAGTATTGGTTATTGACTTGGTACATGCCGTTGACGCCGGTGATGTAGACGACGTCGCCGTTCTGGAAGCCGTGATTGCTCGACGTGACGGTGGTGGTCGAGCCCTTGGTGATCTTGGTGATCGATTTCGACGCTCCCGTCGTCCACGAGGCATCGGTGATGGTCTTGGTGCCGATGACCGCGCCGCGCGCGCCATCCGCATAGCTGCCGGCGTTCAGGGCGACCGAGAACGGCGCCAGGGCGACCTTGGAGTAGTAGGGAGTCTGGACATCCTGGACGACCATGTCGATCAGGCTATTGGCCGCCGACTTCAGGTCCGTCAGCTTCTGTCCCTTCATCGAGCCGGTGACATCCAGCACCATCGACACTTCGAGGTTGGTGGAAACCCGGGTCGCCTCAGCGAGCGCGCCGACGCTCATGTCGCCGCCGAGCCAGAGGTTGGAGATGTAGGGACTGACCGCGGCGGACGCGGTCCCCTTCACGACGCTGCCCACGATCTTGAAGGTCGAGCCCGTCAGCGTGGCGTCGCTCATGCCGGTGAGCTGCGCGGCCAGGGCCGCCGAGCCGATGGCCTGGGCCTCGGTGTCGGTGGTCGCCGTCGAGCGGGCGACCAGCAGGGTGGCGGCGTCGAGGGCGTCCTGCAGGTGCCGCTTCTCGACGCTGGCGCGGTTGATGTCGACCAGGGCGAAGGAGAGCACCGCCAGGGGCAGCGCCATCACGGCGAACCAGATGGCGACCGCGCCGCCGCGGGCCCGGGCGAAGCGCGAGAGGAAGCCGGCGGCTCCCCGCGAGGAGCCCGTCGAGCGATGGCGGTTCATGAGTCCGAAACCCCGATTGAACCGGCAGTCTCGCGCGCGAGGGTAAGAAAACCCCCAACGCGCTTGGTGAACGCGCGATTACCGCCGCCGCGCTACCTGGACAGCCGCAGCGCGTTGATGTCCTGGCCGATCTCCTTGAAGGCCTTCTTCAGGTCGGTTCCCGAGTCCGGCAGGTAGACGTGCTCGGCGGAGGTGGCGCATTCCTCCATGATGTTCTCGGCCGCGGCGTTGCCGCCGAGGTCGAAGCCGACGGTGTAGATGACGACGCCCTTGGCCTTCATGGCGTCGCACAGGGCTTCGGCCTGGACGAAGGCGTCGCCGTTCGGGGCGTTGCAGTTGATGTGGGTCGACGACGAGCCGGAGCCCGAGGCGGCGTCGCGGCTGATCACGCCGTTGCAGTAGGTCGTGTTGAACTCGCCGTCGGTCATCAGGACCACGACCTTCAGCAGGTCCTTGGCCCCGTACGCGGCGGGTCTGTTGGTCTCGGCGGGCCACAGGTAGCCCCAGTTGGGCGAGACGAGATACCAGCTCCAGGCGAGACCGATGTGACCGGCCGTCGAGCCGGACGCCGTATAGGTGTCGATACTGGCCTTCAGGCTGGCCTTGTCGCTCGACAGAGGCACGATGGTCGCGCCCAGGCAGGGGTTGCCGCTGTTGGGATAGTTGCGGCCGACGGGCGCCGTCGAAGGCGCTGTGTCGGTGTAGGCCTCGCCGCCCGTGCGCTCGCTGACGCAATTGCTGATCGTGTTGGTCCGGCTGCCCCCGGCGGCCGTCGTGAAGGTGAACTTGTTGCACCCCGGGGTGGTGCAGGTCCCGCTGGTGACGGCGCCGCGGACACTCGCGGCGTAGCCGCCGACGTTGACCCCCATCGAGTAGGGCGCCAGCGCCACCCGCGTGTAGTAGGGCGACTGCTGGGTCTGGACGACAATGTCGACCAGCTCCTTCGCCGCGGTGCGCAGGTCGGCGATCTTGCTTCCGCCCATCGAACCCGTGACGTCGAGCGCCAGGGCGACCTCGATGTTCTTGGACGCCCGGACAACTTCGGTGCTGGCGCTCATCTCCAGGTCGCCGTCATGCCAAAGCCCGGCGATATAAGGCGTCGTCGCGGCCGTGGCGGTCGCCACGATGGTGTTGTCGACGATCGTGAAGCTGGACGACTTCAGGGTCGCGCGCGCGCCCACCAGATCGACGGCCAGCACATCCTCGCCGATGGCCTGCACGCCGGCGTCAGTGGTGGCCGTTGACCGCGCCGCCGCGAGGGCCGCGGCGTCCAGAGCGTCCTGGAGGTGCCCCTTGGCCGCCGACGCCCGACTGACATCGATCATGCCGAAGACGGTGACCGTCAACGGAACCGCCATCAACGCGAACTGGATTGCAGCCGCAGCGCCGTCGTCCTTGCGGAACGTACGCGCGAAATCGATCATCCATTGAAGGATGCGACGCCCGGTCATCATGGCCCCACCTGTTCCCGACTTGAATTGACGAACAGGACGGCAGACTAGGCCGGGCACGGTAAACGGTACGGCCACAGGAAAGGGTGAAAGTCCGGACACCATGATGTCGACGCCGCGCCCGGGTCGCGAAGAGCTCGTGAGCCACGCAGCGTTCCGGCGCCGCATGCCGGGCCGGAACAGACGAAGGGCGGGAAGCTCGCGCCTCCCGCCCCCGGGCCTCCGGCTCTGCGGGCGTCAGCCTACCAGCCGCACTTCTCGCCCTTGTTCTGCTTGGTCAGCCAGACGTTCAGCGGCTTAAAGTACTCGGCCACGGCGGAAGCGTCGCCCTGAGACTGGCCGGTGAAGGCCTGCATGGCCTCGGGCCACGGACGCGAGGCGCCCATCTCCATCATGGCGTTGAACTTCGCGCCCACCTCCTTGTTGCCGTAGATCGAGCAGCGGTGCAGCGGGCCCTTCCAGCCCGCCTGCTTGCAGGCGGCCTGGTGGAACTGGAACTGGTAGACGTGGGCCAGGAAGTAACGCGTGTAGGGAACGTTGCCCGGCACGTGGTACTTGGCGCCCGGGTCGAAGGCGTCGGCCGGACGCGATCCCGGGGGCGTGATGCCTTGGTACTGGGTGCGCAGCTTCCACCAACCGCTGTTGTAGGTGTCGGGGGTCAGTGTCCCGTCGAACACCTGCCAGCGCCAGCGGTCGACCAGCAGGCCGAACGGCATGAAGGCGATCTTGTCGAGCGCCATCTTCAGCAGGAACGGGATGTCGCCCTCGGCCCCCGGAACCGTCTGCAGCAGATCGATCTGGTTCAGGTAGGTCGGGGTCAGGGCCGACAGGCCGACGAAGTCGCCGATGGCCTCGTGGAAGCCGTCGTTCGCGCCGTTCTTGAAGATGTAGGGCTGATCCTTGTAGGCGCGCTGGTAGTAGTTGTGACCGAGCTCGTGGTGGACGGTGTAGAAGTCCTCGCCGTTGACCTTGGTGCACATCTTGATGCGGATGTCGTCGCGATCATCGAGGTCCCAGGCCGAGGCGTGGCAGACGACCTCGCGGCCCTCCGGACGGGTGATCTGCGACCGGGTCCAGAAGGTCTCCGGCAACGGCGCCAGCCCCAGCGAGACGTAGAAGCCCTCCCCGGTCTTCACCATCTTGGTCGGATCGTACTTGGCGTCCACCAGCAGCTGGTCGAGGCTGTAGGCCGAGGCGTCCTCCTTGGGCGCGACGATAGGATAGATGTTGCCCCACTGCTGGGCCCACATATTGCCCAGCAGGTCGGCGCGGATCGGGCCGGTCCGCGGCTGGACGTCGGAGCCGTACTGCTCGTTCAGGCGGGCGCGGACGTAGCAGTGCAGGTTCCTGTAGAAGGGCTCGATCTGCTTCCACAGCCGGTCGGTGTCGGCGGCGAAGGCATCCGGGTCCATGTCGTAGCCGGACCGCCACAGGGCGCCGGTGTCCTTGTAGCCCATGCCCAGGGCGCCTTCGTTCTCGAGGGCGGCGAGGCGCGCGTAGTCGGCCTTCATCACCGGCGAGATCGAATGCCAGCCTTCCCAGACAGCCTTTAGCTCGTTCGGGTCGCGGCTCGAGGCCAGCACGTCCTCGGCGTCGTTGAGGGTCAGGGTCTTGCCGCCGTACTGGAACTTGCCCGTCGAGTAGATCGAGTCCAGGCGCGAAGCGATCGTCGCCATCTCCTCGGCGGCGCCCGGGCGCTGCGGCGCGGGGGCGACTACCGCGCGCTTGAGGATGTCCAGCTTGCGGCGGGTCACCGGATCGGTCGCGACGCCGTCATACTTCGCCGCCTCGATGGCCGCGCGGGTGGCCAGGTCCGTGAACTCCGCGCCCGCCTTGGCCTCCAGCCACTGGGTGTCCTCGGTGATGTAGGTCGCGCGGACCCACGACGCCTTGTTCACGTATTGCGACAGCGCGGCCATCTGGGCCTCGGTGCGGTCGACGAAGGCCTTGGCGTCTTCGGGCGTCGGCTTGGCGGCGGGGGCCGTGGGCTGGGCGTGGGCGACGGCGATCGCGCCGGCCGCGCCGACGGCGAGCGCGAGCGCCGCGCCGGCCGCGAGAAGTCTGGTCTTCAGCATCGGGACGTTCCTCGAGGGATTCGGATTGGCGGCATGGGAAACGCGCCGTCGAACCCGCGTCAAGAAACTCCCGACATCAATCGGAGTTCGGCGGCGTCTCGAACACCGGCGACTCGGCGGGCGCGGGCGCGGGGGCCGGTTCTTCGGCCGTCGCGGGCGGGGTCGGGG
>ERZ761607.735-NODE-735-length-50423-cov-7.957036_pt1 | contig 50423 bp, 45 predicted proteins | sample MGYA00511164_ERZ761607 | MGnify/ENA primary metagenome ERZ761607 (study PRJEB28899, sample SAMN02445080) | bioreactor sludge metagenome | biome: EBPR sludge | place: Australia: Brisbane, Thorneside Wastewater Treatment Plant | collected 2011-06-22 ...
CGCGACGTGGACTGGAAGACGCTGGTGTTTCTCGGCGCCATCTTCACCCTGGTCCGGGCCTTCATCAAGACCGAGCTGCTGCAAGGCCTGTCGATTCAGATCTACCAGTGGTTCGGAGCCGATTTGCTGTCGGTGGCCTTCCTGTCGTTGGCCGGCATCGGCATCCTGTCGAGCCTGCTGGCGAACATCCCGGTGGTCGCCGCCGCGCTGGTGATGATCACCGGCTACCTGGTGGCGGCCCAGGCGGTTCCGGAGATCGCGCTCGCCCCCGGTTTCGCCAGTTGGCCCAACGTCACCCTGCCGGTGTTCGTGGCGATGATGTTCGGCGGCACCCTCGGCGGCAACGCCACGCTGATCGGCGCCTCGGCCAATGTCGTCGCCGCCGGCATCTGTGCGTCGCGGGGCCGACACGTGAGCTTCATGCAATTCCTGCGCATCGGCCTGCCGATCGCGGTGGTGCAGTTGTCGGTCGGGGCGCTCTATGTCTGGGTCCTGGCCTCGATGCTGGGCTAGCGTTTTAACCAAGCTGAATGGATGAATCGTAGGGCGGGTTAGGCGTTGGCCGTAACCCGCCTGTGGGCTACTGGTTTCCGCGAGCTACGCTCCGCTAACCCGCCCTACATGACTGGCTGGATTTCGGGTTAAGCCAGGATCTGCTTTTCCAACCACCCGCGGCTCGCGGCCGTGCTCACTCTTCGAACCATCGATAAGGGGTAAACAATGAACAGACGAAACTTCGTTACCGCAGGGCTCTCGCTGGCGGCTCTTGCGCTCTTCACGACGGGTTGCACCACCACCAGCGGAAATCCCGGCGATCCCGCCATGCAGCGCAAGGCCATCGATTCCGCGGTCGACAGCGCCCTGTCGCGTCTGTACCAGGAAGCGCGCGGATCGGAGGAAATCGTCGCATCGGCACGGGGCGTACTGGTATTCCCGTCAGTGATTTCCGCCGGCTTCATCGTCGGCGGAGCGCAAGGTCAAGGCGCATTAAGGCGGGGCGGCAAATCCACCGGCTACTTCCGCATGACCGAGGCCTCGGTCGGACTTCAGGCGGGTACGCAGTCGCAGGCGTTGTTCATCCTGTTCATGACCCAGGACGCGCTCAACCGCTTCGAGGCGAGCCGGGGATGGACCGCCGGCGTCGATGGTTCCCTGTCGTTGCTGACGGTGGGCGCCAACGCCCGGGTCACGACCCAGACCGGGCAGCAGCCGATCGTGGGCTTCGTGCTGACGAACTCGGGTCTAAGGGCGAACCTGAGCCTGAATGGCACCCGGATAGCACCGCTTGACCTGTGAGCGCATCGTCGATCAAGGACGCTGGAGCGTCTGAACCTGTGCTCCCACGCTGGAGCGTGGGAGCCAGTCTCCACCGGTCAGCATCGATGCGGCAATTCACGAGGGTCGCTACCAGCCGGGCGCGCTTTCGACCGCGCCCGTGGCGATAGCGCGCTCGAGCTGCGCGTGGTCGCGCTCGTTCTGGTCGGCGTACAGGCGAGCGAAGTCGCGGAGGGCGGTGGCGAACCGCGAACTCTTGCCGAGGTACGCGCTGATCGCCACGGCGTCTCCCGTGCGGGCGTGGGCGCGGGCCAGCGTCTCGCCGCAGGCGGCGGCGAACTCAACCAGGATGGGGGCGAGCAACTCGATGTCGAGGATGATCTTCATGTCGCGGAACTGCCGCACGTAGTAGTCCCTGCCCTGGAACGAGCCCCAGCCGACGAAGATGTCGGTCGCGCTCTGCAACGCCCGCTTTCCGGCGATCACCCGGGCGCCGTGGTTATCGTGCTGGCTGGGGCCGAGGTGAGACTCGTACACCGACGGACCGGCCTGCTTGATCTGTAGGAACAGAGGGTCGTTGCCGCTGCGGCCCTCGAGGAGGGCCAGGTAGACCCGCATGCCCACGCTGCCCACCCCCACGACCTGGCGGACCAGGTCGACGGGCGTGAAGCGATCGAACAGGTGGCGCCGATCCTCCTGCAGGGTCATCCGGTAGCCGGCCAGGAACTGGTCGGTCAGCGCGTCCTGCTCGTCGTCGTCGATGGTGACACGGATGGGTGGAGCCTCGTCGATCCGGGGCCGGCCGTCGACCATCGTGGCGAGCTTGGCGAACGCGCCGTGGTGGGTGCGACGCTTGGACCCCTTCTCGATGTGGACCAACAACTGTCCACGGTCGGCCGGCGCGAAGTACTCGATCAGACTGTCGACGTAAGTCCCGTCGTACCAGAGGTCGAGCTCCGTCATCGTCGCGTAGCGGGCCATTTGGTTGCGGTAGGCCTCCACCGCCGTGACCACGGCCTCATCGGCCGTGGCCGCCTTGAGGCCATCCTCCCGCGCCGCCACCACCAGGCTGGCGGCGAGTCGCTGCACGTCCCATTCAAAGGGCCCGGGCAGCGTCTCGTCGAAGTCGCGCAGGTCGAACAGAAGGTTCCGCTCTGGCGTGGCCCACAGACCAAAGTTGAGGACGTGGGCGTCGCCGCAGAGCTGAACCCGTAGCCCGCTGTGGGGCCGGGACGCGAGATCGGCGGCCATCACGGCGGCCGCTCCGCGGTAGTAGGTCCACGGCGAGGCCACCATGCGTCCATGGCGGATGGGGAGCAGATCGGGAACCCGGATGGCGTTCTGAGCCAGGATCGTGTCGAGGGCGTCGTGCCCGCGCGCGGTCTCGTCCCAATGCGCCTGCGCGCTCCGGGGAGCCTGCTTTCGGGCGGCCTGGCCGGTCGCGCGTCGCTCCTCGATGGTCTCCCGAAGGTCGTGCGGCGAAGCCGTTGCGAGCGAGGCCGCGGTCGGGTCGGTATCCGTCATGAGGGTCGGTCCTCAAGTAGGGTGGATGGAAGGTCGGCGGAGGGTTCCTTGAGGGTCCGATGCATCAACATGTAGCAAACCGTGCCGCCGGCGAGGGCCGCCGCGACATGCTTCAGCGTATGGCCGCTGATGACATGGCCCAGATGGAGAACCTCGGCATCGAACGTTTCCAACAACTTGCTCAGCACATACCACCCGAACACCCAATAGAGATCGTTGCCCCGGGTATAGCGCGACGGGCTCAGCATCGCCAGCAACAGCACGATGACCACCGAATAACCTTGCAAGACCCCATAAGGCAGCACATTGCCAACCCCGGCCCGCTCCGTGGCCCGCCAATAAATGACCGACGCGGCCCCGAGCAGCAGCATCGGAACCAGCAACGCCAGTCCCGCCCGAATGTGGATTCGATCGACGATCTGACTCGAAACCAGCCCCATGAACGCGATCGTCATGGGCAGCCGATCCCAGAACAGACTTTCGTTGTCCGGCGCCAGGTGGTAATAACCCGATCCCAGGGCGGTCAGCAGCGCGCCGAGGAAAAAGACGGCGTAGGGCCACCGCTCGCTCCCGAACTCGAATCGCGCCCGCCCCCCAAAGACGATGACCAGGCCCGCGATGCCGACGATCAAGAACCCAAGATTGGAGATCACGTCGAGAAAGTTGGCGATTCCCAAAAGATCGCGCCGATCGGCGAAATGATGGTATTCGAGGGATTGCGGCACGGCGGGCAGTAGCAACGCCGCCGCGATGCACAACAGCGTGAACACAACGATCAACCGGGTTCGCATCGTCATCAATTTTGTCCCTGTAGTCATGAGGGGGTAACTCCTCGAAACTGCTGCCCTCACCCCCAACCCCTCTCCCGCAAGCGGGCGAGGGGAGCGAACGGTTACATTGCGTAAAAAGGTCAGGCGGCCTGCGAAAGAGCCGCTTTCAGTCGCTCTTCCTGCTCGTCGGACAGGGAGGTCTTGAGGATCGTCGCCTGGTAATGGGACAACCGTGGCATCACCTTGTCCTCGACAGCCTTGCGGACCAGAAGAAAGATCGCCGAACTATTGGGCTCGATCGTGCCGCTCAGCGATTTGATGAAGTTGTCGTCGATCCCGTAATCGGCCAGCTTCCCCTGCAATGCGCCGGATCCGGCGCCGACCAGCCCGCCCGCCAGCATGCCGGCCAGCGGATTCATGAACAACAGGCCGATGAGCGTTCCCACCAGCATCCCTCGCGAAGCGCCTTGACTGGCTCCGATCGCCACCAGATTGACGCTCTGTTTGAGATGGATTTTACCGTCGCCATCACGGACTACTACACACGCATCCTCAAGTTCGAGAACGTACTCTTTCTGCAACGCCCTGAGTTCGTTCAGAAAATGATCGGCGGTGTCCAATTCCTTGAACGCCAGACAAATCAGGTCACTCATTTCACATCCTCCTCGTTGAATCCCGTTCTGAAAAAGGCATCCTTCTTCCGCCGTGGTGTCTTGGCATGTAATTCGCCACTCGAATTTGCCGGCTCAAGCCACCCGTGCCACGGATATCCCCAGTTTACCAGTGAATATGTCATTGACGGCTTGCACCACGCCCCGGCGTGTCTACTGCCGCTCGCTGCTGGCGAGGAATTTTCCGACCAGCATGGCGATGAGTATGGTCATGTACATCTGGCCGGAAAGACCGATGAGGATCGCCACGGAACGGGTCAGGTGGGAAACGGTCATCACGTCGCCATAACCTACGGTGGTCAGAGTGATGAACGACAGATACAGGTAGTCGCTGTATTCCGGCGTACCTTTGTCCGGGAGCAGGATGCCCGCGCTTTCCGCGCCATGGAAGAACCTGTGGGCGCCGTTCGCGATGCTGAACAAGGTCGCGCCGAGCACGCCTAGAAGCACGTAGCCGTTGACTGAACTCAGGATGATGGTCGGCGTCACGACCCGGCTGCGCGCGATGTGGCGGATCATCAGCACCACGATGACCGCCAAGGTGACCGAGGACGTGCCGAAATCGATCAGGGACATCCAGTCGGTCTCGATGTAATGATGAATCCAGGTGGTTGCGGCCGTCAGGCTCGCCAGCGGCAGCAGGACCATCCTGGAGCGTGCGGAAAACTCGAGCGAGTAGATGCCCGAAAAAAAGATCCCGGTGAGCAGCAGGTCGCGGACCAGCGAATTGTCCTTCTGGAACAGGGGGTAAAACAGAATCAGGGCCAGCAGGCAGACGAGCAGGATGATGTTGTTGCCGGCCAGGCGTTCGGGGTTCGTCATGCTCATTTTTGCGAGTTAACCAGAAACCGGGGCGGCTGTGTGCATGGATGAAGTGTAAGGCGGCATTGCAGCGCGCCGACGCTCCGGCTCAGCGCCGTGGCGTCGGTCCATCCGCTGCAACCAGCCTATTGCTTGCCCTTGTCTTAGTCACGGTCGGATGACGCCGACCTGTCGATCTGGGCCCCTACTGATAGGGCGCTAACGCCTCGGCGACTTGGTCACCCTTGCCGCCGCGCATGACGAGTCCGAGCAGCAGCCGCGCCTTCAGGCCGGAGAGGTAACCTGCGGGCACGACACCGCGCTGGATCAGATCGATCTCGGCGCCGGGATACCCGTAGGTATGGGTGAACACCGGACCGGTCATCGCGCGGCTCGCGAGCACCACCGGAATCTTCGCGGCCAGGTCGCCGACCAAGGGAGCGACGTCCGCGAGCACATGGCCAGCGCCCATCCCCTCGATCACCACGCCCGCGTAGCCGAGGCCGGGCAGCGAACCGAGCAGGCGCCCGTCGTCGCCCATCGCGACCTTCACCAGCGCCACCGGGGCGGGCGGACCCTCCGCCGCCGACAGGTTGGGGTTTCGCTTCACTCGCACATAGAAGCGCGGCTGCCGCTCGATGAGGGTGCCGATCGACCCCACCAGCGGCGAGAGGAACGCCGAGGGCAGCGCGGTGTGTGACTTCTGGACGAAACGCGCCGCGTGAATGTCGTAGTTGAGAACCGCGAGCGTCCCCAGACCGCGCGACTCCGGAGAGGCGGCGACGATGGCCGCCGACAGGAGATTGGCGGGTCCATCCGCCCCCGGTGCGTCGGCGCCGCGCATCGCGCCCGTCACCACCACCGGCTTGTCGGAATCGACCAGGAGATCGAGGAGGAAAGCCGACTCCTCAATGGTGTCGGTACCCTGGATCACCACCGCGCCGTCGAAGCCGGCCGCGAAGCCTTCCGCGATCACGCGCGCGACTTCGACCAGGTTGGCCGGAGTGAGCGATGGGCTGGGCAGGCGAAACAGCGACCGCGCGTCGATGTCGCCGACTTCGGCGAGCGCCGGCACCGACGCCACCAGCTCGGCGGCGCCCAGCTTGGGCGTGATCCCCCCCGAGTCGCTCGGTACCATGGTGATGGTCCCGCCGAGCGACAGGATGAGAAGACGCGGCTTGTTCGTGGAGGTCATGTTTCTTCCTCCAGTGCATCGCCCTCCCGCTTCGGCGGCGGATTCGCCGGAATCTCGCCCGGTTTGCCGCCGATCTGGAGTTCCAGATGGGTCAGGCGCTCGTCCAGCCCGGCCAGCGAGAGCCTGGGCTTCGGCGGCGGACTCGTCGGGATCTCGCCCGGCTTGTAGGTGGGCAGCCGACTGGCCGGGAAAATCGCCAGCAACGAGAGCGCGGCCATGATCAGCAGGCCGATCTTGAGCGCCCGCAGCCGCGCCTCCTCGTTGATGCGCACCGCTTCCTGGATCTGCTCCGGCGAAATGCTGGTGCGCTCCAGGGCCGTCTTCAGTCGGTCGTTGCTCACGAAGGTGATGTTGTTGTCCAGGTCGATCTGGGACTGGAGTTCCGCTTTCAGTTCCGGGTGCTGGCCCAGCGACCCGATGATGAAGGCGCTTAACAGGCCGACGAGCAGCGCGCCCGAGACGGCGGTGCCGACGGCGGCGGCGAGGTTGTTGGTCGTTCCGCGCAGCGAGCCGACGTCGCTCGCCAACTCCTTCGGCGAGGCCGTGACCAGCACGTTGAACAACAACGTCACCAGCGACCCCTGGCCGATGCCGAACACGATCAGTCCGATCATGACGACCGGCGCGCTCCAATCGTTGCGCACCACCCAGGCGAGCCACAGGAGCGCGATCGTGCAGAGGGCGAAGCCCCAGCGTCCGATTTCCTGCGGCGTCAGCTTGTTATAGAGCTTGATGATCAGCATCGCCGTGAAGAACACGGTGAGGTTGAACGGCAGCATGGCGATCGCCGTTTCGATCGGGGTACGGCCCTGGATGATCTGGATGTACAGCGGCACGGAGAAGTTGAGCGCGCCCTCCAGCGCGACCACGACGAACATCGAGTAGACCGCGGCCCGCTCGGACGCGGATTTGACCACCTCCAGCGCGAGCAGCGGCGTCTTCCCGTCCGCGGTGCGGCGGCGCGTCCAGAACACAAAGCCCTGGAGCAGCACGATGCCGATGACGATCATGAACGGCGCGGGCGACATCCCGAACAGGTCGAACGGCGCGGCGGGCCGCGCAAAACCGAGACCCCACCGGTTCAGGTTGTTAAAGCCGAAGCTGATGAGCGTGATCCCCGCCGCGGTCAGCAACACGCCAAACAGGTCGATCTGCACCTCGGGCCGACCCCGCGTCGGCTTGAGCTTGAAACTTAGGAGGAGGACCACCGCGGAAAGCACGATCAGGATCCCGAACGAGGGCCGCCAGCCGATAAAGGTGCCCAGCATGCCGCCGATCAGAAAGGCCAGCACCCCGGCGCCCGCCCGCGCCGAACCGAGGGCGCCGAGCGCGGTGGCCTGCTGCTGGCCGTGGTACTGATTCGCGATCAGCGCGACCAGCGAGGGGACCAGCGCCGCGCCCGCGATACCGGCCAGGAGCTGGGCGGCCAGCATATGGGTGGCGGTCGGACTGAAGGTCATCAACACCTGCGCCCCGCCGAACAGCGCCACCACGGCGCGGAAGACGTATACCGCGCCAAAACGCTGGGTCAGCTTCGCGCCGAGCATGACGAGACCCGCCACGGCGAGCGAGTACATCACGATCCCGGTGGCGACCGTGGTCGGCGGCACGTTGAAGCTGTTGACCATGCCGCTCAGCGCAACCGGCAGCGAGGCCACGTTGAAGGACATCAGCGCCTGACCGAGCGCGATCGCGATCATCGGCAACCAGGATTCCCGGATTTCCGTCTCAGCGCTGGTGATTGCGCCGGTTGTTGCAGTCATGTCGTTTTCCTCATGGACTGAATGATGGACTGAATGTCAGTCATTGAATGATTGACCGGCTCAAACCGCCGGCTTCGAGGCAAAGAGATTAAGCCCCAGTCGTTCCGACAGGTATTTCGTGACGCGCTGGCCCTTGATGCTGTTCCCGGCGCTGTCCAGCAACGGGGAGAACGTGCCGAGACCGCCCTTCCCCGGCGACACGGTGACAATCCCGCCGCTCACTCCGCTTTTGCCGGGCAGCCCGATCTCGTACAGCCAGTCGCCGGAGCGCTCGTACAACCCGGCGGTGGCCAGCACGGCGAGTACCCGCTTGGCGATGGCGGCGTCAACCACGCGCTCCTTGGTCAGCGGATTCACCCCACCGTCCGCCAGAGTGGCGCCCATCACTGCAAGATCCTTGACCGTGACGTTCAGGGAACACTGCTTCGTGTAGACATCAGTCGCTTCGAGGGCATCGAAATACAGGCGGTCATAGCCCTCCAGCAGCTTGGCGATGCCACGGTTCCGCAGGTTCGTCGCCGCCTCCGACTCGTACACCTCCATGTCGATGGAAAGCTTGCGGCCGGCGAAACGGGACAATCCCTCCTGGATAAACCGCCACTTGGCTTCGGCCGTCTCGCCCGGCGCCAGGCTGGTGGTGGCGATGGCCCCGGCGTTCACCATCGGATTCATGGTCCGGTCATCGTTCAGCTCGACCGCCATCACCGAATTGAACGGCAGCCCCGTGGCGTTCACCCCGATTTTTCTACGGGCTTCCTCGCTGCCCACGGCCTGGCAAACGAGTGCGAACACGAACGGCTTCGATATGCTCTGGATCGAGAACTCATGCGCCGTATCCCCCACCGCAAAGGTGCCACCCTCGATCCCGACCACGCACACGCCGAACAGTTCGCGGGGCGCGCGCGCCAGGGCGGGTATATAGTCCGCGACCTTCCCTTCATCGAGGGACTGGTAGCGTTCGTATGCCGCGGCGACCAGCGTCGCCACCTCCCCGTCCGGCGGTAAATGACCGGTTGAAACAGGGGAAGATCCGGATATCTCGTCGATATCAAGTTGCGTGTACATGATGCCTCCTCGCCGCTATCACTCTGTCGTTTCAACGAAAAAATACGATCATGCGGGCGCCGGCTCGCCGCCGGCGCCTTTAACCGCGAGGGTCGGTCGTGAAAATTTCCGATCCAATGACGGCTCCATACGTTCCTCCAAAGGTTATGATTCTTTGTCATCATCATAGGACATCATTCATTACAATGCAGAGATCGGGTATGTTGATCGCCCACCGCCAAGCCGGCCGCGGTAAGATTTTGACAAGTCGCGGCGCCGCCACCCAGGGGTGCGCGCGACGCCACTTGCAGGTGGGCCGAATCAAATGCAAAAGTTCATAGAGCACTGCGGAATGCGAACATGAATTACCAGGCTATCCCGGATTTGTTCAAGGCCGCCGCCGTCAATTGGGTGCAGGATTACGCTCAAAGCATGGGCGCGGCATTGGCCTTTTACACGATGTTCTCGATGGCCCCCCTGTTGCTGATCGTGATTTCGATCGCCGGGCTCGTTTTTGGCGAAGACGCCGCTCGCGGGGAAATCTTCAATCAACTGGACAGCGTGCTCGGCACCCCGGGGGCACTGGCGGTACAGAGCCTCATCGAGAGCGCGGGCAAACCCGCCACCAGCGTGCCGGCTTCCGTCTTCGGCCTCGTCTTTCTCTTCATTGGCGCGACGTCCGTCTTCGGCGAATTGCAGGACGCTCTCGATCGCATCTGGCGGGCGCCGGCAAGGGCTGGACACTCCGGCTTGTGGAGACTGCTGCGCGCCCGATTGCTGTCCTTCGGGATGATTCTGGGAATCGGCTTCCTGTTCATGGTGCCGCTGGCGTTCAGCGCCGGCCTGGCCGTGTTGAACCGGTATTGGAATCCGCTGTTCGGCGAATGGGCAACCCTCGTGAACACGATCGAACTGACTCTCGGCTTCGTGCTGCCGATCGTGGTGTTCGCGATGATCTACAAGACGATGCCTCGGGCGCGGATCGATTGGCGCGATGTCTGGGTCGGCGCGACGGTCACCTCGCTGCTGTTCCTCGCCGGCAAATTTCTGATCGGCGCCTACATCGGAAGGACCGGCATCTCGTCCGCCTTCGGGGCCGCCGCATCCCTCGTCGTGGTGCTGCTGTGGGTTTACTACTCCGCCCAGATCTTCCTGTTCGGCGCGGAATTCACCTGGGTCTACTCCCACCGGTTCGGTTCGCGCAAAGGACAACCATTACCTGTCACCGCCACCGTATTCCCCGCACCCCAATGCGTCACTCCCTCCCAGCCCAAGAACTATCCAGCGGAGAGCAACCCATGACATCCAACCGCGCATTCAGTCCCCCGGCCCGCGGCCTGCTCGTCGCTGGGGCCTTCGCCCTGGTGGTGACCGTCCTCCAGTCCGCCGCGTCGATCCTGATACCCATCCTGCTCGCGGTGTTCGTCGCCATCGTTGCGACCCCGATGCTGCGTTGGATGCGCGGTCGCGGGATTCCGAAGTGGGGCGCCTTGGCGGCAATCGCCTTCATCCTGTTCGATGTCGGCAGCCTGCTCGCGCTGGTGACCACCGGGGCGGTGGAAGGATTCAGGGACCGCTTGCCGACCTATCAAGAGCGGTTCATCGCGTTCAGCCAGCAATTCGGTGGCTGGCTGGAGGGCGTGGGCGCCAGTGGTTCCAGCGAGGCGATACCGGACCTGCTGAATCCGGATTTGCTGGTCCACGGCGTCAGGCTGTTCCTGTCCAACGCCAGCGGTATCTTCGCGCTGGGTTTCCTGGTCCTGCTCGCCACCATCTTTATCCTGATCGAGGCGCCCACGATCCCCGCCAAGCTGCGGTCGGCCTTTCACTTGACCGAAGAGGGCGACGCGCGCCTGAAGCGGTTGCTGGACACCGTCAATCGCTACATGCAAATCAAGACCCTGACCAGCCTCGGCACCGCGGTTTGCGTTTGGCTCTTGCTGCGGCTTTTCGGCATCGATTTCGCCATCCTCTGGGCGGTGCTGGCGTTTTTCCTGAATTTCGTGCCCGTGGTCGGCAACATCGTGATGATGATCCCCCCGGTCTTGCTCGCGTTGATACAGATCGATCCATGGACGGCGCTGCTCGTGGCCATCGGCTATCTGGTGATCAATACCGCGATCGGGAACGTGCTCGAGCCCCGGATCATGGGGAAGGGGCTCGGGGTCTCCACCCTGGCGATCTTCATCTCGCTCTTGTTCTGGGGCTGGCTGTTCGGCACCGTGGGCATGTTCCTCGCGGTACCCCTGACCGCCGCCGTCGTCATCGCCCTGGACGCAAACCCCCATACCCGTCCCCTGGCCATCCTGCTCGGCCCGGAGATCGCCGAAGCTCCGGATGCGGACCCGGCGGCTCCACGGTCGGCTGCGCCGCGAGACGACATGGCTTAGAGGACATCCGGCTCATTGGCTTGCCGAACGGCGACCAATTTGCCTTTGGTCAAATTTCTGAATTTCGGCCGAATACTTATCCCTGCCGCGGACAACCACTGCCGGTCACCTTCCATGCACAACCACCGAATGCATCGTTCTCTATTCTGGTTGCTCTTCAGCCTATTCCTGCTGGTCTTGGCCGGTCCGTCGGCAGCCAGCGTCGCGGACGCCGCGCCGAGCCGTCCCCGCGTCGGCCTGGTGCTGGGTGGTGGCGGGGCGCGTGGCATCGCCCACATCGGCATACTCCAGATGCTACAGGAGCTGCGCGTTCCGATCGACTGCATCGTCGGCACCAGCATGGGATCGATCGTCGGCGGCTTGTACGCGTCCGGAATGACCCCCGAGCAAATGACCGAAACGGTACAGCGCATCGATTGGCCGGCGGCGTTCACCGATGGGCCGCCACGGGCCGATCTACCCTTCCGCACCAAGCAGGAACAGCGCTTTCTGCTGACCAACAATGGAGTTGGCATCAAGGACGGTCGCGTGCAGCTTCCCCAAGGATTGTTGCAAGGGCAAAACCTGCTGCTGCTGTTGCAGGAACTGTCGCTACCGGCCGCCGAGATCCGCGACTTCGACAAGCTGAAGGTACCCTATCGGGCGGTGGCGACCGATCTGGCGACCGGCACGCCGGTGGTGCTGAAATCCGGCGAGCTGGCCATGGCGATGCGCGCCAGCATGTCCATCCCCAGCGCCCTGGTGCCGGTCAAACTGGACGACAAGCTGCTGGTGGATGGCGGCGTGTCGGACAATGTCCCGGTGGATGTAGTGCGGCAACTCTGTCGTCCGGATGTGATCATCGCCGTGGATGTGGGCTCGCCGCTGGCTCCCGCCAGTGAACTGAATTCGCTGCTCTCAATCACCGGGCAACTCACCACCATCCTGACCGTGCGCAACGCCCAGCAACAGATCAAGACGCTGGGGCGCCGGGACATCCTGATCACGCCGGATCTGGGGGATCTTTCCAGTATTGCCTTCGACCGCTCCCGGGAAGCGGTCACCATCGGCTACGCCGCGGCCAATGACAAGCGGGGCGAACTGAGCCGGCTGTCGGTATCGCTAGCCGCCTATCAAGCGCATCTGGCCGCGCGGCCCGGTCTGTCCGAAAACCGGCGGCCGGTCATCGACTTCATCCGGATCAAGAACAATACCCGCTTGTCCGACCAGGTCATCGAAAAGCAACTGCACGTCAAGCCGGGCGAACCGCTCGATCCCCAGGAACTCAATCGCAATCTCAACATTATTTTCGGCATGGGTGATTTCCAGCAGGTCACCTACTCGCTGGTCGAGGAAGACGGCAAGACCGGCCTGGTCGTCGAGGCCACGCAGCAGCATATTGGCACCGACACCCTCAATTTCGGACTCTTTCTCGGCGCCAACATGAAGGGAGATTCCTTGTTCGACCTCAGCGTCGCCTACACCATGGCCCAACTCAACTCCCTCGGTGGAGAATGGCGCACCTTCGTCCAGATTGGCGGCAATATCAAACTGGAAACCGATTTCTACCAGCCGCTCGACGCGGCCCAGGAATACTTCATCAACCCCTACTTGAGTTACCAGCAATACAACCTGGATTTGTTCAACGATTCCAATGAGGGCAACGCCAGCTTCCGAATCTATCGGGCCAATATCGGCTTGGAAGTGGGGCGCAATCTGGAGCACTGGGGCCGGCTGTCGCTGGGCTTGCGGTATGGTCCTGGCAAGAACGATCTCCGCTTTGGCCAAATCTCCAATAATGAGAATCCAACCAATGATGAAAATCCAATCAACGAAGGCAGCTTCGACGATGGCGGCTATTCGATCCGCTGGTCGGCGGATACGCTGGATAACCTCAATTTCCCAACCTCGGGTTACCGCGGCAATCTGACTTTCTATGACTCTCTGACCGCGCTGGGCGCCAGCAATAATTTCAGCACCCTCAGCCTGAGCGCCGCCAAACCTTACACCTGGGGCAAACAGACGCTCATCCCGCGCGTGGTTCTGTCCGGCAGGCTGTCGGGGGATCTGGACGTTCAGGATCTGTTCCTGCTGGGGGGATTCCTGAACCTGTCGGGTTACCAGATAGGCCAAATCTCGGGGCAATACGCCGCCCTTGGCGAGTTGATCTACATGTATCGACTCGATAACGCCTCGGCGGCATTCACCATCCCTCTTTACGCGGGCGGTTCGCTGGAAGTCGGCGGAGCGTGGAACGCCATCGACGAGATCACTCTCGATTCGCTGATTCCGGCGGGCAGCCTGTTCCTGGGCGCGGATACGCCACTAGGACCGCTTTACCTGGCCGGCGGCGTGGCCAAGGGCAACGCCTCGCTGTATCTGATGTTGGGCAGGCTGTTTTAAACTGGGAATTGCTTGACGAATTGCAATGACCGCAATCCATTCGCCGAGCGGGCCAAGATCCGACGACATCGTCCCACCATCGAACGCGGCGCGCGTGGTCAAACCGGCGACGGGAGGAAATCGCGGCGGCTCTGGGATAGAATCGAACATGGGCGACCTCATTAAGCTTTTTCAAGGCGTTCTTGGAGGAAAACCAACTATATCAATAAGTTGAAAGAGGCTTCTCCTTGTTTTCACATAATTCGAGCTAGAGATCAATGACAAGATGAAAACGCCGCCGTCGCTGGATGGAACCCGATGAGAACCATTTCCGTGCGCGCCGCAATGGCCCGAGGGGCGGGTTTCCTCGGCTTTTGGCTGCTGCTCATTGGCCCCAATCCGGCCGATCTGGTGGCTGGGCTCTGCGCCGCCGCCGCCGCGACCTGGACCAGCCTGCGGCTGTTGCCGCCCGGCGATGGCCGACTGCGGTACGCTGCCCTGGCCAGGCTCGCGCTGCGCTTTGGGCAGGAGTCCATCATGGGAGGCGCGGACGTCGCCCGGCGGGCGCTGTCCGTGCGACTGCCGTTGCGACCGGGGTTCATCGTCTATCCGGTACGCCTCCCCCCCGGCCCGGCCTGCAATACGTTCGGCGCGCTGACGAGCGTGCTGCCGGGCACGCTACCGGCCGGCGTCGACGACCACGGCGCGCTCCTCTATCATTGCCTCGATGTCGAACAGCCGGTGGCGGTGCAACTCGCCATCGACGAGGGACTGTTGATCCGGGCGCTGGGTGGCACGCATGACGATACCTGACTTTCTGCTCGCCGCCGCCGTTTTCGTGCTGGCGATGGTAGCCCTGGGCCTGGTCCGTATCCTGCGCGGGCCGGAGGAGGCGGATCGGATGATGGCGACGCAATTGTTCGGCACCGGCGGCATCGCGGCGCTGCTGCTGCTGGGCGTAGCCACGCAGGCCAAGGCTGTGCTCGATGTGGCGCTGACCCTGGCGTTGCTCGCCGCCTTCGCCTCGGTGGCCTTCGCGCGGAGCGCCTCCTCTTCGAAAGGTGACGACCCCAAGGAGACGAGCCGTCAATGAGCCTCGTCCTGGACATTTTCACGATCGTTGCGGTCTCGGCCGGCGCCTTCTTTTTCCTCGCCGGTACGGTCGGGCTGCTGCGCTTTCCTGACACGCTCACCCGCCTCCACGCCCTGACCAAGGCGGATAACCTGGGTCTCGGCCTGGTGGTGATGGGCCTGCTGCCGCAGGCCGAGCAGCCGTTCGCCGTCATCAAGCTGATCGCGATCTGGCTGTTCGCCCTGCTGGCCGGGGCGACGGTCGGCCAACTCATGGCGCGCGCGGCGCGGCGCGAACGGCCGACCCCATGACCCTGGCTCTGGCGGTCGACATCAGCCTGGCCCTGCTCGTCCTGGCGGTGGCCGGGTGGATCATCGCCGTGCGCGACACCTTCGGCGCAGTGATTGGCTTCGTGGCCTACGGGCTGTTGCTGGCGTTGGTCTGGGTGCGCCTCGCCGCGCCGGATGTGGCGCTGACGGAAGCGGCAATCGGCGGCGGTCTGACCGGCGCCCTGCTGATCGGCGCCGCGGCCCGGCTGCGCGGGACGGAGGCCGCGGCGCGCGCCGAATACCCCGGCGCCTTCACCCGGACCCTCGCCGCGGTCTTGGCCGTCACCGTCGCGGCGGCGCTGGCCATCGGCGTCCTGGCGTTGCCCGATCCCGCGCCCACGCTCGCCCCCGCCGCCGCCGCCGCCAGCCTGGCCACGACCGGGGTCGGCAATCCAGTCACCGCGGTATTGCTCGCGTTTCGCGCCATGGACACGCTGCTCGAAGCCATCGTGGTGCTGCTGGCGCTGCTCGGCGTGTGGTCGCTGGCGCCCGACCGGGCCTGGGGTGGCTGTCCGGGACCGCGGCGCCCTGTCGATCCCGACGGCGTCCTGGCCTATCTCGCCCAGCTCCTGCCGCCGATCGGGATCATCGTGGGTCTCTACATCTTCTGGATCGGGGCGGATCTTCCCGGCGGCAAGTTCCAGGGCGCCACGATCCTGGCGGCCATGTGGCTGCTGGTCATTTGGGCGGGTCTCGCCGACACGCCGCCGATCGGCCGGACCTGGCTGCGGGTCCTGCTGGTGGCCGGACCGTTGGTGTTCATCGCGATCGGCTTCGCGGGCGCCATCACTGCGGGAGCGGTCCTCGCCTATCCGGAGGGCTATGCGAAACCGCTGATCGTCGCCATCGAAATCGCGCTGATGCCCACGCTCGTGCTGACGCTGGCCCTGCTGGTGGCCGGCGCCCCACAACGGATACCCCCCCAGTGAACGCGCCGACGCTGTTTGGACTGTGCGCCGCGGCGCTCGTGGGCATCGGTCTGTACGGCCTGATCGTCAACCCGCGGCCGCTGCGCAAGATTCTCGCGTTCAACCTGGTCGGCACCGGGGTGTTCCTGCTGTTCGGCGCCATCGCACGCCGGGGCGCGGCCGTCGGGATGGATGGCGACCCGGTGCCGCAGGCGCTGCTGATCACCGGCATCGTCGTCGCCTTCTCGGCGACCGCGCTCGCCGTCGCGCTGGTGCAGCGACTGTTCGACGAAGCGGGCTCGGTCACCCTGGCCCCGGATGCGCCGGCCAAGGCGCCGGTCGAGCCCCCGGATGCCTAGATGCCGCATTCCCTCTCGACCCCGGACGTGACGACCCCCGGCGGACTGCTGCTGGTGCTGGCGGTGCTGGTTCCGTTTGTCGGGATGCTGGCCGGCATGGTTCTCGGCGGCCGCGGCGCCCGGCGGGTGGCGCTCGCGACCCTCGTGGCCGGACTCGCCATCGCCATCGCCATCGCCGACGCGCTGGTGCGATCCGGCGATGCCGTGGTCTATCTCCTGGGCGGCTGGGCACCGCCCTTGGGCGTCGCGCTGCGCGCCGACGGCCTGGCCGTGGTCATGCTGCTAGCCGTCGCGGTGGTGATCGGTGGCATTGGCGTGTACGCGCGGGCCGACTTCGGCACGCCCCCGGGCGTGCGCGAGGTGCGCGCGCCGCTGATGTTCTGGCTGCTGCTGCTCGCCGTGTGGGGTTCGCTGAACCTGGTATTCGTGAGCGGCGATCTGTTCACGCTGTACGTCGCGCTGGAACTGCTGACGTTCGCCGGCGTGCCGCTGGTCAGCCTCGGCGGCAGCCCGGAGACCTTGCGTTCCGCGCTTCGGTATCTGTTGTACGCCCTGTTCGGCTCGGTGCTCTATCTGCTGGGGGCGGTGCTGCTGTACGGCGCGTATGGCACGCTGGACATTGTGCTGCTCGCCGCGCGGGTCCACCCCGAACCGGTCACCTGGGCCGCCGCCGCGCTGATGACGGGGGGGCTGCTGGCCAAGACCGCCTTGTTTCCCTTGCATCTCTGGTTGCCGCCAGCGCACGCGGGCGCGCCGGCGGCGGCGAGCGCCGTGCTGTCGGGCTTGGTAATCAAGGGCTCGTGGTTTCTCGCCGTCCGGCTCTGGCTCGACGTCTTCGCGGGCGTGGTGACGGTGCCGTCGGCGCAGACGCTGGCGGCGCTTGGCGCGGCGGCCATTCTGGTCGGCAACATCGTCGCGCTCCGGCAGGCGCGGCTCAAGCTGCTGATCGCCTACTCGACGGTCGCGCAGATCGGCTATCTGTTCCTGATGTTCCCGCTCGCGGCCGGACTCGCCGCCGCCCAGCTCGACAGCGCGGCGGCCGTGAACGGCGGCCTGCTGCAAGCGATTTCCCACGCCACCGCGAAGGCGGCGATGTTCATGGCCGCGGGACTGATCTACACGACGCTCGGACACGATCGCATCGCCGATTTGCGCGGTGTGGCGCGGGCGTTGCCGATGACCCTGGTCGCCTTCGCGCTCGGCGGCGCTTCGCTGATCGGGCTACCCCCCTCGGGAGGATTTCTCGCCAAGTGGCTGCTGGTATCGGCGGCCATCACGACCGCACAGTGGTGGTGGGCGCTGGTGATGCTGGTGGGGGGCCTGCTCACCAGCGCCTACGTCTTCATCGTCGTCGTGCGCGCGCTGGCTCCCGCGCCCGAAGGCTGGACCCCGAAGGCGTCCGTCCCGCGTTATCAGGAGGCAGCCGTGCTGGCGCTGGCCCTGTGCTCGTTTCTGCTCGGCATGGCCGTATTCTGTCCGGTGGACGTGGCGGGGATCGGCCGGGCGGTCGCACCAGGGATCGGGTCGCCATGACGACTTCGCTCCTGTTGATCGCCGCCGTCGGCGCGCCGCTCGCGCTGTTTCTGGCCTGCATCGCGCCGGCTATTCGCGAACGCATGCCGCTGCTGCTGGCGCTCGCGCCGATCCCCGCGCTCGCGACCGCTCTGTTCGCCGACGACACGCCTCTCGTGCTTGGCAATGCCCGATTCGCGCTGTCGTTCGCCTTGGACGAACCGGGGAGGATGCTGCTCCTGGTCGCCGCGATCCTGTGGATCGCGGCGGGGGCCTACGCCGCCATGGGATTACGAGGCGCGGCTCATGCCGGCGGCCTCGTCGTGTGCTGGCTAATGACGTTGACCGGTTGCGTCGGCGTGTTTCTCGCCGCCGACCTGGTGGGCTTTTACTTCCTGCTCGCGGTGCTGTCCGTCGGCGCCAGCGGCCTTGTCCTGCAAGGCGGCACGGCGGAAGCCCCGCGCGCCAGCGCCGTCTACCTCGGGCTCGCGCTGATCGCCGAAGCGTTCCTGCTCGCCGGCCTGGTGCTGCTCGCGATGGTGACGCCGGACGGCAGCCTGCTGATCCGCGATGCCGCCGCCGCGATTCCCGCATCGCCGTGGCGCGATCTCACGCTGGTGCTTCTGATCGTCGGCCTCGGCATGAAGGCGGGCCTCGTGCCGCTGCATATCTGGATGCCGCTGGCCTATGGCGCGGCCCCGATCCCGGCCGCGGCCGTGATGAGCGGCGCCGTCGTCAAGGCGAGCGCCCTCGCGCTGATCCGCTTCCTGCCGCTCGACGTCGCGCTGCCGGACTTTGGCCTGCCGCTGGCGGCGATCGGGCTGTTCGGCGCCTTTTATGGCGTGGCGGTCGGGATCACGCAGTCGCGGCCGAAGATCGTGCTCGCGTATTCGAGCGTGAGCCAGATGGGATTCCTGGTCGCGGTGATCGGCATGGGGCTTGCGGCGGGCGACGCCGGCGCCGCGCGGGTGGCGTCTTTTTACGCGGCCTATCACCTGCTGGTGAAAGGCGCGCTGTTCCTCGCCGCGGGCGTGATCGCCACCACGGGCGGGCGCCAGCTCTGGTGGATGCTGGCGTTGGCGGCGATCCTGGCCCTGGGGATTGGCGGACTGCCCCTGACCGGCGGCGCTTTGGCGAAGCTGGCGGTGAAACCGGTCTTGGGAGATGGGCTGGTGAAACTGCTCGCAACCTTGTCGGCAATCGGGACTACACTATTGATGCTGCATTTCCTCCATCGTTTGCGGGCGAGCGCCTCACCCGATCGGTCGGCGTCGGCACCCGTCGGATGGGTTTTATCCTGGCTGTTCATGTTCGTCGCTGCTCTCGTGGTTCCCTGGATGCTGTATTCGGCAACTGGAATCGGCGTCTGGTCCGATGCGCTCCAACCGGGGATTCTCTGGGCGGCGCTATGGCCCCTTTTGATCGGCGCCGGACTGGCGCTCGGACTCTGGCGCTGGGGGCGATATCTGCCGCGGGTACCGGAAGGCGACATCGTGGTCGTGGGTCGACCCGTCATGTGCGTCACTGTCCGATGGGGAGATGCCCTGGAACGGGTGGAAGGCGTACTGCGGCAATGGCCGGTGGCGGGCCTGTCCCTGCTGATGCTGATGCTGATCCTGGGCGGAGCGATGTTCCACGGACGTTGATGAGCCCGGCTACACAACCATCATATTCCACGATGTAAGCCGAGGGGACCATTAACCATGAAAACTAGACTGATCACCTTGACGACGGCCCTGCTGGGCAGCGTATTGGTGGGGGCATTCACTGGCTTGCCTGTTCGGGACGCCGAAGCGCGCCCGCGTCATGTCACCTGCGAGTCGATCCATAACCGCTACCAGTTTTGTCGCGTCGACACCCGGGGCGGCGTGCAACTTCATCGACAATTGAGCAGCGCGGCGTGCCGGAAAAACCAGACCTGGGGTTACGACTGGGACGGCATTTGGGTGGATCGCGGTTGTCGCGCCGAATTTCGCATCGGCGGCGGCGATCGCTGGCGCGGCGAGCGTTTGACTTGCTCCGCCGAAGGCAGCGGCCGCCACTTATGCCGGGCGGACGTTCGGAACGAGGTGATCCTGATCCGGCAACTGAGCCGAGCGCCCTGTCGCTTCAACAGTTCCTGGGGCTACAACCGGCGCGGGGTATGGGTGGACCGTGGTTGCCGCGCCGAATTTGAGATTCGTTAGGCTTTAGCCGCGCCGTTCGCCGGATTTGGCAATCGGCGCTGTCTTTCGTCGAGTGGGTATGCCCGCTCGTGCCTTCCAAGAGCAAACACTAAACAGGCAGGAATGATCATGCTGAAAAAACTCATGGAAAGTCTGCAACGGTCGGGAACCCAGAACCTTGCCAAAACCTTTTCCCGTCTGGGCCGGATCGGTTTTTGGGTGCAGATCGTGGTGGGGTCAATTCCCTTTCTCCTGATGGCCTATGCCTTCATCTTCACCCGCTCTCCTTCCGGTCCGCGCGCCGGGCTGGCTATCGTTGAATACCTGACGCTAGCCAGCTTACTGATCCTGATTTTCACCATCGTCTGGTTTCACCGACACACCCGCCTCGCTGACAGGATTGCGGATCCGCAAGCGTGCCCGCCGGCATCCTCCGTCATTCGATCGGTCTGGACGGGATTGGTGGCCAGTAGTATTGGGCTGCTGTTTTCCATGACGGTGATGGTGATCGAGACCGGACACCTGCTGTTTTATTTCCTGGCGGCGCCTCAAGGAGGCGTTCCCGTGTTCCAAACCTCCGATGCTGGCGCGGCGGGCTGGGTATCCGCCGTCGACATGATGAGCTTGATGGCCTTAAGCCTTTTTGTTCTCGCCGAGCTGGTCGTGTTGATTTTGAGTCTCTGGCTCCTGTTCCGAACGACGCAGGTTTCCGCGGAGCTTCCTCCAGCTCCCGCGCAATGATGTGCGGGGAGGATGGAAGATGATGAATAGACGTTGGTTGCGGATGTTGGTTGTTTGCGCGGCGCCGGTTTTAGCGTGGGCTTGTACGATGGACAAGGCCGTGCTTACGATGGATAAGGCTGCGCTTGAAGGCGCAACCTGGCGTTTGACGAGCGTCGCTCGTGCGGATGGTCAGCTTCAGGCCGCCCCGAACAGCGTCGAAGCCACCGCAACCTTCGCCAATGGCTCGGTGAGCGGCAGCGGTGGCTGCAATCGTTACACCACCAGTTACACCGTAAAGGATGGCAAGCTGACCATCGGTCTGGCGGCGAGCACGATGATGGCCTGCCCCGAACCCCAGACGGCCGTCGAACAGCCGTTCATGGCGGCGCTGGCGGCGACGAGGGCTTACCAAATCGAGGACGGTCAACTCAGCTTGCTGGATGCCGGAGGGCGGAAGATCGCGACCTTCAAGGTGTGGCAACCGGTGGCGCTGAAGGGCGTCACCTGGCGAGCGACCGTCTACAACAACGGTCGTGGCGCCGCCGTCTCGTTGATCGACGGCAGTGAGATCACGGCGACCTTTGGCGCCGACGGCGTACTGAGCGGGTCGGCCGGCTGCAATCATTACCGGGCCGCCTATGTCACTCAGGGCTCATCCATCACCATCCAGGCCCCTGCGGCGACGCGCAAGACGTGTCCCCACCCTGATGGGGTGATGCGGCAGGAAAGCGAATACCTTAAGGCGCTCCCGACAGCGGCCACCTACGCGATCCAGGGCCGGCAACTGGAGTTGCGCACCGCCGAGGGCGCGCTGGTGGCCTTGTTTCAGGCCGGCGGTGGCTGAACGCTTCATTGTTCCAGTGCGCAAGCCCGTTCACAGGCCGTGCAAAGATCAAAGAGGAGCCAGAGGGTGAGGGCGAAACTGATGAAGCTGTTGAAGATTGTGATGCTGGTGATGGTGAGCAGCGTGGTCGCCGTACTGGGGTTCCGTGCCTGGCAGTCACAGCGCGGAGAGCCACTGGCGGTTTGGCATACCTATGCGCCCGCCGAACTGACCGCGAAGGAACTGGCGAAGATCGGTTGGGACGATTACCTGGCCGCCGAGCAAAAAATCCTTGAAAGCGTACGCGTCAACGTCACGGAAAAACTGGCCCCGGAACATCAGGTTTCATCCAATCGCTATTATTCCGGCAGCCCGATCTATCCGGGCAAGTTCGCCACCGACTGGAACCGCTCCTACATTCTGGAGCCGGCGGGAAAGCCGGTCGGCGCCGTGGTGTTTTTGCATGGACTGACGGATTCGCCCTATAGCCTGCGCCATATCGCCCGGCTCTATCAGAGTCGTGGTTTTGTTTCCATCGCCATTCGCCTGCCGGGCCATGGCACCGTGCCCGCCGGACTGACCAATGTTGATTGGGAGGACTGGGTCGCCGCGACGCATCTGGCGGTGCGGGAAGCCCGACGGCGGATCGGCCCTGAGTTGCCGCTGCATATCATCGGCTTCTCCAACGGCGGCGCGTTGGCGATGAAGTACGCGCTCGACGCGGTCGGTGACTCCAAGCTGACCCGTCCAGAACGGGTTGTGCTGATTGCGCCGATGATCGGCATCACCGAAATGGCTCGGTTTGCCGGGATATTCGGTTGGCCAGCGGTATTCCCACCCTTCGCCAAGGCGGCGTGGCTGAGTGTGGTGCCGGAGTTCAATCCCTTTAAATACAATTCCTTCCCAATCAATGGCGCACGGCAGTCGTCCTTATTGACCCGCGCCTTGCAACCCCGGATCGCCCAATACGCCAGGGAAGGGAAGCTCGGCGAGCTGCCGCCGATTTTGACATTCCAATCCGTGGTCGATTTCACCGTCAGCACGCGGTCGATCATTACCGCCTTGTATCAGCAGCTTCCCAATAACGGGAGCGAACTGGTGCTGTTCGATCTGAATCGTAATGCCAAACTGGGTGTGCTGATGCGCACCAGCGCCAGCACCATGCTCAACCGTATCCTGCCAGACCCGCCGCGTGCGTTCAGAACCACGATCATCACCAACGTCAACCCGGACAGCGATGAGGTGATGGAGCGCGTGACGGAAGCCGGGGCTACGGAGGAGCAGACTCGCGCATTGGGCTTGTCCTATCCGAAGGGCGTGTTCTCGCTCTCGCACGTGGCGGTGCCGTTCCCCCTGAGCGACTCACTGTACGGGATGCATCCCGAGCCTTTTGACGAATATGGCGTCAGCCTGGGCGCCGTGGCCCCACGAGGGGAACGCGGCACCTTGATCGTCAGTCTCGATTCGCTGATTCGTATGTCCTCCAACCCGTTCTTTCCCTACATGCTGGAGCGGATCGAGCAAGGCATTATCGGCGGCCGCCCCGCAAGCGCGTCGGCAACCGCCGCGAATTCCATTCCCCCCGGTGAAAGCGCGCTCCCGGACCAGGCGCCGACGGGCTCGGCCAAATGATCCTTAGCGCGAATCGAGGTCAAGACCGCCGAGGCCCGGTGGCGCCAGCACCACATCGATTCGCTCACACCGCCATCAACCGCGCCATTTTCTCCCCGTCCGGCGCCAGCGCCACGCCCCGTTCCGTCACCAGCGCATCCACCAGCGCCGCCGGGGTCACGTCGAACGAGGGGTTCCACGCCTCGGCCCCGGCGGCGGCGACCGGCTGGCCGCCGAACGTCAACAGTTCCTCGGCGCCGCGTTGCTCGATGGGAATCTCGGCGCCGCTGGCGATGTGTATATCCACTGTGGAGGTGGGCGCCACCACCATGAACCGCACGCCGTGATAACGCGCCGCCACCGCCAGGCCGTAGGTGCCGATCTTGTTGGCCACATCGCCGTTGGCAGCGATTCGGTCCGCCCCGACGATCACCCAGCGCACCCCGCCCTGGCGCAGCAACGCCGCCGCCGCTCCGTCCGCCAGCAACGTCACCGGAATCCCCTCCTGGGCCAGTTCCCAGGCGGTCAGGCGCGCCCCCTGCAACCAGGGTCGGGTTTCGTCGGCGTAAACTCGCTCGATCACTCCCACCTCATGGCCCCGCCGGATGACTCCCAGCGCGGTGCCATAACCACCGGTGGCCAGCGCGCCGGCGTTGCAATGGGTCAGCACCGCCCCCCGTTTGCCCAGCAGCGCCGCGCCCAGTTCGCCCATCCGCCGGTTGGCGGCGATGTCCTCTTCATGAATCGCCCGCGCCTCGGCCAGCAATCGCTCCACCGGATCGCCCTTCGTGTCCGCGATGACGCCCTCCATCCGCCGCAGCGCCCAAACCAGGTTGACGGCGGTCGGCCGGGCGGTGGCCAGCGTGGTCAGATCCACCGCGACCCGTTCGCGCCAGCGAGGCGAGTCCTCGGCGTAGCGGACGCGCGCCGCCAGGGCCACTCCATAGGCGGCGGCGATGCCGATGGCTGGCGCGCCCCGCACCACCATGTCGCGAATGGCCGCGGCGACTTCCTCCACGACCGTCAGCCGCCGATAAATGACCGTACCCGGCAACCGGCGCTGATCCAGCAATTCCAAAGCGCCGTCGCGCCAGACGACGGCGCGGGCGCGATTAGAGGGAGGGGCCATGGCGATTGAATCCAGTGGGGAATTTGGCGGTCATCCGGCGCGACCCAAGGCGGTTGTGCTTTTGCAACAAACGGAATTCACGCGGGATTATCGCAAAAAACCGCTTGCCAACAAGCCAAGGTAACGCGCAAAATGCGGGCATTTATTGCCGGCACAACATTTTTTGCAATTCTGACACAATGTTGTATCATTACGTCATGACCGGCCGGTTCACCGTTCCGGTATGCTGATCGAGCGGCGGATCGCGGTTTAACCTACCCTGGTCCCCGCGATTCGAAGTCTGGACGTGCCGTGCATGAGATTTTCCGAGTGCCTGTTTGGGAGAGTATACCGATGAAAGTAAAACTGCATAAGCTTAGCTTGGGCCTGGCTGCCTCGATGGTGCTGTTCGCTGCCCTGCCCGCGCACGCGGCCAACAAGTACGGCTGCATCTACGCCGTGGATCCTTGGGACAGGATCGTCAAGGATCCCTATGGCCGCTGCATCCGCACGCCGTATTGGACCGCGGAGAAGGACGTGGCCGAGTGCGGTGGCGGCAAGGCGGTCGAGCCGCCCGCTCCAGCGTGCGAAAAGGTCACGCTCGGCACCGACGCGCTGTTCGCCTTCGACCGCTACGATCTGAAACCGACGGGGCAGGCCAGGCTCACCCAGTTGGCGTCCGACATCAATCGGGCCGAGAAGGTCACCAAGGTTAAGATCGTCGGCCATACCGACAGCAAGGGTACCGAGGAGTATAACTACAAACTAGGCCATCGCCGCGCCAACACCGTGGCCGCTTTCCTGGGCGAAAAGGGCGTGCCGCGCTCCAAGATGGCCACCAGCAGCGATGGCGAACTCAAGCCGGTCGCGCCCAACACCCTGCCGAACGGTAAGGATAACCCGGAAGGCCGCGCGCTGAACCGCCGGGTGGAAGTCACGACCGTTACGGAGATGTGCCGCGAGTAATTCGCTGGCCGTTTGATCCGTTCTATCCGCGCCCCGGTTCGCCGGGGCGTTTTTTTGCGCCCCGAACATCCGCCGCTATAATCGGCGGGCCCCGTTCGGAGAATCTCCACCATGCCGCAGCCCATCGCCGCCCTGCTCAACGCCCGCTGGATCGTGCCGGTGGAGCCGGAAGGACAAGTCCTGGAACGGCACGCCCTGGCGATTGAGGCGGGCCGCATTCTCGCCGTCCTGCCCCAGACGGAAGCGGCGGTTCGCTATGACCCCGAAACCCGCCTGAATCTCGACCGCCATGTCCTGCTGCCCGGTCTGATCAACGCCCATACCCACGCCAGCATGAGCCTGTTGCGCGGTTTCGCCGACGATCTACCGCTCATGCGCTGGCTGCAAGACCATATCTGGCCAGCGGAAACCCGTTGGGTCGATCCCGAATTCGTCCGCGACGGCAGCCGGCTGGCCATCGCGGAGATGCTGCGTGGCGGCGTGACCTGCTTCAACGACATGTATTTCTTTCCGGAAGTGACCGCCGCCGCAGCCCGCGACTGCGGGATGCGCGCCTGCGTCGGCCTGATCGCCGTCGATTTTCCCACCGCCTACGCCCGTCACCTGGACGAGTATCTGGACAAGGGACTGGCCCTGCACGCGGCGCTGCGCGCCGAACCGCGACTCCATGTCGCCTTCGCCCCGCATGCGGCTTACACGGTCTCGGCTCCAGCTCTGAAGCGAATCGGCCGGCTGGCGGCGGACCTGGCGATTCCGGTTCACATTCACCTCCACGAAACCACCACCGAAATCACTGACTTCCGGACCCGGCACGGCTGCCGGCCCCTGGAGCGGCTGGAACAGCTCGGCCTGCTGTCGCCACGCCTGTTGGCCGTCCACATGACCCAGCTCGAACCTGCCGAGATCGACCGGTTGGCGCAAGCAGGCGTCCACGTCGCTCATTGCCCGGAATCCAACCTCAAGCTCGCCAGCGGCTTCTGTCCGACCGCCTGGCTCGACGCCGCCGGGGTCAACGTCGCCATCGGCACCGATGGCGCGGCCAGCAACAACGATCTCGACCTGTTCGGCGAACTGCGCACCGCCGCCCTGCTCGGCAAGGGGGTGGCCGGTGACCCCGCCGTTCTGCCAGCGGCGCGGGTTTTGCGGATGGCCACCCTCAACGGCGCCCGGGCGCTGGGTCTGGGTGCGGAAATCGGTTCGCTGGAACCAGGCAAGGCCGCCGACCTGATCGCCGTCGATCTCGGTCAGCCGGAAACCGAACCGGTCTACCATCCCATCTCGCAACTGGTCTACGCCACGGGCCGCCATCAGGTCAGCGATGTCTGGGTGGCTGGCCAGCACCTGCTGGCCAAGCGGCGACTGACCACGCTTGATCTGGACGAGATCCTCCAGCGGGCGCGTGGCTGGCGGGACAAGATTCACGCCAGCCACCCACCGTAAACCACGCCGCCGGCCCGTCGAAGCCACCGGCCAACCCGATCCCGCGCCTTCTTGTCCGTTCAACTTAAGGTAATTTTGGAATGACGACCGCGAACCTCAACGTGGACGCCCAGGAACTCGCCAAATTTGAAGCGCTCGCCAGCCGCTGGTGGGATCCCGACAGCGAGTTCAAGCCCCTGCACGATATCAATCCCCTGCGGCTGGACTACATCGCCGAGCGGGCCGGCGCGCTGGCCGGTCAACAGGTGCTCGATGTCGGCTGCGGCGGCGGCATCCTGGCCGAAAGCATGGCCCTGCGTGGCGCCCGCGTGCTAGGCATCGACATGGGCGAGGCACCCCTGGCGGTTGCCCAGTTGCACCAACTGGAATCCGGGGCGGAACTGGATTACCGGCGGATCACCGCCGAGGAGTTGGCCGACAGCGAACCGGCCGGTTTCGACGTGGTCACCTGCATGGAACTGCTGGAGCACGTTCCAAATCCGGCTTCGACGATTGAAGCCTGCGCCCGGCTGGTCAAGCCTGGCGGCCATCTGTTCTTTTCCACCATCAACCGCCATCCGAAAGCCTATCTGTTGGCCATTGTCGGCGCGGAATACGTATTGCGAATGCTGCCCAAGGGCACCCACGACTACCGCAAGTTCATCCGCCCCTCGGAATTGGACGGCTGGCTCCGCGCCGCTGGCCTGACGCTCCGCCACCTCACTGGCCTGCATTACAACCCGTTGACCGGTCGTTACCGGTTGGGACCGGGGGTAGCGGTCAACTACATGGCGCATTGCCGACCCGACGGCGCGGCATGAACGGACCGCCCGCCTGCGTGTTGTTCGACCTGGACGGCACCCTGCTGGACACCGCCCCCGATCTGGCGGCGGCCTTGAACCGGCTGCGGCGCGAACGCGGCCAATGCGAATTGTCGCCCGCCGCCGTTCGGCCCACCATATCCCAAGGCTCGCCGGGGATACTGAAGCTGGGTTTTGGGCTGGAACCCGACGATGCGCGCTACGTCGAGCTGAATCAACGGTTCCTGGAGCTTTACCGCGAGAACATCGCGGCTGACACCGCACTGTTCCCCGGCATGGCCGAGGTGCTGGTCCATCTGGAAACCGTCGGCATTCCCTGGGGCGTGGTCACCAACAAGCCGAACTGGCTGACCGAACCGCTGCTGAAGGCGCTGGCTCTCTGGCCGCGGGCGGCCTGCGTGGTCAGCGGCGATACCCTGCCGCAGCGCAAACCGGACCCTGAACCGCTGTGGCACGCCTGCGAACAAATCGGCGTCGCGCCCGCGCGCGCGTTGTATGTCGGCGACGCCGAGCGCGACGTGCGGGCGGGCAACCGGGCCGGTTTGCTCACCCTGGTGGCCCGTTTTGGCTATCTGAGCGCCGAGGACCGGCCGGAGGACTGGGGCGCCGCCGGCTTTCTGGAGCGACCGACCGATCTGCTCGGCTGGCTTGGACGCGGCTAGCGCGCGAGCGTGACGGGAGCGCCGACCGGCGGCGTGGCGCTGTCCGCCCCCAGCCACCACCACCAGAGGCCGCCGACCGCCAGCGCGCTCAACACAGCCGCCAGCAACGGCGCGCCGAGCCGGAACCGGCGCCACCAGGACGTGACGGATCGATGCGCCGCCGACTGGGCCCACAGCACCGTGACGTTGTCCTGACGGAGATTGCGGTGCTCCGCCACGGCCGCCAACAACCGCGAACAAGGACGATTCTCGGCGCGGGCGCGACTCAGCACCGCCGCGATCTCCTTTTCGCCGAGCGTCAACAGACCATCGCTGGCCAACAGAATCTGGTCGTCGGGTTTGAGAGGATAGGCTTGGCGCGGCAAATCCACCAACTCCAATTCCGCGCCGGTGACCGCGCTGATCAGCGCGTTTCGGTCGGGATGGCGGGCGGCCTCGGCGGCGCTGATTTCCCCGCTGATCACCTGATAGGCCAGGATGCTGCGATAGGCGTGATCCTGATTCAGCCGGTGCAATCGCCCCCGTCGCCACAACCACAGCGGCGAGTCGCCGACGCTAATCCAGTACAAACCATCCTCCGCCAGCACCACCGCCAGCAGGGTGCAACCCATGCCGCGCAGTTCGTGGGGGTCGCTGGCCACGTCCTTCGCCATCCGGTCGTTGACCCGCGCCAGGGTCTGTTCAAGACGATCGGGGATCGCGGTGGCCGACGCCGCGTCGTAAAGTTCGACGAAACCACGCACCGCCAGGGCGCTGGCCCGGGCGCCACCCTGTTCGCCGCCCATGCCGTCGGCCAGCACCAGCAACAGGTCGCCCGCCTCCAGTTCCGGCGGCAGCTCGAAAACTCCATAATCGTCTTCCTGTCGGGAGCGACTCCCTTGCGCCGCGCCTTCGTCATGTACCCACGCCGCCATGTTATTCATCCTTTTTGGCGTCAGTCACCGTCGCGCCAGTCGAAACCTGGCCCGCACAGTGGGACGAATCGCACCTGGGTTTGGCCGAACCGTACCGTCTCGCCGCCCACCAGCTCCACCGATGCCCGAACGGGCTGGCCGTTCAGCCAGGTCTCCGAAGCAGCCGACTGCGCCAGATAAAAACGGCGCGACCGCGTGGTGTAGATGATCGCCGCGTGATTGTCGGCCGCGATGGTCGGATCGCCAAAGTTCAGACGGATTCGGGCGTGCGGCCCACTGCCGATATCGTTGACGCCATAGCTGAGCTGCACCGCCTGGCCGCGCCCTGGACCCGCGACAATCGCCAGCCAGCCGACGACCGGGCCAGCCGCAACGCTTGGCGACTCCGTGGCCGAGGAGGCGACTGTCCGACCGGGGACCGGCGCGGCCGGCGGAGCCGCGGATGGCGCGGGCTCGGTCGGCGGGGGCGCGGATGGCGCGGTGGGCCGCGCCTTTTCCACCGACTCGGAGCGAACGATGCGGCGGGTGGGTTCGACCGGCTGTTCGGGGAGGGTTGGACCCTTTTTAAAGAAGCCACGATAAAGAGGCATGGATCTGATCTCTTCTGAAAACGAATGGCAAGCGATACTTCACGGATTCACCCGTCGATGCGAAAGTGCAGACGCACCTCGCCCAGTTCCACCACATCGCCATGACGCAAAACCTGACTTTGAATCGGCTGGCCATTGACCCGAGTGCCGTTAGTGGAGCCAAGATCGCAAATTTGAAACGTGCCATCGGGCAGATGATAAATCTCGGCGTGACGGCTGGAAACCGAATTATTGTTGAAAAACAGATCGTTGTCCGGCAGCCGGCCCAATCGGCACAACGGCGAGCGCAGCCGAAGATCGCCCTTGCCCGGCATGTCGGTGCGAATGAACCGAGCCCGCGTCACCGTGGTTTCCGGTGGGTTGGTCCGCCGACGCGAAAATGGCCAGAATGTCAATTTCATTTCTGATTGAACCCCGTCGAGGTAGGCGATTCCCAGGGATTGCCGGCGCGCGCCGGTGGCGCGCTTCGAGCCGGCGCCACCGGCGTCACGACGGTCGGCGTGGGCCGGGCCTGGCCACGGCGATTCTTCGATCGGGCGGTCCTTGATCGAGCCGGCTCAACCGCGCGCGCGCGCGCTTTCTTGTCCGCGTCCGGCCTGGTCGCCGCCCGTTCGCTCACCGTGCCCAGTCGCGGCTCGCTTTGCCTGAGCGCCGACATCGGCGCGGCGGGAGGAGGGGCCATGGTTTCCGTCGTGACCGATTCCGGCGATTTTTCGGGCGTGGGTTCCTCCGGTCGCTGAACCGGTTGCGCCACGGTCGGTTCTTCCTGAAATCGAACCGGTTGCACGACCTGACCCTGGTGTTCCAGCAGCGGCGCGGGCGGTTCGCCGCCTGGCGTCGACGCCCCTGCTTCCACCGTGGGTGGAGGCTCGCGCAGGGTGGTTTCCACGATAAGCGGCGGCGCGCTCGCGGATGGCGTGACCGACTCCGTCGGCGAGGCCCCGGCGGCGGACGCCTCGGTCAGCGGAGCGGCGGGCCGCGGTGGCGCGACGGCCGACTCGGACGCTTCGGGCGCCGGTGACGGCCGCGCGGCGACCGACTCGGTCGGTTGCGCGCGCGGATCCTGGCCAAGGCGAGGGGACTCCGGCGTCGGCGCGGACGGCCAGAGCCATGCCACCATCAGCACCGTCGCCACCGCCACCGCCACCGCGCCGCCAGCCAGGATCGCCACCGGCGCGCGGCGGGGAGGTGGGCTGGCGTTCGCCGGGGGCGCGGCGGACGTTTCCCGCTTACCGGCGAGCCGAGGACGCTCAATGGCGGTCGGAGTCGTTTCGGCTTTTCCTTCCTTGAATTCCGTCTTCGGCGGCGACGCTGTCGGCGGATGGCTGGGCGCGAGCGACGCGGCCGGTTCCTGGGGCGACGGCTTGCCGGACTTGATCACCGGCGCCGCCATCATGATCACGGTTTCGTCGCTCTCGTCGTCTTGCGAACCGGCGAGCGCGGCCTGCATTTCGGCCACATCGCGGAATCGCATTTCCGGCCGCACCGCCAGCGCCCGGTCGATGACCCGCAACAGATTGCTGCTATAGCGCCCAGCGCCCGCCACGACCGCCGGCGTCAGATGGTCGTCCAGCAATCGTTCGGCGGCTTCCGCCGGGGTGTGGCCGATCACGCAGCGATAGAGCACGGCGCCGAGGGCATAAAGATCGGTCCAGGTGCCATAGCGATCGTTGCGCGTGGTGTACTGCTCCGGCGGCGAGTATCCCGGCGTCACCAGACTGGTCACGCTCTGGCTGTGGCGGCTGATTGCCGCCCGAGCCGCGCCGAAATCGATCAGCATGACCCGATGATCGCGCGCGCGGACGTACAGATTGGCCGGCTTGATGTCACGATGCAGATAGCCCTGCTCGTGGACCGCCTGCAAGGCCGGCAGCACGTCTTCCAGCAGACCGCGCGCCTGATCCTCGCCCAGCGTTCTACTCTCGTCCAGAATCGTGCTCAGGGGTTCGCCTTCCTCGTACTCCATGACGATATAGGCGGTGCCGTTGGCGCGGAAGTAGCGCTTGACCCGCACCACGTAGGGATGCTGGATTCGAGCCAGCACCCGCGCCTCGTCGAGAAAGCGTTCCAGCCCCCATTCGTAATCCGAGGTTTGCCCGCCGGCGGCGCTGGACAGTCCCTGGGTATTGGCATGGACCATCACGCCGTCGGCATCGCGGAACGACCATTCGACGGGAAAATACTCCTTGATGGCGACCCAGGCGTCGAGGTGCGTGTCCAGGGCCTTGTAGGTCACCCCAAATCCGCCGGCCCCCAGGATGGCGTCGATGCGATACTCATCCAGATGGTAACCCGACGGCAAGGCGTTGGTCCGGCGAGCGCCGCTTTTGGAGGGCGTGGACGGCTGGGCGGTATTTGTATTCATGACGGCAAACCGGATGTGGGGTGAAGCGGGCCGCTAGAAATCCGCGCCGCGGGGCGTGCGCGGGAAGGGGATGACATCCCGGACGTTGGCCATGCCGGTCACGTAACTGACCATGCGTTCGAACCCCAGCCCGAATCCGGCATGGGGCACGCTGCCGTAACGACGTAGATCCCGATACCAATTATAAGCCGTTTTGTTCATCCCCAGCGCATCCAGGCGCGCGTCCAGCACCTCCAGCCGTTCTTCGCGCTGGCTGCCGCCGATGATCTCGCCAATGCCCGGCGCCAGCACGTCCATGGCCGCCACCGTGCGGCCATCATCGTTCAGTCGCATGTAGAAACTTTTGATCTCCTTGGGATAATTCATCAGCACCAGGGGCCGGCCCACATGGTCCTCGGCCAGGTGGCGTTCGTGCTCGGACTGCAAGTCCATGCCCCACGCGATCGGAAACTCGAACGATCGGCCGGCTCGTTGCAGGATCCGGATCGCTTCGTCGTAATCCATGCGTTCGAACGGCGACCGCGCCACCTGCTCCAGCCGCTGGACACAGGCTTTATCGATTCGCTGGGCAAAGAAGGCCATGTCGTCGGCGCGTTCTTCCAGCACCGCCTGGAAAATGAACTTCAACAGCGCCTCGGCCAGGTCGGCGTTGGCGTGCAGGTCGGCGAAGGCGGTTTCCGGCTCCACCATCCAGAATTCGGCCAGGTGGCGGCTGGTGTTGGAATTCTCGGCGCGGAAGGTCGGACCAAAAGTGTAGACCTTCGACAGCGCCAGGCAGTAAGCCTCGGCGTTGAGCTGGCCGGAAACGGTCAGAAAGGTCTCGCGGCCGAAGAAGTCCTGGCTGAAATCGATTCCGCCATCGGCGGCGCGCGGCGGATTGACCAAGTCCAGGGTGCTGACCCGAAACAGCGCGCCGGCGCCCTCGCAGTCGCTGGCGGTGATGATCGGCGTGTGAATCCAGAAATAGCCCCGCTGATGGAAGAAGTTCTGAATGGCCTGGGCCAGGCAATGCCGCACCCGCGCCACCGCGCCGATGCTGTTGGTGCGGGGGCGCAGATGCGCCACCGTCCGTAAATACTCGAAGCTGTGCGGCTTGGGCGCGATGGGATAGGTTTCCGGGTCCTCGACCCTCCCCACCACCTCGATCCGCTCGGCCCGCAGTTCCACGCTCTGGCCCTTGCCGGCGGAGGGAACCAGCTCGCCGGTGACGCGAATCGCGCAACCCGCGGTCAAATGCGTCACCTCGCTGGCGTAATTCGGCAGTTCGACGGGCGCGATCACCTGCAAGGGTTCGAAGCACGAGCCATCGTGGACCGAGACGAAGGACAGGCCCGCCCTGGAATCGCGGCGGGTGCGCACCCAACCCTGCACCATGGTCCGGCTGCCGGGCGGGACGCGACCGTCCAGCACGGCGGCGATGGGATGAACGGATATCGAACGGTCCACTCCTCGTGACCTTTTAAAGTGACTGACCGTATTTATGCAAGTGGTGTGCCTTAGCCTGACCGATCCAGTCTTCGCGGCGGATGCGACCGGCGAACTTGATGAACGCTTCGATCCGCTGGATATCGGCGTCGCTCAGGGTGGCCAATTCCCGAAAACTGGTGACGCCGCAAGCCTTCAGCTTCTTTTCCAAGGCCGGACCGATGCCGTTGATCAGTTTGAGGTCGTCGGGCGATTCCGGGACGGGGGCAGCGGGCTGGATGACGGGCGCTTCGGTGACCGGTGCTTCGGCGACCGGTACCGGTTCGGGAGCGGATGGCGACGCGGGCGCGACGGAGGGCGATTCCACCGCAGCCGCGGGTTCCACCACGGCGGGCGGCTCCAAGACCGCGGGTTCCGTCGTGTCCGCCGTCGGCGGCGGTTCGGCCAGAGGGGGCGAACCAAATCCACCGTGGCGCAGGACCGCAAAGTAGTCGCTCCACCATTGGTGCTGGATTTGAACCCAGCGTTGCAAGACTTCTTCCATCTGCCGTACCCAGGGCGCCATCACCTCGGGCGCATCCTTCTCCTGAGCGATACGCCGCATCCACTCCTCCACCCACGCCGTTTCCTGCTCCAGCGACCGTTGAATCGCCGCCTCCCAACTCGCCAGATTCTTCAAGTAGATTTCCCGCCAGGCTTCGACGCCCGCGGGCGGTTGCAACGGGATGACCGAACAGAGGCTTTCCCACAGCCGTTTTTGAGCATCGGTCCAAGTCTTGAGAATATTTTCATGAATCCACGGCTTCACGGTCACTACCCTCCACCCCTGATGAAATCGTTCAGCCGTCGGCTTCAAGCCATGCCCGAACCGCGGACGGCGCCAAAAATACCGCCAATCTTAGGGCCGAGCGCCGGTTAAAGCCAATCCGGTTCTCAAATCATTTCCAGCGCGTTCGCGTTCGTCGCGCCTCGCGCCGGACGGCGCTCCGCAAACCGACGCGACGCCCATCCGACGATTGCTATAATCCCCGCCCTGGCCGCCACCGCGAACCTCATCAACCCCATTCAATCCATCCAGGACTATAATCCCCACCCTCGCCGCCACCGCGCGGGGTGGGCTCTCTCACTTGCAACCTTCCGGTACACTCACCATGGCGTTTTGGCAACGTCTGCGGGAAGACATCTACTCGGTATTCGACCGCGATCCAGCGGCGCGCAATGTTTTCGAGGTCCTCACCGCCTATCCTGGCGTCCACGCCGTGCTGTTCCACCGGCTCAATCATGCCCTGTGGAATCTGGGCCTGAAGTGGCTGGCGCGCTTTCTGTCCGCCATCACCCGCTGGCTGACCGGGATCGAGATTCACCCCGGCGCCCGGATCGGCCGACGCTTCTTCATCGATCACGGCATGGGCGTGGTGATCGGCGAAACCGCCGAGATCGGCGACGACTGCACGCTCTATCAGGGCGTCACCCTGGGCGGCACCAGTTGGAACAAGGGCAAGCGCCACCCCACCCTGGGAAACAACGTGGTGATCGGCGCCGGCGCCAAGGTCCTGGGGCCATTCAAGGTCGGCGATCATGCCCGCATCGGCTCCAACTCGGTCGTCATCAAGGAAGTGCCCGCCCGCGCCACGGTGGTCGGCGTGCCGGGTCGGATGGTCGAGGCCAGCGGCGAGGCCACCGACCATGTGCGCCGGGAAATCGCCCGCAAGCTCGGTTTCGACGCCTACGGCGCCACTCCCGACCTGCCCGATCCCGAGGCCCACGCCATCAACCGGATGCTGGACCATATCCACGCCCTGGATCGCACCGTCCGTCAGCTTTGCCAAACGCTGCGCGACGCGGGCATCGATCCGGGCGAACCGTGTCTGCCCGAGTTGAACGGCTGCGCGCTGCACTCGGCGGCCAGCCAGGAGGGCTGGGCCAGGCCCGGCGATCCCGGCACGGCACCGGATGGACGTAACATCGGCGCTTCGGCCTGAACGCGGCGATGTTGGAGCTTGGCCCGGCGGCGCGCGCCCATTTCGACCACCCGCGCCATGTGGGCGCGCTGGACGCGGATGCCCCAGGCGTGGCGACGGCCCGGGTGGGCGAGCCGGTCAGCGGCGCCATCTTGCAACTGCATTTGCGAATCGGCGCGGACGGGTCGATCACGGCCGCCCGGTTCAAGGCTTACGGTTGCGGCTGGCTCATCGCCTGCGGCTCGCTGCTGGCCGAGTGGCTCCAGGACCGAACGCTGGAGCAGGCCGCGCGCTTCCGCCATCACGAACTGGTCGAAGCCCTCGACGTTCCACCGGAGAAGCTGTATTGCGCCGTGCTGGCCGAAACCGCGCTCAAGCAGGCGCTGCGCGCCGGTCTCACGCAACCAACTTCACCCGTCGCTATCCAATCCGATCATCTCTCATTACGTTTTCATCCGGAGAAACCGCCATGACGATCACCCTTACCGAAACCGCCGCCGCCCGCGCCCGCGCCTTTCTGACCAAAAAGGAACAAGCGCGGGGCCTGCGGCTGGGCGTGCGCAACACCGGCTGCTCCGGCTACATGTACACCGTTGGACTGGCCGACGCGATTGCCCCCGACGACGAGGTGTTCGAATCGCGGGGAATCAAGGTCGTGGTCAGCGCCAAGAACCTGCCCTACCTGGACGGCCTGGAAGTGGACTACGCCAAACAGGGACTCAACGAAGGTTTTCGCTTCCACAACCCCAACGCCAAGGATCTATGCGGCTGTGGCGAAAGCTTCAGCGTTTGAACGAGAATAAAATCGAGGGCGCCGGGGCGCGGACTTTCCCATCGAAAAGGGATCGCCCGCCCCGAATGGTTTTGGCCGCCGTCGGCGCCATCGCGTTGGCGGGCTGCGCTGCGTTGGACAGTAGTCTTGGCGCGGCCGTCGCCCCCGAGCGTCCACGGATCGAGGACGCCGCCGGTCCGACGACCACGTTGTCCGTTCCTCCGCCAGCGCCCGTCACCACCAAGCCGCCCAGCGCGGCGTTCGTGGAGGAACGCGCCCGACAGGCCTACGAAACCGGCCGCTGGGACGTGGCGGAGGGCTATTATTTACAATGGACCCGGCTGCGACCGAACGATGCCCGCCCCTGGTTTCAACTCGGCAACCTGTACGCCGAGCAGGGGCGGTTGGACGCGGCGGAGCGCGCCTATCGGGAAGCGCTGCGCCGCCGCGACGAAGCCCGAACCCTGCACAATCTCGGCCTGGTGCAGGTCAGGCTGGGGGTCGGCGCCCTGCGCGAGGCGCAACGACGTTTGCCGCCGGACGATCCGGCGCGCCGGGAAACGCGCGAGTTTCTGCAAACGCTCCTGGAAGCGGCGCAATGATCGCTGGTGGACAGCGCGGCGCCGCCGATTCGATCAGTGGGAGGGCACGGCATGACGTATCAACATATTCTGTTCGCGGCTGATTTTTCCGACGATGCGCCACGGGTGGGAGAACGCGCCCGGGAAATCGCCCGGCGCTGCGGGGCGCGCTTGAGCCTCATCCATGTGGTCGAGGACCTCAACATCAGCCTGGGCGGCGGCTACGAATTGTTGCCGGTCTTGCCGGAGCTGCCCGACGAGGCCCTGTTGCGGGAAGCGCGGGAGTTGCTTGGCGAGTTGGCGCGGCGACTGGAGATGGAGGACGCCGAAAAATGGGTGGTCAACGCGCCTTCCACCAAGGAGGGCATTCTCGGCGCGGCCCGGGATCACGGCGTGGACCTGATCGTGGTGGGCAGCCACGGCCGCCACGGGCTGGCGCTGTTACTGGGATCGACCGCCAACGCCGTATTGCATGGCGCGCCCTGCGACGTACTGGCGGTACGGATTTGAGGCCCCAAGGCCAACGGCCAACGGCTAAAGGTCAACCACCTTTAGCCTCTCCTCCTCCTCCGGTTGCGGCGCCACGTCCACCGACACCTCCAGCGCGTGCGAGCCGCCGCCGGTCATGACGCCCTTGAGCGGCGCGACATCGCCGTAGTCCCGCCCCCAGGCCAGCGTGATGTGTTTTTCTCCGGGCATGCAGCCGTTGGTCGGATCGAATTCCGCCCAGCCGACGCCCGGCACATAGACCGCCAGCCAGGCGTGGGAGGCGTCCGCCCCGACCAGGCGCGGCTGACCCGGCGGCGGCAAGGTTTCCAGATAGCCGCTGACGTAGCGCGCCGCCAGTCCCAAGGCGCGCAGGCAAGCCATCGCCAGATGGGCGAAGTCCTGGCAGACGCCGCGCCGCTCGGCGAGCACCTGGTCAAGCGGGGTGGCGATCGTGGTGAAATGCGGGTCGTAGGCGAACTGCCGGTGAATGCGCCGGTTCAGATCGGCCATGGCTTCCAGCAGCGGCCGGCCCGGCAAGAAACTCGGCGCCGCGTACTCCCGAAACGGCGGCGCGGCGACCACGAAGGGCGAGTCCAGGGTAAACTGCCGAGCTTCGACGATCTCCGGGTCCGGATCTTCCCGCAACGCCGCCAGCGCCTGTTCCCAGGAGGGCGACGGGCTGGAGTCGGCGAACGGCCGCGCGGGCAGCACCCGCACCCCGGTGGCGACCGTGACATCCAACTCCTGATGGATATCCTGAATGACGAAATACAGCACCCGGTTGCCGAAGAAATCCCGCCGCTCCACCGAAAGGGCCGGGCGCGGGCGAATCGTGAGCCGGCTGGGATGGCATTGTTGCCAGGCGGTCTCCCGCGGCAACAACCGCGCCTCGTTATGACACAGCGCCACGTCATTGCTGTAACGATAGACGGTGCGGTGGGTGATGAGGTACTTCATGGCTTCATGGCGATCAATTGCCGGGGAACCTCGGCGTGGCTGAAATGGCTGTGGGTCAGCGCGTCGGAAAGCTCCAGCAGCGGGCGCCGCAAGGCTTCCAGCAGCCGGGACAATTCGGCGTTGGCATGGGTGCTGTCGGGAGACAGGTCGGCCAGCGCCTCGATGTCGGCCAGTTGCAAAGTGGTGGTGGCCTCCAAGATCAGCCGTTCCTCGGCGCTGCGGTAAGGGGAACCGCCGGTCTGATGTAGCCGGCCAATGTGGCGGTGCAACCGCCGCAACTGATAACCGACCGCGCGCGGGTTGTCCTCGTCGAACAGCAGCAGATCGATGATGGCGGTCGGGTGCAGGGCCGAACGATAGCGACGCCGGTAGGCGGTCAGGTTGTCGGTGATGGTGAGCACCACCTCCCACAGCGGCACGCCTGGATTGCGAGCGGTGATGAACGCCAGACGGAACAGGTCCAGGGTGCGCAGCACCCGCTCCAGATAACGGCCGATGTCGAAAAACAGCCAGCCCTGATGGTGCGGCAGGGTTTCGTTGTTCAGGCCACAGAACCCGGCGATCAGCATCAGATTTTCTTCCAGCAACTCGCGCGCCTGCCGGGCGCCCAAGTGCACCGGCGGTTCCCGAATCCGCTGTTGCAGACGGTTCAGCAAGCGCCAGCTATCGTCGCCCAGATGGTTGCGCACCGCCCGCCCGGTGCGCAGCATCCCGTCCAGGATGATCCGCAAGCCGTCGGCGTGATCGGCGTCCACCATCGGACCGAGCAGGGCCTGCCGCAAGGCGAAGAAGCGGGCGCGCGGCGATTCCGCCACCGGCGGCGTCGGGATATCCAGGGCATCGAGCAAATCGTCCAGACAGCGTTCATCGGTGTTGTCCTGCTCCCATTCCAGCAGTCGTCCAAATGCTTCCCGCAGCAGGCGCGTGGTGCCGTCCAACCGTTCGCTGTAACGACCCAGCCAGTACAGATTGTCGGCCACCCGGCTGGGCAGATCGCCGCCGTCGCGGGTGACGAAGATGGGGCCGTAGCTCTGGCGCAGCAGGCTGACGTGTTTCTGCGGCGTCGGCGCCAGCACCCACCAGTCCTTGCTGACGCCGCCCTGTCGCACCGCCGCCTGCAAGGTTTCCAGTCCCGAGGAAACCCGGGCCAGACCGCCCGGCATCACTCGGTAGCCATCGCCGTCGGCGACCGTGAAACCGCGCAACATGACCGGCCGCGGCGCCAGTCGGCCGTCCTCCAGCACCGGGGCGGTGGACAGCGGCAGCGTTTCCTGGCCGACATAGAGATGCGGAGCGGCCCGGATGCGGTCCACCAGGCGCGCGCGGGCCGCCGCGTCGAGCCGGGAACCCTCCCAGTGAGGCTGGTCGGGCAGGATCGAGTGAATCACCAGCCGGTCCAAATGGGCCAGGACATGGCCGCGGTCGTCGGGATTGCCGCACCACCAGGTGAGTAGCGACGGCAGCTTGAGGTCCTCGCCCAGCAGTTGCCGGCACAGCAGCGGCAGAAAAGCGGCCAGGCCCGGATTCTCAATGAAACCGCTGCCCAGGGCGTTGGCCAGGGCGACATGACCGCCGCGCGCCGCCTGCAGCAGGCCGGGAACGCCCAGCAGGGAATCGCCGCGCAGCTCCAGCGGATCGCACCAGGCGTCCGCCACCCGCCGCAGGATGACGTCCACCGGCCGCAAGCCTCCCAGCGTCTTCAGCCAGACCCGGCCGTCCCGCACCGCCAGATCCTCGCCCTCGACCAGACTGAGCGACAGATAGTTGGCCAGATAGGCGTGTTCGAAATAGACCGGGCTGTTGGGTCCGGGGGTCAGCAGCACCACCCGGGGATTTTCGGGATGGTGACGCGCCAGCCTGGCCAGGGTGGCGCGTTCGGTTTCCAGGAAACTGGCCAGTCGGCGCAATGGCGCGTCGCGGTAGAGCATCGGTAGCGCCCGCGCCAGGATGATCCGGTTTTCCAGGGTGTAGCCCGCGCCGGAAGGTGACTGGGCGCGGTCGCCATAGACTCGGAATACGCCGTCCGGACCGCGGGCGAGGTCCACCCCATGAAAAATCAGCCAGCGACCACCGGCGGGCAGGGCCTGGTGACAAGGGTGGAGAAATCCGGGATAGGCGTAGACCAGCTCCGGCGGCACCCAACCCTGACGCAGCGCCAGCCGTTGATCGTAAATATCCGCCAGCAGGGCGTTCAGCAGGCGCGAGCGTTGCTCCAGCCCCGCCGCCAGGACGCTCCACTCCTCGCCGGTCATCAGCAGGGGAATGGTGTCCACCCGCCACTGGCGCGGCGCGGCGCGCGGGTCGCCGTAGCTGTTGTAGGTGACGCCGTCCGCTTGCAGCAGGCGCTGAACCTCGGCATGACGGCGCTCCAGTTCCTCGCCGCCGGTTTCCTCCAAGAACCGCGCCAATTCGCGCCAGTGGGGGCGCAAAACGCCGGATGCCGCGCACATCTCGTCGTAGCCGGATCCGAGGACCGGGTAGTGGTCGAGGAGAGTACCGCCGGGCGTGCTCGGAACGTTGGGATCAGCGAGGGGAACGGCTTCGATCATGAACTTTTCCATGGAGAGGAGCCGCGCGCCACCCGGCCCGCGCCACCCGGCCAAAACTTTTGGCGCGACCCACTAGGCGCGGGCGCGGGCGTTGGCGCGGCGCAGCCGCTCGGCCATGACCCGCATCACTTGCAGGGCGAACAACGGCGTGCGCTGCACCAGATTCAAAAAGTGCTGCCGGGTAATCGGGGTGAGCACGCAATCGGTGCGGGCGACCGCGCGCGCGCTGCGCGGTCTGTCGTCGATCAGCGCCAACTCCCCCAGAATGCCGCCCGCCTCCACCGTTTCCAAGGTCAGGCCGTCCACCACGATATCCGCCTGGCCTTCAGCCACGATATAGAGACAGTCACCTGGGTCGCCCTCCCGAAAGATGATCTCGCCCTGGGCGAAGGACTGGTATTTCTCGATCTGGTTCGAGGGATCCTGATGTTGCATGGAGCGAGTCCTCCTCGCGCAATGAGGATCATGGAGACGGTTGCGCATCCTTGACACCTTGGCACCCTGGTCAACGAGTGCGATAATTCCACGACAGTTTAGCTTGTTCCCAGTTTAGCCCACTTCATGGGGGTACGATAGCATGACCCCGCCCCCTCCCACTCAAGATCCATTTTCCTTTCCGGAGCATGGCCATGCAGGATGGCGTGGAAAAGCGACGATTCGCCCGCACCGAGGTCAACGCGGCGGTCCAGTACCGGTTTGCCGACGGTGAAACGGCGCGCGACGGCTGGTTGGGCAACATCAGCGCGGGTGGCGTTCTGTTATGGACCGAGGATGAATTGCCGGTCGGAACCACGCTGTATCTGCGCATCCGCGCCGAGGAACTGGGGGACGTGGAAATGGAAGTGACCGCGACCATCGTGCGCCGCGTGCCCGCGCGGCAAGATGGACGGCTGGGGTATGGCTGCCGGTTCGACGCGATTTACAGCGGCCCCTTCGTCGAGGCGGGTTGAGGCCGCGACGATGAAAACGGCGGTGGTGATTGACTCGGCCTGCGATCTGCCAGCCGCCTACATTCAGCGGCATCAACTGTATCTGCTGCCGCACAGAGTGATCGTGGGCGACCAGATCCTCACCGACACCGGCGACGTCAATCTGACGCTGGCCTTTCATCACCGCCACGCCGTCCAGTCGCGGAACTGGGAAGCCACGATCGATCCCTGTTCGGCCAACGCCGTCGCCGAGCTGTTCTTGAATCGCCTGGTCATCGATCACGATCGGGCAATCCTGCTGACGATCTCGCAAACCCACAGCCAGTTGTTCCAGAACGCGACCGAAGCGTCGTTCGCCGTCGTGCGCGGTTACCGCGAGCGGCGCCAGCGGGCCGGCCTGAACACGCCGTTCCAACTCAACGTGCTCGACAGCCGGACGGTCTTCGCCGGTCAGGCGGTGTTGGCGCTCGAAGTGCTCCGGTTGTTGCAAAATCCGGATTTGCCCTTTGGCGAACTGCGCCGGCAGGCGGAAGCGTTCCGGCGCCACATCCGCTGTTACGCCCTGTTCGACAGCCTGTCCCACCTTCGCTATCAGGCCGGTGGGAAGGGCGGGAGCGACATCGGTTTCCTGGATTACCATCTCGGTTCGGTGCTGGGCGTCAAGCCGGTCGCTCGCTTCGTGGAAGGCGAAACCGAGCTGGTGCTCAAGGCCCGCGGCTTCGAGCGCGCCTTGGCGGGCCTGTTCGAGCGCGCCAAGCTGGAAATCGATCAGGGCCTGCGCAATCCCCTGGTCGTGCTCAGCTACGCCGGCGATCCGCAAGGACTCCAGCGGAAGCGCGCCTTCATCGAGTTCGAACGCCATGCCCGGCAATGGGGCATTGAGGTCATGGTCTCGATCATGAGCGCCACCGGCGGCGCCTATCTCGGCCCCAACGCGGTTTCGCTGGCGTTCGCCACCGCCTGACTTCCAGATTCGGCTCGCCGACGGGCCACCGAAGAATCGACTTGCTTCATCCCGATTCTTCACCTATAGTGGCATTGTATGATTTTCAAGCAAGTGAATTGGCTCGTTCATTGCAACTCCCCCTGGTCGGCAATTCCGTTCGTCATATTCCCTGCCTTGATTTTCGTGCGGCTTGTTTGGGCGATCGCCCCAACTATTCGATAGTTCTTCAGTTTTCAGGAATCTCGCATGTCCACTGGCACCGTGAAATGGTTTAACGAATCGAAGGGTTTTGGTTTCATCTCGCCTGACGATGGTGGTGACGATTTGTTCGCGCATTTTTCCGCGATACAGGCGCGGGGATTCAAGACGCTCAGGGAAAATCAGAAGGTTTCCTTCGACGTGGCGACAGGCCCCAAGGGCAAGCAAGCCACCAACATCCGCCCGATCGACTAACCCCGTCCGAATTCCGAAAGCCCGGCCAGCGCCGGGCTTTTTTATTGCGCCCGAGCGGCGGAGCGCCGATTCCGCTCCGTTCAATCCGAGCCGCCGCCATGGGACAATGAGCGGCAGGTCTCGTCACTCGGATTCGTCGCCGCCCATGTCCGCGCCCGCCGCCCCCCCTATCCTGTCCCATCCGCCACCACCGGCGCTGCCGTCGGACAGCCAGCGGCCGCTACGTTGGAGCCAGTTGCACGGCGCCAGTCCCGCCCTGTTGATTGCCGCCGCCGCGACCCGTCATCGCGGTCTGGCGCTGGTCATCGCGCCGGACAGCCAGACCGCGGCGCGGCTGGAAACGGAGTTGCGGGTGTTCGGCGGCCCGGACCTGGAGATTCTGGCGTTTCCCGACTGGGAGACGCTGCCCTACGACGGCTTCTCGCCGCATCAGGACATCGTGTCGCAACGGCTGGCGGCCCTGTACCGGTTGCCGCGGCGACGGCGCGGGGTGCTGGTGGCGCCGGTGGCCACGTTGATGCAGCGGCTGGGGCCGCGCGACTACCTGGACCGCTACGCCTTGTTGTTGACGGTCGGCGAGCGGCTGGAACTGGAACGCTTCCGCCAGCGGCTGGAAGCGGCCGGCTATGCCTGCGTCTCGCAAGTGGTCGAACGCGGCGAATTCGCGGTGCGCGGCTCCATTCTCGACCTGTTTCCGATGGGCGCCGAACGGCCGTATCGAATCGAATTGTTCGACGACGAAGTCGAAAGCATCCGCGACTTCGATCCCGACACCCAGTTGTCGATCGCGAAGGTCGAACGCATCGAACTGCTGCCCGCGCGGGAGTTCGCGCTCGACCGGGACGCCATTGCCCGCTTCCGCCAGGGCTGGCGCCGTCAGTTCGAGGGCGATCCCCAGCGCAGCCCGCTCTATGTCGAGGTCAGCGCCGGCCACGCGCCCGGCGGAATCGAATACTACCTGCCGCTGTTCTTCGAGCGAACCGCGACCCTGTTCGATCATTTGCCCGACGGCACACTGGCGATCCGGCTGGAGGGCGTGGACGCGGCGATGGCGGCGTTCCAGGAACAAATCATGGACCGCTACGAGCAGCGCCGGCACGACGCGGAGCGGCCCCTGTTGCCGCCGCCGCTGCTCTTCCTGGAAGCGGCTCAGGTGGAACAGGCGCTGGGGCGTTATCTCCGGGTCGAGATGCAAGAGGCGAGCGGCGGCGCTATCGACTTCCCCACCGCGCCGCCGCCGATCCTGCCGCTCGAACCGCGCGCCGAGCGACCCGCCGCCGCGCTGGAGCGGTTTCTGGCGGAATTTCCGGGACGGGTCCTGTTCGCCGCCGAATCGGCCGGGCGGCGGGAAGCGTTGCTGGAAACATTGCGCGGCCATGGCTTGCGGCCGGTGACCTGCGAGGGGTGGACCGAATTTCTGGCGCGGGCGGACGCGCGGCTGGCGTTGACGGTCGCGCCGCTGGAACAGGGCCTGCTGCTGACCGAGCCGCCGCTGGCGATCATCGCCGAGGCGCAGTTGTACGGCGAGCGGGCGCGGCAAACCCGCCGCCGCGCGCCCAGCCGCGACCCCGACGCCATCATCCGCAATCTGACCGATCTCAGCCTGGGCGCTCCCATCGTTCACGAGGAGCACGGGATTGGCCGCTACGCCGGGCTGGAGCGGCTGAACGTCGCCGGCATCGACGGCGAGTTCGTGGTGGTGAACTACGCCGACGATGGCCGCCTGTATGTCCCCGTGGCCGATCTGCGCCTGCTGAGCCGCTACACCGGGGCCACCCCGGACGCCGCCCCCCTGCACAAGCTGGGCAGCGGCCAGTGGGAGCGGGTTCGGCGCAAGGCCGCCGAGCAGGCCAGCGACGCGGCGGCGGAACTGCTGGACCTGTACGCCCGCCGCGCCGCCCGGCCCGGCCACGCCTTCGGTTTGAGCGAGGCGGATTACGCCGCGTTCGCCGCCGCCTTTCCGTTCGAGGAAACCGCCGACCAGCAGGCGACCATCGAGGCGGTGATCGCCGACTTGCGTTCCGGCAAGCCGATGGACCGGGTCGTGTGCGGCGATGTCGGGTTCGGCAAGACCGAGGTGGCGATGCGCGCCGCGTTCGTGGCGGTGCAGGATGGGCGGCAGGCGGCGGTGCTGACCCCGACCACCCTGTTGGCCCAGCAGCATTATCAGAATTTTCTCGACCGTTTCGCCGACTGGCCGGTGCGAATCGAACTGCTGTCGCGGTTCCGTTCGGCCAAACAGCAGGCCGAGACGCTCCAGGCGCTGGCCGAGGGGCGGGTGGACATTCTGATCGGCACGCACAAGTTGTTGCAGGACGGGGTCAGATTCAAGCAGTTGGGGCTGGTGGTGGTGGACGAGGAACACCGCTTCGGGGTGCGGCACAAGGAGCGACTGAAGGCATTGCGCGCCGAGGTGGACGTGTTGACCCTGACCGCCACCCCGATTCCCCGCACCCTGAACCTGGCGATGGCCGGGTTGCGCGATCTCTCGATCATCGCCACCCCGCCGGCGGGACGGCTGGCGGTCAAGACCTTCGTCGGCGAGTGGAACCCGGCGACGATCCGGGAAGCCTGTCAGCGCGAATTGAAGCGTGGCGGGCAGGTTTATTTCCTGCACAACGAGGTGGAAACCATCCAGCGCATGGCAGCCCAGGTGGCGGCGCTGGCGCCGGGCGCGCGAATCGCGGTGGCGCACGGCCAGATGCGCGAGCGCGACCTGGAACGAACGATGCTGGATTTCTATCACCGTCGTTGCAACCTGCTGATCTGCACCACCATCATCGAATCGGGCATTGACGTACCCAGCGCCAACACCATCCTCATCAACCGCGCCGACAAGCTGGGGCTGGCGCAGTTGCACCAGTTGCGCGGGCGAGTTGGGCGCTCGCACCATCGCGCCTACGCCTATCTCATCGTCCCGCCGCGCAAGGCCATGACGGCGGACGCGATCAAGCGGATCGAGGCGATCGAATCGCTGGAGGATCTGGGCGCGGGTTTTCTGCTGGCCAGTCACGATCTGGAGATTCGCGGCGCGGGCGAGTTGCTGGGCGAGGCGCAGAGTGGCCAGATCCACGAGGTCGGTTTCACCTTGTACATGGATTTGCTGGAGCGGGCGGTGGCGGCGCTGAAGGCGGGCAAGGTTCCGGAACTGGACCGGCCGCTGGATCACGGTCCCGAAATCGATCTGCAAAGCCCGGCGCTGAGTCCCGACGACTATTTGCCGGATGTTCACAGCCGGCTGATCCTGTACAAACGGATCGCCAGCGTCCGCGACGCCGAGGAATTGCGCGAGTTGCAGGTGGAGATGATCGACCGCTTTGGGCTGTTGCCGGTCCCGGTCAAGACCCTGTTTCGGGTAACTGAACTGAAACTGCGGGCGCTGCCGGTCGGGATAAGAAAGATCGAGGCCGGACCAAAGGGCGGACGACTGGTGTTTGGGCCGGAACCGAAGGTGGACCCGGCCAAGTTGGTAAGCCTGATCCAGCGGCAACACAAGGTCTACAAGCTGGACGGCAAGAATAAGCTCCGCTTCGTCAAGGATCTGCCCGACGCCGAAACGCGGGCGGCGGAGGTGGAGAAGCTATTGGAATCGATCACCGGCTAAGTACGAAGCCACGATCGGGGAACCGAGAGCGGGTTTTGGCGGCTACTCGAAAGATCAAGATATGCCTGTGTCTTCATCCCTTCTTGGAGGCTGTGCAAGAACCCCTCGCCCGCAAACGGGAGAGAGGCAGGGGTGAGGGTGTCTTTTCAAAAGGTTAGCTCACAAGAGGCTATACAAAAACGCCTCTTGATCAGGGCAAGATTTCAGGGTCCAGGTTCGATCGCAAGGGTCGCGGCGCCTGCCTGTCTTAATCCCTTCCTGTAACCGTTCAGACTCCTCTCGTCCGGTACGACGATGGGTTTCGCTACGCTCAACCCATCCTACAACCCATTGTTTTTTCGTAGGATGGGTTGAGGAACGAAACCCATCGATACGGGGCGAAACCACCAGGAGTTCTGAGCGGTTATCCCTTCTTCATCAGGGCAAGGTTTCAAAGTTAGACGGCGACAAAATCGTCGCCGTCTATGGGGTCTTAATCCCTTCTTCATCAGGGCAAGGTTTCAAAGGCCATAACACACAGGATGCCGTTTCCTATTGAGTCTTAATCCCTTCTTCATCAGGGCAAGGTTTCAAAGGCATGGCGAGGACGCAAGTGATTCGCGCCCATGCGGTCTTAATCCCTTCTTCATCAGGGCAAGGTTTCAAAGCGATTTCCTATTTCAAGACCGGCGCGGCGCTCGGTCTTAATCCCTTCTTCATCAGGGCAAGGTTTCAAAGGCCTTAAATATTCCAGAAGTCAGCCCGGACGTGCTGTCTTAATCCCTTCTTCATCAGGGCAAGGTTTCAAAGGCCAACGGATGGCAGATTCAAAGTTAGCTCACGGGTCTTAATCCCTTCTTCATCAGGGCAAGGTTTCAAAGTGGTCGATGGCCGGTGGGTCGACCTGGAAACTGGGTCTTAATCCCTTCTTCATCAGGGCAAGGTTTCAAAGCGCGACCACTCGGCAGCCCCGCGCTACGCTAAGCGGTCTTAATCCCTTCTTCATCAGGGCAAGGTTTCAAAGGCGGCGGTCGTCGCAAAGTGACTGACGCCCAGCGTCTTAATCCCTTCTTCATCAGGGCAAGGTTTCAAAGGAAGCAAATCCTCGACCTCGCTGCGTCCTGCGGCGTCTTAATCCCTTCTTCATCAGGGCAAGGTTTCAAAGCCGGCTCAACAACGACGCATGCGATCCGCGGCAGTCGTCTTAATCCCTTCTTCATCAGGGCAAGGTTTCAAAGCGGCGACCCTATCCCGCTTCAACGAGGTAGGGAGGTCTTAATCCCTTCTTCATCAGGGCAAGGTTTCAAAGCCACGCCGGCCTTAATCTGAGCGGCAGCGACTCGGTCTTAATCCCTTCTTCATCAGGGCAAGGTTTCAAAGGACGGAAAAAAAGAAGAGTTCATCATCAGCAGTAAGTCTTAATCCCTTCTTCATCAGGGCAAGGTTTCAAAGTCCAGTTCACCGCAAAGATCACCCGGCACGCTTGGGTCTTAATCCCTTCTTCATCAGGGCAAGGTTTCAAAGCCATGGTCAGCCACAGTCCTACTGGACTGTGGGTCTTAATCCCTTCTTCATCAGGGCAAGGTTTCAAAGGAAAAAAAAGTTGCTGAGGGGAATGCCAAGAGGCAGTCTTAATCCCTTCTTCATCAGGGCAAGGTTTCAAAGTATATATCGTTAAGGTGCCATATTGCTTGCGCGGTCTTAATCCCTTCTTCATCAGGGCAAGGTTTCAAAGGATCGTCGAAGACGAGAAAGGGAATCGCTCTTTTGTCTTAATCCCTTCTTCATCAGGGCAAGGTTTCAAAGCCAAAGATTTTGCCAAAATCGCTCGCCTTGAGGTGCGTCTTAATCCCTTCTTCATCAGGGCAAGGTTTCAAAGATGGCACGTTAGCCAGGGTGGTAAAGCGCGCAAAGTCTTAATCCCTTCTTCATCAGGGCAAGGTTTCAAAGGTGCGTCGCAGACCTACTTCAAGCTCCTGGAGGCGGTCTTAATCCCTTCTTCATCAGGGCAAGGTTTCAAAGCCCAGATTTAAAAAGGTTTGTTCTCATGGACGTCTTAATCCCTTCTTCATCAGGGCAAGGTTTCAAAGTGGGGCCGGCCTTTAAACACTCCATCCGCCCCTTGTCTTAATCCCTTCTTCATCAGGGCAAGGTTTCAAAGATGAAGGGCAGTGGGGGATCCGTCTTGAGACGGGTCTTAATCCCTTCTTCATCAGGGCAAGGTTTCAAAGCAGTCCTGAAAGGAGAAGAGGCCGTTCAGATGTCTTAATCCCTTCTTCATCAGGGCAAGGTTTCAAAGTACGACCCGGAAGGCGACGCGGGACGGGTCTGGTGCTTGTCTTAATCCCTTCTTCATCAGGGCAAGGTTTCAAAGCATCCGCTGGCCGAAAGCCCAACGGTTGATTGCTGAGTCTTAATCCCTTCTTCATCAGGGCAAGGTTTCAAAGAAAACAGGAGAACTAAGTGAGAACGCCCGCTCTCGGTCTTAATCCCTTCTTCATCAGGGCAAGGTTTCAAAGGGCGAACTAATCCCGTTAGCAAGCGCCGCGCGCCTGTCTTAATCCCTTCTTCATCAGGGCAAGGTTTCAAAGTGGGCGCGCCTGTGGTGCTCTCCCAGCGTTGCCGGTCTTAATCCCTTCTTCATCAGGGCAAGGTTTCAAAGCCATCATTCAGGCCAAGGAAGGCCGAATGGTGGGTCTTAATCCCTTCTTCATCAGGGCAAGGTTTCAAAGTTTTGAGCGTGAGGTTTATAAAGGTGACAACGGGTCTTAATCCCTTCTTCATCAGGGCAAGGTTTCAAAGCGACAGGTGACAAAGGCCTGTGCCTGCGGGTGCGTCTTAATCCCTTCTTCATCAGGGCAAGGTTTCAAAGCCATGACACGGCCACCCCGTGGCGGGCAACCGTGCTGTCTTAATCCCTTCTTCATCAGGGCAAGGTTTCAAAGGCTCAAAATCCACATCGCCGAACTCCAGCGGGCGTCTTAATCCCTTCTTCATCAGGGCAAGGTTTCAAAGGCTTGAAGCAATCGCCGAATTCTCGGCTACACGAGTCTTAATCCCTTCTTCATCAGGGCAAGGTTTCAAAGGCTGGAGGGGGGTGCCCCTCCGGCCTATTCCAGCCGTCTTAATCCCTTCTTCATCAGGGCAAGGTTTCAAAGGCAGGACGAAATCAACGCCTGCATCCAAGCGTTGTCTTAATCCCTTCTTCATCAGGGCAAGGTTTCAAAGCCACCGACGCTAGAAAACCTTTCAAAACAACCACCTGCAAGGGGGGTTGCCAGAATTTTTGTTGTTTGAAAAGTTATCTTTTTTGCCATATAGCAACAAAGTTGTATTTATGACCAAAACAGCGTCGGAATGCCTCCAAGCATTGCTGATAGTGTAGCCGCCTCAAGGCTGATCAGGTAAAAAATAACTCGGACTGTTGCGCCATCGGCGCCGCCCCCAGCCGCAACACATTCTTCCCGTCGCGGATCAGCAAGATATCCTCTGGAAAAAGCTGCGGGCCAAGCAACACCACCTCCGCCTGTTCCGGCAACGGATAGCAACGCACATCGTCCTTGCGCGGATCAATGATTTCACCCAGCCCGCGCAACACACCTTCCAGCGACTGCTCGAAAAAGCTGACGCCGAACAC
>ERZ761607.737-NODE-737-length-50351-cov-5.566089_pt1 | contig 50351 bp, 47 predicted proteins | sample MGYA00511164_ERZ761607 | MGnify/ENA primary metagenome ERZ761607 (study PRJEB28899, sample SAMN02445080) | bioreactor sludge metagenome | biome: EBPR sludge | place: Australia: Brisbane, Thorneside Wastewater Treatment Plant | collected 2011-06-22 ...
GCACGGAGTGGACGCGTCGCCAGGTCCGCGCCGTCGTCGAGTGCTTTCTCTTCGATTCCGAAACGACGCTCGTCGACGACGACCTCGCGGTGACGACCGCGTGGATCTCGGATTGGACAGCGGATCCCGCGCGACGCGAAGCAGCCCTCGCCGACCTCGAGGATTTGCCCCCTCGGCTCGGCCGGCTCCTAGGTGACGACAAAGGCGCTCGCCTCGTGCGCCAAACCTCCTTCGTCTCGCTCGTTTCGCACGTTCCGGCGCTGAGCGCCGCGCTCCTCGAAGGCGAAGGCGACCTTTTCGTCTCGCTCCGCTCGCTCGTCGAGCGCATCGACGCGGAACCTCGTCTCAAACCCCCGGAGTGGCTCCTTCCCCCCGAAATTCTTTCGAGCTCGGCGAGCCTCCTCGATCCGCGGCGACGGCGCGGCCTCCGCGTCACGCTCGCCATCCTCGACGACCTCGCGCCCCGCGCGCAGACCCAGGCCGTGCTCGGACGCCTCGCCAAGAGCTTCCGTTGCCGGCAGGGCGGCGCCGAAACGGAGTCGCCGCTGCCGGCCGCGCTACGGGCCATCGCGCAGCGCCCCGATCGGCCCGACCTTTTCTTCCGGGACTTCGAGCAAAGCTACGCGTTCTGGGTGGCCAGCTGCGCCCCCGAGGATCGGCTGCCGCCCGCCGAGGTCGCCCGACTTTTGGATCTCATCCACACCCGCTTCACGGACTTCGCCGCGGCGGCCGTCATCACCGAGATCCCGGGTCTCATCGAGGACCTCGGGGACTTCCTCCTCCACTCTTCGTCGAAGGCCCTCGCGATCGATCCCAGCGGCGAGCTCTCATGGCTGCGCATGCTCTCCGACTCGGGGCTGCTCCGCGCGATCGGTCGCCGCATCGACGCGAATCCCGAACTCGTCAGCTCCCTCTTTGAGCTCCTGCGGTCGCCGACCGATCAGACCGATTTCTTCCTGCGCGCGATCGAGCTGCTCGAAGCCGAGGATCTCGCGCCCTTCGATCGCTTCGTGCGACGCCAGGGCCGCGCCGATTTTCTCGAGGAGTGGGGCAAGATCTTCGACAAGGTCGGCGAGGCCCCTCTGCGCGACTTCGGACGGAACCTCGAACGCGGCCGCCTGCGCGACCTCGCGCGGACTTTCCGCGAATGGGGCGCGCTCAAGCGCGAAGCCGTCCCGCTCACCTGGCGCCCCACCTCGAACGTCGAAGCGCCCACGCACGCGACGCTCCGGCCGGCCCCCGGCTCGGCCTGCTTCGTGCAAGCCGCGGACGGCGACGGCGGACTCGAAGTCCTGGCCTGCCTCGCGCGCAGCGAAGAGGGGCTTCCCTTCGACCAAGCGGTTTTCACTCGCGCCGAGATCGCCCAGGTCTTCCGGGACTTCGGATCCGACGATCCCTGGTTCGCCTTCGCCCCGCGCTTCGAAGGCTGGCTGCAGGAAAGCCCGAGCGCCCCGCTGCCGACCCTCGGCCCCCAATTGAGCGCGGCCTTCCGAACGCCCGAACAGATCGAGCGCGCCCTGCTCTGGGTCGCGCGGGCATCGTCGTTGCCGACGGCGGACTTCGAGGCCCTGCTGCCGCTCCTGCGCGCGCCGCCCGAAATTTCCGCACGCTCGGAGGCGATGGCCAAACGCCTGGGCTGGCCGAAGCGCGTCGCCGGCGCGGATTTCGCGGGCGACGCCTGGCGGGACTTCCGCGCGGACTGGCCGCGACGCCTCGCGCGCTGGTCATCGGGCCCGGCCGCGCGCGAGCACTGGGGTCGCTTTCGCTCCCTCGCGGCGCTTCGTCCCGAATCGCAAGTCACGCTCAAGGACGTCGACGGACGCGAGCTCCGACTCCAAGGCGCCAGCCGCTTCGAGATCCTCGACGCCCTCCTTTGGGAGCTCCGCGCCGAGCCGGGCGATCCCGACATCCTTCGCCGGGCGGTCGACGGCGAGACGGAACGTTTGCTCGAAGCCCAGCGCGAGGAAGAGATCGTCCAGTGGCTGAAGTCCTCGCGCAAACGCCTTTCGGCGGCGCGCTGGCTGCTGCGCCTCTCGCCCCGCCGCGATTTCGCGCGACGCCTCGAGAACGCCGAGGCCCTGCTCGCCACGTGGCCGGAAGCGGAGGCGCGCGAGCTGCACGCCCTGCTCAGCACGCTCCGCGATCTCTCACCCGGCGCGAGCCTCGGGGCGCGACGGGAACTCCTCGGTGCGCTCCATGGCCTCGGATTTTTCCGCATCGGCGCCCGCCTCCTGCAGGCGATCCCCGCGCTGCGCGATCCGACGCGGGCGCTGCGACTCGCGAACGCTTCGCTCGAGACGGCCCTCGGCGAAGTCGCGCGCACGGCCGCCAAGCGCTTCGACGCGAACGACGAACGCGACTGGGCGTTGGAGCAGATGAACACGGACGGCCGCGCCTTCGTCGGGATCGCGCGCCCGCTCGTCGAACTCCTCGAAGCCGGGCATTCGCGCGGGGTCGCCTGGTTGAGCGAGGGCTTCGCCAAGATCCTGTTGCCGCTCCCGAGCCCCCGCCAGGCGCTCTCGGAATTCGCCGCCCTCGGCGCCCGCATCCCCGAGGCCGAGATCCTTCGCCCCGCCCTCGAAGTCCTCGACGCGCGCGCGCGCCACGCGCCGAGCGTCAAGCTCCTGTCCCAAACCCTTTCCGCCGCGGGCCGTCCCCGTCTCGAACTCTGGTTGCGCTCCGGCGCGGCCCGCCGCCTCTTGGAGTGGTCCCGCCTCGTCCGACCCCGCGCCGCCAAAAGCCACACGCCGACGTCGACGGAGACCGCGCTAAGATAAAGGGGTGAATTCTCGCCCCCTGCTTTGGCGCGGCCTCGGAGCCGCCCTCGCCCTCGCGGCGACGACGACCCCCGCCGCGACGCCGCGGGGCTTCGCCCCCGATCAGAGCGGATTCTTTCTGGGCGGCGGCGCCATCGTTCCCGTCTTCGTCCACGAGAACCGCTACGATCCCCTGCCGGCCTGGATCGGCCCCGACGCGGGCCTGAGCGGCAGCACCCAACCCTTCCGTATTCCCGGGAAGGCCGGCTTCTTCTGGAACCTCACGCGGATCGAGTTCCAGGCTTACGGACGCATCGTCCTGAACGCCGCCTCGACTTGGACGAGCGTTTCGCCCGGCGGGAGCGGCGAAGCGGCCTACCGGAGCTACGGCGCGGGCTTCCAGACGAGCTACTTTCCCCTCGCCACCGCGGGCGTGCGCGTCGGCTTCGCCGCGAGCGCCGAACTCGTCCTGGAGAAGCTGAACCTTCGCTTTCGCCCCGATACGGGCGGCACGCAGATCGCGGACCTCAGCGCGACGGCCAAGCTCGTCGGCGTGGGCCCCCTCGTGCAAATCTGGCTCGGCGACCTTTGGGCCCTCGAGATCTCTTCCCTCTACCAGTTCGGGCTGCCCGGCACGTGGTCGCTCGGCCAGGCGACGGACTTCCTGGGCGGCACCCGGAGCGCCGGCGCGCTCCGAAACTTCCTCGACGGCGGCGCCGTCCCGGCGGATTTCGGCGGCCTCTTGCTGGAAGCCACGCTGCGCCTCACGTTCTGAGCGGGGCTTCACGCGCCCTTCACGAAAGGCGAAGCGAATCTTCACTCGGCCCGCACCCGGGCTTCGGCGACACTAGGGGTTGGAGGCAAGGCCCCTATGCGACATTGGCGCGGCACCCTATCGAAGGCCGTCTTGAGCGTGACCCTCGTGGGCGGAATCGTCACGGCGGATCTCGCCCGGGCCCAAGGCGCCGGCTGTAACATCGCCGCCCAGGACGCCGCCGACGAAGCCGGCAAAGGCGCCGGACTCGCGGCCGGACTGGCCGCCGGTAGCGCGGCCCTCATGATCGCCATGATGGTCGCCTGCAGCCAGTACCCCGTGCCCGCCGCCTGCCCCTCGAACACGACGATGTTCATCGCGTTCACCGCGGTCAACGGCGCCCTTCCCATGCTCGTCAACACGACGAGCGAGAGCGGGCGCGTGGGCGCGGACGCCATGAACTCCGCCGGCGACTGCTCGGCCAAGGGAGAGAATACGATCACGAAAACCGGCGCCCCGACCGACAGCCTTTGCTCGACCCCCTCGGCATGCGGATGCACCGGGGGTCCCGACGACAGCCCGATCTGCTCGAAAGACAAATGGGACAAGTTCGGTAAGGATCTCCAAGACGGCCTCGACAAGATCAACGACCCGGCCTCGCGCGTGGGCGACGGTCTCGACAAGGACGACATCAAGCAGCAGCTCACCGACGCGCTCGCGAGCTACAACGCCATGAACGCCGCCTTCGAGGGTTCCCTCGATCCGGACAAGAAGATCGCCCAGAAAGACGGCGGCGGCGACGCGGCCCACGGCGGCGGCGGCGCGGAAGCCTACCAAGACGACGGCACGGGCGGCGGCAGCCTCGCCGCGACGAAACCCGGTCCGGCCGACAAGAGCGGACTCGGCGCGGCCTACGCGACGAACGGCCTCCAGCTCTTCGACAAGAACAGCGAGAAAGAGCTTTCGATCTGGCAGCGGGCGACCCGCCGGCACCAGGGAAGCCCGAACAATACCCGCGGATTCTTCCTGGCGCGCCTCGAGTTCCTGCGCGGAAACGCCAACAAGTTCGCCCAGAAAAAGAAGGTGAATCCTTTCGCCCAGGATCTTTCCACGGCCGGCATCAAGCCGCCGGTCCAAGCCCAGGCCCCCGCGGTGCCCGCGGTGAAGCCGGCGTCTGTCCCGTCGCAGCAATAGCTTCTGTCCCAGCGACCCAGGATTGACACCCCGACCGGCCTCGACGAGCTTCGGGGTCGCATGAAAAAGATCGCGATTAACGGTTTCGGCCGCATTGGCCGCATTATCACCCGCCAGTACTTCCAGAATCCGGAATTCCGTAAGAAATTCCAGATCGTCGCCTTCAACGAGTTGAAGTCTACGCCCGACGATCTCGCCTTCATGCTGCGTCACGACTCGACGCACGGCCGCTTCCCGTACGAGATCAAGACGGACGACGAAGCCCTCACGATCGACGGCCAGCGCATCGTCGTGACCCGCTCGGCCGACCCGGCCGAACTCCCCTGGTCTTCGCTCGGCGTGGACATCGTGCTCGAGTGCACGGGCCGCTTCACGGACAAGGAAACCGCGGGCGCGCACCTCAAGGCGGGCGCCAAAAAGGTCATCGTATCGGCCCCCGGCAAGGGCGTCGACAAGACCATCGTCATGGGCGTCAACCACAAGAGCTACGACCACGCGAAGGACCACATCGTGTCGAATGCCTCGTGCACGACGAACTGCCTCGCGCCCCTCGCGCACGTGCTCCACGAAAAGTTCGGCATCGAGCACGGCCTCATGACGACGATCCATGCCTACACGACGGATCAGCGCCTTCTCGACAACAGCCACAAGGATCGCCGCCGCGCCCGCTCCGCCGCCGTCAACATGATCCCCACGACCACGGGCGCCGCGCGCTCGGTGGGCGAAGTCATCCCGGCCCTCAAAGGCAAACTCGACGGCTACTCCGTGCGCGTGCCGACCGTCGACGTCTCGCTGACGGACCTCGTCGCGACCCTCTCGCGCCCCGTCACGGCCGAGGAAGTTAACAACGCCCTCCGCGAAGCCGCGAACGGCCCGCTCAAAGGCATTCTTGAGATGTGCGATGAGCCCCTCGTGAGCTCGGACTTCATCGGCTCGACGAAGAGCTCGATCATCGACTCGGCGTTGACGAACGTCATCGGCGGCGCGAACAAGTCCGGCAACATGGTCAAGGTCTGCGCTTGGTACGACAACGAAGCCGGCTTCAGCACGCGCATGCTCGACCTCGCCGCCCTCATGTGCGGTTAAGGAGGAGCCCGGCATGAAAGACTACCCGGGTTCCGAACGTATCCTTCGTCTCGACCAGCTCGAGGTTTCGAACAAGCGCGTCTTCGTACGCGTGGACTTCAACGTCCCGCTCACCGACGACGGCAAAGTCTCGGACGACACGCGCATCCGCGCGAGCCTGCCGACGATCCAAGCCTTGATCGCCAAGGGCGCGCGCGTCATCTGCGCTTCGCACCTGGGCCGTCCCAAGGGCAAGCGCGACGAGAAGTACACGCTCGAACCCGTCGCGGCCCGCCTCGGCGAGCTGCTCGGCACGGACGTCATCTTCGCGGATAACTGCATCGGCGACGGCATCCACCGTCAGTCGCGCGACCTGCGCCCGGGCCAAGTCCTCGTGCTCGAGAACCTGCGCTTCCACGAAGCCGAAGAGAAGAACGAGCACGACTTCGCGTTCAAGCTCTCGCAACTCTGCGACGCCTACGTGAACGACGCCTTCGGCACCTGCCACCGCGCCCACGCGAGCACGGCCGGACTGCCGAGCTTGGTGAAGGCCCGCGCGGCCGGGCTCCTGCTCGAAAAGGAGATCGCGGCCCTCGGCACGCTCATCCACAACCCGCCCCGCCCGCTCGTCGCGATCCTCGGCGGGGCCAAGGTCAGCGACAAGGCCAAGGTCATCGAAGCCTTGCTCGTGAAGAGTTCCAAGGTGCTGGTCGGTGGCGCGATGGCCTACACCTTCCTGCGCGCCCTCCAATGCAAGACGGGCACCTCGCGCGTCGAGACCGAGATGGTCGGCCTCGCCGGTCGCATCCTCGAGCGCGCCAAGACGGCGGACTGCAAGATCATCCTCCCGATGGACCACATGACGGGATTGACCTTCGATCACCCGGGCCCCGCCCAGGCGACGGAGAACGCGCACATCCCCGACGGCCGCATGGGCCTCGACATCGGCCCGCGTACCCGTGCGCTCTTCGCCAAGGAACTCGAAGGCGCGGCGGCCATCTTCTGGAACGGCCCGATGGGTGTCTTTGAGAAGCCGCCTTTCGACGAAGGCACGACCTTCCTCGCGAAGGCCATCGCGGCGAACCCGGCCAAGGTCAAGATCTGCGGCGGCGGCGATTCCGTCGCGGCCATCAACCAGGCCGGCCTCGAGAGCGGCTTCACGCACATCTCCACGGGCGGCGGCGCGAGCCTCGAGATGATCGAGGGCCGCACGATGCCGGGCATCGAGTCCCTCAAACAAGACATCGGCTAGACTTGACCGGCACTTCCCCAAACTCATTTGAGGCCTCTAGCTGCAAGGCCCGAAGGAGCGAAGTGTCTGTCGATACTCGAGTCGACCGTTCGGCCTAAGGCCGAACCAACAAGCGACGCAGAAGATGGAGGCCTGAAATGAGCTTGGTCGTTGCGGGTAATTGGAAGATGCATAAGACGCGCGCCGAAACGCGGGCCTTCTTCGTGGAGCTCGGCGCGAGCGTCGCCAAGCTGCCCGGGCGTCGTATCCTGGCGGTCTCGCCGACCTTGCTCGAAACGGCCCTCCAAGCCGCCCCCGACACGGGCGTCGAGATCTACGCGCAGAACTGCGCGTGGGAGCCGCAAGGCGCCTTCACGGGCGAAACGAGCACGCTCCAACTCAAAGACCTCGGCGTGAAAGGCACGCTCATCGCCCACTCCGAACGTCGCCAGTACTTCGGCGAAACCGACGCGAGCGCGGCCAAGCGCGCCGCGCGCGCCCTCGCCGAGGGTCTCGAAGTCATCTTCTGCGTGGGCGAAAGTCTCGAGGAACGCCAGTCGGGCCGGACCTTCGAGGTCCTCGCGCGGCAGCTCGGCGCCCTCGAAGGCGAAGTCCTCAAGCGACTCCGGGAAGGTGCCCCCTTCTTTGCCTGCGCCTACGAGCCCGTCTGGGCGATCGGCACGGGCCTCACCGCAACGACGGAGCAGATCCGCGAGACCCACGCCTGGATCGGACAATGGTTCGAATCTCGCTCGCTCCCGACGCCGATTCTCTACGGCGGCTCGGTGAAGCCCCAAAACATCAAAGAAATTACGTCTTTGCCCAAGGTCGACGGCGGCCTCGTGGGCGGCGCCTCGCTCGAGGCCCCGAGCTACCGCGCGCTTTGCGAAGCCGCTCTCTAGGCCGTCGAAGGCGCGCGAGAGAGAGCCTCTTTCTCAAGGCGGATCGGCGTAATTCCTTGATTTAGCGCGCTTTGATGTTACAAAGAGCCCATGCTTACTCCGACGTTCGCGTTGACGGTTATCGTGTTCGGCTTTGTCGCGTTCCTGATTTCCGGCTCGATGGGCCGCGGTAGCTTCTAAGGAATATCGTCATGACGCTTTCCGTTTTCGTCACGGCCCTCATGGTTCTCGCCGCGTTCATTTTGATCGGCGCCGTTCTCTTGCAGCCTTCCAAAGGCGGCGCCGGTGGCGTGCTCGGCGGTTCCTCGCAGAGCCTCTTCGGCAGCACGGGCGGCACGACCTTCCTCTTCCGTCTCACGATGTGGTGCGCTGGCATCATCATGGTCGGCTCGCTCTTCCTCAGCTGGAGCCGTATCCGCGAAGGCCGCCGCTCGGTCGTCGACGGCATGGCTCCGATCGGCGCCCCCGTGAACACGGCGCCCGTTAGCACGGCGCCCGTCGGTACGGCACCGGTCGAGTCGGCACCGGCCACGACGCCGCCGACGGACGCGAGCGCTCCGGCCGCCCCGGTCGACGCGAACAAGCCCTAAGTTCTTCCCCCACGGGAAACACGAACGGCGATCCGCTCTCGAGCGGGTCGCCGTTTTTATTTGCGCGAAAGGCGTCAGGTTCCTTTTGGTTCAGCGGGCGCGTCAATTAACGCAAGCGCTGAACCAAAAGGAACCTGACACCTTTTGAGGACGCATTTAGGGTGTGGGCATGTCCATCGCGATTTCGGCCCGCGGATTGAAGAGGAGCTTTCAACGTAAGACGCGCGAGCCCGGCATGGCCGCGGCCGTGAAGGCCTTCTTCCGTCCCAAAGTCTCGACGAAGTGGGCCGTCGCGGGCCTCGACTTCCAAGTCGCCGCCGGCCAAGTCGTCGGGCTCGTGGGGGCGAACGGCGCGGGCAAGACGACCTTCCTCAAGATGGCCGCCGGACTCCTCCACCCGACCGAGGGCGAGATCCGCGTGCTCGGCCACGTGCCGCACGAACGCGATCCGAATTTCCTGCGCTCGATCGGCATGGTCATGGGGCAAAAGTCGCAGCTTTGGATCGACATCCCCGCCTCGGAAACGCTCGAGCTGCTCGCCGCGGTCTACGACATCCCGAGCGAGGTCTACCGCAAGCGCCTCGACGACCTCGCGCGTCTCTTCGACGTGAAAGAACATCTCGGCGTGCAGGTACGCCGTCTCTCGCTCGGCGAACGCATGAAGCTCGAGATCGTCGCGGCCGTGCTGCACGAGCCCCGGCTGCTGCTCCTCGACGAGCCCACGATCGGACTCGACGTCGTCGCGAAGGATCGCATCCGCGGCCTCGTGCGCGATTACAACGTCGAGAAGGGCACGACGATCGTGCTCAGCTCGCACGACATGGACGACATCGCCGAGGTCTGCCACCGCCTGCTCATCATCCACCACGGCGCCCTGCGCTTCGACGGCAGCGTTTCCGAAGTCGCGAGCCTTAAGAGCCTCGTGCTCGAGACGCTCAGTTCCCCCGCGTGAGCCCGTCGCGATGACCCTGCACTGGAAGCCGCGGGCCTACTACCGTATCCTACGCAACGCCTTCATCTCGGACCTCGAGTACCGCTCGAGCTACTACATCCTCTTCGCGGCCTCGTGGATCACGGTCGCCATGGAGCTCGCGCTCTTCCGCCAGATCTATAAGGGGCGCCCCGAGGTCGGCGGCCTGCCGGCGAGCGTCGTGCCCGCCTTCATCGTGCTCGGCATGTTCCTGCGCTACGGCTCCACGCTTTGGAGCATGATCTCGGAATGCGTCGAGGAAATCCGCAACGGGAACTTCCGCCGCTTCCTTATCCAGCCCATCCACTATCCCTCGTACTTTTTCGCGAAGGCCATCGGCCCCAAGATTCCGACCTGGACGCTGAGCCTCGTCACGATCGTCGCGCTCAAGTTCTTCCCGGGCTTCGACGCGCTCCTGCCGCCGGGCACGCGCCTTCCCTTCTTGGTCGCGGCCGCGCTCAGCTACGTGCTCATCTGGCAGATCTACCTGCTCATCGTGTACCTCGGCTTTTGGTTCGAGGAAGCCCACTTCCTTTCGGTCGCCTTCAATATTGGGGTCGGCATCCTGTCGGGATCGCTGCTCCCGCTCGACTGGCTCCCCGACGCGGCCGTGCGCTTTTTGCGCCTGACCCCGCTGCCGCTGCTCGGAGACTTCCCGATGCGGACGGGACTCGGGCGGCTGGACGCGGGCGAGTTCGAGATCCGCGCCCTGCAGGCCCTGCTCTGGATTTTGGCCCTCATCCCGCTCCTCGCCTGGACCAAACGCCGGGCGCTGCGCAGCTACGAGTCGTTCGGAGGCTGACGCATGGATCGCATTCGGCAAAGCCTGGCCACCCTCGCGCGTTGTTTCGCGATCTGGGGCGCGCTCGTGCGCAACTCCTTCGTGCGAAGCCTCGAGTTTCGGCTCGAGTTCGTGGGCCGCGCGGTGGTCGAAGTCGTTTGGATGGGCAGCCAGATCCTGACCTTCCAGGCGGCCTTCCGCTACGCCGCCGACCTCGGCGGCTGGACGCCCTCGGAGATGTGGTTTTTCATCGGCACGCTGCTCGCCTTCGACGGGCTCTACGTCACCTTCATGCACCCGAACCAGAACCAGTTCGGCGCGCTCCTGCGCAACGGCCAGTTCGATTTTTACCTCATCTACCCGCTGCCGAGTCTCTTCCTCGCGCTCTTCCGCTTCGTGAACGTGCACGGGATCATCAACGTCGCGCTCGGACTCGGGCTCACCGTGTGGGCCGCCACGCGCCCCGACATCCACGTGAACGTCGCGTTGTGGCTCCTCTACGGCCTGCTCGGCATGGGTGTCGTCGCCGGTCTCGCCATGCTCGTCACGACGATCGGGTTTTGGACGATCCAGAACGCGAACCTCATGTGGTTCTTCTTCGAGCTTTATCGACTGGGTTTTCGACCGGAGTCCTTCTACGCCTCGTGGCTCCGCCGCATCTTGCTCAGCATCTTCCCGGCGGCCTTCTTCTTTTCGGTGCCGGTGCAGCTCGCGCTCGGTAAACTGGGCGGCTTTTGGTTCGTCTGGCCTTGGCTCCTGGTCGGCGTTCTCATGAGTCTGGTCGCCGTGACTTGGCGGGCCGGCCTCAAGCGATACGAAGGCGCCCTCAGCTAGACTGTCGGCGGCCGCCGACACGAAAGAGCGGCTTCCATCGCGGCTTCATCTTTGACGTCCTCAGCGCGAAGTGCCGCCTCACGCATAAAGCTCCGACTTTCAATTCCGAGGTCATTGACAGGACGCGGGCCCGGCTCTATCTCGTTTGTGTCCGCGTCATTTAGAGTGCCCAGGTGGTGAAATTGGTAGACACATCATCTTGAGGGGGTGACGCCGCGAGGCATGCTGGTTCGAGTCCAGTCCTGGGCACCATTCACAGAATACCGGTCCGGTATTCTGAACCCCCATTCAGACATTTGCGTTCGGTAAGAATTTTGCGACGGCTCGCGCATGACGTCGAAAGCTAAGCCGATTCATCCAAGCCGTGAAGCGCAACTTGGATAGGTTCCCAAACGACTTCATGTTCCAACTCGACATGGACGGGGCGTCGCCATGCTCTCGAGTGTCTTGCGCAGCAAGATCGCCGTTCAGGTCAACATCGAGATCATGCGCACCTTCTTACGTTTTCGGGAACTCGCTTCCACGAACACGCACCTTCTGCGAAAAGTCGACGAACTAGAACGGCGCGTGACCGGGCACGACGGACAGCTTCAGCAGATTTTTCAAGCCACCCGCGATCTCGTGCAGCCTATCGCGCCGGCGAAGCGCCCCATCGGTATCAAGCGCGGTCCCTAACTCTTCCTCATTCACTACGAGACTCTAAAGAGAGCTTCCAGCAGGGGCCATTCCCCCCGTGCTTCAAAAACATTCGCTTCGACGAGCCGAAAGCCCGCCTCCTCAATTTCCCGCAAGATGTCCGAACGGCGGCCCATGTAGCGTCCCGCGACCCCTCCGAACACCTGGCAACGCGACATCGGATCCCACATTTTCAGAACCGCTTCCGGCATCGTCGCCGGAGGGTCATCGCAATGCGTCCGCAAGACGAAAATCCCCTTCTGCTTCAACGAAGATCGAACGTTCCGTAGAAATATCTTTCGATCATCTCCGATGATGCAGTGAAAACAATGATCGTCGAGGACGACCTCGAAGCCCCCTCCACCTCGGATTTCGGACACCATATCGACGACTTCGAAATTCGCGCCGATCCTACGATCTCGCCCCTTCCGTCGAGCCCAGTCGATGGCCTCAGGTACGATGTCCCAACCCGTCACCGCAAAGCCTTGCTGCGCGAGCCGCAGCGCCATTTCGCCATCTCCACAGCCCAAGACGAGGAGCTTCGCACCCTCCGACACCGCGCTCCGCTCCAAAGATTGAGCGTAAAACGCCTCCCTCAGTTTCAAGTCGTTGGCAGGACTGAACGACTCGCGCCGCTGAGACGTCAATTGCCTATAAGCCGAAGCATGAATCCCCAGATAGTCCGTCTTCAACGTCACGAACGAAAGTCTACTGTAGGCGAACTAGAACTCAAATTCGAAGGCGTACCTTGAGAACTGCGCTTCGATAGTCGTCCAGGAAGGGGCACCAGAATCATTCCGATATCGGATATCTTGATATCGGATAACCGATATCCCTCCGTCGCGTTCTTAAGCCTTTAAAACCATTCGGTTTGCGAGCCCCGAGTTTCCCAAATATCGAAGTGAGCCTATTAACGTGATGCATTCTCATTCGCACCTCCCGCGCTTTACATGTACATATAAAGTACGTACAATAAAGAAGAGGAATTCAGTTGGGATCCGAAGAAGGCCCGTGCGAACCTTCAAAAGCACAAGGTGTCTTTCCAAGAGGCGGTGACAGTCTTCTACGATCCTTTGGCGAAGTTGGCGGAGGATCCAGACCACTCGGCCGACGAGGACCGGTTCATCCTGATTGGGCACAGCCGTCGCCACAATCTGTTGTTCGTGGTTCATGTCCACCGAGAAGGGTCTGACGCGATCCGGATCATCAGCGCCCGCAAGGCGACGGCCAAGGAACGAAAGGATTTCGAGGAAATCCGATAAAGGAGAATGTCATGCGCAGGGAATACGATCTCAAAAAAATGAACCTCCGGCCCAATCCCTATGCCGGCAAGCTGAAGCGCAGCATAACGATCCGGCTCGACGTGGACGTGGTGGAATACTTCAAGAAGCTCAGTGAACAGGCGGGCACGCCTTACCAGTCCCTCATCAACGACTTCCTGAAGAGCTGTAAGGAACAGCAGTTCACCCCGAAGACGATCTGGAAGAAGACGGGCTAGCCGCACATTTCCAAGACGGCAGTTCGATAATCGTCTAGGAGGGGGCACCAATTTCAAGACCAAAAGCAATTTGGTCTTTTCTAATCCCCACTTCCCCCCTCCTCCCCCCAAAAAAGAATCACTGTGTTCCGCTCCATGGCGGAAGCGTCAAGATTTCGACGTCGCAGCCGTCCAACCCCTCGAAGACAATGGGCCAATGAACCCACTCGCCTTGCGCACAGTCGGCCTCGCCCTTGGAGCCTTGTTAAGCAGCTCCGCCCACGCCGACGTGCTGAGCGAAGTTGAGGGGTCCGACGACCTCTACGTGGTGCTCGGCATCTCCCCCGACGATTCGGCTTCGACTCTCAAATCCACCTTCCGTCAACGCGCCATACAGATTCATCCCGACCGTTGCGAAGCCGACCTCCGGCCGCGTTGCGAGAACGCCATGAAAAAACTGAACTCCGCCTACGAAATCGCCGAAACTCCCGACCGACTCGCCGAATATCGCGCCGGCTGGATCGACGTTTGGGGAACTCGCATGACATCGCCCAGCGCAACGAGCCCCCAGCCGGCCAGGGCACGAACGAAGGCTCCTCAGAACCCGCGAGCATGGCATGGAGCGTGGGCTGCCTTCGACGAAAACCCCGAAGGCGAGTTAGCGCGAATTGTCCGCGAACGAAAGAATTGGGGTCCGCGCTACCGAGTACAGAACGTGGCCACTTACCTGGGCAATAATCTCGGAACCCTCGATGAGTACGAGCGCATCGTGCGAGCGATCGCGGACGAAGAGCTCCCCTATCTGGAGCTCCTACGCCAAACCGTTCTCGACGCCGACAACGCATCCCGAAAGCCCATGCCGTGGGCTCATACCCTCAACGCGATCCGCCTGCTCGAACGAGAAGGATCCGAGGAGGCCTACCGAATCCTCCAAGCGTTCCATCGGCGCGCAGCCTACCAGGACACGAGCTTCGGCAAGGTGGGACGCCAAACCGTCGCCGAAATTCTCGAAAAGATGGGCCGCCGCCATCCCCCGAAGGACTTCTGGAGCACTTGCCTAGACGCGCTGCGCTCGACCCTCCGCTAATCCGCCCGCCAAGCTTTTCCATAGGTTCAAGCCCCCCGGGGACGGCCCCAAAGCGTTCCGACATCGATCGGCCAGGCTCAAGAAATCCCTCCGCCCGGTCGACACGAAGCATTGGGTATTTTCGTCGTTCTCGATTTGGGGAGTGAGAACCTATGATGCTTCGCTACTATTCCGCCACGGCCGCGGCCACGCTGCTTCTCATGCTTTCGGGGCGGGACATGCTGCTGGCCACGAACCTCTTCGACAACGGCCTCGGCCTACGCGAGAAGGAAACGGTCACCTGCGACGAACGCTCCCTGGGGGCGCGCACCGAGGACGGCACGTGCAACGACAAGAAGATTCCCCTCATGGGCGCCGTCGACGTTCCCCTCGGGCGTAACGTCGACCCGAAAGAAGTCGTCAAAACGCAGAAGCATCTGCTCTCGCCGAACCCGATTCTTCTCAGCCGGACCCTCATGTCGCGCGAATCCGAGGGCTCGGAGTTCAAGGTCAAGGAGCTGCCGCTCAACCTTCTCGTGACGGCCTGGATCCAATTCCAGAACCACGATTGGTTCGACCACAGCAACACCGAGCTCGACAGAACCTCGTACATCAAAGTCCCGATTCCGGCCCCCTACCGCAAGGATTTCGCCCTCGGCGAATCCGACGTCTTCGGGAACATCCTCGAGGACCTCAAGGGCCTGGCCGGCCTCAACGAGTTCATGCTCGTTCCCAAGACGAAGGTCGTCGGGACGCGCAAAGACTCGAACGGTCAATCGTACGAGATCTTCTCGAACCGCGTGACCCACTGGTGGGACGGCTCGCAGATCTACGGTTCGAACGTCGAACGCGCCCACGACCTGCGCACGATGAAGGGCGGCTTAATGAAGCTCGACCCGAACTCGAAACTGCTTCCGCTCGCCGAAAGCGACCAAGATCCCGTCACGAGCGCGCACGGGTACCAGACCGGGTACCTGGCGGGCGTCGAGAAAACGGGCTTCGTCGAGAACTGGTGGACGGGCATGTCGCTCCTGCACAACCTCTTCACGCGGAACCACAACGCGATCGCCTCGGACCGCGAGTTCATCCGCCAGACGAAGGAACTCCTCGCGAAGAGCGAAGCGGGCCGCGAACTCAAGGAAGGCACGCCCGAGTACGAAGCCGCGCTCGACCAGATGCTCTACGACAAAGCTCGTCTCGTGAACTCGGCGATCATCGCCAAGATTCACAGCGTGGACTGGACCCCCGCCGCTTTCGATACGGCCGCGCTCGAGGCCGCCCTCCGCGCGAACTGGCACGGCATCCTGGAAGGCCAACTCGATAAGAACGTGAAGGGCGCCGAGTTCTGGCACGCCGTTAAGAATGCCGCGACCCAGGTCGGGTTGACCGAGCTCACCAAGAACATCGCCCTCTTCGGCATCGTCGGCGGCAAGAAGTCGCTCGGCCCCAACAACGTGCCGTTCACGATCACCGAGGAATTCACGACGGTTTACCGTCTGCACTCGCTGCTGCCCGAGAACCTCAAGGTCTACGACACGAACGGCGGCTCCCTCGGGACGAAGCCCCTCAAGGAAACCCGTCTCACCAAATCGGCGGAGACCCTCAAGGAGCTCGGCTTCGGCGGCGCGCTCTACTCCTTCGGCCGCACCGAGCCGGGCAACCTCGTGCTGAACAACTTCCCGCACTTCCTCCAGAGCCTCGACGTCCCCGTCGTCGGTAAACTCGACATGGCGGCAATCGACATCTTGCGCGACCGCGAGCGGGGCGTCCCCCGCTACAACGCTTTCCGCCGGGCCTTGCACCTGGCCGAAATCACGTCGTTCCCGGACCTCTTCGTCTACGACTCGCGCGTGAAGCTGAACGTTTCGCCCGACGAGTGCGAAACCCTTCCGAACGATCTCACGGCGCTGGGAAGCACGGCCAACGAAAAAGGCGGCAAGGGTCGCGTGGCCCAAGGCCTCAAGTGGGTCGCCGGAGCTCTCTCCCGCCGGGGTTACGATCGGAAGATCACCCAAAACTCCGAAATGGGCGAGTACACGCTCAAGCACTGCCGCATCCAGAAGATGTACGGTCGCTTCATCCGTTGGCGCGACCTGACGACAAGCGGCGCGACCGCCGCGCAAGGCGCGGACGAAATCGAAACGCTGGCGAAGCAAGTCAAGGCCGACCTCGCCGAACGCGAGGCCGCCGTCGCCAAGTGCGCGGAGTGCGCCGAGGCCGTCAAGCATTTGCGCACGGCCTACAACGACCCCAAGCTCGGGCTCGACGAACTCCAGCTCCCTTACCAGAAGGCCCTCGGTCTGAGCGATAACGTCGAGGCCCTCGATATGCTCGTCGGCACGCACGCCGAAACGGCCCGCCCGCCGGCGCAAGGCCACCGCATCGGCTACGGCCTGGGCGAGACCCAGTTCCAGCTCTTCATCCTGATGGCCTCGCGCCGTCTCTTCGCGGACCGCTTCTTCAACGAAGACTACAAGCCGGACGTCTACACCCAGCGCGGCCTCGATATCGTCGCGTCGGCCAACATGAAGGGCGTGCTGGCCTGCAACGCCAAGCGCGAGTTCCCGCGTATCCGCGAGGCCCTCAAGTGCATTCGCAGCGGCTTCCATCCCTTCAACGACCTGAGCGGCACGCCGGATTGCAGCAAGACGAAGCCGGAGTACGAACGCCGCGAGCAGCAGTTGATGGATCGCTACACCGAAATGTGCGGCTCTTAAGCCCGTGAAAAACGCGCGCCGCATCTGCGTTTCGCTCCTCTCGCTGGGGATGCTCGGGTGCCAGTCGACGCCGCCGCCCGGCGAAGTTCGTGAACCGACGGCGGCTTCCGCGGTCGGCCGCGAAAACACGCTTTGGGCGGTGACCCCGGACGAGAGCGCGCGGGCGGCTTGCCTCGCGGGCCCCCTGGATCGCGAACGCATGATCGCCTGGGTCGATGCCCAGGTCGCGGCCTACGGCTGGAAGGACGTGCGCGTCGATCGCGAAGTCCACGGCATTCGCTTCAAGGACGAGAATCCGCTTTGGCTCTTCTTCTTCGAAGTCCTGACGACCCGCGAACCTCAATACCTCCGATCGGTCGTCACCCTACCGCAAAAAACTTTCACGTCTTCCTGCGAACGCGTCGTCTGCGCGCTCGACGAGATCTTTGGTCCCGCGGCCGGCGTGCCGTCGCTCTACCTGCTCGCGCGTTTCGGCATCAACACCTCGCACCTCGCGCAGCACGACGTTCGGCTCAAGGCCTTCAAGCCCGACGAGCTCGGAAGAATGGCGCAGGCCTACGGGTCGCTCCCCCCGCATCTCTACCCGCCCAAGCCGCGTCCCTTCGGGATCCGCCGCATGTCGGGCAACGGCCCCGGCGTCATGGCCAATCCGGACGCGATCTACGACAACTGGAACGGCAAGCCCGCTTGGGTGCAGCAGAACATCGTCTTGCACGAATTCGCGCACACCCTGGCCGAGGGCTTCGACCTGAGCCCGACCTGGATCAACGCGGCCTCTTGGCGCTTTGATGCCTCGGCCGGTTATCCCGCCGACGACGAGAGAGGCTATCGACTCGTCCGACCGGAGACGGCCATTTCGCTCTACGGTGCCAAAAACCCCTTCGAAGATATGGCGGAGTCTTTCCTGGCGTACCGCTTCGTGCCCGCGCGCTTGCTCGCCTTCGCGCCGCAGAAATACGAGTTCCTGAAACGCTACGTCTTCGACGGCATGGAGCTGCGCGGAGAAGCGGACTGTCGTCGCCCTCCGGTTTTGAACTCGCGGGCGGACGCGGCGAATCGCGGCGACCCCATGGAACTCGGCTTCGGCCAAGGCTCGCTCGCCGTGTCGGGCGCGGCGTGCTCGACGGAGGCCTCGCAAGTCTTGGCCGACATCGGGGCGACGCCGGCCTGGCTCCGCTTCCGCCTCGCGCGGCTCCAAGCGTGCCACGCTCGCGCCTTGCTGCGCGCGCAACTCTTCGCGCGCTCCGGGCAAGCGGACTTCTTCGAAAAAATTCCGCTCTACAACCGCAGCACCAAGAACTGGATGTGGTCCGGCCAACTTTCCGCCCCCTTCGCGGGAGGCTTCGTGCGGGCGATGGCCGAAAGCATCCAAGCCGTGGGCTCGGAGCTCCGTATGGACGCCTATTCAAAGAAGCGCTGCGAACCGAGCGCGTTTGCCTACGGCAAGTTTGATCGCGTGGGCGGTTGGCTGCTCGGCGGCAAGGATCACCGGGATCGCACGATCGTCGAGACCCAGCGAAGCGCGATCTCCGCGTGGCTCCCCAAGATCTGCGGACACTTCTTCGACGGCAGCGGCGCCTACCAAGAACGCTCGCTTAGCGACACCGAAGCCTTCGTGAAGAGCCTGCTGCTCTAGGCCCCCACACGAAGCTCGACGGCTTGCCGACCTCGACGAATCACCGAATGTTCTTGGAGTAACCCAAGCTCGGATAGGCCTCGAGGCAGCCGTTCAGCTCCTCGATGGCGTTCACGTGGTCCTGCGTGCCGGATTTGTCGCAGTAGCGCGGCTCCTTGGCGTTCGGCGAGATGGGATCCGGCGGGAACAACGGACCGCCCGTGAGGTAGGCTTTGATCTTGGCTTTGCATTCCGCGAAGGCGTCTCCGGCGGGCTCGCACCCTTGCTTATCCATCGTCCAGACTTTCTCCTCCGAGAAACCGCCGGCTGTCTTGCTCACGACGGCGATGCGATCGAAACGGGCGCGGATGTCGATGACCTTGCCGACGCCGCGTCCGTAGAACTTCTCGACCTTCGCGAGACGGGGACGCGAGATGCAGAGGGCGAGCATCGGAGAGTTCGCGTAACAGGTCATCGATTCGTCCGACCGGCATCCGTTCAGGACGTACCGGCTTTCCGGCATTCCCCCGTCGCAGCTCGGCTTGCCGTCGACGCAGCGGCAGCTCCAAGTTTTCGCCACGGGGCCCGTGATCGGATTCACGCCGGCCCTCGTGATGGCGCGGTCCAGGATCGTCGTGGCCGAGCAGTCGTCGACCCCCTGCCCCAGACTCTCCGACGTGAGGCCGCTGAAGGCCGCGTCGCCGCCGCCGTTGCCGATCTCCTGGTCCTTGGGCGGACGCGGCGCCGCCTGCGCGACGAAAAGCGGCAGCGCCGCGAGAAGCGCGAACACGAAGGAACGTTTCATGGGGACTCCTTATCGATGGGATAGAGTTGGATGGCCAAGTTATAGACCCGGCCTTTGTCCCCCCTCGCCTCCGCGAGACGAGAGGAAAACTGACGACGAAACTCTCGGATGAGGGCGCGGGCGGACTCCATCTGCGAAGCCCGCAGCGTCAGCATGACGCTCGAGAAGTCGCGCTTCGCGATGTCGTCCTCCTCGAGGGAACGCAGAGCCTTCCGCAAAAGCTGGCGGTGCGAGCTCCGGATCGCCGCCGACGGCACGCCGTCGGGGCTCGCGTGGGACTCCTCGACGGCGACGTGGCCGCGCGCGACATCGGGGCGGACGAGCCCCAGACGCACGAGACGCGCGAGCACGCCCTTCGCCTCGCTCGGGGTCAGGCCCAGGCGTTTGGCGACGTTCGGCGGCGTGACGCGAAAGTCCCCCTGCCGCATGAGCTCGAGCAGGGCGAAGTGCGACCAATCCGCGACGAGCCGGAAGATATCGGGCGCCAACGCGCGTTTCGCCGGCAGGGCGCCGCCGCTCGCGGCGCGCAAACGCGACTTCGCCAGCTCGCGGACGGTCGCGTTTCGCCCATCCTCGGCCTCGACGAGATCGCAGAAGCGCGACGCTTCGTCGTCGGACAACTCCAGACGCCGCGCGATCTTGGCCGCCGAGACCCGCGAAAGCCCCTGCTTCGCGTTCAGGACGGCGCTCAGGCGCGTCGGTGCGAGTTCGAGGTCGCGGGCGAAGGCGCTCAGCGTATAGCGCGGGTTACGGCGAATCCGACGCTCCAGGGCGCGACGCAGAAAGGTGCGGTAGCCTTCATCGAGGGACGACGTCTTCGCCATACCCCTTGATTATCGGAGCATTCGCGCGCGCCGGGAGGCGTCGCCCGAAATTTTCTAAGATGTGGGTGGATGCGAGTCTGGCCCTAGTGCAAGCTCGAGCCCGTCCGGAAATCCGCGAACTCGACGAGCGGATCCCGCGAAGCCGACTCCACGCGAAAATCCGTACGCAGTCCGATCTGGCGGATCATGAAGTCGATATCGGGGTAGAGCAATCCTTCGGAAGGCTGGTAGCGTCCGTCGATCTCGTTGGCGTGGTAGGCGTGCACGACGGGCGCCTCGCCCCCCTCCGCGCGCGCGAGCCAAGCCACGAGCTCGCGCACGGGGTTCACGTGGAAGGCGCCGATGAGCAGCAGCGGACGGCGGCCCTCGCGCCACATCCGGTAAAGTCCCCACGCCAGGTACTCGTTGCGCGCGTGGAAGAAGGTCGCGTCCGTGCGTCCTTGGCCGTAGTCGCGGCGCTCGCCGCAGACGATCTCGATTCCGCTCGCGCGGGCCGCGCGCAAAAGCGCGTAGTAGTTGGGGCCGTAGGCGATCTCCCATTTCTTGGCGAAGGCCTCGGGGACGCGGTGCCCGCGGGCGATGGACCGGAAGGTCGCGCAATCCTCGCTCCCGCGGGCTTCTTCGATAACGAGATCGGTGACCCCGTGCGCCCGCAGCGCGGGCAGCTGCGCCTCGAGCGAAGCGGGAAGGATCGAGGTCATGACGTGCGCGAAACCGAGCAGGAAGATCCCCGGGCCCGGTTCCACCTTGGCGTAGTCGGGCGCCCGGTGGCGGGAGGGATCGAGCGGAAAGTAGAGCTTGTTGCCGAAGAAATCCGCGGCCGGGTCGGCGCGCGAAACGAAGATTCCCAAAGACGCCGAGAGGAGCAGGCTCACGCGAAGCATCGGCCCCGAATCTAGCGATCGGGGGAACGGCGACCAAGCGCAAAGAGGGGCCCGTACGTCCAAAGCTTCGACACCCCAAAAAGAAAAGGCGCCGCGGTCTCGCGACCACGACGCCTTCCCCATCGAAAAACCCCGCGAGGGGCGAAGAACCTAGAGTCCGTTGAAGGGCTGGATCTCGACCGTTTGTTCGACCGAGAGCTTGCCGTCGTACATGATCTTGACCTTGAGCGGGAGTTTACGGCCGTTCTTGCCGAGCTCGCGATCGGTGAGCTTGTAGCGGAGCTCGACCGTCGTCGAGGCGCCGGCGCCCAGGGCCGAGGTCGTCACTTGGCCGGCTTCGATCACGACGCCGTTGAGCTTGGGCAGCTCGAGGCTCACGTTGAAACCCTTCGTCGAGGCGAAGGAGCGCGGGTTCTTGACCTGCACCTTCACGACGTGGGCCTTCGGCGCGAAGATCCCTTGGTTGATCCACGGCTTCATGTTCAGCTCGAGCTGCATGCCGGCGAAGATATGGAGCTTGGTCTGGACCGTGACGATCTTCTCCTGCTTGGATCCGTCCGGCATCGTCGCGATGACCTTCAGCTTGACGGATTCCGCGCCGGTCGTCGTGTTGATCCGGCCGAGCGCGACGCGCTTGACCCTCGAGAGGGTCTCGCCCGGCAGCGCCATGAGAGAGATGACGCCCGTCTCGACCGAGACGTTGTCCGTCGCCGGCACGACCTGGATCTTGACCTTGCCCTTGGCGGCGGCGACGCCGCCGAAGTTCGCGAGGTCGACCTGCACGCTGAAGGCGTCGCCGGCCGACAGCGACCCGGAACCCGAGGTCTTCACGACCGCGGCGTTGAGCAGCTGGAGCACGGCGTTCGCGTCGAAGTGCGCGTTCTCGTCGGCGAGGCCCTTGGCGCTCGCTTCCGAGCGGGCCGAGGGCAGGCGCTCGGCGTAACCGGTCTTCTTGCCGGTCGCGTAGCCTTCGGCTTTCGCGTCGGCGGCGCCGCGCAGATCCGCAGTGGCGTAAGCCGCCGCGTAGGCCGCGTCGTAGTTCGCCTGGTAGAGATCCATCTTATGCTGCTCGAAGGCCTCGGCCTTCGAGTCGCGGTAAGCGATCGCGCGCGCGTCGCGGTGGGCGACGGAGTAGGACGACGCGTAGGTCTCGTCGTAGGCCTTCGAGAAGGCCTCTTGGCACGCCTTCACGAAGTCCACGTAGCCCAGGTTGCAATCCGCGCGACCGACATCGACGCCGAAGGCCGCCATGAGGCCGCCCGGGATGGGCCGCAGCTCGCCGCCCGAAAGCGTCGAGAACTCGTTGCCCAGCGTGCGGGCGTTCATCATCGTGGAGCGAGCGTCGAGGTTCAGCGCGAGCGTCGAGGTGCCCTTGGCGTCGAACTCGACGACGCGGGTCGGGACGTTCGCAAAGATTTCCTTGCGGCGGGCGGCGCGGGCGGCCGGGTAGTCTTCGCGCAGCGCCTGCGCTTCGGCGTCGCGCATACCCTGCGCGTAACCTTCCACGCGGCCGGCTTCGAAGTTCGCCGGCAGGTTGCGCCCGTGCGCGTAGCCGTCGATGTCGCCCTTGGCGCGACCGTCGGTGACGCCCTGGGCTTGACCCCAGGCGCGGCCTTCCGCGGTTCCGTCGCGCGTGCCTTCGGCCGTGCCCTGGGCGCGACCGGCGGCGGTACCCGCCGGAGTGCCTTCGGCCTGGCCGATCGGCAAGCCCTGACCGCGCCCCTTGGCGACGGCCGCCGCGAGGCGGTTGTCGTAGGTCTGGCGGATCTCGCGGTACTTCGCGAGGCTCGCCGCCGTGGTCGCTTCGGCCGCGCGGGCGCGGGCTTCCTTGGCGTCGTAGTCCGCGATCGCGTTATCCCGGTTCGTGACCAGGCCGGGCAGCGCCGCGACGAGCTTCGAGTACTCCGAGTCGAGACGCGGGTTTTCCTGGGCGATATCGGAGAGCCGGCCGTCGATGTACTCGAGGCGATCGAGGCGGGCGTTGAGGCGGTTGATCGTGTCCACGCGACGGCTGTCGGTCTCGCGGTAGCGCCATTCGATCGCGCTCACGTCCTGGTCGATGCGGTTGAGGTCACCGCGACGGCGGTCGAGCTCGACGCTCGCCGTCGTCAGTTCGGAGTTCATGCGACGCACGAGCGATTGGGCCTCGTCGAGTCGACGGAGTTCCGCGCGGATTTCGTCGTCGGTCCCGCGCACGCGGTTCTCGAGCGTCGAGATTTCGGAAGCGAGGTTGCCGCGCTGGGACTGCACCTCGGAGAGACGACGCTCCTTGGCCGCGAGTTCGCTCTCGAGCTGGGTCACGCTCGCGAGCAAGGTGTCGACGCGGGCCTGCGCCGCGCGGAAGCGCTGCTCGAGGGGAGCGACGCGGGCCTCGAGGCTCGCCACGCTCGCCTGGGCGGAGTCGACGTCCCCCTTCGTGCCTTCGAAGCGTTGGCGCGCGGAATGCAGCTGCGCGACGGCGGGATCGAGGCGGGCGTCCACGGCCTGACGACGGTCGCGGAGCACGCCGATCTCGCGCTTGGCGTTGTCGAATTCGGACGAAGCCGCGCTCAGGCGTTGCTGCTGGTTCGAAAGCTGCTGCTGCGCGCGCGCGAGCTTGCGATCGCGCTCCGGGCTCGCTTCTTCGCCTTCGAGGCGGGCGATCTCGGCCTGGGTCTCGGCGACTTCGCCGGTCAAGCGCTCGACTTGCTTTTCGGCGCGGTCGCGCTGGGCCTGGGCCTGGTCGATCTGGGCGGCGAGCTGCTGCTTCTCGCCGCGCAGGCGTTCGACTTCCGGCTCGAGGCGCTCGACCTCGGCCTTCGCCTGTTGGTTGGCCTGGCGGGCGGCGCGAAGCTTCTCCCGCTCGGCGCGGAGCTGGGGCTCGAGGGCGTCGAGCTCGGCCTTGGCCGAACGCTGCTGCTCGCGGGCGTCGCGCAGGTTGCCGCGCTCGCGCTCCGCCTGGCCGCGCAGTTGCTGGACCTGGTTGGGCAGCGAAGCGAGCTCCTGGTCGAGGCGCGCGACTTCGTCGCGTGCGCTCGCGAGGCGTTTCTGGATCTGGGCGAGGTCGTCGCGCAGACGGGCGAGCTTCTTCTCGCTTTCGGCGAGGGCGCGATCGGCCGATTGCTTGCGGGAGACGGCGGTTGAGTAGTTCGACTCGGCCACGCGAAGGGCGCGGTCCGCGTTCTGCTGCTCGCTACGCAGCCAGCTCAGACGACGGCCGAGGTCGGAGACCTCGGACTCGAGGGCGACGCGCTCGCGCTCAAGGCGGTTCGCCTCGGCAAGCACCGACGGGCGTTCCGATTCGAGGTCGTTGGCTTCCGAAACGTTCGAGGAACGACGGGAGCGGTTCGTCGACTGGGAGTTCTGGTTGTCGCGGACGGCGGCGATCCTGGCGTCGCTGTTCGCGCGGGCCGAATTGGCCGTCGAACGCAGCTCGTCCGAAACGGACTTATCGCGAAGGTGGATCTGCCAGTACTTCTGGAAGTCGATATCGTCGGGGATCTGGGCCACGGCCCGTTGGGGCAACACGCTCACGAGCGTCAAGGTGGCGGGACTCGCGAGTCCAAACGCCAATCCGGCCAGCATCCGATTCTTCCAACGATCTGCGCTTCTCATTTCGGGATCCTCCTTGGGTGAGAAGGGTTTCCCATAAAGGGGGCGCGCCGCGTAAGGGGGGCCGGACGGAATCGCCCGACTTTTGTCCAGGGGAGGCGTTTATCGCATAAGGCCTTCGGGGCCGGTCGCGGAGCCAGTCAAAAGAAGAGCGGGAGGGAGAAGATCTTCAGCCAGTGCTCGCGGTACTGCTTCACTTCGATCTTGCGGTCGAGTGACCAACCTTTGGCCGCGTTCGGGTCGCGGACGACCTTGAAGCGGATCTTGACGTTCGATTCCCGCTGCCAGACGGCCACTTGTTTGGGATGGCAACGGGCCGAGACGTTGAAGGCGACCTCGAAGTTCGCCTCGTTCTTCTTTTCCTCGAAGCCTTCCCAACGCACGTTGTGGAACTTCGCGCCCGTGGCCTTGGGAGCCCAGATGTCGAAGTCGGGCACCCGCCGGACGAGGGCCGGAACGGTCAGGACCGGGCAACGCACGTTCTCGCGCACGACCGCGCTCAGATCGAAGGCGTCGTCGTAGATCTGAAGGTAAACGCCCGGAAAGTCGGACTCGCTCACGCCGTTGAGGATCTGCAGGTTCACCGCCCGCGAGTTCGGCAGGATCGGGGAATTCACGAGGAGCGAGCTCGTGCCCAGGGCCACCTTGGCGCCGAGCACGTCGAGCTCCCCGTGCGAGTGATCGCCGTGGTGATGGCCGAGCTCGTGGAGGATCTGGGCGACGGCGTCGCCGAAGCTGATCGCCTCGACCTGGCCGTGGAAGTTGCGGACGTAGAGCATGTCCGAGTTGAAGAAGATCGGCGCCCCGACCTGCCCACCCGTCTTGGCCGCCTTTACTTCGCCGTCGATAAGGAAGAATCCTGGGCGCTTGCGTTCGGACTCGAAGCGAATGGCGGGCTGAAGGCGGTACTCCTCGTTCATCGAGGCGACGATGCGCCCGAGCAGCTCGCGTTCTTTCGCGGTCAGGCGGCAGGCGTCGCTCCCGAGGCAAGCGCGCCCAAGGGCGTCGATCTTGTAATAAGCCGTCTGCACGGTCCGCGAGGTCAGGCTGCCGCCGTTGTTCACTTCCCAGTCGCCGCCGCCGGCCGCGAAGCCCGCGGAAGCGAGCAGGAGGGGGAGCGCGATGAGGGTGCGGACTTCGAATCGAGACATCTCAGATTTCCTTTTTTCCGGAAGCGTCCGGCAACGGATTGGCCGTCCCCTCGCCCCGGGTCAACGGGAAAAGTTGAAAGGACAAGGTGTAGACGTCCGTCGCATCGTCGTCGTTCAGCAGCGCCGCGACCTGGCGCTTCGCCTTCATCAGGAGGTCCTTGGCCTTGCGCAACTTCGCGGGATTCACCGGGAAGGTGATGGAGCTGAACTCGCGACGGGACAAAGGGTCCTCGAGCAGCGAGCGTTCCGCGAGCTCGAGATTTCCGAGGTGGTGGCGGCGAATCGCGACGGACGGGACGTCCCGCGAAGTGGAAAGGTGCGGGGCGACGAGACTCAGCTTGCCGTTCAGGCTCTTCACGAGTCCCATGCGCACGAGACGCTCCAGCGCCTGCCGGGCGACTTCGGGGCGCAAGCCCAGGCGCTCGGCGATCCACTGGGCGTCCGCGCGGGCCGAGCGCATGCGGGAGAGCGCGAAGATGGCTGGGTAATACCATTCCGAGGTCAGACGAAAGGAGTCCTCTTCCACGAGGACGCGGTCTTGCTGTTCGATCTTCTCGACTTCGTCGCGCTTCGCGCGCGAGAGCGCGACGCGGGCCTCGTCGCGCAAGCGCATCGCCTGCTCGGGCGACAACGCGAGTCCCTCGATGAGACGCTCCAAGTTCCGGCGCGAGAGGTGGCGCTTCTGGTTCAGCACGTCCGAGAGCGCGGTGAGGCTCACGCGCAGGTCGCGCGAGAAGGCCCGCAACGAATAGGCGGGATTGCGCGCCTTTCGGCCTTCGAGTTCCTGCAAAAGCAATCCGCGACAACTCAACTTGGCGTCCATCGGCCCCATCCTTCGATTCCAACTTAGGTCGGTCAAGGCGAAGCGTTCCGAAGGAGGCAGCCTTCGGAACATTGTGTCCCGCTTTATACATCGGAACACAATGTTCCGACATGCTTCCCCGACGTCCCCGCGCGAATTAGAATGGGGAACGTCGGCGCGGACCGACCCACGGCAAGGAGGCCGCGCATGGACCCACTCAAAGAGACCACGATGGAGACGGAATTCCGGAGTTTCTGGGATCGACTCGAAGCGGATAGCTTCGCGCAAAGCAAGATCCTGCGCTGGATGAACGAGTGGAGCGCCTACGAAGCGAAGCTCTTCCGGGGGGTCCGCTCCCTGTGGGCGGCGAAGCCCGGATTCTCCGAGCGCCCCTCGAAAGCGGCCTTAGTTCGGACCGGAATCCGATCCCCCCTGTCCCATTAGGGTCAGCGGGTCCACTCCGCCACGGCGGAGGACCTGTTTCCAGACTTCCACGGACTCCGCTTCGGTCGCCGGCCGCTCCTCGAAGAGAACGCGGCGATCGCAAGGCAACGGCATCCACGCCCCCTGGCGAATCTCGGATTCCAACTGACCGGCTTCCCACTGCGAACATCCCAAGAAAAAACGCCGCTTCTCGCTCTGGCCGTCGGCCCCCAGGATCTTCTGGAAAACCTCGGGATCCGTTTCGAGATAAAGGTCGTCCTCGATCCGGGAATCTTCCGTGCCGAGCGCCGGCATGTCGTGCAGGGCGAAGATCGCCTCGGCCTCGACCGGGCCGCCGAGAAAAAGGTCTTCCGTGACGGAGAGGAGAATCGCGCCCGTCATGTCCTTCACCTCGGCCGTCATCTGGGCCTGCTTGGCCTCTTCGTCGACGACCGGCATGTTCAAGATGAGCCCAAAAGCTCCGTCTTCGTCGTGGGCCGCCACGAGGACGACCGAGGTCCGGAATTGCTCGTCATCCATCTTCGGCATGGCGCAAAGAAAATAAGGCGCGTTCAGATCCATCGGAAGGGGACTCTAGCAGGCCCCGACTCGAACGAAAACTGACGCCCCGAGCCATCTTCGATTTCCCTCGCCTCCCACCCGGGGGAGGGCCTGGATTCAATCCTCACTTAGGTTTTATATCCTGTACCTATGATTTGGGAACAAAGTCCGCTTTTCCAGAACGCCGTTAAACAACTCGATCGCGCCGCCACGATGATCAATCTCGATCCGAACGTGTTGCGTCGCCTTCACACGCCGAAGCGCGCGCTCATCGTGAGCGTCCCGGTCCGCATGGACGACGGTCACATCGAAGTCTTCGAAGGCTACCGGGTGCACCACAACATGTCGCTCGGGCCCGCGAAGGGCGGCATCCGTTACCACCACGACGTGAGTCTCTCCGAAGTGGCCGGTCTCGCGATGCTCATGACCTTCAAGTGCTCGCTCATGGGCCTTCCGCTCGGCGGCGCCAAGGGCGGCATCCGCGTCGACCCCTCCAAGCTTTCGCGCGGCGAACTCCAGCGCATGACCCGTCGCTACACGACGGAACTCATCCAATACATCGGTCCCGACAAGGACATCCCCGCTCCGGACGTCGGCACGAACGCGCAGACGATGGCCTGGCTCATGGACACCTACTCGCAGATCCACGGATACGCGATCCCGGGCGTCGTCACGGGCAAGCCGATCGAGATCGGCGGATCGCTCGGCCGCGAAGAAGCCACCGGCCGCGGCGTCGTGTACTGCCTCATCGAAGCCGCCAAGCACCTCAACATGAACCTCGACGAGAACATCCGCGTCGTCATCCAGGGCTACGGCAACGTGGGCTCGGCGGCCGCGCGCAAGATCTCGAAGATCGGTTGCAAGGTCGTCGGCATCTCCGACGTCAGCGGCGGCATCTACAACGAGAAGGGCCTCAACCTTGACGACGTGAACACGTGGATCGTCAAGAACAAGCTCCTCAAGGGTTACCCCGACGCGCAACCCGTCTCGAACGACGGCTTGCTCGAGCTTCCTTGCGACATCCTCATCCCGGCGGCCCTCGAAGGCCAGATCACCGGCAAGAACGCGGGCAAGATCCAAGCCAAGATCATCGCCGAAGGCGCGAACGGTCCCACGACCGACGAAGCCGACGCGATTCTCTTCGAGCGCGGCATCTTCGTCATCCCCGACGTTCTCGCGAACGCCGGCGGCGTGACCGTCTCCTACTTCGAGTGGGTGCAAGGCCTGCAGCAGCTCTTCTGGAACGAGAAGGAAGTGAACAACAAGCTCTGGGACATCATGAGCGCCGCCTTCGCGCGCGTCCTCAAGATCTCCTTGGACAAGAAGTGCAACATGCGTACGGCGGCCCTCGTCGCGGGCATCGAGCGCCTCTCGAAGGCCATGCTGTGGCGGGGCTTTTTGTTTTCGGCGAAGCCGCTCCGAAGGACCCGGCTCAGAAAGCGCCGAGGGGGAACTTCACCGCGGGGATGCCCTTCATCCCGCCGCAGGTCGACACGAGCCGCTTCTCGAAGCCACGCGCGAGCAGGGTCGGGATGAAGCGCTCGATGGGGCCGACCGAATCGACGATGCCGGCGCGCACGAGGCTCTCGACGACGACCGTCGTGCACTGGTCGCCGAAGGCGCGGTAAACCGCGCGCGGGCCCTTGCGCGACTCGCGGCGCGCGACGTCGTCGACTTTGGCGTAGAGCTCGCGCCAGTAAGCGAGCACGGATTCCGCCTGCTCGTTCGTGACGGAAACGATGAGCGCGAAAGAGCGCTCGTTGTGCTTTTGCGCCTCGACGGGCAACAAGCGGTAGGCCTGGGCCGTCGTCATGTCGCCGAACGGCGAGAGCGTGCGGTCGTAGAAAGGCGCGGCCTGCACGCCCAAGAGCGCCCGCAAACCCGAGTTCGCGATCTCGGGACCGTAGTCGTAAAAATTGTTGTCGACGCCGATCGCGGAGTGGCCCGGCAGGCCGGTGACGAACTGCCGCAGCGAAACTCGGCTAAAGAACAGGTGCAGCGTCCGGCAACCCTGCTCCGAGCTCGTAAAGATCCTCGAGAGCGGCGGACCCGGATTCGGATCGACGGGACCGAAAAAGGGCGTCGAGACGGCATCGCTCCCCTGAGCCGCGATGTCCCGGTTCGGCTCGCGCGAAGCGCAGGCCCCGAGGGAAGCGACGAAGAGAAGGGTGACGGCGAGCGAAGTCCTTGCCATGTCACCTTCTTCGGCGGAAATCCTTCGGGGCTTGAAGGAGCGTCGAAATCTTGGACAGGCCGGCCGACCTTTGCGCTCGCCGGGGCCCTCACGGCGGGAGCATAAAGGTGGGCATGAAAAACTCGAGAATTTCGATTCTCACCCTCGGAGCCGCCACTTTGCTCGGCGCCTGCGACAACCGTGCGATCGTGCCCGCCGCCAACGCGCCCGCGCGGCCAAACTCCCCGGCTTCGGCCTTGGCCACGCCACCGTCGACGCACGCGGCCCCTCTCGGCGCCGTCGAGCCGTCCCTTTCGCCGTACGAAGCCGGCGCTTCGAGCGAAGCGGCCAAGGCCAAGCAAGCGGACGCCGGATCGGAGCAAGCCGAGGCCCCCACGGGCCCCGTGATTCCGCTCGAGTTCCGCTTCGAAGTGAAAGCGGAACGGCCCTGGACGCTTTCGGACGCGGCCCTCCCGCTCAGCGCTCTGGAAGCCGAGAATGCGAATCGCTTCACGCTCGAAGGCGGCGCCCTCACGCTCAAGGCGATCGGCGACGCCCAACTCGTCTTCAAGGAATTCCTCGGCGCCTTCGACGCACAACCCGCCGCGAAGCCGAAACGCTTTTGCGTCGCCGAGATCACCGGCAGCGCCGCGCTCGCGAACGAGCGGAACGACGAAGCCGCCCGCGTGTTGCCGCCGCTCGCCGTTCCGGCGGCCGAGTACCGCCTGGGCGCCTCCGCGCGCGCGACGGCCGAAGGGAACGACAAGATCGTCACGCGGGTGACCTACGAGTTCGGCCCGTTGACGGATTCGCCCGACGCCGAGCATCCCTCGATGCAGGACGGCATCCCGCTCGAAATCACGGACCCGAACTACAGCGACGCGGCTTCGCCGCTGCGTCTCAAGCGCCTCTACTGCGAAGGCGACGATCTTCGTCTCCCGCATCTCGAGCGCGCCCTCGGCCAGCAACTCTGGCTGGTCCGCAAACCGTAAGGCCGCGCCAGTTCTCGGTCACGACCTCGTCAGTCCCTGGCCGCGAGCGACCGCCGACTTTAAGCTGCCCGCCATGCGAGAGATTCGCGTGGCGGGCTTCGCCGTTTCGCTCTTCATCGTCGGGTTCGCGATGCTCCCCATCGGCGTTCTGGCGCGCGAGGAAGACCGCTGGCGGGTCGGCGCGCGACTCTTGCACCTTTGGGCGCGCATCGTCCTCCGGAGCTTCGGCATTCGCGTCGCGGAGCCCCGCGCGCCCGGCTTCGGGACTCCGCGCGTGCTCGTGTCGAACCACGTGAGCTACCTCGACATCCCCGTGCACCTCGCGCGCGGTCCCTGCCTCTTCCTCGCCAAATCCGAGGTCGCCCGTTGGCCGATCATCGGCAGGATCGCCCGCCGCGCGGGGGTCGTCTTCGTGGACCGCGACGACCTTTGGAGCCGGGCCCGCGCGATCCTCGAGATCTCGCGCCGCCTTCAGGCCGGCTTGAGCGTCGTCGTTTTTCCCGAAGGGACGACCTCGCTCACGGGCCCCGTGCGCGGCGAGGCCTCGCTCTTCGCGGGCGCCTTCCGCGCCGCGCGCATGGAATGTCGTCCCGTCGAAGCGCTCTTTCTCGAATACGACGATCCCGCCCGCTGCGCGTGGCTCGGCGACGACGACTTCGCGAGTCACCTGTGGAATTTCCTGAAGGGGAAGCGGACGCTCGTGCGCGTGCGCTCGGCACGCCTCGAAGCCGTGGAGGATCGCGCCGCTCAGCGCGCCTCCGTCCACGGATTTCGGGACTGGGTTTTGGAAAAAGGTCGGTCGCGCGGGCCTGTAAGCCGGGTTTTGTCTTCGTCGTACCGAACTTCGTCGATCGACCGAGGGCGACCGAACGACGGCACGACGGAGAGAACCATTTGTCTAGGCCGACGGTTGCCCGGCGGCTCAAGCGATCTACCCGAGGCTCCAAACGGGACGGACCGCCCCTCGCCTCCTATTTGATCTTGCTCCCCGTAGAGTTTGCCTGTTTTCACTCCGGCGGATACCCCTTCAACGTCCCGTTCCCGGTCAAAGGCTCGAATTCCCCGGACATTCTCTCTGTTGCACTGTTCCTCTGGTTTTTGGTGCCAGCTGAGCCGGCACGGCTGGTGCCCGGAGGCAACCTCGTGTCGATTCAACCACGTTCCATTCCCAGGGGGGTCGTTAACCCCTACGGTGTCCTTCGGAGCCCGGACTTTCCTCGGATCCTTCCCGTAAAGGAAGCGTCCGCGGTCCTCCGGCCCACGCTTGAAGCCTTGATAAGGAAACGCACGGAGCCACTCAAGCCCCAAATACTCGCGAAGCTCTAGCCGCCCATCGAGGCGGTCGAGGGCGAGGTCGAGATGCGCGCGCCCTCTTCTCCCTCTTCGGGCTCTTTCGAAGCTGGGGCGGGAAGCGCGCGTTGCTCCTCGAGTTCGATCGGTCCGGCGATCTCGCCCGCCACGATCTCGGCCGCGATGCGCGCGTCGGGTCCGTTGCCGTCCCAATAGAGAACCTTCGAGGACTGCGCACGGTAGCGGTCGCTTTCGTAGAACTGATCGAAGAGCGTCACGGAATACTTGGGGTGACGGAGCACGCGCAGGTTCTCGATTTTCACGTCGATCTTGGCGTAATTCTTCGCGAGGCGACGCTTGTACTTGTCCCAAGCGGCGCGGTCCATGCCCTTGGACGAGAAACGATCCCCGTAGAAAGAGATATAGGCGTCTTGGTCCTTCGCCGACCAGGCTTGGGCCCAGGCCTGGACGCGGCGGCCGATCGGCCCCTCCGGCGACTCGAGGCCCAGCTGCTCCGGAACTTCGGTGTCGACCACGAGCACGGGCGTGCGCTTCCACTGGAACATCTTGCCGAGCTCGACGACGTCCGCGTTCCCGAGCGCGACGCAACCGAGCGTATCGAAGCGCTTCTCGAGACGTTTTTCGTTGTCGACGCCGTGGATCCAGATGCCGGAGCCCGTTTTCTTCGCGAGCCGGTCGACGATGTTCGGGTAGTCGAGTTCGAAGGCCGCCGCGCCGTGGAGTTTCTGCAGGCGCGGGCGCGGAATCTCGCGCGTGACGAAGTAGATGCCCTCGGGCGTCCGACGATCCCCCTCGATCTGCTTGTCGCCCAAGACGGCGCCCGTGATCGAATGGAAGGTCCGTAGGACGCGCGACGGGGACTCGAAGCTCCGCAGCGTCAAGCGGTTCGTCTGCTTCTCGACGACGATATAGAAAGGCACCAAAGGCGGGGCCGCCTCCTGAGCATGGGCCAAAGTCCCACAAAGGGCCCCTAGCGCGAGCATTCCCCATATTTTACGCATGTCTCCAATAGTCTAACGGCCGTTTCGGAGCTCAAGCAATGGCGCAAACGCGGCGGGAAATTGACCCGGGGCCCCGAATCTAAGCTCGAAGCTCGGCCCTCGGGCGGCACCGAATCGCGTTGACACAGTGCGTTATTTCGACTAGGACCCTGGGTATGCGGAATAAGCGGACGGGTCTCACGTTCTTCGTCGGTCTCATCGTCTCGCAAGCGGCGCCCGCCGGGGAAATCCTCGACGCGCCTTTCACCAAGCAAGTCAGCGAGCGCGAAAAGGCCGCGATCCAAGCCGTCTATTGCCGCACGGACACCGGAAACGCGAGCGTCGGCACGGGCGTGCACATCGGCCACGGCTTGATCCTCTGGGCCCAGCACTCCCGACAAAACTGCGTCGACAAGGGCCGCCTCGCGGGCTTCGGCTGGAGCGACATGACCCTGCTCGCCTGCAACGGCGCCCTCGACTTCTGCGTATCGCGGCTCGACGCCTTTAAGCCAAACTCGAAGCTCGCCGCGAACTTCGTTCCGATCGCCCTCGCGCGACCGACCGTGAACCAAAGGCTCCGCGCGGTCGGACACCCGGCGGGCGCCACGAGCATCCGCGCCTCGGAAGGCCCCGTCTTGGCCTACCTCGGGATCAACACTTCGAACGACGACAAAGTCGGCGCCTACACCTTTCAAAGCACGTGGAGCGTGGGGGTCTCGAACCTTCGCGGCAACAGCAACTCGCCCGCGATGGATCCGCAGGGACGCCTCGTCCTCTTCATGAACGCTTCGAACATGGAGAACCACCGTTACAGCCTCGCCGAACTCCGCCAGAATCCCCGCAAGGCCAGCTTCGGCATCGAAGGCGCCGCCATCGCGCAACGCCTTTGGGCGATGCCTTCCGTCCAGGCTTCGCTCTGCCGCACGGCCGAGCAAGTCTACGGCTGCCGTTGAAGTTTTAGGAGCGCAGGCCCTGGCTGATCTCGACGCGCAGGACCCGGCGCGCGGGAACCCACGACGCCGCGAGCGCGACGAGGATCGTCACCGCGACGATGAGCGCGGCCCGCAGCGGACTCCACGCGACGGGCACTTCCGTCATGTAATAGAAGTCCGGCAAGCGGTAGGAGCCGCTCACGAAGCGGCAGAAGAAATAGGCCGCGAGGCAGCCCAGGCCGCCCCCCGCCACGCCGAAGAAAGCCCCCTCGAAAAGGTAAAGGCGACCGAGTCCCTCGACCCGCGCGCCGAGGCCGCGCAGGAGCGCGATCTCGCGACTCTTCTCGGCGACGCGCACGGCGAGCGCGAGGTGCACCGCGATCGAAGCGAGCACGACGATAAAGAACACGGCGATGTTCATGAGGATCTTCTCGAGCCGTAGCGAATACCAAAGGGCCGCGTCGGTCTCGCGCCAGGTCTTGAGCTCGACCCCGAGGAACGCCGCGAGCGGCGCCCGCAAGGCCTCGACGCGATCGGGGTCCTCGACCTTGATCTCGACGCGCGAGACCGCGCCGGGGAGCCCGAGCCAAGTCTCGAGGTCCGAGCGGGCGATGCGCACGAGCCCGCGGTCGAGCTCGTAGACGCCCGTGCGGAAAGTCGACTCGAAGGGAAGCTCGAGCGGAGGCGCGTCGATCTTCCACGCGCTCCGGAAGCGGTAGACCTGACCGGGAATGAGCCCGACGGCGTCGACGAGCTCGAGCCCCACCGAGAACTCGCGCGGCGGGTGGCGATCGACGCCCTGAAGGACGACGCCCGAGCCGACGACGCGGCCGCCCTGGAGGGTCGGCACCTCGAGAAGCGCCTCGGTCTGCAGGAGGTAACGGATCGAGGAAACCTGCGGACGCCAGGCCGCGTCGAGTTCGTCGACGGAACGACCGAGCCCCGCGCGGGGAGTGCCCTCCCACAGGAGATGCGGCTTCTCGGCGAGGGCACGGGTGCGGATGTCTCCCTGCAGGCCTTCCATGATGGCCGCGACCGAGATCCAAGCCATCGAGCCGATGAAGAGGCCGAGGAACGCGAAGAGGTTCATGACCTTGACCGACGCGCGCGAGTGGCGACCGCTCACGTGCTTCAGCAACAAGGACCAGGCCCAGCCCGGCAGCCCCAACTTCGACATGCCGGACAAGCTAGCATCGCGGGCGCGGGACGTCAGGCGTTAGTAGGACATTTCGAATTGCAGATGGAAGGAGCTCCCTTCCAGGGACCGCGAAGCGAAGACCACGACGGGAAAACTTTTGTTGAAAACGAGCAGGGCGCCCGTGCTGCCCGAGAAGGCCGTCTGGTCGCCCAGGCGCCCGACGTCCAGGCCGACGGGGATCCAGGTGATTTCGCAGTTGAGCCCGAAAAATTTCGTATCCCGCAAACGCCAACGGAACTCCGCCGACTCCAGGAACTTGAGCTTCTCGTGAAAACGGCCGCGCGCGTAGCCGCGCAGGATACGCGAGTACGAGACGTCGCGGATCGGATCGAGCCCGCCGACGCTCGTGAGTTCCCAGAACGGCGGGTCGCCGACGAAGGCGTCGACGGTCAGGCGATTCGCGAGGGTGAAGCGCTCGTTTCCGATGTAGCGGCGATCGGTCATCGTGAGACGTTGGTAGGCGAAGTTTCCGAGCGGCTCGCCGGCGACCTCGCCCGAAACTTCGAAGGACCAACCCTTCTTGGGAAGGAAGGCGTTGTCGCGCGTATCGATCTGGAGCCCGAGACCGACGCGCGACGACCAACCGCCGCCGATCCCGACCGGCGCGTCCTCGAACAGCTTCGACTCGGGCGCGAGCGCGGCGGGCAAGTGATGGATCGTCGAGAAAGAGGCGAAGAGGTTCGCCGCCTGCGCGTCCAGGCGGAAAGTCCGCAGCAGCAACGAGGTCTGGAAGCCGTACTCGCGAAGGGCGTAGCGGAAATCCACGTCGGGGCGACTGCCGATCGTCACGGCGAGGGGGCCGCTGCCGTAGTAGCGGGTCTCCGTCGTGTAACTCGTGAAGAACTGGAACTTCCAGCGCGGGTCGAAGGGCAGCCAAAAGATGCGCGGGAAGTCCGTGCCGAAGCTCGACTGGTACTCTCGCGTGTCCGACCGCGCGAAATGCAGGAAGCTCTGGAAGGCGGGCTCGTCCTCGCGGTCGGAGAGGCGCGTCAGGTTGGCGCGAAAGCCGCCCCAGAATCCGGAGCGGGGCTTCGTGTAAACGAGCGGGAAGGCCTGCAGCAGGCAGGGCCCCCCGAAGCAACTCAGGTTGCGGCGCGAAGCGAGCCGGCGAACCGTCGTCTCGACCCGGGAACCGAGGTCGCGCAGCTCGACCCGCAAATCCTCGACCTTGCGCTCGCCCTCGCCTTCGGTGAGCGTCGGGTAAGAGCCCCAAGGGAGGTCGGAGCCCGTCGGGGCCGCCTGCGCGCGCGGCCCCGCGCAAGCCAGGACGCCCGCAAGCGTCAATAATCCGGCCCGGCCCGCGTTCCACCTCATCCCCCGCATCGTAACATCCGATCCGGTAAATGTGGGTTTAACGCTCGAAGGACTCTTATCGTTTCTGCGCGCATTCTGGACGGCCTGCCGCAAGGACCGGCCGTGGGCCCACCACGACGTCAAACAAGTCATCGCCCGCCAGGTTTATTTCACGGGGGCCCAGGCCTTCCGGCTCATCGCGCTCGCCGCGCTCTTCCTGGGGCTCGTCACGGTCGCCCAGAGCGGCGCCCAGCTCCGGCGCCTCGGCGGCGCGGACGCGCTCGGCACCCTGCTCGTCGCCGCCTTCGTCCGCGAAGTCGGCCCCCTCGTCACGCTCATCGTCGTCGTCGCCCGCTCGGTCTCGGCCGTGGCGAGCGAGCTTTCGGCTATGAAGGCGAACGGCGAGATCGACGGCCTGCGCGCGACGGGCGTTTCGCCGATGAGCTACCTCGTTTTTCCGCGCGTCGTGGGCGGGGCCATCGCCTGCTCGCTCCTCGCCATGCATTTCGCCGTGATCGCCCTCGGCGTCGGCTACTTCGTGGCGCAAAGCTACATCGACATGAGCTTCTCGCGCTACCTCGAGAACGTCTTGACCTCGATCGCGCCGTCGGACTTCCTCATCTTCTTCCTGAAGACGAGCTTCCTCGGGCTCTTCGTATTCTTCTTCGCCTGCTACTGCGGCTTGCGGACGGCCGGGAACAGCTTCGAGATCCCGCAGGCGACGACGAAGGCCGTCGTGCTTTCCTTCGGGCTTTGCTTCGGGGCGCAAGCCGCGATCAGCGTGACCTACTATCTGCTCGTGCTGAGGGAGGCCGGATGGACGCAATTCCTCTAAAGCCGACCGAGATCTGGCGCGCCGAAGGTCTTCGCGCGGGCTTTCCCGCGGCGAGCGACGGCGAGATCCGCGACGTCGGGCTCCTCGTGCACGCGGGCGAGAAGATCGCCCTCGTCGGCCCCGAGCACGGCGGCCGCGCCATGCTGTTCAAGGTGCTCGCCGGCCTCCGGCCCGTCCGGGGCGGCCGTCTCGTGACCCTGGGTCACGAGCTGACCGAGGAACCCTGGTGGGTGGATTGGGACCAGCTCATCCCGTCCACCGTCCGGCGGAAGATGGGCGTGCTGCTCGATCGCGAGGGCCTGCTCAGCAACGTGTCCGTCCGCGAAGGACTCGAGCTCCTCTTTCGCTTCAAGAACGGCGACAGCACGCGCAAGCACATTGAGGCCGCGCGCACGATGGTCGACAAGCTCGGCCATCGCTTCGGCATCACGGACTGCCTCGACAAGCGCCCCACGCTGCTGACCGCCGCCGAACGCCGGCTCGCCGGTCTCGCGCGCGCTTTCCTCTCCAAGCCGAGCGTACTGCTGCTCGAGAACCCGACGGTCGGCTTCGGCGACCTCAGCCGCGAGCGCCTGGAGAACGTCATGACGGCCATGTTCGCCGAGTCGGCGCGCACGATCGTCGTTTCCACGGACAACCTCCGTTTCGCGCGGCGCTTCTGCCCGCGCTGGATTCTCGTCGACGAAGGCGGGATCGTCTTCGACGGCCCCGCGACCGAACTCATCCGCGACCCCGACTCGACGTGGGGCACGCGCATCCGCCAACTCGTAGGAGAAGCCGCATGATCTCGAAACGCACGCTCTGGCTCTTCGTGCTCCTAGGCGCCGGAACTTTCGCGCTGCTCTTCCTCGGCGCCGGCTTCCGCCAGGGCTGGTTCCAACCGAGCACGAGTTTCCGGGTGCGCTTCGCGCGCGGCGACGGCGTCTACGTCGGCACGCCGGTCTCGATCGCGGGCCTCAAGGCCGGGCAGGTCGCGGCCGTCGAGCTCGACCACGACAACAAGGTGTCCGTCGTGTTGCGGATCCAAAGCGCTTTCGCGAACAAGATCAAGTCGGACTCCAAGGCCAGCCTCGGCCGCCCCTTCATCATCGGCGAGCGACTCGTGTCGATCTCGCCCGGCTCGCCCGCCCTGCCCACGCTGCCCGAGGGTTCCGAACTCCAAGGCGAAGAGGTCCTCGAAATCACCGACCTGCTGAGCGGGGGCCGGCTGGCGCCCTACTTCAACACCTTCACCAAGCTCATGGACCAGCTCCAGATCGTCATCGAAGGCGACGGCTCGCCGAACGCGGTGCCGCTCTCCGAGCTCTACAAGCAGGCGCACCGCACGCTCAAGGCGGTCGAGGTCGCGGGCAAGGACCTCACCGCGATCAAGACGAACTTCGTGCTGTCGCCCGACCTCCAGAAAATCCTGCGCGAGCTCGCCGCGGGATCGCCCCACATCGCGCCCGTGCTCGCGGGCGCCGAGCGCAGCCTGCCGGAGCTCACGCGCATCGCGAACGAATTTTCGGTCCTCGTGCCGCAACTCAGCAAGACGATGAACGAAGCCGTCTTCACCCTGCAGGCCGCCCAGCGCAGCTTCGTGCTGAGCGGCGGCGTCGAGCGTCTCAAGTGGGAAGAAACGAAGAAGGCCAAAGAAGGCGCGAAGGGCGGCGACGCCCGCGAGCCGGCCTCGCCCCGGGACTAGCCGCTATTTCCAGATCGGCGGGATCCACTTGCCCGCGACGCGGAACTCGTCGTAGGGCTCGTTGAGCGCGCCGTTGAACTTCGTCTTGTGGTACTCGAGCGAAACCGTGAAGGTGTCGGCGAGCGCGTAGTTGAAACCGATGTACCACTCGCGTCCCAGCGCTTCGTCGTAGTTGAAGACGTAGCCCATGAAGCTCACGCTGGCGGACGGACCGAGGTCGACCTTGAGACCGATGTCGGCCCCGAGTTCGAAAAGGTTGCTCACCATGGATTCGGCGACGAGACGATCGAAGGCCTCGGTCTGCGCGCGGTCCTCGTAGCGGAAGTAGTAGAGATTGCCCACGATCGAGAACGGCGAATCCGCGAGTCGAACGCTTTGGTTCGCGGAAGCGAGCACGTAGGCCAAGCCGTTGTAAAAGCGGCCCGAGGTGTAGGAAATCTTGTCGAGCGGCGACGAATCGGCCGACTCCGGAAAATCGGTCGCCGCGTCGGACGGCGCGTTCAACGCGCCCACGAGCACCGCGATGGAGGGCGGCTCGCCCTCCGGCTTCGCGACCGATGCGGCCGGGCAACGCCGGGGATCGCCCGAGAACAAGGCCTTCCGCAGACGCTGTTCCATCGCGGATTCCTTCAACAGGACGGCGTCACCCAGAACTCGGAGGGCTTCATCCCAAGCCCCTTCGTTCGAGAGACAGTTCAGGCCGCCCGGCGAGCGCGCCGCGGAGAGCAGCACGCGCGAGAAGGTGCGGACGATCCGGATCGCGGGGCCGCGCGCTTCGGCGTGCGCCGTTACGTGGGGCGAGAAGTAAGACAGCAGCAGACCGTTCTTTTCGGGATGACGACTCGCCTCCCGGACGATGAAGCGCAGGATTCCCGCCCGATCCGTCACGAAACGCGTCGATCCGTCCTCCTTCGAACGGACGACGCGCAGGAGAGGAAAAGCGACGGGCGCGCCCGCCGACGGCCCAGAGGGCGTCGAAGGCGCTTCGACCGAAGCCGGATGCCGTGACGACAACGAGGCACAACCCGCGACAAGCACGAGCAGGGCCCCGCAGAGGGAAGCTCTCAGATCCGCATGAGTCTTCATGGACCCATGATCGCCAAGCTTCCCCTCTCGCACGAGCCAACTCGATGACGTTCCGAGTTAAACCCTTCCGACTTCGCGCGACGCGAAACTAGGGGCGACGACCGCCGCCGCGGCCCGGACGATTCGGCTCGGAAGCGTCGCCCGATCCGGACTCGCCGCCCGGAGCCTGGGGCGGGTTCCCCGGACGGCCCGCGCGCTCGCGCTCACGACGTTCATTCTCGGCGCGTTCGCGGCCTTCGCGTTCGCGACGCTCGTTCTCCGCCCGTTCGCGACCTTCGCGCTCGCGACGCTCGTTCTCCGCCCGTTCGCGACCTTCGCGTTCGCGACGTTCATTCTCGGCGCGTTCACGTCCTTCACGTTCGCGACGCTCAGCCTCCGCACGCTCACGCGCAACGCGCTCGGCTTCCGCGCGTTCACGGGCGGCACGTTCGGCCGTCTCTCTCGCACGACGTTCATTCTCGGCGCGCTCACGAGCCGCACGTTCGTTTTCTGCGCGTTCACGGGCCGCTCTTTCGGCTTCCGCGCGCTCGCGGGCGGCACGTTCGGCCGTCTCTCTCGCACGACGCTCGTTCTCGCTACGTTCGCGGGCCACCCGTTCGGCTTCCGCGCGTTCGCGAGCGACACGTTCAGCTTCCGCGCGTTCGCGGGCGGAGCGTTCGTTTTCGGCACGCTGACGGCCTTCGCGCTCGCGGCGTTCGTTCTCGGCACGTTCGCGGCCTTCGCGCTCCCGGCGCTCGTTCTCGCCACGTTCGCGGGCCATCCGTTCGGCTTCCGCGCGTTCGCGGGCCGCGCGCTCGGCGGCCTCTCTCGCACGGCGTTCATTTTCGCCGCGCTCACGACCTTCGCGTTCGCGGCGCTCGTTCTCGGCACGCTCACGACCTTCGCGCTCACGACGCTCGTTCTCCGCACGTTCGCGGCCTTCGCGCTCACGACGTTCGTTCTCGGCGCGCTCGCGGGCCGCACGGTCACGGGCAACGCGTTCGGCTTCCGCACGCTCGCGAGCCATACGCTCGGTTTCCGCGCGCTCACGTTCTTCCCGTTCGCGACGCTCGCGCTCCTCGGCGGCGCGGTCCGGAACCGGCTCGTAAACCGGCGGTTCATACGTCGGCGGCTCGTACACGGGAGGTTCGTAGGTCGGGGGTTCGTAGGTGGGGGGCTCGTAGGTCGGCGGTTGGTAAACCGGCGCCGCCTTGACCTCGAAGAACACCTGCTTCGACAACTTCGTGCCGTCGAGTTTCTCGAGGGTCAGCGCCGCGTAGCTCGTACCGACCGCCTGCGTTTGACCCGAGATCTCGATGGAATCGCGCCAGACATCCAACTTGATTCCCGCCGGAACGGCGCCCGTCAGTTTCGCGTCACGGAAAGCCGTCGCGCCTTCGAGCGAGATGAGATGACTGAAGTCTTCACCGGCACGAGGCGACAGCTGCAGAACCGCCTCGTCCTCGTAGAAGGGCGCCGGCAGACCGGGGTGCTTGGCCTTGGCCACGCTCGACTGCAGAAGGTAGTTTTGCGCGACCGTCCGACCGTCCGCGAGCTTCGCGCGCACTTGGAAAGCCCAGATCCCCGAAACGTTGAGTTTGCCTTCGAGCCGCGCCGTCGCGCCGTTGGCCTTCAGCTGAAGCCCTTCGGGCAGCGGGCTCGCGGGGTTGATGGACCACTCCGTCACGGCCGACTTCGTTCCCACGACCTCGAAGGCGTTCCCGAGGCTCTGTCCCGCCGTGAAGCGGGGGAAGTAACGGAAAGAAGCTCCGGCCATCTCGACGCCGTCCGAGAAAATTCTCGGGCTCGCCTCGTCCACCAGCTCCCATTGGCTTTGGGTGTCGGGACTCATCAGGCGGTAGGCGGGCGCCCACCCCATCGAACTCACCTTCACCAAGAAAGACTCCTGCACGATCCGGTCGTCTTCGAGCACGATCGTGAACGTGAAGGCCCCGACGCTCGCTTCGGTCGGCGTTCCCGAGATCGCGTAGACGCCGTCGACGGTCGAGAAAGCGAGTCCCTTCGGCAGGGTGCCGTCCGTGAGGCCGACCCACTTGGCCTTCGGCGTCTTGTCCACCGTGATCACGCCCCGGAAGGGGCGACCGGCCACGGCGTCAAAGCCGCCCGGCGTGCGGAAGGCCGGAATCTTGGCCGCGGGTTGCGCGAGCGGCGTCGAGAAGAAGACTTGGTGCCGAACGTAGGTTCCGTCGCTCAGCAGAGCGCAGATGTTCACGGGCCAGTTTTCGACGAAGCGGATGCGACCGTCCAAACGAATCCGCTTCGGGCCGACGCGCACGAGACGCAGACCCGCGGGAGCCGGGATCAGAGCGCAGTTCGAAAGGCTCGCCTGCACGATGTCCGACGCGGCGTTGGACAACTCCAAGTCGATCGCGACTTTCGTGCCGTAGCCGACGCCTTCGATCTTCGTGAAGAGAACATCGTCCAACAAGCGCGACGAACGACCGACCGCGACCAACTGCGCCCGATCGTTCTCGGGGTAGTAGGTTTGGGCGAACGCGGCGGGGATCGGGGCGAGCCCTCCCCAGCCAAGGGCGAGCGTAAGGAAGCCACTTAAGCGAAAAGACATTCTGAACCTCCGGTTAACGGAGGGCTACAAAGGCGGTGCCGAGCAGGAAAGGCCTTTCGCGACGCCCCGCTCGGGGACGCGCGATTTATGCGCCTCTCGCATTCGAAGTCCGTCCGTCGTCGCCGAAGGAAGTCGCTTCGCCTTCGGAGCGACGTTTTTAGAAGGAAAGCGACGTCGTGAGCGCGACGGCGGACTCGAGAAAGCGAACGTCGAAGCGGCGCGCGTACAGGAATCCGACCCGCGCCTGGCCGGCCGGGGAATCCTGCAGACGGTAGTCCACGGAGACTCCCATCCCGGCGACGCCGAGCTGGATGCGCGGCCGAATCTCGACGAACTCGGCGTCGAAAAAGGCTTCGAGCCCGAAGACCGGCGCGGCGAACTCGAAGTTCCAACCCCCGTACGGCGCGAAAGCGAGGTTCCGCAGGAGGGAAAGCCGCACGCCCCCCAAGGCCTCCAAAGAAGTCGCGTCGCCCCGCCACGGCGACAGACGCGCTTCCGTCCAGGCCCAAGGGCCCCAGTGAAAGCGTCCTTCGAAGCCCAGGCGCGCTTCGTCGATCCGAAGGAGCAAACGCGCCATGACTCGCCGCTCCCATTCTTTCCCGCCCAAGGGCCCTTCCGCCACGGGAAACCCAGGACTTCCGTGACTTAGCGAGAGGGGAGCGAGCGCGAGCCCCAGCCCGAGCGTTCTCGTCTTAAAGCGGCTCAATTGACTCCCCCCACGGGCTGCATCATACCAAAACTCGTTCAAAAAACGGTTCGGCTATGAAAGTGAGGTTGATACATGGCTGGGGTTAACAAAGTTATTCTCGTGGGCAATCTGGGTCGCGATCCGGAGCTCCGTCACACGCCGCAAGGCCAAGCCGTCGCGAATTTCACGATGGCGACGAGCGAAAACTGGATGGGCCGCGACGGCCAAAAGCAAGAACGCACCGAATGGCACCGCGTCGTCGTGTGGGGCAAGCTCGCCGAACTCTGCGGCAAGTACCTCGCGAAGGGACGCAAGGCGTACATCGAAGGCAAGCTTCAGACGCGTTCGTGGGATAACAAAGAAGGACAGAAACAGTACACGACGGAAATCGTCGCGAACGTCGTTCAGTTCCTCGATAGCGCCGGAGCCGGCGCGGGCGCCTCGCGCTCGAACGATGGCTTCGGAGCTCCGAGCCACGGCGGCGGCGGCGACGATCCCTTCGGCGCCCCCCCGGATTTCGGCGGCGGCAACGAAGCGTCCGACGACATTCCGTTCTAGTTCGCGAGTCCGCGACACGCGAAGCCGCGGGGGACCCTTCCCTCGCGGCCCTTTACACCGCCTTCTTGGCTTCGATGAAAGATTCCGGAAGGTAGGGTTTCCACGGCTCGGGGATCGCGAGCTTTCCGTTCGTGATGCGCTCGAGCGCCTGTCCCCCCAAATCGTAGAGCAAGAGATCCGGCAAAAAGCCGGGCTTGGGTTCCGCGGGGATCTTCGCCAAAACGAGTCCCGCCTCTTGCGGCGTCTTGGCTCCCTTCCTCTGATTACAAGGCACGCAGCAACTCACGATGTTCGACCAGGTCGTCAGCCCTCCGCGCACGACCGGCACGATATGATCGAGGGTCAGTTCCTTGGCCGGCAGACGGATCCGGCAGTACTGACAGCAGTGGTCGTCGCGCAGGAACACGTGGAGACGGGAAAAGCGGGGGCCCCGGCGATGACGCCGCGTCGGCGCGTAGCGCCGCATCCGAATCACGGAAGGAAGCGGAAAACTCCGCGACACGCTCCGCACCATGGCGGACGAGTAGAAGTCCAAGACTTCCGTCTTCTCCGTGAGGAACAAAATCATGGCCCGCTTCCACGAAACGATTCTCAGAGGCTCATAGGTCGAGGACAGCACCAACGTTCGCAGGCCGTCGAGGGCGCTTGCGTCCATGCCTTCATTGTAGCAAAACCGATCGAAGAGATGGAAGGAGCGTTATGGCACGGCCCCCCTCGGGAAAAATGACGCCCTCCCGGAAAAAAGCGCCAAAGGACGTGGAGACCGACGACGGGATGGACGCGCTCCCTCCTTCGACGGAGCTTGCCCCCGTTCCTTACTCCGCGCCGGCCGAGCGCGACTTACTGACCCTTTACATGAAGGAAGTCGGCAAGGCGCCGCTGCTGAGCCCGGAAGAAGAGAAGGCCCTCGCGCTGCGCGTCCACGAGCACCAAGACCCCGAAGCGGCCAAGCTCCTGGCGGCCTCGAACCTGCGCTTCGTCGTGAAGATCGCCTTCGAGTACGCGCGCTACGGCGCCAAGGTCCTCGACCTCGTGCAGGAAGGCAACGTCGGGCTGCTCCGCGCGATCCGCGATTTCGATCCCTACAAAGAAGTTCGGCTCACGACCTACGCCGTCTACTGGATCCGTAGCTACATCCAAGACTACCTGCTGCGAAACTGGTCGCTCGTGCGGCTCGGCACGACGGCCGCGCAGAAAAAGCTCTTTTACCGGCTCAAGAAGGAGCAGGAGAAGTTCGAGCGCGAAGGCCTTCGCCCCGAACCCAAGCGCATCGCGCACGACCTCGACGTCGAGGAGTCCGACGTCAAGATCATGCAGGAGCGCCTCTCGGGCAAAGACGTCTCGCTGAGCGCGCCGCGCGGCGACGACGAAAGCGGTCAAGCGTTCACGCTCGCGCAGAACATCGTCGACGCCGCCCCGCTCGCCTCGAGCGAGCTCGAGGCGGCCGAGCAGGCGGCGCTCTTCAAGAAGGCGCTCGGCGAGTTCCGCGCCACGCTGAACGAGCGCGACCAAGTCATCCTAAACGATCGCCTCCTGTCGGAGAATCCCCGCACGCTCATCGAGATCGGCGAGGAATACGGCGTCTCGAAGGAGCGCGCCCGCCAGCTCGAGGAGCGCATCAAGGAAAAGCTCAAAGAGTTCCTGTCGGCGAACTACCCCGACATCTCGGTGAATTGATCGCATCACTCGGTCCACGGAACGGGCGCGGGGCGCTCCGCTGGCGTCATCGGGGACTTCGGCCTAGAAACGCCTTTGTCGGCGCCATTTCGGTCGCCCGGAAGGAGTCTCGCATGTCGTTGCCCAAGCTCGCTTTTCTGGCCTTCGTGGTCGCGCCCGTCGCGACCCCCGCGTTCGCCCTGCCCGACACGGGCTGGGTTCCGCTCAATCCCGTTCAGACGACCCTCGTGCCGCGCCTCCTCGGTCGCGGCGGCGACAACGTGCGCATCGCGAACGACGAGCACGGGGCCCTGGCCGAAGCCACGAACGAGTGCGACTTCGCCATGCAGATGTACCAACGGCAAGCCCCGCACGCCCGGATCCTCGAGTACCGGGCCTACGTCACGGAAGCCACGGACGGGGGCAGCGGCCGCTACTACTACAAACGCAACTGCGATATCCGCGTCGCGCGCTAACGCGCGACCGAGGGTGTCGATTTTTTCGACACCCTCTTCGTTTCCCGTCAGCTTTCGCCGAAGGCCCCGGCTAAGCCGCCGAATCCGCTTTGGCCCTCGCCTTGCTCCCTTTTCGGCAGGGGGAAGTCGATGATGCCAGGAGCAGCCGTGAGAGATCCCGTCGCCAGCTACCGCCGTTGGGCCCGCTTCATCGTGGGCGCCGCGATCGCCAACCTCGCGCTCTGCGTGGGCGTCGCGGGCATCCGCTCGGCGGAGCCCGAGCGCTTCGGCTACGTCGTGCCGCGCGCGGAGGGCCTTTGGATCATCGGCGCGAACCGCTTCGGGCTCCACGCCGTCAAGCGCTTCGACAAACTCGAGGACTGCGAGCGCTTCTTGGCCGAGCGCGGGCTCGAGCTCGACGCGATCGAGTACGTGCGTCCGGCGCAGAGCGAGCGGGTCGAGTGGAAGGCCGTCGAGACGAACGGGCGCGCGCACTACAAAGTCGTCTGGCAGGGCGCCAAAGGCCCCGGCGTCCTGCACACGCCCGACGCCGCGAGCGCCAAGCGGGTGGCCGAGTACCTTCGTTACCAAGAGCTCCGGCCGGGCGAGTACGGCTACGGCCTACCCCTGCGCAAGCTCTATTGATCTCCGCACAAATAAAGACACCTCTCTGCTCGGTCTTTTCCCGTCGGCTCGGAAGGCTCCTCGGTCGCTTGCGCCCGGCAAACTCGGTCGTCGCCTTCCGAGCCGACGGAAAAATCCACTTCGCATCCAAATGTCTTTATTCGTGCGGAGATCAATAGCGTCTAGATTCCCAAAAGTTTGCGCGCGACCGCGGCCTTGACGCGCGCGCCGGCGCCGACTTCCGGCGCGACGAGATAAGGAAACTCCTTCGCGAGTTCGCGACTCGGTTTGTCCACGCCGTCGCCCACGCGGGCGCCGTTGAGTCCGGCGACGTAAAGCGTGTACATCGTGTCCATGATGTCGTCCGTGGGGCGGCGACCGCCGCAACTCGTCGGCTTCACGCCCTTCAAGAGGGAGCGTTCGATCTCGAGGAAAGAGTTCTCGTCGCAGGGCTTCGCCATGTCCACGACGAGAAAATCCTCGAGGAGCAGCGTCGTCAGCGACTCGATTCCCTTGGGCGACCATTCCGCCTTGCCGTCGAGTCCGTCGTAGAAGGCGACGTTGCGCGCGAGACGTTCGCGGTAAGTCGCCATTCGGGCCGCGGAGACCTCGAAGGTCCCTTCTCCGTTGTAGGCGTCCCGCAATTCCTCCGCGCCCTTGGGCGAGAAGAGGCTCACGTTCGTGATCTCCGGACGTCCGAGGCGATCGGTCCGTCGAATGGGCGCGGAAGGCTTATCTTGCGCGAAGGCTTCCGCCGCGAACGCGAGCAGCGAGTGACCGGGGAAAAGACGCGCGACGGGCAATTCCATCACGAGGCTCAGCACGTTCAGCGAATCCATCGTGTCGAGGCCCTTGGCCGGCAGGAGACGGCCCTTCGTCGCCGCGGCCGACCAGAGCGCGTCGAAGAAAAAGGGATCCGTGCGCATGCCCGCGAAGAGCGGAAAGTCACCGCCCGCCGACTTCGTCGAGTTGAAGGTCACCCGGCTCCGCATTCCCGTCGAAGTCTCGCAGGTCGCCACGTGTTTTTCGTGCGTGCGCGGAGTCACGAAGCTGCAACGAAGCGTAAGCTCGCCGTCGGCGCTCGTCTCGATGCGCGGAGCGCCGGCCTCGCCCGCGATCGCGGCCCGGCGCACGGAGATCTTGTAAGTCACTTTGTCGTCGAAGTGCCCGGGCGGCGGCACGACCGGGTACGCGTTGAGGATGATCGTGACGAAACCCTCTTTGCCCGGCGTCGGGTAAACGTAGAGGTCGCTCAGATCGGCGACCCGATGCTTCGTCGTCACGGGGCCGTCGATGTGATCACTCGCGAAGGCCGCCCCGGACGAGGCCAAGCACGAAGCGAGCAAAGCGCGCGAGACGATTCCCCATTTTTGTTTTTCCATCCCCGCATTATGCCCCCGCCTTTCCCCGGCCGCGAGCCAAGCCCGCTAACTTTGGCGACGGGCGCGTCAGCGTGCTTTGGCGCGCGCGCGCGAGCGCCTGCTTCACGCAAAACTTCGTGACGCGCGTGACGAGGGCGAGCGGCAAGGGCTCGTCGAAAGGAAAACGCACGGAGCCCTTCGCGCCCTCGAAAGCCGAGAATTCTTTTTTGAAGGCCACGATGGCGTCGGGTCCCGGGTAAAAACCGATGTGAGCCTTGAACGCGGCGAAGTGCACGAGATTACCCTCGAACGTGAAGGTCGGAATGCCGTAGCCGATCTTTTCGCGGGCCTTCGGTGCCGCGCGGCGGATCGCCTGGCGCACCTGCTTCAGCAAGCGACGCACCTCGGGCGGAAACGCCGCGATGTAGGCCGCGACCGTCGCTTTCGGCGTCCTCGACGCTTTCGTCGGTCGAACGGCCCCCTTCAAGGCTTCGCTTCCGGCGAAACGGCGGGACGAGACGGGATCGAGGCCAGACGACCCTCGAGGATCGCGCCGGGCTCGACCGAGATGCGTTCGGCCTGCACGCGGCCGATGACTTTGGCGCCGGGCAGGAGCCGCACGTTGCGCGCCTTCACGTCGGCGTCGAGGATGCTGCCCTCGACCGTGAGCTCGTCGCACTCGATCGTGCCCTTCACGCGGGCTTCGCGCATGAGATAAAGGTGGGATTTTTCCTCGGAGCGGATGCTCCCCGTCCATTCGCCGGAAAAGCGGAACTGGCCGCGGAACTCGAGGTTCCCCCGGCCGCGGAAGGATTCCATGATCCAGTGCTGATCCTTGAGGATCTCGAAGTTTTCGAAGAACGGACCGACGTCGCTCACGAGCCCCCCCGCTTCCACTGGATTTCCTGCCGCGTCTTGATGAGGAGCGAGCCTTTGTCGTCGTACACGAGCAAGGTCGAGTAGACCGGTTCGGAGCCCGCGAGTTCCATCCAGCTTCCGACGTTGAAGCGCGCCGTCACGTCGCGGGTCAGACGCAAGTCCTCGAGCGACTGTCCGCGGTGAAAGAGGATGGCGTCGCCCGTTTGGTTCGCGAGCGCCGGCGGGAGCGAAAGCACGCCCTGCGCCCCGTGCAGGAGCAGGATCCAGTAGATCTTCACGGCCCCCTGGACGGGCGGGGCCCGGCGAAGGCCGAACTTGAGCGACAGCTCCTTGCGGGTGGCGTCGAAGGAGACGTTCAGATTCTCGGCCGTGAAGGCGGAGGACAGGATCTCTTGGCCGTCGAGCCCGGGCAGCCATGTCGCGCGCGGCGGATTCTCCGAAGCGGCCGGCACCGCCACGACGGGCGCCTGCTCGGCGCGGAGCGCGCGCAGGCTCAACCGCAGGCTCGCGGCCTCTTCGACGCTCCGGTGGAGCTGCCAACGCGCGACGAGCCACCCCGTCCCCGCCACGGCCGAAACGAGGAAAAGCAGCGCGAGCAACGTCGTGACGCGCTGGAGGCTCTTCCAAGGCGCACGAAAGCCGAACCATTGCCCCGTGCGTCGTACGACGAGGACATCCCAGAAGGCGTTTTCGTCCCGCTCCATATTCCGGGAGTTTAGCCTAATTCCTCCCCTTGGCCTCCCCGGCCTTCACGAAAACTTCACCCGAAGCGGGGCGAAAGTTTCCGCGCCGTCCACCCGAAGAGTCTTAAGATAGGAGGGTCATGGCCGAAGAAGAAAAACCGGAAGGCGCCGCCCCCGAAGGCGGAGCCGAAGAAGCCCCCCCGAAGAAGAAGCTTTCGCTTCTGACGATCACGCTCGGCCTCCAAAGCGTGATCCTGCTCGGAGCGGCGGGCTTCATCGCGAAGACGGTTTTCATGCAGAAGCCCAAGGACCTTTCCGAGACGCAGCTCACCGGGCGCACCATCGCGTCCATCCGCGACGTCGAAGCCCAGGTCACGAACGTCGACCTCGAGACCTTCACCGTGAGCCTCGGCCAGGGCAAGACGCTCAAGGCCGGCATCCAGATCGAAGTCAGCGATCCCGCGACGGCCGAAGTCATCCGTAAACGCCTGCCGGCCGTGAAGGCCGAAGTCCTCAAGACCCTCTCGGCGAAGGGGCTCCAAAGCGAACGCCTTTCGGGCAAGCTCGATTTGAAGGACGGAATCCGGAACACCCTCAACGGGATCCTCGATTCGACCAAGGGCAACCAAGGCTCGGTGCGCGACGTCCTGCTCCAGGACTTTATCCTCGTGCTCAAATAACGCCCGGATCGCGAACGCCGCGCCACGCAACTTTTCCTCTGTCCCAGCC
>ERZ761607.741-NODE-741-length-50120-cov-5.756397_pt1 | contig 50120 bp, 53 predicted proteins | sample MGYA00511164_ERZ761607 | MGnify/ENA primary metagenome ERZ761607 (study PRJEB28899, sample SAMN02445080) | bioreactor sludge metagenome | biome: EBPR sludge | place: Australia: Brisbane, Thorneside Wastewater Treatment Plant | collected 2011-06-22 ...
GCGCCACAGTGATCTACCAGGGCAACAATGCCGGCAACCTGGCTGGCTTCGCGGTGAACTCGCAGAACCCGAGCAATGCCATCACGCTCAGGATCCAGTCCAATGCCGCCGGCTCCTGCGACGACGGCCAGGTGGCGATTCCCCTGCGCTGGACAGTGGGCTGCGGTGCCGTGGGCATGGAGGAGCTCGCGCAAGGCGGCTTCGCCGTGTACCCCAATCCGACCGAAGGCCTGCTCTACATCAATGTGGGCCCGGATGTGATCGGTACCGCCCGTGTGCGTGTGCTCGACATGAGCGGGCGCACCGTGCTGGAGGCACCGATCAACGTCCGTAGCGGCTCGGCCAGCTCCATCGACATGCAAGGCCTCCAGAGCGGCCAATACGTGGTGCAGCTGGCCACTGAGCAGTGGACCAAGGTGCAGCGCGTGCAGGTGGCGCGCTGATTCCGCCCCACCGGCTTTTCGCCGAGCGCCCCGGAGCACCTGCTCCGGGGCGTTCGCTTTCCGGCTGTCCGGTCAGGGGGCGCCCGCTCGGGCCGCTACCAGGTTCCTGCGTAATCGAGCGGAACGGCGACCTGCGCCTTCAGGAAGCCGTACCGGAGGTTGACGAGCTGGCGGATGTGGTGCAGGTCATGCGCCACCCAGTTCGTCAGCAGCAGATCGCAACTCACCGGGCCCACTTTGGGATGGAGGTAGGCATTGGACCAAGGAGACCTTTCCTGCCCGCGAAGCCATTCCACCGAACACCTCCGTTCCTCCAGAAAGCCGCGAAGCCTGGCCTCGAAGTCCTGATCCATGTAGTTCCGTTGCCCCACCCATGCAGCCGGGTCGATTGCGGGCCAGGGCAGGGCGGGCGTCTCCAGCGTGGACCGAAGGCGCGCGCGGAAGTCCTCGCGCTCCTCGTCATGGAGGTGGCAGACCACCTCCAGCGCGCACCAGTTCTCCGGCGCGGGTTTCCAACGGAACTCCTCCGGAGCCAGGCCGGACAACAGCGCTCGGAATACTTCGGCATGGCGCTCGAGCTGCGCGAAGAGCAAGGTGCGGTCCATGCGACGAAGTTCGGCGCAGGCCCTCACCGTTGGTCAACCCGGGCATCGGAGCACTTGGGTGAAGGACGCCTACGGCTATAGCAAGCAGGCGGATGGAGGTGGGATCACATGAGCGGTAGCCCATGGGCCGGGCCTCGTGCCGTATTTCGCCCCATGCGCCTCCGTTATCACGGCCTTGCCGCAGCATGGGCCACCTCAGCCCTCGTAGTCTCCCAGCCGCTCGTCCGGAAGGGGTCGCTCGGGGCACAGCTGGAAATGTCCACAGACCCTGCCGGCATTCGCATTGTGCGCGTGATTCCCGGCACCACGGCGGCATCCATCGGGCTTCGGCCAGGTGATGCCGTGCAGACGGTCAATGGCACCCCGGTGCGAGCGATCAATGACCTTGTGGCCATGGTGGGTGATTGGTCGGCGGGCATGCCCCTGCGGCTGGAGGTGATGCGCAACGGCGCGCGCAAAGCATTGGATGGGAAGGTAGTGGGCAAGCCCCAGGAGGTCTCAGCGCATGGGCAGGTCATCTATGGCGAGGTGCCCTTCGATGGCGGTGCCTTGCGCAGCATCCTGGAGCTGCCGGATGGCACGGAGGAGGCCCCGGTGGTGCTCTGGTTGCCGGGCGTGGGATGCTATTCACAGGATTTCGCAGCGGACCCGCGCTCGCCCTACAAGCAATGGGTGGAAGGCCTGGTGCAGCGCGGTATCGCCGTGTTCCGCGTGGAGAAGCCGGGCATGGGCGACAGCCGCAACCGCACGTCCTGCCTCGACATGGACTTCGATCATGAGGTTGCGGCCTATTCCGCCGCCTTGGCCCACCTGCGCGGCCTGCCGGGCATCGATCCCGAGCGCATTTTCCTCTACGGCCACTCCATGGGCGTGCTCATCCTGCCGCGTGTGGCGGCATCAGGGCCGGTGGCGGGAGCCATCGCCTGGGGTGGTCTGGCCACCAGCTGGTTCGAGTACGAGGTGCGCCTGATCCGCGAGCAGGAGGCAATCAAGGGCATGGATCCCGTGGCCATCGAGGAGCGGGTGCGCGCGCGGCTCCCGCTGCTCGCGGAATTCTATGTGCACGGAAAGACCGTTGAGGAATTGGCGCAGCGACCGGAGCTTGCGACGGCGCTCGCGGAATACTATGATGGACGCACCTGGCATGGGCTCCAGCACCCCGACTTCTTCCAGGACATCGGCCGGCTCGACATCCTTGCGGCGTATCGCGCCATCGACCGGCCCTTGTTGCTGTTGGCTGGGGAGCATGACCTGCATGCCATCGATACCGGATGGGCCGCTGCCATTGCAGACGCCGTGAACCGAACGCGGCCCGGCTCGGCTACCAGCATGGTCGTTCCCGGAAACACGCACCATTACCACACCGTGCCGTCCATGCAGGACTATGTGCGCATGGAGGCGGAGGGCCGGATTGATGCGGCCTATATGGCCGACCACTTCAACATGGATGTGCCACGGGTCATCGCCGAATGGGTGCACGGCATGCGTTGAGGCTTGTTTCCGCGGCAAGGGGGTACTTTCGCCCCGCTATGCCCGATACCAAGCCCTGCCCCGAGTGCCGCTCGACCATCACATACCCGACCGGGACATCGTGGATGTGCGGCGAGTGCGGCCATGAATGGAACCCGGAGGAGGTGGCCGCCGCCGAGGCGGGCCCGGTGATCAAAGACGCCAACGGCAACGTGCTGAACGACGGGGATGACGTGGTGGTGATCAAGGACCTGCCAGTGAAGGGCATGCCCAAGCCGGTGAAGGCTGGCACCAAGGTGAAGAACATCCGGCTGGTGGAGGGCGATCACGACATCGACTGCCGCATCGAGGGCTTCGGCGCCATGGGGCTGAAGAGCATCTACGTGCGCAAGGCCTGAGGTGGCTCAGTCGTCCAGCCCCTTGCCCTGGAGGATGCGCTCCAGATGCTTCTCGATGCGCGCCTCCCGGGTCTTGCTTTGCTTGGCCCCGGCGAAGTGCAGCAGGTAGCCGCGCTGCCTGCCCGGCGTTAGCGCATCGAACGCCTTCCTCAGCGCCGGCATGGCCTTCAGCTTGGCGGTGAACTCCTCGGGCATCGCGAATTCGGCGGTCTTCTTCAGCGCCACTTCCTGCCCGCTCTGCTCCACGGCAATCGCCTGCTGCATATAACTCCGGATTACCGAGGTCAGCTCGTTGATCTGCTTCAGGCTGCTGAAGCGGATCTGCCGCGCGCTCTGCGTGTTGGCGGTCTGCTGCACCAAGAGCTTGTGGTCGTCCTTCAGCAGCGCGCCCTTGTGGAAGAGCAGCGCGCAATAATCGTTGAAGCCGTGCATCAGGAAGACGTTCTTCCCTTTCAGCGTATAGCATGGGTGGCCCCACTTCAGCTCTTCGGTGAGGCGGGTGTCCAAGGACAGTTTGCGCAGCTGGGCGAAGCATGCCTGCCAGGGACCCGCCTTGGCGAAGAACCAGTCGACCTTGGGGTTCGATGCGCTCATGGCGATGTGTGACCGGTTCAGTGGCTCATCCACCCCGGCCGCGCGGCGGCCTGCTTGATCCAGCTGATCAGCTGCTGCTCATCCTCGATGCCGCTCTCACGGATGTCCAGGTAACGCGCGTTCGGGTCCTTGCTGGGGCCTGGTGGCATGGGCTGGAGCGATTGCCCGAAGAAGAACGTGATGCGCACGAAGTGGGTGAAGCAATGCGTGGCGATGAACCAGCCCTGGCCTTCCACCCCATAGAATGGCGAGTTCCATTTCACGGCCTTCTGCAGCTTCGGGACATGCTCCTCGAGCAGGGCGTCCAGGCGCTCACCGATAGCGCGCTTCCAGCCGGGCATGGCAGCGATGTAAGCCTGCACGGGCGCATCGCCATCGCCTTTGGGAATCTGCGGATTGCCGCCGGAGAGGAGCTTCACCTGGGCCTTGCCGGATCTCTTGGCTGGGGCTTTCGCCTTGGCTGAGGGGCTTTTCGTGGGTCTGGGCATGGTCCTGCGAAGTTGGTCATCGCAACGGTTGCAGGAACCCTCTGCGGGAGCCGGGCATCCATATTTCACCACGATCGTCGGGAGCGGGGCGGAATGGTCGACCTTTGTTCCATCAATGCCCCGGTGGTTTTGCCGGGGATCAACACGTCGGCCGGAAGGCAGGCACATTACCAGTCAGTCAATGTCAAGCGGTACAGTGAAGTTCTTCAACACGGAGAAAGGTTTTGGTTTCATCACCCCGGACGAGGGTGGTAAGGACGTGTTCGTCCACAAGACCGGCACCCGTCAGCCCCTCTACGAAGGCGACAAGGTCACCTTCGAGGTGGAGCAGAGCCCCAAGGGCCTCAATGCGGTCAACGTGACCAAGGCCTGAGGCCCCCCCTCACGCAGCAACAGCGAAGCCCCGGCGATGAGCCGGGGCTTTGTCGTTAAGGGGGGAGGTGGTCCCGATGGATCCGCGGGTTGCGTGGCTGTGCGATCTTCGGGATGCCGCGCTGTCACCAGATCGGAAAGGCGCGTCGGAGACATGGCCGAATTGCCGCAACGCCGTTCCATCCGCATGCGTGGCTACGACTACGCCAGCGAAGGGGCGTATTTCGTGACCATTTGCACCGATGACATGCGGCACCTGTTCGGACGCGTGGAGAACGGTGTGATGATCACGAACGCGCTAGGCGACATTGCACAGCAGTGCTGGGACGCGATACCGCAGCACATGCCGCACGTGGACATCGGGGCATTCGTGGTGATGCCGAACCATGTGCATGGCATCATCATCATTCGCGAACGTGCACGGGCGCGTCATGACGCGCCCGCCACGGACGCGCCCACGCCCGGCATGGACCCTGCACCAACGGCCACCGGACGGCCGGACGGACCGGTGGACCTACCGGAAACGCCGATACCCGACCAGGACAACAATGACCTGCCGCAACACGGAATGCCCGGCGGTGACAACGCGTTGGCCGACGCGCATGGTGCCCATACGCGGACGCGTCATGACGCGCCACTACGGCCAACGCGTAAACCACCGGGTATTCCCCGTGGTGCATTGGGACAGATCGTGGCATCCTACAAATCCGCCGTAACCCGCATTGCCTACCGCGATGGCGTATTGCCCCGTGGCACCACCCTATGGCAACGGAACTACTGGGACGACATCATTCGTGGCTACGGTTCCTACGAACGGATCACGGAATACATCCGGAACAATCCCGCCAACTGGCGCAAGGACGATTTCCATGGGTGATCGGCATTTCGCGTGACGGATCGCAGCGGAAAGCCCGCAAGCCCTGTGATCAGGGCGCGGACTTGCAGCGGAAAGCCGGACCCGAGGCTTTGCGAGGGGCACGCCCTAAAGACCTACGTCTGCAATACCCCCATATTAAACTCCCTCGTTGCCGGTGCCTGGCTGGCCGCTTCGATGCCCACGCTGATCAATGTCAGTATATCCAGTGAATCTATTTGTATCGGTTGAGGACAGGTCCGAGCATTCCAACGTATTCCTGAATGCTCTCCGATGCTGACCAGGGATTTTTAGGTCGGAACGAAGGCTCACCGAACTGTTGCTTGAAAAACTGATAGAGATGTTCCTGTTCAACTCCCACGGAAGGAATTGAGATCAAGCAACACGGACCATCTCGTGAATAGCCAAGCCAGATCTGGATGCCGGATCCGCTGAACTCGAAATCACATTCACCAAGTTCCCGCATCACCAGCGAATGCTGATCCATCAAAGGACGAATACTGGTTCGCACACCGCTCGCGAATATGCTTTGCTGAACGTCCATTTATATCATGTCTGCAACACCCCCATATTGAACTCCCGCGTCGCCGGGCTCTGGCTCGCCGCCTCGATCCCCATGCTGATCCACGTCCGCGTATCCAACGGATCAATGATCGCATCCAGCCATAGCCGTGCCGCCGCGTAATAGGGGCTCATGCTTTCTTCGTACTTGCTGCGGATCTTGCCGAGGATCTCGGCCTCGCGCTCCTTGGTGATCTCCTCGCCGCGGCCTTTCAGCGCGGCCACTTCGATCTGCAGCAGCACCTTGGCGGCCTGGTCGCCGCCCATCACGGCCACCTGGGCGCTGGGCCAGCCCACGATCAGGCGCGGGTCGTAGGCCTTGCCGCACATGGCGTAGTTGCCGGCGCCGTAGCTGTTGCCCACGATCACGGTGAACTTGGGCACCACGCTGTTGGCCACGGCGTTCACCAGTTTCGCGCCGTCCTTGATGATGCCGCCGTGCTCGCTGCGACTGCCCACCATGAAGCCGGTGACGTCCTGCAGGAAGACCAGCGGGATGTTCTTCTGGTTGCAGTTGGCGATGAAGCGCGTGGCCTTGTCGGCGCTGTCGCTGTAGATCACGCCGCCAAACTGCATCTCGCCCTTCTTGCTCTTCACCACCTTGCGCTGGTTGGCCACGATGCCTACGGCCCAGCCGTCGATGCGGGCGTAGGCGGTGATGATGCTCTGGCCGAAGCCTTCCTTGTACTCGGTGTACTCGCTGTCGTCCACCAGGCGCGCGATCACCTCGCGCATGTCGTAGGGCTTGGCGCGGTCGGCGGGGATGATCCCGTAGATCTCCTTGGGATCGGCCTTGGGCGCGGCGGGCTTTTCGCGACTGAACCCCGCGTCCTTCGGCTTGCCGAGCTTGTCCATGATGGCGCGGATCTTCTTCAGGCAGTCCGCATCGTCCTTGCACTTGTAGTCGGTCACGCCGCTGATCTCGCTGTGGGTGGTGGCCCCGCCGAGGGTCTCGTTGTCGATGTCCTCGCCGATGGCGGCTTTCACCAGGTAGCTGCCCGCGAGGAAGATGCTGCCGGTCTTCTCCACGATCAGGGCCTCGTCGCTCATGATGGGCAGGTAGGCGCCGCCGGCCACGCAGCTGCCCATCACGGCGGCGATCTGCGTGATGCCCATGGAGCTCATCACCGCGTTGTTGCGGAAGATCCGGCCGAAGTGCTCCTTGTCGGGGAAGATCTCGTCCTGCATGGGTAGGTACACGCCGGCGCTGTCCACCAGGTAGATGATGGGCAGGCGGTTCTCGATGGCGATCTCCTGCGCGCGCAGGTTCTTCTTGCCCGTCATGGGGAACCAGGCGCCGGCCTTCACGGTGGCGTCGTTGGCCACCACGATGCACTGGCGCTTGCTCACGTAGCCGATCACCACCACCACACCCGCGCTGGGCGCTCCGCCGTGCTCCTTGTACATGCCATCGGCCGCGAAGGCACCGATCTCGATGCGCGGGCTCTTGGGGTCCAGCAGGGCGTCGATGCGCTCGCGGGCGGTCATCTTGCCCTCGGCCTTGAGCTTGGCGATGCGTTTCTCGCCGCCGCCGAGGTGGACCTTCTTCAGGCGCGCGTGGAGTGCGGAGACGAGGAGCTTGTTGTGGTCCTCATTGCGGGACACTTCGATATCGATCTTCTCAGCCATGCGTCACATCGCTGCACATGGGTTTGTCCAAGTGCTGAATGCAGCGAAAGTAGGCCGTAAGCGGCACGGCCCTCCGCGTGCGGGGTTCCTGCATAGGGGGGAGCCCGACCTTATTGCACCACGACCCGCGCAGCAGCCGAGCCGCTCGGGTCAATGGCGCGCAGGAGGTAGGTGCCTGCCTGCAACCCCGATACATCGATGGCCTCGGAGCCGCTCAGCTGTGCAGCCGTCAGGTCCATCACCTTGGCCCCCAAGGCATCGTGGATCGCGCCTGTGCTGCCAGGCCGTTGCTCGGCTCGCAGCCGGATGATGCCGCTTGCAGGGTTGGGGAAGACGGATAGCGCGCCAGGGGCCTCCGGCTCCCTGATCTCCGTCGTTCCCGCGCAGATGCCGCTGACCGCCACAGGCACATAGCTGGCGACCAAGCCACCATAGCCCAGCTGGCCCCAATCGCTGCTACCCCAGGCCCAGGTGGTGCCGTCTGCCTTCAAGGCCAGCGCATGGCTCATGCCGCAGGTCACCGCCACCACATCTGTGATGTTGCTGACCTGCACAGGGACGTTGCTGTCGGAGTTGGCGCCGTTGCCCAGTTGGCCGGCCAGGTTGTAGCCCCATGACCATACAGTGCCGTCGTCGCGCACAGCGCACATATGCCCCTGGCCCCCTTGCCGGGCGATGGATACGATGTTTGTGAGGCCCGGCACTTGTGCGGGAGTGTCGCCGGTGATATTGCCTCCATTGCCCAGTTGGCCCCACTGGTTGTAGCCCCAGGTCCATATGGTGCCATCGGCACGCAAGGCCGCATTGAAGCTGTACCGCCCGGCCGAGATGGCCACCACCTGGTCGAGCCCAACGGCCTGCAGTGCGGTGTCGGCAACGATGGGTGCGCCCAGACCGGCACCGAGCTGGTGGTTATCGTTCAGGCCCCAGCCCCACACGGTGCCGTTGGCAAGTAGCACGAGCAGGTGGCCATTGCCGGCAGCCATGGCGGTAACGCCCGTGAGGTTCGCTTGGGCGGGAACCGAGGAGTTGCCGGGAATGCCGGTGCCCAGCTGTCCGTAGTTGTTCTCGCCCCAGGTCCACAGGGTTCCATCGGCCTTGAGGGCGGCGGAGAACATGTCGCCTGCCGCGATCGCTATGACGCCATCCAAGCCGGGTACCTGGACTGGGATGATGCTGCTGTTGGTGGTGCCGTCGCCAAGGCCGCCCGCGTCGTTGCGGCCCCAGCACCACACGGTGGAATCGGCCGCGAGCGCCACGGTATGTCCGAAACCGCCCTGCATGTCCACCACTTCGAGCAAGCCATGCACCGGCGCCGCAGTGTAATGCCCGGTGCTGGTGCTGTCGCCCAGTTGGCCATAGATGTTGCTGCCCCAGGAGTGCAGCACCGCATTGCCACAGGTGGCCATGGACCAATAGGCTCCGGCTCCGATCTGTTGGGCGCGCACAGCAAGGGTGGCGGTCAGGAGGGCGGTGAGCAGCAGAGGAATGCGCATGGCGACCGTGTCCGGATTGTTGAGCGCCGAAAACTGCGAACTCCAATGCCTGGTCGGATATCCACTTTCGTGGGTATGGAACCATCTGCGTGTCCCGGCTACGGCGAGCAACGGGTGAACCCCGCGTAACAGAGCATGCGGTCCATGCCCTTGTGCTGAAGGAGCGTCCAACCGGAGGACACGCTACGTGGCGGTCCGGAAACAGCGGAGTCAATCGATTTCCCGGCCCTCTTGGCCGTCTGCGGAACCCCGCAGCCCTCGGATGGGGCGCTACTTCTGCTGTGACCCGGTCAGCTTGTACCGGATCGGCAGGTTGTACTTCACCCGCACCGCCTCGCCGCGCTGCTTTCCGGGCTTCCAGTTGGGCATGCCCCGCACCACGCGCACGGCCTCCTCATCGCATCCGCCACCGATGCCGCGGAGCGTCTTCACCTCGTTGACGCTGCCATCGCGCTCCACCACGAAGTTCACGATGACGGTTCCTTGGATGCCTTTCTCCATGGCCTCCTTCGGGTACTTCAGCGTATTGCCGATGTACGCGAACATGGCGTCCTGCCCGCCAGGGTATTCGGGCATAACCTCTACCAAGGTGAACGGTTCATTGGGGTCGTGCGCCTCCTCCCTCTGCGGCACCGCCACATCGATGACATTGTCATTCTGCGCGAGGCAGGCGGTGGTGGCCATCAGGCTGAGGAAGGAGAGGGCGTGGCGGAGTTTCATGGGCTCTAGGGTTCGTGCATGTTCAATGGGTGGCCGCGAACCGCAGCGTGATGCGCCGCACGTTCGTTGAAGCGGACGCCACGTACACGCCGTCCGGCAGGTCATCCAGTTTCCAGAGGCCCGCTCCGGCGGGCGTGCGCACGGAACGCACCTCACGGCCTTGCGCATCATGGATCACCAGGTCCATCGCTTCGCGGGCACCCGTGATCACGAGTGCATGCTGCTGGGCATCGTACCGGATGGCCGCCATCGGGGCGTTCGCATCATCGATGCCCACGACGCCTTCGATCACCACGGCATCTGAACTCTGGCCGCAGGGGCCGTTGTCGCAGCTCCATTGCAGCACGTTGGTTCCTATGGCAGGCGCGGAGAACGTCGCCTGCGGGTCAGAGGGGTCGCTGAAGATGCCGCTGCCGGATACTAGCGTCCAAAGGCAGGTGGCCGGCGCAACCGGGGTGGAGCCATTCAGTTGGACAGCGCCGGGCCAAGGCGGAACGGTCTGGTCGGGTCCGGCGTCCGCCGAGGGCATGGCGCTGCTGTAGCACCAGATGGAAACCAGGTCCGTTTCCGTGCCCGTTGGCGAGAGCACGGTCCAGCGGAGGATGTTCTCGCCCAAGGACAGCCCCGTGACCGGGGTGGCAGGTGAGCCGATGTCGCTGAACTGCGCGCTGCCCTGCAGCACGGACCATTGGCCGGTTTCAAGCGCAGCCAAGGGCTGTGCGTTCATGGAGGTGGCTGTGCCGCAGATGAACTGGTCCGGGCCGGCGATGTTGGCGCGCGGCTGCGCGCATGATTGGATCGCGGAGATCGTGAATGCAGCGGCGAGGCAGGAGCGGACCATGGTGCGAAGGTATCCCCGCACGCTGGCAGCCGCAGCGCCCAGCCTCCCAGCCTGTTCGTGCCCTTCCGGGTTCGAATGCAGCCTTGGGCGATATCGGATTCGCGATTGGGATGGGTGCCATCTGCAGCCGCCCGCTTCCTGCATGGCGCATCATGGCTGCCTGCATGGCCAGGTCAGGGCACCGATTTCGAAGTGCTCGCCTGCAATACGGTTGGCTCGCGCCGCCGGCGTGCAGGTGAAGCAAAGACGCATCATCGGGCGGCACCATTGACCTGAGCGCCTTGCTGCAGGGCCATCATCTGCTACGGGCGGAGGCGGCAGGCAATGCTTGGCCGCAGCGCGTGCTCAGGGATTGACCGCTACTGCAGCATGGCCTTGTGGTCAGCGGCTCCTGCCAATCACGCTTTCTTCACATTCACCGCATTCATGCCCTTGGGACCACGCTCCACTTCGAAGCGCACCTTGTCCCCATCGGCTATGGCGTCCTCCACCCGGCTCACATGCACGAAGAAGCGCTCCTGCGTGCCGTCCTCACGGATGAATCCGAAGCCCTTGCTGGAGTCGAAGAAATCGACCCGGCCGCTGCGGATGGCGGGCTGCTCATCCTCCTGCGCGCGGCGCGGAACGCCGATCTCGATCTCGGAGATGTCGATCTCCTTGCGCTTGGCGGGGTCGGGCGGTGTGTCCGTGATGCGACCGAATTCATCCACATAGGCCATCATGTTCTCCAGGCCGCCGCCGAGGGAATTGGCCTTGCGTTCCTGTTTGCGGCGTTCCTTCTCCTCCTTCTTCTGCTGCCGTTTCTTCTCTTTCTCGCGCTTCTCGAATGTGGCCATGTATCGCACCGAACGTTTCTCCCGCTCAGGTGGTCCTTGGTCGCATGGGCCGCTATGCGCGGATCAGGTGTCCGATCAAGTGTTGCTGAACAGCGCTCGTGCGGCGAAGGTACGGCGGAAGCGCCGGGGATGAGCGGCGAGGCCGGATCAGCCCTGGACCGCCCGCCGCTCAAGGCCTGCGGATGGTTCGGGCGGCCTCCGGCCCGGTGGTCATCACCAGGTCGATGACGCTCAAGCGGGGCTGGAAGCCATGGCGGTCGGCAAATACCTGCGGGTAGGGTGGCGCTCCCTTCAGTTCAGGCGGGAGGGGCCGCTTCGGGTGCAGGGCGGCGCGGAAGTCGAACGGCGAGCGGCTGTAGGACAAGTGGGAAAGCGCCGCATCGGGACCTGCATCGCCCGCCTCAGGTGGGGCGGAGCGGCTGGCGCCCACGTACTCCTTGCTCACCTCCACCTCGGTCTTCAGCCCCAGCCATTTCATGCCCAGCCGCATCGTCGCCAGGTCAAGCTCGATGAGGAGCCGGTGCCGGGCCATCAGCACGGCCTCGATGTCATCGATGTAATGGATGAACCATGGCGTCTTCCCGTAGGCACTGCGGATCGCATGCAGATGCTGCTCGGGCCAGGTCTCCGCATAGCTCAGCTCCACCGACCGCATGGGCATCTTTTTGCAGTGGTCGCGGGCAATGCGCACATTGAGGTCCTGCACCCCGTTTGGCCCCACGATGCGGGTGCGGGTGCGGTAACTCTGCCGCTCGTAGTGCTCCCCAATGTCGATGATCGCCCTTGGATGGCCGGCCAGCAGGCGGTAGTGCTCCACGCAGCCGAAGTAGAAGGCGGAGAGGACAGGGTCCATGGTGCCAAAGGTCGCGCCCTAACTTCGATGCATCATCCTTCCCTCATGCATCCACTGCGATCGCTTGCCGCTTGTGCCTTGCTTGTGTCATGCGGATCCGATCCCGCCCCGGCCACGGAGAATGCGGCAGCGCTCGCCGACACCACTGCATCGGCCCGGATTGTAGCTGATTGGCCCGGCTACTACGAAGGGCCCTTTCCGCTTGGCGAGGACCGGAGGATGACCGTGCAACTGTGGGTGCGGAGCGACAGCACCTTCGTGATCCGGCAGCGGCGCGGTGAGGCGGACACCTTGCCGGAAGGGGCGATCGGGAGATGGCAGGCGGTCGATCTGCCGGGCGGACCTGCCACCGGCCTGCTCCGGTTCCAGCACGGTGGAAACCCGCCTGACCACTACCAGCGTACGGAGACGGGGCTTGCTTTCATGGATGTGATCAACGGGGTGGGTGCGTCGGCGGGCATGGCCCTGGAGAAGCTGGCGGATGAGATCGGCGATGAGATTCCGCGCATGCGGCTCCGTGGCGAATTCACCTACATGGCCGATGCCATGAGCTTCAGGCCCTGCGGATCCCCCTTCAGCTGGCCCTGCGCCGGTGGCGAGGAATGGACGGATGAGGGCGAGGTGCTGGGCAGCCTGAATACCGCCGAGCTTGAACGGCACTACCTGCGAAGCGTGAAGCAAGGCGGCGATCCCTGGTTGATCGAGGTGGAGTGCAGCCTGGCCATGGGGCCGGCCATGGAGGGCGATGGGGCGGATGAGTACATCTTCATCCACCGTGTGCTTGGGTCTGCGGAGGCGTGTCCCTGAACGCCACGCGGGCCGCAGCTTCCGCCACGGCCCGCGCTGCTCTTTGTGCAAGCCGCCTATCGCGTACCCACCTTGGTGACGTTCTTCTTCTCGTAGACGTAGACGAAGTTGCCGTCCGTGCTCATGCTGGTGATGGCTCCCGTGCGAGCATTGAATTGCTTGTAGGTGCAATCGTCCAGGTCGAAGCAGGCGATGTCGGCCTTGTCAGTCTTCAGGATCATGCGGTCGCCCTCGAAGTCCTCCAGGTCGCTCTTCTTGTACTTGCCCATGGCCACGGGTGCGCCGGTCTTGGCGTTGAAGGTGCTTACGCCCTTGTCCCCGATCACCACGATCATGTCCTTGTACACCATGATCTGGTCGGCGAGGCCAAGGCCGCCTTTGGATACGGGCACGGCGTATTTCTCGGCCCCGGTGGCGATATCCATGCTGTAGAGTTCCTTGCCGCTGCACACGATGAACTGATCGCCCACCACCACGGCGTTTGTGATGCCCTTCCTGAAGCGCTCGCTCTCCCATGCCAGGCTGCCATCCGCCGTGCTGAAGGCCTGGATGCCGTTGGGCTTCACGTTGGGATGCCAGATGCGCCACTCCTCGGTGATGCGCCAGCCGCCCTGGCCGTCAGGCTCACGCTTGTAGATGTAGGCCTGGGCCTCCACATTGCCGCCGATCTGCAGCAGCACACGGTCGCCCACCACGTACATGGCCGGGATGGCGCGGGCCTCCTTGATTTCCGGGCTGGTCCACAGCAGCTTGCCGCTGTTCTTGTCGTACTTCTTCACGTACTGGCTCTTCTTGTTGCTCATGTCCAGCACGTAGAGGTCGTCGCCCACGACCACCGGATCGGCCACGGCATGGTACACGCCGAACTTCTTGGCGCCGGCAGGTGCTCCCACGAGCTTGTCCGGGGTGTAATCGAAGGCCGCGGTGTAGATGTTGGCACCGGTGTTCAGGTCGTACACCTGCATGCCGTTCATGCGCAGGAAGACCTTGTCGCCCACCACGTCCAGGTCATAGAGGAACTCCTTGGATATCACTTTGCGTTCGGCGCGGCCCACGTAGGTGTTCTCCCACAGGATGTTGCCGTTGGTGAGGTCGATCCGGACGATCTGGTTCTTGTAACCGCTGAAGAGGGCCCCCAGGTTGCCGGGCACGAAGTTCACCATCACCAGCTTGTTGTCGCCGGTGACCACGTACTGGCCCACCACGCCCTTGAACTTGTCGGTGCTCCAGCGCTCCTCACCGGTGCGGGCCATCATCCACACCAGGCGCTCCTTCAGCGAGATCGCGAAGCCATCCAGCTCGGGGATGTACACCACGTTCTCATCGGTCACGTTCTGGTACTTGTCCGTGGCCCACAGCAGGCGGCCATCGCTCATGTCCAGGCAGGCGATCTGGTCCTTGCCCATCTTGCGGTCGAAGAGGAAGAGCACGTTGCTCTCCCAGAAGGGGACCAGTTCGTCCACCTTGTTCAGGCGGGGTGCCAGGTCCTTGAACCTGCCGGTCCACCGCGTGGCGCCGGTCTTGTTGTCGAATACGGTGATCTCCTTCTCGCTGGCGGCGTAGCTGTAGCCACGCTCCTCGGTGCCGGTGCCGGTATGTTCGATGCGGTGCTCCAGTTTGGTCTCCCATATCGTGGGCATGTCCTCCTGGGCAAGCAGCCCCGTGGCACACAGCAGTGATCCGGTGATGAGCAGATGTTTCATGGTCGGTGGGTTGTTGTCGCTTTTTATCGGTGGATGGTGTTGAGGTCGAACGTGTGTTCAATGCGGTACTGGCGGCCCTTGGGCATCTTGAAAGGCAGCTCCAGCTGGTGGACCAGGTCCTTGAAGCGGTTCTGCGAACGCTGGTCGTGCATCTCGGCGCTCACCACGAACACGCTGCTGATATCGCCCTTCTCGCGAAAGCTCACCTGGATCACATAGCGGCCGATGAGCTGCTCCTTCACCACCGCCTCGTGCAGGGGTTGTCCAGGCTGCAGGGCGGCATCCAGCGCCAGAGTGGCGCGGGCCAGGATGGTCTCCTTGTCCTCCAGCAGCTCCTTCTTCTGGGCCGCGGCGGTGAGGCCGATGCTCACCAGGAACAGGATGGTGAGAAGGTGTTTCATGGGGCGTAGGTCCATTCGATGAGGCGATTGCCGAACGTCATGAGCAGGCGCCGGCCATCGGGCAGGAACACGAAGGAGACCCGGCCATCGCTGGGGAACTCGGCCTTGCTGGCCATCTTCTCGAACAGGCGGTAGCTCAGTACGAAGCGGTCCACCATGCGGCCGGTGGCGCGCTCGTAGAGGTGCACCTCCATGAACTTGTTGCCCTGGCTGCCGATGGCGAAGAGCTTCCCGTCAGCACTGATGCGGAAATCAGGTTCGTACTGCGCCAGGGAAGGGAACGCGGTGCGGCGCATGGCACCGGTCCGGGCATCGGCCACGCTCACGTAGCACTGGTTCGGGTTGGGATTGCCGCCCTTCCGCGTGTGCGGCTTGGCGTGGATCCACAGGTCCTGCCCGTCGGGGCTGTACTCCAACCGGAAGATCTTGTCGAAGAGCTCGTCCAGCGTGTGGAGCGGCTTCAGGGTGGCCAGGTCGTACACCGTCACCAACTGGCCTACTTTCAGCGCGTTCTTCAGTGCATCCTTGTCGTTGCGCAGCCCGGTAAGCGCTTCCAGTTCGGTCTTGGTGGGCTTGTGTGCCACGGCGATGCGCTGCCCGTTGCGGCTCACGGCCACGGCATTCCCTGTGCGCTCAAGGCCGGCGGACGACCGCTTTCCACTGGCCAGGTCCACCAGATGAAGGCCCTCCTTGCCCAATGTCACCACGGTGGTCTCGTCGGGTGTCAAGGCGGCCGCATACAGCTCGTCCATGGAGAAGACCGCCTTGCCTGTGGTCACGTCGACCACCTCGTACTTGATGGGCCGGTCCTTGTTGGGGGCATAGTCCAGGTAGAAAAGCTGCTGCAGCAGGATGTATCTGCCTGTGCTGCTGAAGCGTGCGCGGGACCCGGCGTACCAGTTTTCCACGTCGATGGTGCGCACCTGGGCCTCGTCGCTGGCGGGGAAGAGTCGGTAGGGGAAGCCTTGCGTGGCGGAGAGGCCCACGGTGCTGCCATCCGGCGAAACATCGATCCAGCTGGTGAGGTAGCCGGCGATGCTCTCGGTGCCGCCCACTTTCAGGATGCGGTACTCCTGTCCATCGTCCTGAGCGGTGGAAGCGAGGGTCAGCAGCCCTGCGAGGGCTGTGGCGATAATTGCCGGGGAGGAGTGGCGGCCAAGCCTGATTGAACCAGCGTTTATGGTCACGATGACGGAGGGCTGGGGAGCATCCCCTTGATTAGGAGGCCCTTCCTACGTGACCTGCGGCGATGAGTTGCGTGGAGATGCGTGCCGCGGAGCATGGTCGGCAGGCAGCATTGCTACTTGCCGATGCAGAACCGGCTGAAGATGCTGCCGAGCAGATCATCCGGCGTGATGCGCCCGGTGATCTCGCCAAGGTGGTGCTGCGCCCGTCGGAGGTCCACTGCCAGCAACTCGCCGCTGAGTCCGCGCTCGATGGCGTTGCGGGCATCATGCAGCGCTGCGCGTGCCTTGGTGAGCGCATCCACATGGCGGGCGTTGGTCACCGCCGCATCGCCGGTGCCGCCCTGCAGGGCATTGACCTGCACCAGGAAGCGCTCCCGGAGGGCTTCGAGGCCTTGCCCGGCCTTCGCGCTGATGGCGAGGGTCGATCCAGGGGGGGTGAGGGCCAGGTCGGCCTTGTTGAGCACCGGGATGATCACAGGCCCTTCACCGATGCGCTCGCGCAGCATGGCGGCCTCGAAGGCGAAGGCCTGTTCGTTCATCACCGTTGCATCGCCCAGGAGCACCACGATGGCGGCCTCGCGGGCCTTCCTGTAACTGCGCTCGATGCCCATCCGCTCGATGGCATCGTCGGTTCGGCGGATTCCGGCGGTATCGATGAAGCGGAAGAGCACCCCGCCGATGGTGATGGCCTCCTCCACGGTATCGCGCGTGGTGCCCGGGATGTCGCTCACGATGGCGCGGTCCTCCTCCAGCAGCGCATTCAGCAGCGTGCTCTTGCCGCTGTTGGGGGCGCCCACGATGGCCACTGGAACGCCCTGCTTTACGGCATTGCCGTAGCGGAAGCTGTCGATGAGCCCGGTGCAGACCGCGGCCACCCCATCGATGAGCTCCACGAGCTGCGGCCGCTTCGCGAATTCCACATCCTCCTCGCCGAAATCCAGCTCGAGCTCCACCAGCGCGGCGAAATCGATGAGCTGCTGGCGGAGCCCTTCGATCCGCTGACCGAATCCGCCACGGAGCTGCTGGAGCGCCAGCCGGTGCTGCGCGGCGCTCTGGCTGGCGATGAGGTCGGCTACGGCCTCGGCCTGGCTGAGGTCGAGCTTGCGGTTGAGGAAGGCCCGCTGCGTGAACTCGCCGGGGAGCGCCAGCCGCGCGCCAGCCGCGAGCAGCGCCTCCATCACGCGCTGCTGGATGTAGGGCGAGCCGTGCACAGCCAGCTCCACCACGTCCTCGCCGGTGTAGGAGCGGGGGGCCTTGAACACCGTTGCCAGGCCCTCGTCGATCCGGCCCTCGGAATCGCTGAGCGCTGCGAGATAGGCGTGTCGGTCCGTGGGCTCCTCCGGCAGGCCGGGCACCAGCGAGCGCACCACGCGGATGGCATCGGGCCCTGACAGCCGGGCCAGTGCGATGGCACCGGTGCCCGGGGCGGTGGACAGGGCGGCGATGGTGTCGCGGAGCAGCATCAGCGGTGGCAAATGTCCGGAACTTCGCCCCCATGTGGACCATCGACAAGCACCGGTACGACAAGCTGCCCTATCCAACGGTGATCGTGGTCGGCGGCGGGTTCGCCGGCCTGGAGGTGGTGCAGGGGCTGGCCGGCCAGCCCTACAAGGTGCTCCTCCTCGATAAGCAGAACCACCACTGCTTCCAGCCGCTGCTCTACCAGGTGGCTACGGCGAGCCTGGGTGCCGACAGCATCGGCCATCCTTTCCGCCGCACGGTGGGCCCCATGCCGAACGTGGCCTTCCGCATGGCGGAAGTCCTGCGCGTGGTGCCCCAGGAGAAGCGCATCGAGACCTCGGTGGGCGACTTCCGGTACGACCTGCTCATCCTGGCGTTGGGGAGCACCACCAATTTCTTCGGCAACCGGGCCATGGCCGAGCATGCCATGCAGCTGAAGAGTATCAGCCAGGCCCTCGATATCCGTAGCGATTTCCTCCAGGAGTTCGAGCGGGCCATGGTGCTGCTGGAGGAGGAGGAGCGCCGCCGCTGCCTGAACTTCGTCATCGTGGGCGCAGGTCCCACAGGGGTGGAGCTGGCCGGGGCCCTGGCGGAGATCCGCCGGACCGTGCTCCGGCACGAGTACCGCGAGCTCGACAGCAGCCTCATGCGGATCGTGCTCATCGACAGCAACGACCGGGTGCTGAAGAGCTTCAGCCCGGCGTCGAGCGCCCGCGCGCTGCGCTACCTGGAAGAACTCGGCGTGGAGGTGCGTCTCGGCCAGCGCGTGATGGGCGGTGATGACGAGCGCATCCAGCTCGACGACGGCACCGGGCTGGAGACGAACACGGTGATCTGGGCGGCCGGGGTGAAGGGAATGCTCATTCCGGGCCTCGAGACGGCCGTGCATGAGCGCGCCAATCGCTATCAGGTGGACCGGATGAACGCCGTGCAGGGCGCCGAGGGCGTGTATGCCCTCGGCGACATCGCGTTGATGGCCGAGGAAGCTTGGCCGCACGGTCACCCGCAGGTGGCGCAGGCCGCCATCCAGCAGGCACGGCACCTTGTCCGGAACCTGATCCGCCGGTCGCGCGGGGAGGGGGCAATCCCCTTCTGCTACCGGGACAAGGGCAGCATGGCGGTGATCGGCAGGCGCCGTGCGGTGGTGGATCTAGGCCGGAGGAGCTTCGGCGGCACGCTTGCCTGGCTGCTGTGGATGTTCGTGCATGTGGTGCAGCTGGTGGGCTTCCGCAACCGGGTGATGGTGCTGGTCAATTGGGCCTGGAAGTACCTGAGCTGGAAGAACACCATACGGCTCATCGTGCGCCCCTATGTGCGCCGGGGAACCGTCATCGTGCGGCCCTTCACGCCGGTGGAGTAGCCCGCAGGCCTGCCACCCGCGGCCTACTTTCGCAGCCTTTTCCGCATGGACCGACGGCTCGTCATCCTCTTCATCACCATCTTCATCGACCTGGTGGGCTTCGGGATCTTCGTTCCGGTGGTGCCGATCTACGCCCGCGAGCTCAACGCCAGCGAGTCGCTGGTGGGGGATACGGGCGCCCTCTTCAGCCTGATGATGTTCATCTTCACCCCGTTCTGGGGCACCTTGAGCGACCGGTTCGGGCGGCGGCCGGTCATCCTCATCGCCGTGGGGCTCTCCGCCCTCAGCTATGTGCTCTTCGCGCACGCCACCACCATCACGCTCCTCATCGTCAGCCGCATGCTCACGGGCATCGGGTCGGGCAACATCACCGCCGCGCAGGCCTACATCACGGACATCACCCCGCCCGATCAGCGCGCGAAGGCCCTCGGCCTCATCGGTGCGGCATTCGGCCTGGGCTTCATCTTCGGCCCGCCCTTGGGGAGCCTGGTCTTCGACCGGCTGGGCGTGGAATGGGTGGGCTACGTGGCGGCGATCATGTGCCTTGTCAACCTGGTGGCCGTGTGGGCCTTCCTGCCCGAGTCGCTGCGGGAGAAGGTGAGCCATCGCAAGATCCGGCTAAAGCCGGTTACCAGTGCCATCAAGGCCTTGCGCGAACCCCGCTTCCGCGACCTGTTCATCATCAGCTTCATCTACATCACCGCCTTCAGCATGATGCAGATGACCATCGCCATGCTCTGGTACGATGACTACGGCTTGGACAAGAGGCAGATCGGGTACATGTTCGCCATCGTGGGCCTGGGTTCGGCGATCGTGCAAGGCACCATGGTGGGCTGGCTCCAGCGCACCTTCGGGGAGCGGAACCTGATGATCTACGGTGCGCTCATGGTGGCGGTGGGGCTGGGCATGATCGCCTTCATCCCGGACAGCCTCTTCCTGCCGCTGAGCATCATCTCCATCGCGCTGCTCTCCCTCGGCAACGGGAGCCTGAGCCCCACCTTGCTATCGCAGCTCAGCCGCAATGCCGAGCAGCATGAGCAGGGGGAGGTGCTGGGCATGAACCAGAGCTTCGGTTCGCTGGCGCGGATCGCAGGCCCTGCGCTCGGCGGCCGGCTCTACGAGATGGGGCACAGCCTGCCCTATGTCGCATCGGGGCTGGTGATGCTCGGCGGCCTGTACTACGTGCACGGCTACCTGCGGGCCGTGGCCGGGCGCAAGACAGCGTGAAATCCCAGCGGTTACCTTCGCCGCCCATTCCTCTTAGTCATCGATACCCATGAGCGTACTCGTCAACAAGAACAGCAAGGTCATCGTCCAGGGCTTCACCGGCAGTGAAGGCACCTTCCATGCCTCCCAGATGATCGAGTACGGCACCAACGTGGTGGGCGGCGTCACACCCGGCAAAGGCGGCCAGACGCACCTTGAGCGCCCGGTGTTCGAGACCGTGAGCGAGGCCGTCGCCAATACGGGGGCTGATGTCAGCATCATCTTCGTGCCGCCGGCCTTCGCCGCCGATGCCATCATGGAGGCCGCCGAGGCCGGCATCAAGGTCATCGTCTGCATCACCGAGGGCATCCCCGTGAAGGACATGGTACAGGCCCGCGAGTACCTGCGCGGCAAGGATTGCACCCTCATCGGCCCCAACTGCCCCGGCGTGATCACGGCCGAGGAATGCAAGGTGGGCATCATGCCCGGATTCGTGTTCAAGAAGGGCCCGGTGGGGATCGTGAGCAAGAGCGGCACGCTCACCTACGAGGCGGCCGACCAGGTGGTGAAGGCGGGCATGGGCATCACCACGGCAATCGGCATCGGTGGCGACCCGATCATCGGCACCACTACCCTCGAGGCCGTGCAGCTCTTCGCCAATGACCCGGAGACGAAGGCCATCGTGATGATCGGCGAGATCGGCGGCGACCTGGAGATCAGGGCGGCCAAGTGGATCAAGGAGCACTGCAAGAAGCCCGTGGTGGGCTTCATCGCCGGCGAGACGGCGCCGAAGGGCCGTACCATGGGCCACGCCGGCGCCATCGTGAGCGGCGCCGACGAGAGTGCAGCGGCCAAGAAGGCCGTGATGCGCGAGTGCGGCATCCACGTGGTGGACAGCCCCGCCACCATCGGCGCCAAGGTGAAGGAGGTGCTGGGCTGAGCATCGGTCCGCCGAGGCGCGGATCCTTCACAAGGCCGATTGACGGGGTGCTGGCGTGGATTCAGCCCTTGCGGTCGCGGGGCTCACGCGGGAGCGTGCCGAACACCCAGTCCCAGAGCGGCGAACTCACGCCGAATGCCCGGTCGTCGCCCGCGTAGTGATGCAGGTGGTGATGCTTCCAGAGGGCACGGAGGAAATTCCTCGGCGGCCTGTAGGCGTGGATGGAATAATGGATCAGCAGGTAGGTGGCATAGCCCATGAGGAAACCGGCGCCGAAGGACAGCCCTTGGGGTCCCAGCAACCAATGGAGGAGGCCCATGAGCAGCACGGCGATGAGCACCGAAAGGATGGGGGGCATGGCCAGTCGCCGCTTATCGCGCGGGTGCTCATGATGCACACCGTGGATGATGAACTGGAAGCGCGCACGGCCCGGGCCATCCGCTGGGATGTGGTAGAGGAACCGGTGGATGAGGTACTCCACCAGCGTGAAGGTCAGCACCCCGAGCAGCACCATGCCTGAAAGGGCCCATGACCCAATCGGGAGGTGAAGGGCGGAATGCAGGATGCCGGCAATGCCGGAACCATAGAAGAGCACCAAGGGCACCGCGATGTGGGTCCGGGTGAGGGCCTCCAAGGCCTGGTGGCCGAAGATCCGCGCGCCTTCGTTCCTCGACATGGTCGGTGGATGAGCGTGCTGCCCTGCCAAGTTAGCATCAAACGGGGCCTTTCCTGCTTTCGGCGTACCGGTCATGGAGATTGTTTTCCTGTATTGGGACAACCTTTCGCACCGATACCCCTATCCGGGGCATGGGCTGCATCGCTCGCGATGCCGGTTGTGCTGACCATCGCTACATTCGCGCCCTCATCGGGCACTTAGCTCAGCTGGTTCAGAGCACTACCTTGACAGGGTAGGGGTCACTGGTTCGAATCCAGTAGTGCCCACCGAGGAGTGTCCCGCCCTGGCGGGAGGACAAGGGTTCTATTGGGTCCTCTCTGTCAATGGTGGCAATGGTTGCAGCCGTGTCGCAGGCCGCAGTGGGAGAACCTCCAACGCCTGTCAAGGAAGTCGTAGCTGGGGGCTTGTGAGGGTCGCAACCAGCGCCAAAAGGAATTGCTGTCGCCCACGCCCCTTCACTTCACCGGTTGCGGGGGGCGTGGCGCACCCGACCAGTGAAGCGGACGGCATCAAAACCACCCTGGGGTCAATGTGCATGGGGCGGAGCCTGCGACCTGACACGGGCGATGCGGAAGGCCCATGGGGGTGGGTTGCCGCATGGTTCCACCATTGCTGGGGGGGGGCAGACCGGAACGCCTGCCCTGGGCATGCGGAGAACTGCTCGCCCGTATCCGCTCATGGAGGCGCACCACCACAAGCCGGAGCTTCTCATACGCCCCGTGAAGCCGCACTTCCGCAGCATCGCCATTGACGGTGGCGGTGATCATGGTCAGTTCAGCATCCGTTCCTGAATCCGCATCTTTGCGGCACATACCACTCCCTTCAGCAATGAATATGATGCGAGCCTTGGCACACCTTATGGTGGCCGTGATGCCTGTGGCGGCATTCGCCCAGGAGGACATCGACCCCAAAGCGCGTGATGCCGCCGCAGCAGCAGCAGCAGCAAGGCACGCATCGGATTCGCTCGATGGCAAATGGCAGAGGTCCGGGGTCTTCAACATCAACATGACCCAGGTGAACCTGACGAACTGGGCTGCCGGCGGCTTCAGCTCCGTGAGCGGCATCGCCCTGTTCAACGGGACCGCCAACTGGAAGAAGGGCCGCCGCGCTTGGGATAACAGCCTGGTGCTCGCGTTCGGCGGGCAGCACATCCACAATGGCACCGACCCGCAGAAGACCGATGACCGCATCGAGCTGAACAGCAAGTACGGGTATGAGCTCAACAAGGCGTGGTACCTCGCGGGGGTGCTCCAGTTCAAGACGCAATTCACCGAGGGCTTCGATGCCAATGGCACACGCATCTCCAACCTGCTCGCTCCCGGCTACGCCCTCCTCGGCATCGGCTTCGACTACCGGCCGAACGACAAGTTCACCTTGTTCATCTCACCCGCTACGGCCCGCATGGTGATCGTGACCGACGAGACCCTCTGGGGCGGGAGCACCGACCCTGAGATGAGGGTCTACGGCGTCAAGTACGGGAATACCACGGAACTGGAGGCCGGCGGCTACCTGCGCGCCCAGTACCAGACCGAGCTTGCGAAGAACATCACCTTCATGACGCGCGGCGACCTCTTCAGCAACTACCTGCGCGAACCCGGCAATCTGGATGTGACCTGGGAAACGCTCTGGACCTTCAAGGTGAACAGCTGGTTCGCGGCCACCCTGAACACCCTGCTGCTCTACGACCACGACACCAAGCTTCCGAAAGTGGACGAGAACAACATTCCCTACGCAGGCCCTGCCACCCAATTCAAGCAAACACTGGGCATCGGGCTCACCTTCAAGCTCTGATCGAGCGCGCACCGGATCGCGAAGGCCGCTTGGTGCGGCCTTCGCTCATTCAGGGGGAAAGCGCCCGAGCCAGGGGATGGGGCGCAGCACCGCGTCGCGCAGCGGATTCCAGGTCCGGCGCATCAGCGTAACGCTTCTGATGCGGAGCGGTGCCTTGTCCGGCGAGTACACATAAGCACGGAGGACGCGTCCGGGCCGATGGTCCTCGAGATCCCCGGGGCTGATGGCAACGACCATGGCCACGGGGCCGTCGGGGCGGTGGCCGGCATCCAGGTCTCCGGTGCGGTAGAACACGGTGCTGTCCGCCTGACGGACATCCGCCACGATCGAGGCCCTTGTCCCCGGCACGAAACCGTCCACCACGGCAATCAGCTCCAGGTGGTCGTCCCGGTGCTGCACCAGGCTATCCAAGGGCAGGTCGATGGCGATGCCGAACTCGAACCCGGTGTAGTCCCATCCGGCCTCGGGCAGGCGCGGCAGCCATTCATCCACACGCCATGGGCCAAGGCGATGGGTTCCGATATGGGCTACCGTATCACGGTCGAACCATTGCATGGGAACCGGGAGGGACGCGAACCGGAACACCTGGCCCTCCGCGAAGTCCCGGCGATCCACCAGCCGTGGGAACCGGTGCTGGATGAGCGCGGCATGCTCGGCCACCGCTCCATTGCTGCGGCCGTATACCACCTGCTTGCTGCCGTTCGCGGAGAGCAGGGAGTCAAGGCGGCCTGCGCTCCAGCCCTCGCGGATGTTCACGAGCGGGAGCGCTGCGGCCTCGCCGCCCCAGAGCCGTTGATAGAATCCGGTCAGGTGCGCGGGCGCATCGATCAGCAGCAGCGATCCCTCGGCGCCCGCTTCACGGTGGACGTCCATTGCGGTGCGCAGGATGGCCTCGTACGTGGAGTGGTAGTTGACCACGAAGTGCTTGCGTTGCTGTGCCAGGGAGGCCGTGCCCACCGCCGCGAGCATGAACATCACGGTCAGTGCGCCACGGCGCTCGAGGTGGCGCAAGCCCTGGAGGAGGAAGAGCGCGAGGTAAGGGAATGAGTACAGGATGACGGAGTACTGCAGTACCGGGGCGCGCCAGACCGAGTAAGCATAGCCGATGATGAGCGGTGCGCCCCCCCAGAGCGGGAGCAACCAGCGGGCCGGTCCGGATGCGCCACCATGGCGCACGGTAAGGAACAGCGATGCCGCAACGCCGACGAGCATCACCGTTGCCAGCATGCCATCATCATGCGACAGGTATGACGCGTACCGGACCAGCCAGCCGCCATCGGGCGGTGGCAGCCAGCCGCTCAATCCGCCCTGGCGCAGCTGCTTCAGGAAGATGGGCAGGTTCGGCAGGTACGCCAGCACCACCGCACCGCACATCAACCCATAGGCCTTGCGTCGCTCCCGTGGGATCAGCAGCAAGACGCTGCCGGCCATCAGCGCAGCGAGGAGCAGCGCGAAATGGTGGGTGTAGGCGCTGAGCACGGCGGCCAGCCCAGCACCAACGAGCGTTCGCCGGCTGCCGGAGGCCAGATGCCGCGTGAGCTGGTCGGCCAGGAGGGCTGTTGTGAAAAGCCCGGCAGCATAGGGCCGCGCAAGCTGACCGTAGAAGACCGCGTACTGCAGGACCGTCATGAGCGCCGACAGCACCACGGCCGCCCCTTCACCCGTCCAGGCCATGGAGAAGCGGTAGAGCAGGGCGATGGCGGCCAGGCTCATGAGGATGAATGGCAGCTTCACATCGGCCTCCTCCATGGTGAAGATGCGCGTCCACAGCCACTCGAAGACCTGCACACCGGGCGGATGGGTGTCCAGCGCCGCTACGCCCGTGGTGATGGTCTCGGAAAGGGTGGGGTAGAGGCGCACCAGTGCGCTGAGCTCGTCATGCGTATAGGGAAGGTGGGGCAGGTCCCAGAAGCGGAGAATGGCCCCCAAGGCCAGCAGGCCCACCAGGCTCCAGCGGGCCCATGGGGCGCCGGGCCAGGGGGCATCGCCATACCGGGCAATGTGGGCGCGCCAATCCATCAGCCCTCGCGTTCCAGGTCGCGCTTCACATCGCGGGCCTTGATGCTCTCGCGCTTATCGAAGGCCTTCTTCCCCTTGGCGAGGGCCACCTCCAGCTTGGCCAGGCCGCGCTCATTGATGAAGAGGCGCACCGGAACGATGGTGATACCGGCATCCTTGAGCTTGCGCCGCAGCTTGTTGAGCTCCGTGCGATGCAGCAGCAGCTTCCGGTCCCGCTTGGGCTCATGCACGTAATGCACCGCCGTGCCGTAGGGGTTCACCTGCATGTTCCGCACCACCAGCTCGTCCCCGGCGAATACGCAGAACGCCTCGTTGATGCTCGCTCCGCCCGCACGGATGCTCTTGATCTCGCTGCCCATGAGCACCAGCCCGCACTCGAAGCGGTCGAGCAGGTGGTACTCGAACTCCGCTTTCCGGTTCCTGATATCGATGTGCTGGCCGGCCATGGGTGAGCGGTTGCCGGCTGCAACCGGCACGCGGGTGGCGCGAAGCTAGCCCGATGCGCTCAGCCGAGCGCCACATCGAGCACCATCATCACGATGAAGCCGCCGATGAAGCCCAGGGTGGCGAGGTCGGTGTGCCTGTCCTGCTGCGTCTCGGGGATCACCTCCTCCACCACCACATAGATCATGGCGCCCGCCGCGAAGGCCAGCGCGTAGGGCAGCACCACCTGCATGTGCAGGACGGCCACCGCCCCCACGAAGCCCGCCACGGGCTCCACGATGGCGCTGAGCTGGCCGTACCAGAAGCTGCGCCTGCGGGAAAGGCCCATGCGCCGAAGCGGCATGCTCACGGCGATGCCCTCGGGGAAGTTCTGCAGCCCGATGCCGATGGCCAGGGCCACGGCGCCGCCGATGGTGGCCTCCGGCAGTCCCGCCGCCACGCCGCCGAAGAGCACGCCCACGGCCAGGCCCTCAGGGATGTTGTGCAGCGTGATGGCCAGGATGAGGAGCGTGGTGCGGCGCCACTGGGTGCGCACGCCTTCGCTGGCGCTGGGGTCGAAGTTGATGTGCAGGTGCGGCACGTAGCGGTCCAGCACGAAGATGAAGAGGGCGCCCAGCGCGAAGCCGATGGCCGGCGGGAGCCAGGGAAGGAGCCCCATGCGCTCGCTGAGAGCGATGCTGGGCGCGAGCAGGCTCCAGTAGCTCGCGGCGATCATCACGCCGCCGGTGAAGCCCAGCATGCCATCGAGCCATTTGCGGGGCAGGTCCTTGAAGAGGAAGACCACCGCGGCGCCGGAGGCGGTGACCAGCCAGGTGAAGGTGGTGGCCAGCACCGCGGCATGCACCGGGTCGATGCGCTGGAAGAAATCGAGCAGGTCCTTCATGCGGGTTCCACTTGCAGGTGATGGCTCACATCCTTGCTGAGGCTGAAGGCGGCCCCGCTGCGGGGCTTCACGTCCATGCTGCCATCATAGGCGTGCACGTCCTGGATGGTGAGCACGCTGCCGATGCGGAGCCCCTTCGCGTCGAGCAGCCGCAGCAGCCCATCCGTGGTCTCGCTCACCGCCGCGATGCGCACGGTGCGGCCCTGCGCGCAGCTGCTGAGCCGCACCGTCTTGCGCGCGCGGATCCGGCCATGCCTGTCCGGTATGGGGTCGCCGTGCGGGTCGAAGGCCGGATGGCCGAGGTACGCGTCGAGCTTGTCGATGAGCTGCTCGCTGGCCACATGCTCCATCTGCTCGGCCACCTCATGCACCTCGTCCCAGCCGAAGCCGAGCCGCTCCACGAGGAAGGTCTCCCACAGGCGGTGCCGGCGCACCAGCTGCAGCGCGATGGCCTCGCCAGTCGCGGTGAGCCGCGCCCCGTAGTAGGGCTCGTGCCTCAGCAGCTTCTTCCCCGCCAGCCGCTTCAGCATGTCGGTGACGCTGCTGGCCTTGGTGCGCAGCCGCGCGGCGATGTCCTTCGTGAGCGCGCGGTCCCCCTCCTGCAGGAGCGCGTGCACGGCCTTGAGGTGGTCCTCCTCGCTGCGGGTGAGCATGCGGCGCAAAGGTATATGAAAATTAGATATGTCTAAAAATGGGATTACCTTCGCCGCATGTTCCGGTGGGCCGCCCTCCTTCCCTGCCTCATCCCGGTGTGGGTATCGGGCCAATGCACGGTGCGCGGCACGGTGCGCGGCCCGGAGGGCCCGGTGCCCTTCGCCAGCATCGCGCTGGAGGGCCGGTCGCGCGGCACGGCGGCCGATGCCCAGGGCCGTTTCATGTTGGAGGCGCTTCCCTGCGGCCCGGTGCGCCTGGCGGTGAGCGCGGTGGGCTACCGCAGGCGCTCGCTCACGGTGCAGGCGGCCGATGAGGCGGCGGTGATCGTGCTCGAACCCGCGGCTGCGGAGCTGGAAGAGGTGGTGGTGTCCGGTACCATGGCCCCTGTGTCGCGCGATGCCAGCCCCGTGCCCGTGGAGGTGATCACGCCTGCGCTCTTCCGGAAGAACCCGGGGCCTGCGTTGCTCGATGCCGTGGGGATGGTGAACGGCGTGCGCCCCCAACTGAACTGCAGCGTGTGCAACACCGGCGATATACACATCAACGGCATGGAGGGCCCTTACACCCTCGTGCTCATCGACGGCATGCCCATCGTGAGCGGGTTGAGCACGGTGTACGGGCTGAGCGGCATCCCCACCAGCCTCATCGAGCGCGTGGAGGTGGTGAAGGGGCCGGGCAGCGCCCTCTATGGCAGCGAGGCCATGGGCGGCATCATCAACGTGATCACCAAGGACCCCGTGCTGGCCCCGCGCCTCAGCATCGACCTGATGACCACCTCGTGGCAGGAGCACCACACCGATCTGGGCTTCGCACTCGGCAAGGGGAGGCTGCGCAGCCTCACGGGCATCAACAGTTACCTGTACGACAAGGCGCGCGACGAGAACAGCGACGGCTTCACCGATATCACCCTGCAGAAGCGGTTCTCCATCTTCGAGAAGCTCACCCTGCAGCGTCCCGACAAGCGGCTGGCCAGCCTAGCGATGCGCGTGGTGGGTGAGGACCGCTGGGGCGGGGAGATGGACTGGGCACCGGCCTTCGCCGGGGGCGACAGCATCTACGGCGAGACCATCGCCACGCGGCGCTGGGAACTCATCGGCCAGTATCAGTTGCCGGTACCTGGGCAGGTGATGCTGCAGGTCTCGGCCAACGGGCATCATCAGGACAGCTGGTATGGCACCACGCCCTACGATGCCGTGCAGCGCGTGTTCTTCGGTCAGCTGTACTGGAGGCACCGCCGTGCCGCTCGGCACCATATGCTCGCAGGCCTGGCGTACCGGAGCACCTTTTATGATGACAACACCCCGGCCACCGCGATCGGCGAGGCACCACAGGTACGAAACAGCCCCGAGCGGCGGCCGTTGCCCGGGATCTTCCTGCAGGATGAGTGGTCGGTTACCGACCGGAGCGTACTGCTCATGGGTTACCGCCTCGATCACGATCGCGACCATGGCCTGGTGCAGTCACCGCGTCTCGCGTACAAGTTCGCGCCCTCCGGCCGGTTCACCCTGCGCGCGAACGCGGGCACGGGCTACAGGGTGGTGAACCTCTTCACCGAGGACCATGCGGCGCTCACGGGCGCGCGTAAGGTGGTAATCACCGAGGACCTGCTGCCCGAGCGCTCGTGGAACGCAACGCTCAATGCCGTCCGCAAGTGGACCGGGGAGATGCGCTCCATCGGCCTCGACGCCTCCCTCTTCTTCACGCGCTTCAGCAACCGCATCCTGCCGGACTACGACACCGACCCGGACCTCATCCTGTACCGCAACCTCGACGGCCACGGGATCGCGCAGGGCATCAGCCTCAATGTGGAGGCACGCCTTGGCCGCGGCTTCAGGGCCAATGCGGGAGCCACGTGGATGGACGTGCACACCGTGGAGGGCGCCAAACGTGAGGACCAGTACTTCGCGCCGGGCTGGCAGGGCACTTTCGCGTTGAGCCAGGAGCTGCCGCGCCGCCTCAGCGTCGACCTGACCGGCCAGTGGTACGGCCCCATGCGCCTGCCGGTGCAGCCCAACGACTTCCGTCCGGCGTATTCGCCATGGTATACGCTGATCAACCTGCAGGTGAAGCACCGCCTCAACAATCGTCTTGAGCTCTACGGCGGGGCGAAGAACGTGCTCGACTTCGTGCCGCAGGACCCGTTGATGCGGCCCTTCGACCCCTTCGATCGGTCGGTTGATGACCCGGTGGCGAACCCGCACGGCCACACCTTCGACGCCTCGTACATGTACGCGCCCCTGCAGGGCCGACGCTGGTTCCTCGGGCTGCGCTTCACGCTGGATTGAGGACCGGGAAGCGAACCGTTCCGCGCCCACGCGGGTTGAGGTTCCGGAATTGGCGCCTGCCAACCCTTCAGCCACGTCACCCCTCCACCTACCTTCACCCCATGTTCCTCAAGCGGCTGCTCTATTACCTGAACCCCGCCACCCTGCTCGGTAAGAGCAAGGCCGACTTCAACCTGCGCTTCATGCACGGGATCAACCGCATCAGCATCCTGCTCTTCCTGTTCTGCATCGGGGTGATGGTGGTGCGCGCGCTCTCACGCTGAATCCTCGCCATGACCGAGGAGGCCTTCATCCGCTTGAATCGCCGGCAGCGACTCGAAGCCGTACGCGCGCAGGGCGAACACCTCGGATCCCGCAGGCATATCGGCCACTGCGTTCACCTCTATCGCATGGGGCCCGATAGGGGGGCGGGCTTCTTCTGCGAGGTATGGATACGCCTGGGCTGGAACCAGGTGGAATGGATAGAGGTGGCCCGCAATCCGCATGTGCTGAGCGAATACGTGGACCTGAAATCGCGGCGGCTCGAAGGCTGACCGATCAGGGATTCCAGAACCGCCAGGCCTCTTCGGCTTGCGCCTCCAGCATCGCTTGGCCATTGGCGGTAACTGCCCCGCGCGCACGCCCCGCCCGTAGGAACGCGGTCTCCGGCGGATTGTACACCAGGTCGATGAGGACATGATCCGGGCCGATGGCCGCGTAGGGCAGTTCAGGCCGTTCTTCCGTTGCGGGGTACATGCCCACCGGCGTGGCGTTGATGATGAGCTTGCACACGTCCACCACGATGGGCTCCAGCAGGTCGTAGGTGAGGTCGCCGCGCTGTGCGCTCCGGCTCACCGCCCTGAACCTGATGCCCAGTTCCTTGAGCACATACGCCACCGCGCGGCTGGCACCTCCGGTGCCGAGCACCAAGGCGCGCGGCCGTCGCTCCCCCAGCAGTGGAAGCAGCGTGCTTCGGAATCCCGCCACGTCCGTGTTGCGGCCCACGAGCCGGCCATCCTCGATGCGGATGGCGTTCACCGCGCCAACGGCGGCCGCCAACGGGTCAAGGCCATGCAGCAGGGGAATAACGGCCTGCTTGTACGGGATGGTCACATTCAGGCCGCGGAGCCCGGGCGTATCCCGGACCAGGACCGGCAGTTCCTCGATGGAACTGAGCTCGAAGAGGTCGTAGCGATGGTGGGCAAGGCCCTCGCGGGCGAACTTCTCCGTGAACCAGCGCTGGCTGAAGGAATGGGCGAGGGACTTGCCGATGAGGCCGTACCGGATCATGCGCGGGGCGGTGCGAAGCGCTCCAGGAATAGGAGCAGCGCCGCGCCCAGCAACGCAAGGAGGGCGGCTCCCAGTATGTTCGGGTCCTTCGCGGTCACACCCAGCAGGCGGTCAATCTCGGTGAGCGTGGCATAATCCCCTGGCCAGACATTGCGCGTGAGGAAGGGCTCCAAGTGCTCATCGGGGCCGCCGGCATGCACCACGCGGGTACTCACCACCTCCTTCCACGGCCAGATGATGGTGAGCGAACCCAGCAGGAAGCCTGTAAGGGTGGAGACGGTGAGGTCGTGGTGGCGCTGGAACATCCAGTTGAGCAGGCGCGAGAAGGCGGCTAGCCCGAAGAGGCATCCGGCGGCGAAGACCACGATCACCGGCAGGTTCAAGGTCTTCAGCGCGGTCATCACCGGCAGGTAGGCGCCCAGGAGCAGCAGGATGAAGGAGCCGCTGATGCCGGGCAGGATCATGGCGCAGATGGCGATGGCACCGGCGATGAAATAGAAGAGGAGGCTGTCGGGCGCGGTGCCAGCGCTCATGAGCCCGATGCCCACCGCGATGGACGTGCCGATGATGCCTCCCACGACGGGGCCGGTTCCCCACTGCCTCACCAGCTTCCCGCACAGCCACACGCTCACGGCGATCAGGCCGAAGAAGAAGCTCCAGATGAGCACCGGCTCGTGCTGAAGCGCCCAGGTGATGGGACGCACCAGGAGCAGGATGCTGGTACCGATGCCGGCCACGAGGGTGAGGAGGAAATCGCCGTTCACCTGCCGCCAGGCAGCCTTCAACCCTTGCCGCCGAAGCACGGTCAGCGTATCGGGACCGATGGACCGGATGGAGGAGAGGAGTTCCTCATAGATGCCGGAGATGAAGGCGATGGTCCCGCCCGAAACGCCGGGCACCACGTCCGCAGCGCCCATGGCCATTCCTTTCAGGTAGAGCTTGATGCGTGAGCGCAGGTCCATGTTCAATCGCAATGGAGGGCTTCCACCTCGGCTGACCACGCCTGGATGCCCCCCTTGAGGTGGAGAAGGCCGCTGAAGCCGTATCGCGACTCGAGGGCTTGAATGACCGCCGCCGCGCGATTGCCGCTGCGGCAATGCAGGATGACCGGGACATCCGTGCGGATCTCAGCACGGCGCTCGATCACCTCGCCCATAGGAATGAGCGTTCCGCCGATGCCGCAGGCCTCGGCTTCGTATGGCTCCCTGACGTCGATCAATTGATGGGGCGTCCCCTCGGCACGCAGGCGTTTCAGCTCTTCGCAGGTGATCTCCTTCATTCGGATGCGTTTCGGGCCGGTTTAGCCGGCCGATGGATTGGGATGCCGGTGCATGGAGTCAGGACTCGCTCTTCACCTGTCGCAGCTTCTCCGCCACGGATTCCGGCAGGTATTGGAAGAAGGTGTCGCCGCGCAGGCCCAGTCGGAGGGTCTCCAACGCAATCACTTCGTCGCTTGCGATGTTGCCCAGATTCACATTGGCGCCCAGCTGTTTGATGAACCATACCTGCTGCGACTTCTGCGGCGCTTCCCACAGGATGTCCTTGGCCGCCACCTTGGCCAGGATACGGCTCACCAGCTGGGTATGGGCGTGCCCGCTCGGCCGATAGATGCCGACGGTTCCGCTCTCGCGGGCCTCGGCAATGACCTTCCAGCTGCCGGCGTCGAGCTCGGACCGCATCATGGTCACCCATTTCGAAGGGCTGATAAGGATGCCGCTCTCCTTGCTGCCCACTTCGCTGAGCACAGTGAAGTGCTTGGCCAGCTCGCTGATGTACTTACACTTCTCCTTGGCGGACATGCTGATGGACCCATCACTGACCTCCACCGTGTCGAGCTTCAGCTGATCCACCAGCTTGCGGTAGTCCTTGTATTGACCGCGCGCCACGAAGGCCTCGAAGAGCGTGCCTCCGAGGTAGACCCTGATTCCGGCATCTTGGTACCGCTTGACCTTCTCCTTCAGCTTGGGGGTGATGAAGGACGTCCCGAAGCCGAGCTTCACCAGGTCCATCAGCGCACCGCTGCTTTCAATGAGGTCGTCCACCTGCCGCAGGGACAGGCCTTTATCCATCACCATCGTAAGTCCCTCATCGCGCGGCTGCTTCGTCCGTACGGGGATGTGCGACAAGGTGTAATTCATTGCTTGTAGAGTTCCAGCAGGTGTATCACCTGCGGCATGGCCGCCGCCTGTGGATAATGCTCAAGCAGCTGGCGGTGCCCGGCGTATTCGGCCATAAGGGCCTCCTCCAGCTCAAGCAGCGCCTGTTGCTCCTGGCCCAGCCGGAGCAGGTAGCTCACCAAGCGGTACCGGTAGCGGGGATGGAGCTGATGGACCTGTGCACCTTCCCGCAGCTTCTTCAGGGCTGCTTCAGGCCCTTTCACGGTCAGCAGCAGGTCGGCGTGGTCCAGCCATCCATCGAGGTTCTCGGGCTCCAGCGCATTGAGCCGGGCATAGGCCGCCAATGATTCCTCGTAGCGCTCCGCGCGCCCGAGGGCATTGGCGAAGTAGAACCAGGCATCGCCATGATCCGGTGCGAGCTTCACAGCCACCTCGAGGTCCTTCACGGACTCGGCCAAGCGCCCTTGCATGTCCTTCACCACGCCGCGCCCGATCCAGGCATCCACCCAGTTGGGGTCGAGCGCCAGAGCCTGGTCGTAGTGGATCAGTGCCTGCTCATAGCGCTCCATCTTCTCATAGCACTCGCCGATGTAGCTGAAGGTGACGGCCTGCGGCCCTTCGTTGGCCAGTGCCTCCTGGTAGCAGTCGATGGCCTGCTGGTACTCGCCCATCACCAGCAGGTTGCGGGCCTTGCTGAACAAGGCGGAGGTGAATCGCTCATCGATCGCGAGGCAGAGGTCCAGCGCTTCATTGCTCTCGGCCAGCCGGTCGAGCCGCGCCAGCGCGTTGCCCAGGTTGAACCAGGCCACGAAGCTGTAGGGGTGCTCGTTGGTGAATTGGCGGAAGTAGGCCACCGACGCCTGATGCGCATCCGTGAGCTCGAAGCAATAGGCGAGCTCGTACAGCGCCGCCTCGTTCTCCGGATTGATCTCCAAGGCCTCCTTCAGGTGGGCGATGGCCTGCTCGTGGGCGTTGAGGTTCTCGTACTCGAAGGCAAGGTCCACCAGGATCTCGTCACGGCCCTCATCCGCGAGGTCGAGCGCTCGTTTGTAGTGCTCCACGGCCCGGCGGTAGTTCCGCAGCTGGCTGTAGATCCCTGCCTTGTGCAGGTGCACCTCTTCATTGAAGGGCTCCAGCTTCCCGATGGCATCGAGGACCTCCAGCGCCTTGTTCAGGCGGCCCAGGTTCATGAGCACCACTGCTTCGCTGAACATCAGGTCCAGCGATCCAGGATGCTGGGCCTTCGCGAAGTCGAGCACTTCTTTCGCACGCCGCGGCTCGTTCTCCTCGAGGTAGTGGTCGATGATGAGCTCGAGCTCCTCCACATCGAAGTAGGCCTTCCCGTTCCGGGCGATCATGTCCTCGTACCGTTGCACGCAACCGCGCTGATGGTCTCGGTCCGGCAGGGGGGGCGTTCCGTCGTTCATGGTTGGGCCATGCGGCCTTGCCGCACAAAAATAGCGGAACGCCTGCGGGGGCGCCCCGCTGCGCTGACGCTTATGAACAGGAAGGCGTGCATGCGGCTGACCCTCAGCCATCCGCGCCACCATTCGAGCCGGTAGTTTTGCAGCCACCACTCCAACCATGACCCTCATCCGCTCCATCTCCGGCATCCGCGGCACCATCGGAGGCGCTCCCGGCACTGGGCTCACCCCCCTCGACATCACGCGGTACACCGCGGCATTCGCGGCGCTCATGCGCAAGGGGCGGACGCATCAGGCGAGGCCCTTGATGGTCCTGGGAAGGGATGCCCGGATGAGCGGCCCCATGGCAGCCGAACTGGTGCGGGGAACGCTGATGGGCATGGGCATCGATGTGGTGGACCTGGGTTTGGTCACGACGCCCACCGTGGAGATGGCCGTGCCGGGCGAAGGCGCCATCGGGGGCATCATCCTCACCGCCAGCCACAACCCCTCCCAATGGAACGCGCTGAAGCTGCTGAATGCGCGCGGCGAGTTCATCAGCGCCGCTGAAGGTGCGGAGCTGCTGCGCATCGCGGAGGAGGATGACTGGAGCGCAGCCGGGGTGGAGGAACTCGGAACCGTGCGGAATGATGGCACATGGACCCGCCGCCACATCGAGGCGATCCTCGCTCTCGACCTGGTTGACGCGGCCGCCGTGGCGAGCAAGGGCTACCGGGTGGTGCTCGACGCTGTGAATAGTGTTGGCGGCATCGCGGTTCCGGAGCTGCTTGAGCGGCTAGGCGTGGAGGTGATCCGCATCCATTGCGAGCCTGATGGCCGGTTCCCGCACAACCCCGAGCCGTTGCCGGAGCACCTGGCCGACCTGTGCGGGGCCGTTGTCCGTGAGAAGGCCCACCTGGGCATCGCGGTGGACCCTGATGTGGATCGGCTCGCGCTGGTGTGCGAGGATGGCAGCCTCTTCGGCGAGGAGTACACCCTGGTGGCATGTGCCGACCATGTGCTGGCCCACCGCACGGGGGATACGGTGAGCAACCTGAGCAGCACGCGGGCGCTGGACGACATCGCCGCCCGCCATGGCCGGAAGCGGCACGCCAGCGCCGTGGGCGAGGTGAACGTGGTTGAAACGATGCGCGCCGTGGGGGCAGCCATCGGCGGCGAGGGCAATGGCGGCGTCATCCTCGGCGAGCTCCACTACGGCCGCGATGCGCTCGTGGGCATCGCCCTCTTCCTCACCGGGCTCGCCAGGAGCGGCAAGAGCGCCCTGGGGCTGCGCCGTTCCTACCCCGACTACTTCATCAGCAAGAACAAGATCGAGTTGGAGCCGGGCATGGATGTTCAGGGCCTCGTGGACGCCATGGCCGTTCGCCATGCCGCACAGCCGCATTCCACCGTGGATGGCCTCCGCATCGAGTTCGGGACCACCTGGGTGCACCTGCGCCGCAGCAATACCGAGCCGATCATCCGCATCTACGCCGAGGCCGCCACCATGGCCGAAGCCGATGCCCTGGCCGGCCGGATCATCAACGAGCTACGCGGGATCGCTGCAACCACGGCCCCTTCCCGGTAACTTCGCCGGCCCTCATGGAACGCATCTACCTGGACAACGCCGCCACCACGCCATTGGCCCCTGAGGTCTTCGAGGCCATGGTGCCCTACCTGCGCGACCACTTCGGCAATCCCTCGGCCATTCACTCCTACGGGCGTGCCACGCGCGCTGCGGTGGAGCAGTCACGAAGGGCCATCGCCAGGCTCCTGCATTGCGCTCCGGGCGAGATCATCTTCACCAGCGGCGGCACCGAGGCGGACAACATGGTATTGCACGGAGCCGTGCGCGACCTGGGCGTCAAGCACATCATCACCAGTGCCATTGAGCACCATGCGGTGGAACTCACGGCCCACGCCATCGGCGATGCCGGTACCGCCGAGGTGCACTGGGTGAAGCTCGAGGCGGACGGCAAGCCGGACCTCGGACACCTGGAGAACCTGCTTAAGGACACCCAGGGGCAGGGGGTGCTCGTTTCGCTCATGCACGCCAACAACGAGATCGGAACGCGCATCGATCTGCATGCGATCGGCGGCCTTTGCCATCGTTACGGGGCGCTCTTCCACAGCGATACCGTTCAGACGATGGGCCACTACCGCTTCGATCTGGAGTGCACGCCTGTGGACTTCATCACCTGTGCCGCGCACAAGTTCCATGGCCCGAAAGGCACGGGGTTCCTCTACATGCGCAGCCGCGCCGGCCTGAAGCCGATGATCCTCGGGGGCTCCCAGGAGCGCAACATGCGCGCCGGCACCGAGAACATCGCGGGCATCGTGGGACTGGCGAAGGCGATGGAACTCGCCTACGAGGACCTCGAAGGCCATCACCGGCATGTGCAGGGCCTGAAGGCGCGCATGATGCAGCGCCTTCAGGCGGAGATACCGGGCGTGGGGTTCAATGGCGATCCGGGCGAGGATGCGCTCTATACCGTGCTCAACGTGCGCTTCCCTGACGACGGCCGCAGCGAGATGCTGCTCTATAACCTCGACATCGAGGGCGTGGCCTGCAGCGGCGGGAGCGCCTGTAGCAGCGGCAGCAACAAGGGCAGCCATGTGCTCGCCGCCCTCTATCCCGAGCGGCCGGGCGCGAACATCCGGTTCTCCTTCAGCCGATACACCACCGTGGCAGAGGTAGACAGGGCTGTTGAAGTGCTCAAACGTGTGCTGCAACTGGAGCCCCTGAAGGCCTAGCCAGGCTGCTCTGGCCTGCGTGCGTGGGCAGCGTAAAACGACCAGGGGGCGATGCACTGTCCTGTGCGTCGCGCCGGATGTAACTGGAACGGTTGGTGGTCATCCTTTCCCAGGGGCGTGAGAAGGCCATCGTGCCTCGATATCCGCGGCCTTCGATTGCACGATGGCGTTCACAAGCCCGGCAGGCAGCGGTTTCTCGGGCGTGAATCGAACGGCTCCCTTGCTGGTCTTGAATCCCTTGAGGTCCTCCTTGAATGCGGCTGGAACGTTGCCATAGAGCGCGCAATGCTCCTTTGCCGCACCGATGTACAGGAGCGGATGCCCGCGGTACCTGAATGCCGGCATGCCATAGCCGAAGTGCTCCTCGATCCCGGGCAAAGCGCTGAGGATCTGCTTGCGCAGCGCTTGGAGGGCTTTGCGCTGGGCCGCGGGAAGCCGGATCAGGTAGGCCTCGATACGTTCCATGGCCATGCTCGTCAGGCAATCACCCAGTTCAGTTCCGTGAGGTAGTCCTTCGGATGCTTCACCTCATCGGGGTTGTTCAGGTAACGCTCATAGAACCGCCCACTCTCCGGAAGCTTCTGCGCGCGCACCCAGTCCTGCATTGCTCGCCAGGCATCGCCGAGCCGCTCGTATGGACCCTGATAAACAGCCCGCACGACCTTTCCTGCGGGCAGGGCGCTGTTCTTCACACGGCCTTTCTCCTGAACAGGCTTCACCACGGGAAAGCCGATCTCGAAGTCGAAGGTGTCACTGGGACGGCGATGGTGATAGCTGAACATCGGCCCGGCGGGCTGTTGGCCCTGTTCGCCCAGGAGCACGATGACCTCCTGGATGGCGGGATCCATGTGCTGGGGCATCTCCATGCTTGGAATCACCAGGTGAATGGTGGCGGCAGGCTGCTCGGTGGTGGTGACGATCTCGGGTGTGGTGATCATGGTCAGATGAGCTTGACCCAGGCGCTGATGATGGCGCGCAGGGCGTTCTTGTTCGAGGTGATGTCCGTTGCGTTTCGGAAAGCGATCCGCGCGCGGTCGGTTCCAAGCCATTTGATCAGGCCTTCCGGATCGGGGATCCGGTCCTTCAGGACGAGGCCTTTGGCCTTGGCGCCCGCATGCAGGATCAGCATCGGTTCCTTCACCTGCTTCGGGCCGTTCAGCGTAGCGAACCACTCATGGGTCCTGAAGCTGGCCGTGTTCCATTTCACACCCTCCTCGATCGACCTGTCGACGCCGAGGATGATGCTGCGCAGCATGTCGATCTCCTTGCGCAAGGGGTGATCGTGCGCATTCAGCAAAGCGTTCACGGCAGGGTCGAAGCGGGCGTTCATGATGGATCAGCGTTGCAATAGGAACCGATCGAGGCGCTGGTAGCCGATCTCCATCCCGTCACCCAATTCCGCGGCAAGTACACCATCGCGTGCCGTCGGTGACTCATATTCAACGGTCAAGGTCATCAAGGTCCTTCCGCCCTCTTCGGTCAGCACCATCGTTCCCACGGCCTCGCCGGGATACCACGCTTGGTCGAACTTCTCCGTGGTCACGAGGCGCTCGGGCCGGACTATCTCCTTGTACATGCCGCCCATGCCCATCTCCTGTCCGTCGGCATTGCGCCACACCCATCGGTAGGTGCCGCCCACCCGCAGGTCGATCTCGCACAGCACAAGCGTCCAGCCGGTCGCGCCATGGAACCAGTTCAACATCATGTCGGCCGTGGTCATCGCATCGAAGACCACGGTGCGCGGTGCCAGGAAGGTGCGCGTGATGCGGATCGCGCTATCCCCGTGGGGAACGATCTCGACCGTGATGCTCATGAGGTTCGTGATGTAAGGTGATGCGTCACGCCTGCGCTTCCGCATACGCTTTGAAGCGGTCCAGGATGGCCTTCCAGCCGGCCCGTTGCATCTCCATCGGGTTCTGCGATTCCGCATCGAACGATTCGGTCACCATGGTGCCGCCGTCCTTCCCCTCGAACAGGATCTGACAGGTGCGGCCATCGCTCATGGTGTAGGCGATGCGCCGATGGAGCTGCACATCATCGTACACCCCGGCGAAGTCGAAGCTGAAGCTGCCATCCTTGGCCGCCATGGTGCTGCTGAACGATCCGCCCATGCGCAGGTCGTTGCTGGCCTTGGGGCAGTGCCAGTCATCGCTTGCGGCGTTCCATTGGGTGATGTGCGCGGGATCGGTCCAGATCCTCCAGACATCGGCCACGGGTTTATTGACGTGGGCGGTGATCGTGATGCGGGTGGTGGTGCTCATGTGCGGTCCGGTTTGTGGCCTCCTAATCCTCAATGGCTTCAATGCCCTGCTCCTTCAAACGTGCAAGGTGGGCCTTCATGGCCTGGAGTTGTTCGGGGGGGTGGCCTTGCCATTCCGTTACTTCGCCCACCACGCGCAAGGCGGCCTTGGTGCGGTAGGAGCGCGTCGGATTCCCCGGGAACTTAGTGTCCGTGAGGTTGGGGTCGTTCTCGAAGTGGCCCGTGGGTTCCACGATGTAGATCCGGCCACGCCCTTCGCCCTGGGCCAGCTCTGCGCCCCATGTGGCGGCATCCAGGGTGGCGGTCAGGTACACGTACTTGGCGGTCTTCTGCTGGCCGTAGTTGGAATTGAAGCCGGGCTCTATCAGATCGCCCACCCGCAGATCGGACTTCGTGCCGTGGTAGAAGGTGGTGTTCGCGAAGATCTCCTCCAACTGCTCCAAGCCCATCGTGAAGCCTTCCCGAAAGCCCATTTGGATGATCTGCTCCAAGGCTTCCGATGAGTCGAAGCTCATGTGGATGCGCACCAATGTGCCGCCTTCATGCGCACTGAAGTGGTTCCTCCAGTGCGTGGCCGGCTTCATGGCGTTGGCCACACCCTCTTCGCTGCAAAAGGCGTCATGCCCGGTGAAGTGGCTTTTCGGCGTGATGGTCTCGTACTGGAAGTAGCACCAGTGCCGGTCGCCCTGCGGGCCTTCCATGCAGTAGAGCCACTTGCCTCCTTCGCGGAAGTCGAGCGACTTGATGATGCACCGGTAAGGCGCAGGCGCCCACCACCGGCAAAGGATGGCCGGATCGGTCCATGCGCTCCACACCAGGTCCAAGGGCGCAGCGAAGGAGCGCTCGACCATGATGGACCTGTCCCCCTTGGCGACGATGAAGTTGAAGAGGGCTTGCTTGCTCATGGGATCTGCACCATTAATGTGCTCGTGTACCTGTCCAAGTGAGCCAAGGTCTGTTTTCCGCCTTCTATCGCACCGACTTGCTCCACCACGTAGTCCCGTGCTTCCTTGGACGCAAAGAGGGTCCGAAGCGTCACCAAGGTTCCTCCGTTCTGCTCCTCGAAGCGCAATTCGGCCTCGAACTGCCTGGGGTTCTCGGGATCGCCGTGGTCATAGGCCAAGCGGCTGATCGGCTCGATCTCCCGGTAAGTGATCAGGTTGGGCCAGACTTTCTCGTCCGGACCGGTCATGGTGTACTCCCATACACCGCCTACGCGGAAATCCATGCGCAGGGTGCGGTTGGTGAAGCCGTCAGGCCCCCACCACAGATCGATGTGCCCGGGTTCCGTGCACGCCTTCCACACCAGGGCTTGCGGTGCGCGAATATGGCGGGTGATGATGATCTCGCGATCGCCGATGAGTCGTGCTGTTGATGCCATGGATTCAAGGTATAACCACGTCCGCAAGCGCATAGAGCAGCTCCTCCCAGCGATCGGCATAGCCGGCATCGATGAGCATGGCGCGTGTCAAGGGCTCGTGCGGTGTGATGGTGAGTTGGAGCAAGGTGATGGGGCCATCGTCGCTCAGCAGCAATTCGATTCCGGCGGAGTGGATTCCATCGGTGACATGCGCGCGGATGGAGGCGGGAACGACCTGCGCAAGCAGCACCATCCGGGCATTCGGCGGGAGCGGCAGCCAGCGTTCGCGCAGTTTCGGCTCCAACCAATGGCGCATGATCCATTCCGGCGAGGCGTGGTAGGCTCGATGGAATACCAGGCCTGAACCACCACACTGACCGGAACGTGCATGCCTCAGGGAGGCCACTGGCTCGTCGATCAGCAGTTGTTCCAGCCGCATCATTTCCGTGGTTTCTTGCCTTGCAGCTCCATCAGGTATGCGTCCAGCCGATCGAAACGTGCTTCCCACAGCGCCCGGTACTGCTCGATCCAAGCATCGGCCTCCTTCAGCGGCTCGGCCTTCAGCTCACATGGCCGCCACTGCGCTTCCCGTCCGCGTTTGATCAGCTGCGCGCGCTCCAACACCTTCAGGTGCTTGCTCACCGCAGGCAGGCTCATGTCGAATGGTGCCGCCAGTTCGTTCACCGAGGCAGGTCCGCTCACCAGGCGCGAGAGGATCGCTCTGCGTGTTGGGTCCGCGAGCGCGGAGAAAGTGAGCGAGAGTCGATCCATGCTGTAATGAAAGGACAAACATATTAAACCAATGGGTTAAATACAAGCGCCATTTTCCCTCTACTGAAACCGGAGGCGATGGAAGTGAAGCAGGTGAGGGCTGCCAGCGCCATCCTTGAGCCAACCACCAATTCAGCCTATGCTATCCCTTGAGGAACCGAATTGCCGCTTGCGGAGGAGTGTGCCGCCGATCCGCGCTACGGCTCCAACTCGATCAGCACCTCATCGGCGAAGATCCAGGTGGTGCCGCCTTTGCCGGGATGCCAATCGGGGCATACGCCCGCGTTCCTGGCCGTAATGGCGATGTAGCGCACCTTGCGGCCGACCAGCGGGCGCCAGAGCTCGCGGGTGATGCTGCCTTCAACCTGACGGTCCACATCGTGGGTAACGGTGGCGCTGCTCCATTGCCGCTGGTTCGCGCTCACGCTGATGGTGACCTCGCTCGGCAGCCAGATCCAGCTCTTCTGGTCCTGCAGTACGCTGAGGCCAACGCGATTCAGCTTCTGCGGGCGGCCCAGGTCGATCAGCAGCACCAGGTCCTGGTCGCGATAGCCCTGCCATTCACCCGTGCGGAAATCATTGCCGCCGCGCACGCCGTCGATCAAGGCGTTGGGGCCGCCGGCGGCGTACTCATTGGCGTAGTTGCTTTCCAAGGTGATGGTGCGGCCGCCTTCGTAGCGGGTGTAGCGGGCGGTAACCGGCTTGGAGAGGATGCGGTTCTGCTGCCCGCGCGGCCCGCGCACCGATGCCATAGCCGTGACCGCGCAGCTCTCCTTCACCCAGAACGGCGCCTGATAGGGGCGGGGCTCACTTTCGTCGATGCGGAACTCGATGGCAGCACGTTCATCGCTACTCGTGATGGATACGAGCAGGCTGTCCTTGAAGCTCTGGCCAGCGGCCTGGATGATGGGGACGGGCGTCCATGCATCGTCGAACTCCGGAATGTAGCGGCCTGGTGATCCGCCGGGGCGCGGACCCAGCGTGAAGCGCAGCTCGCCACCTTGCCGAAGCGCATCGTGGGCGAGCGTGCGGTACGGCTCGGGCTCATTGCCTTCCCATGCGAAGGACTGCACATGCGACCGGTCGTTGCCCAGCACCTCGGTGGCCATGTGCCACCCCTTCCCGTTTCCGAGGTCGATGACGGCCTCATCGAAGATGGGCCAGCCGATCGTGTAGCTGGGGTTGCCGGGGCAGATGGGGTAGAGGCCGAGCGCGCTCCACACCAGCCAAGCGCTCATCTGCCCGCAATCCTCGTTGCCGATCAGGCCGTCGGGCGAGTCGGTATAGAAGCGCTCCGTGATCCGCCGCACGAATACATCTGTGCTGAGGGGGCGGTCGCTCAGGTTGTAGAGGTAGCTGAAGCTGTGGCTGGGCTCGTTGCCGTGCGCGTATTGGCCGATGAGGCCGGTGATGTCGCTCTGTTCGCGGCCGGTTGTCCGTGCCTTCGCGGTGAAGAGCGCATCGAGCCGCTGCGCCAACCCGCTGGGGCCGCCCGTGAGCTGCATGAAACGGTCCATGTCATGCGGCACGAAGAAGCCGTATTGCCACGCGTTGGCCTCGGTGAAATGGAAGTTCACCTCGTACGGGTCGAAGGGCTGGATGAACCCGCCGTTGCGCCGGGCACGGAAGAAGCGCGTATCCGGGTCGAAGAGGTTCTGCCAGTTGCGGCTGCGCGCGTAGAAGCGCTGCGCGACATCCTGCTCGCCGATCATCTCCGCGAACCTTGCGATGCACCAATCGTCGTAGGCGTACTCGAGCGTGCGGCTCACGCTCTCCGGCTCGTCCTCGCTGCTGATGTAGCCGCGCTCCTGGTAGGCCTTCAGCCCGAAATGGTCGGCCTCGGCGCTGGCCACCATCGCCTCCAGCGCAAGCTTGGTGTCGAAGCCACGGATGCCCTTCGCATACGCGTCGGCGATCACGCTCACGCTGTGGTAGCCGATCATGCAGTCGGTCTCGTTGCCCCAGAGCTCCCAAACGGGCAGCCTTTCACCCTGTTGGTAATGCAGCAGGAAGGTCCTGATCCAATCCTCGGTCATCTTAGGCTCCAGGATCGTCATCAGCGGGTGCAGCGCGCGAAAGGTGTCCCATAGGCTGAAGACGGTGTACACGTTGTGGTCGGCCGTGTGGACCTCGCCATCCATGCCGCGGTACTGGCCATCCGCATCGTTGAAGATGTACGGCGCCACATAGCTGTGGTAGAGCGCGGTGTAGAAGGCCCGTTGCTGCTCTTTGGTTCCGCCCTTCACCTGCACCTTGTTCAGCTTGGCGTTCCAGGCGGCTTCGGCTTCGGCACGTACGCGGTCGAAATCCCAATGCGGCACTTCGGATTCGAGGTTCTTGCGCGCGCCCTCGATGCTCACGGCGGAGATGCCGACCCGGACGATCAGCGGCTCCGCGCCCAGGTCGCCGAAGCTGAGCACCTCCTCGGAACGCTGCGTGGCATCGATCTGGTCTGCGAGCGTGCCTTGCCCCGGTCGGGCCGTGAAGGGCTTGCTGAACCGTATGCAGTAGAAGAGCCGCTGGTCCTTGGCCCAGGATGCCGACCGGCGCTCGCCGACCACCTCGTTATCCGATGCACGTATGATGCTCGAGGCCTGCAGGAAGTCGCGGTGCCGCAGGTCGATGACCACATTCGCCTCGAGACCGGCCGGGTACCGGTACCGGTGCACGCCCACCCGTGCGGAGGCCGTGAGCTCGGCCAGCACCCCATTGGCCAGCTGAACGCGGTAGTAGCCGGCATGGGCCTGCTCGTCGCCATGGCGGAATCCGGAGCGGTACTGCTTCGGTTCGGTGGAGGATGCGCCGCTCATGGGCATCAGCAGCACATCGCATAGGTCTGCGACCCCGGTGCCGCTCAGGTGCGTGTGGCTGAAGCCGTAGATGAGGCTGTCGCTGTAATGATAGCCGCCGCAGCCGTCCCAGTCGTTATGGCCATCGGGGCGCGTATCGGGGCTGAGCTGCACCAGTCCGTTGGGCACGCAGGCGCCGGGGAAGGTGTGGCCGTGGCCGCCGGTGCCGATGAAAGGGTTGACGAGGTCGCGGGCAGGGTTAAATTGTTGGGCGACACCGATGATCCCGGTCATTCCCCAGATTATGGTCGCGACCGCCCGTAGCGTCGACCCAGGGGGTCGACCTGCGGCATTGTTGGGATGCGAATGGGCAATTGTCATGTTCAAAGTGTGCTGAGAGCAGCGGCCCCCAGCAAGGCCGCATCGTCATCCGGCAAAGCAGATACCGTGAGGTCCACACGGCCCTGGTAGATGTTGAGGAGGCTGGCGTGGAAGCGTTCGCGCAGCGGGGCCATGAGCAGCTCGCCGTTGCGCGCGATGCCGCCGAAGAGCACGATGCGCTTCGGCCCCGTTGCGCACACCGCATTCGCCAATCCGATGGCCAGCCATTCCGTGGTGCGCCTGAAGCACCCCTTGGCCGCTGCATCACCGGCATTGGCCAGGTCGGCGATGGTCTTCACGTCGGTTGGCCCGGCGGCGCCGCCCTCTTCCGCATAGGTCGCAATCATGCCCCGGATGCTCACATAGGCCTCCAGGCAGCCCTTCCTGCCGCACGTGCAAACACGGCCGCCAGGGATCAAGGTCATATGCCCCAGTTCACCCGCGTTGCCCGCGCTGCCGAGCACCAGCCTGCCGTTCACGATGAAGCCGCTGCCTACACCGGTGCCCAGCGTCACTACCAGCAGGTCGTCGATGCCCTTGCCTGCACCGTAGCGCCATTCGCCCAGCGCTGCGGCATTCGCGTCATTGCCCAGCGTCGCAGGCACGCCGAGGCGGTCGCTCATCATCCGGGCAAGGGGGACATCGTGCTTCCACGGCAGATTGGGCGCCATCTCGATGATGCCCGTGAGCTGATTGGCGTTGGGCGCCCCGATGCCGATGGCTTGCAGGGGGGCATCCGCATTCGCCCGTGCCAGTCCGGCGGCCTCTTGCGCAAGGGCATCGGCAAAGGCATGGTCATCCGCATGGCCGGTGGTGCTGATGCGCGAGCGAGCCGTCACCTTGCCGTTCCGCACCAGGCCGAGCTTGCTGGTGGTGCCGCCGATGTCGATTCCCAGGATCATGCGCTGGGAGCCCGTTCGGAGCCCTTGAAGCCGTACCAGGCCAGGAAAGCGTAGCACAGGAGCGGCAGGATGAAGCTGATGTGGAATCCCAGTGCCGCGCGGCTCTCAGCGCCCAGCAAGTCGATGATGAGCCCTTGCAGCGGAGGCACCAGTGCACCGCCCACGATCATCATCACGAGCAGGCTGGAGCCCTGCGCGGTGTCATCGCCCAAGCCCTGGATCGCCTGCGTGAAGATGTTGCTCCACAGGATGGAATTGAACAAGCCGATGGCCACGATGGCCCACATGGCCCAGGCACCCTGCATGCCGATGACGGCGCCGAGCAGCACCATGGCGGCAACTGCGAATAGGCCCAGAGCCCGCGATGGATCGGGGCCGGCAAGGATGAAGACCAGGAAGTTCGCGCCGATGAGAACGGCCATGGGCCAGGCATGCCGGAGGCCGAATCCGGTGCTCGAATTGAGCGCGGCCAGCAGCGCGAACATCGCTCCGGCCAGCAGCAGCATGCCCCCGTAACGCTTCATGCGGGATGTTCCTTTGGCAAGCGCAACCGCGCCCATGAAGCGGCCCGCCATGGCGCCTCCCCAGTAGAGGCTGAGATAGTGCTTGGCGCTTTCTTCGGGCATGGCCATCACGGACGGCAGCTTCAGGAAGTTGATCAGCAGGCTGCCGATGGCCACCTCCGCACCCACGTAGCAGAAGATGGCCACCATGCCCCAGCGAAGCTGTGGATGCCGCCATGCTCGGCTCCGCGCGGCGACCGAGGGAGGAGGCTCGGGCAGCCGGGTGACCAGGACAAGCGCCGCCTGGAGCAGGAGAAGGCCCGTGAAGGCCGCATAGGGCCACCGCACGGCGTCGGCTCCCTTGAACACCGAGAAGATGAGCGTGCCCCCGATGAGGGGCGCCAGCGTGGTGCCGAGGGAATTGAAGGCCTGGGCAAGGTTCAGCCGGCTGCTGGCGCCGGCCGGGTCGCCGATGATGGCCACGAAGGGATTGGCCGCGATCTGCAGCAGCGTGAAGCCCAGGCCGAGGACGAACAGGGCGAGCAGATAGGGACCGAACGCATGCCCGTAGGTGGCGGGCACGAAGAGCGCCGTGCCGACCGCCGATACCAGCAGACCGGCCACCACCGCACGCTTGTATCCGAAGCGTGCAATGGGGTCCACCCCGCCGAGGGAGCGCAGGTAGTAGGCCAGTGAACCCACGAAGTAGGCCCCGAAGAAGCACAGGTTCACCGACAGCGTCTGCCACCACGGCATCTCGGGGAAGACACCGCGCAGGTGCGGGATGAGAACATCGTTCATCACCGTCATGAAGCCCCACATGAAGAAGAGCGTGGTGAGCACCACCATGGGCATCGCGCCGTTCCGTTCCATTCGAAGGGGTGCCGCTTTCGCCAAAGATGATCGTTGGCGGCGAACCGCCGGCGACGATTAGGCCTCCATGCGGCGGCGCGCTTCCATGGCCCAGCTCAGTTCTTGGATCAGCTGGCCGCTGCGCTTGGCCCAGATCTCGGGATCCACCGGGGCCCCGCCCTCGTCGAAGGACTCCTGCACATGGGGGACGGGCATATGGGCCACCACCCAGGCCTTGACCTTCCACAGCGTGAACACGAGCGCGGTGATCGCCTGATTGCCCCCGAAGGAGCCGTTGCTTACCGTGCAGATGGCCACCGGCTTCCGTTTCCATTCATCCACCAGCAGGTCCACGGCATTCTTCACGCTCGCCGGGTAGCCGCCGTTGTATTCCGGCGTCACCAGCACCACGCCGTCCGCCTTCGCCACACGAGCGGCGTAATCCACCGCTTCCGGCAGGGGCTCGCGTTGCTCGAGCAAGCGTTCCCGGAAGAGCGGGAAATCGCAGGCCTTGAGGTCGATGACCTCGGCGCTATGGCCCACTGACAGGGCAGCTCGGTGCAAGTAGACCGCCACACGATGACTGCGACGCCCTTCGCGCACGCTGCCGGAGATGATCACGAGGTGCATGCGGCAAGGTATGCCCCGCGACGCCGGCAACCCTCCATGAAAGGGATACGAACCATGCACGTTGCGGCCAAGCCGTCATTCGGTATCACAGGCCTCTCGCGCCTTTCCCCAGGCGGGGCTGAAGCCGTAGGTGATGCTGCGCCCCAACCCTGCGGTGCCGGCAGAGTAGGACACCCGCAGCCAACCCGTGGACCTATGCGCGAAAGCCAACTCATGCTTCGTGAAGCCGTCCGTGGCCGATGCATCGCAGCGCTGCACCTCGCGCAGCACATGCCCGCCTTCGCCGATCAGTGCTTCGGCAGTGGTTGAAATCGCCTCCTGGGAGTTGCCGTGGACCAGCTCTGCGTGGTCGTAGCCCCGTTCATTGCCCACCAGCAGAAAGTCCCACTCCATGGCCGGCTCTTCGGCGTCAGGGCTTGCGGGCAGCACCAGGCGCACGGAGGCTGCGCGCACAAGGCTTTGCCCCTTCCGAACCGGGGCGCCGTCCTTCCACTGCACGTGCAGCGCATCGGCGATCTCGGTCTCCTGCCCCCAAGGGGCGTATGTGGCTCCCTTGGCAGGCGCAAGGCCGCTCAGCAGGGCAGCCAAGGTGGTCTGCTCCCGGCTCCGCAGCGTTTCCGGGATGGCATCTGTTGCCGCAGGTGGGGGGGCGCCGCAGGAGAGCAGAAGGAGGACAAGCGGGAGCGGAAGTTGCCGATTCGCGATCATGGGATACCGGTCGTTCGTTCATCCGACTGCACCAGCACCACCGATCGGGCGCGGGGTGCCGTGCGGCGCTGGAAAGCTATCCTGCCCGGAGCGTACGCCCAAGGCTGCACGGAAGCGAAAAGGGGCCCGAAGGCCCCTTCCCGACAGAGCGCTGCTCCGATCACTTCACCTTGTTCACGATGGCCGCGAAGGCGGCGGCATCGCTGTAGGCGATCTCGGCCAGGGCCTTGCGGTCCAGGTCGATATTCGCCTTCTTCAGCTTGCTCATGAGCACGCTGTAGCTGGTTCCGTTGATCCGCGCGGCGGCGTTGATCCGCTGGATCCAAAGGCCGCGGAAATCGCGCTTCTTCAGGCGCCGGCCGTCATAGGCGTGGGTGAGGCCCTTCTCGACGCTGTTCTTCGCGACGGTGAGCACATTCTTGCGGCGGCCGAAGCTGCCCTTGGCCATGGCGAGGACCTTCTTGCGGCGGGCCTTGCTGGCTACTTTGTTCTGACTGCGTGGCATTGTTCCACTGGTTTTCGGGCGTGAGCGTCAGCGCGGGGCTGGTCTTTGGTGCTGCACGTCCTGGTTAACGCTACCGATTGATACCCTGGAGCGATCGGGTTGGCTTACTTCAGCAGATCGAGGATCGCCTTCTTGTCGCGGTCGTGCACCAAGGCCATCTTGGTGAGGGCGCGCTTGCGCTTGGTCTCCTTCTTGGTGAGGATGTGGCGCTTGAAGGCGTGCTTGCGCTTGATCTCGCCGGTGCCGGTCAGCTTGAACCGCTTCTTGGCGCCGGACTTGGTCTTCATCTTGGGCATTGTCTGTCGTGGTTGTCGGGGCGCGATGGGTCACGCCCTCTACGTTATTTCTTCTTCTTCGGAATGAGGAACATGATCATGCGCTTGCCCTCCAGCTTGGGCATGCTCTCCACAAGGCCAACATCCTCCAGGTCCTGGGCGAACTTCAGCAGCAGGATCTCGCCCCGCTCCTTGAAGACGATGCTGCGCCCGCGGAAGAAGACGAAGGCCTTCACCTTGTGGCCCTCCTCCAGGAAGTTGCGCGCGTGCTTCAGCTTGAAGTTCACGTCGTGCTCATCCGTATTGGGGCCGAAGCGGATCTCCTTCACCTCCACGGTGCTCTGCTTGGCCTTGATCTCCTTCTGCTTCTTCTTGAGGTCGTAGAGGAACTTCTTGTAGTCGGTGATGCGGCATACCGGGGGCACGGCCGTAGGACTGATCTCCACCAGATCCAGGCCCAGCTCCTCCGCCATCCGCAGCGCTTGGCTGAACGGGTAGACGCCCTGCTCCACGTTCTCGCCGACGACGCGCACCTCGTTGACCCCGTAGATCTTGTTGTTGATCCGGTGTGGGTCTTCCTTGATGACGCGACCACGGAAGGGACGACGGCCACCTCCGCCGGGAGGGCGGGGCGGGCCACTGGG